>Ga0163144_10004072_pt1 | contig 33165 bp, 22 predicted proteins | sample OliLak19BULKMAT1_FD_123175 | JGI IMG/M metagenome (GOLD analysis project Ga0163144, IMG submission 123175) | Freshwater microbial mat bacterial communities from Lake Vanda, McMurdo Dry Valleys, Antarctica - Oligotrophic Lake LV.19.BULKMAT1 | ecosystem: Environmental > Aquatic > Freshwater >... | reverse complement strand
TTTGCTGTGGACCTCGCCGAGATCGTCGCGCCACTGCAGGTAGGCGAGACGCTGGCCCTTGAGCGTCTCCCGCCATCGGATCCAGGCCATGTAAGGCTCCTCTGCTGACGTGGATTTGCTGACGTGGGCCCTTGAGCCCCTTGTAGCGCGCGGGGAGGACATCGGGGCGCTTGCGTAACCCCGCCACACATCGGGGGTTATGGCGGAGAGGGCGGGATTCGAACCCGCGATACCCTTTCGAGTATGCCGGCTTAGCAAGCCGGTGCCTTCGGCCACTCGGCCACCTCTCCGCGCAGAGGTCCCGGCCTTATACCCTGGGTCCGTTGGCGTGCCACGTCGCGCCGCCACGTCCTCGCTGGCCGCCCTCGCCGCCCCCCCCCCGGTGCGGCGTCCCGCCCCCGGCCGGGCCGCGCGTCCCCGGATCGGACGCGTCCGAGGGCGGTGCCCCGCGGCGCCGTTCTGAACGTCATGAAGCTCGCCGGTCCCGCGCTCCTGCTCGGCCTCGCCTTCGCCGCGTGAACCGGGCCGCGAGGGAACCGCGTGCGCTCGCCGTTCGTGGACCCGGATGCGGGCCGCCCGCCCACGCTGGCGGATCGGCAGCGCGGCCGCGGCGCCGCCCCCGGCGACGAACGCGGGCCCAGAGGCTTCGTGCCGCGCCGCGAGGCCAAGTCCTTCTACTCCGCCGGCGGAGGCCGCCTCTGGTACTACCTCAACACGTACTACTGGGCGCCCGTCGGTCTCGCGACCGACGACCTCTGGATCCGGGCCGAGGTCGTCGAGCGGTTCGCCAGCCTGCGGCGCGGGCAGGACACATCGCCGGAGGTCGTGCCGACGTCGCGGGTGCCGGCCCCCAAGCGCACCGCCGAATTCTGGAAGGTCGGCGCCACCGGACGCGCGGTCACCATCGACAACCACCAGGACTTCTGCTTCCTCGCCGACGACCTCTGCGCCGGCGCCATCGAGGTGCAGGTGGTGTTGACGCTGGGGCGGCTGCGGGTGCGGGGCGCCGACGGCGGGTGGGAGGCCTCGGCGAAGCCCTACGTGCTCGAACACCGCGACGACGGCGACGGGCGCGGGATCGGGGCGGGGAACACGCGCTTCACGGCGCTCGACGGCGAGCCGACGACCGCCTGGGCCTACCGGGTCCCGTGGTCGTCGCTGCCCGGCCGCATGACACGGAGCACGTGGGAGGAACTGCGCGTGCCGACCTGGGCGCTCGTCGAGCGCCGACCGCCCCGCGCCCCATCCCCCGACGACGCGTCGCCCGCCGACCCCTCGACGGCGGCGCCCGTGACGACGACCTCCGACTGAAGAATCGCCAGAAGAACCGCCCAAAGGTGCCGGTCGCGAAATGGCGGGCCCTGCTTCCAGACGAAACGCATCGTCCCGCACGCCGGGGTCACTTCGCGGGAGGGGGCGCGGCGATCATCTCCACGCCGTCGATCCGCAGCTCCAACGTGGCGTTCGCTTCCCCGTCCCCACGAGGCAGCCACGGCACCGCGACCTCGGCCGACGCGCCGACCGCCAGCCGGACCCGGAACGGACGGGAGGCCTCCCGCGCGACGGGCAGCTGCAGCGTGATCGGCGTCCCGACCCCCAACCCCCACCGGCGCTCGCGGATCGGGTCGTCCACGCCGACGACGAGGCAACGACCCTCGAGCACGAACGCCCCGTCCGCCGTCGGCCGCGCGGTCGCCTCGATCACGACCCCGTCGAGGAGCGTGCCGATCACCGGGTCGGCGATCCACGCGCCGTCGCTCCCGACGACGTCCACGCCTGCGATGTAGGCGCGCTGGTCGAGCACGCTGACCGTCGCGGTCTGTGCCTCGTAGACCGTCATGCGCGGCAACGTCAGCGTCTTGCCGTGCGCGTCCTTCCAGTGCGCCGACCACGAGACCGCGCGGACGGTCGGTCTCGCCGCAACGGCCGCGCCGGGCGCCACGCGCACCCATCCGCGCCCGATCGGCGCCGACGGCGTGACCCGCCGCGCCTTCACCTCTACCGCGACCTCGGCCTGGAAGATCGATTCCGACGCAATGAGGCCCGTCGCCGGGACGAGCCACGCCATGTTCACCTGCTGCTGCCGGACCTCAGGCAACTCGATCGTCACGGGGCTGCTCGAGCCGGCGAGCGTCGTCGAGAAGGTGGACACCCGATCGCTGCCGACGCCCATCGCGAACGCGAGGTGGACCTGCGGGTCCTGCATGTGCGCGCCCTCGCCGACGCTCGCGATGAGCCCGATGCCCTCCGCCCATGTGCCCACGATCGGCGACACCGGACCCTCGCCGGCGCGCGCATCAGCGTCCTGCAGGTACGCATGGCGCACCCGCCGCCAGGCCGCGACGGGACGGTTGTACGGCACGTCGAACTCGTATCGCGCGAGGCGCTCGATGTCGCCCGAGCCGGCGGGGTTCGCTGTGGGTCGAAGGACGTCCACCTCGAGCCTCACGACCGGGCCGCCGGTCGTCGCGAGGCGGTCGAGGGCCCGTTCGGCGTCTGCGAGCTGCGCCTTCGTGCCCAGCACGACGAGCAGCGGGAACGACGGACCCACGTCGATGGGGCCGCGCCGCACGAGGGCGAACGAGGGTCCGTCGATGCCCTGGGCCATCGCTTGCGCGAGCGCGTCCGCGAGGCGCGTCGCACGGCGCAGCTCGTTGGACGCGGTAGGCGACGCCCATGGCGCCATCGACGGCGGCGGCGCGGCGAGGTCGAATGCGGGCGGGGTTTCCGCATCGCCGCCGTCGGCGAGCGCCGCCGAGAGGTCGTAGACCCGGAGCACGTCGGGCGCGAGCGCGGCGAGCGCCGCCGATGTGAGCTCGAGGAACCCGTCCTGCGACGAGGCCCGCAGCGCCTCGATCGCGCGCAATTGTTCGGCGCCTTTCGCCGCGCGCACCGCCGCGAGGGCGTCGTCGCTCGGTCGCGTGGGAGGCGGAGGGGGAGCGGGCCGGAGGCCCGCGGGGGGGACGGTGCCCGGCGGCGGCAGCCTCGGCTCGACCGCTCCGGGCGTCGGGGCCACGAGCACGATCGATGGCGCCGCGTACGCCGGACCATGGGCGTAGCGGAGCGCGACGGCGGGCGTGCCGTCGGCACCGCTCGCCACCGCACGCTCGCCCGGGGCCAGCCGGAAGCGGTACGGGCGCACGACCTCGCGGACGGTGCGCAACTCTGCCTCACGGTGCTGCGACGGCTGCCACGCGAAACGGCGCGGGTCGGCGTCGGCGAGCCGTGAACGCACGACGACGTCGAACGTGCGCCGCCCGTCCGGGCTCGGCGCGCCGGTGCGCACGGTCACCTCGGACCCGGTCGCGAGCGCCGCGCCGTCGGGCGGACCTTCGATCCGGCTCATCGACACTTCCTGCCCGGGGAGCATCGAGAGGCCACCGCGCACGGGCGCGGCCGCGCCGGGCGACCAAGTTTCGAACTCGACCTCGACCCGGCGCGCGTCGGTGATCCCCGCGGGCGGAGTATCGGGACCGACGCGCGTCCAGCCTCGCGCCGTCGGGGTCGCCGGCCCGGCCGGGGTCGTCTCGACGAGCGCGAACGTGTCGGGCGGGCCGATGCGGACGACGTGGCGCGTCGGGCGACCGACCAGCTGGAGGGCCGCGGCGGCCCTCGCGAACCGCAGTTCGGGGATCTCGATCACGACCGGGTCCTTCGCGGCGACCGGCGCCGCGGCGAGCGACGTGCGGAACGTGAGCAGGGGACGCCTCGCGTCCAGCCATCGAATCGCGAGCGCGACGCGGTCGTTGCCGTCGGCGGCCCGTTCGACGAGCGCCGTGGCCCCGAGCCCCTCGGGCAGCAGGCCCACGATCGGCGCGGGCGTGGCGGTGCCGTTCCCGAGCTCGACGTCGACGTCCTTCACGTACGCGCTCTCGACCGACCGGGACGATGTGGCGCGGCGCCCGAACGGCGCGGGGAGGGTGAACGAGGCGACGCGCGCGGCGGCCCGGGCCGCCGCATCGGGAAGCGTCGCGCCCGACACGTCGCGCGCGGAGCCCGGCGCCAGGTCGGCGGCGCCCAGGGCGCGGGCGAGCGCCTCCGAGCGGAGGACGTCGATGGTCACGACGTGCGATGGGCCTCCCGTCGTCGCGACGCGGTCGAGGACGGCCTCCGCACGTGCGAGGTCGTCGGGACCGCCCAACACCACGACGCAGGCGTGGGCGAGCCGCGGATCGTGCCGCGCGGCGCTCGGGACCCCCACGTCCACGAACGTGGGCGCCGCGATCGTCGGCGGCTTCACGCGGTCGGCGACGGCGCCCGCGATCCGCGTGGCCCGACGCACGACCGCCGCCGTCGGCGTCGGCTCGGGCAGCGTCCACGTCGCCTCGGGCAGCGTCCACGTCGCCTCGGGCACGTCGGCGAACGACCACCACGGCGGCAGCTCGCCGTCGCCGCCCGAGGCGAGCGCGCCGGCGAGGTCGTACACGCGCAGCACGTCGGGTGCGAGGGCCGCGAGTGCGCCGGTCTCGAGCGCGAAGAGCGCGTCGCGCGACCCGCGGAAGAGCGCAAAGATCGCGGCGCGCTGTTTCGCCGCGTCCGGCTCGGCGTGGATCGCGGTGAGGTCGTGCGCGATCGCCGCCGCGGGGCCGTCGGTGGGCGCCGTGAACGTCGGCCGGTCGCGCGCGGGGGCGGCGGGGGGCGGCGCGGCCGCGGGCGCGTCGTCGGCCCGCGCGGCGACGGCGGCGAGCGCGAGCGACGTCACGACGGCCACGGCCCAGAAGCCAGCGGGCAAGCATCGAGCGGACGGACGAGCCATGGAGCCTCCACGTGGGATCCTGCGGATCCTGCGGGCCTCGCGTCACCTCGGGGTCACCCGTCGGTCGCCGTTCGTACGTCGCCGACGGGCAGGTCCGCCCACGCGCGCCGGAGGCGGACCGGGGCCGGTCCGCCCACCTCGAGGCGCAGCGTGCGGTCGCGGGTCGGGCCCTCGGAACTCGGTTCGACCGTGCCGTCGTCGAGCCCGAGCGTGCGCGGCACGCCAACCGGCACCGGGATGGTGAGCGTCGCGCGGCCCGCCGCGAGGCGACGGTACGCGTCGCAGGCGCCGCGGCCGAGGACGACCGCCCCGGGCCGCTCCTGCGCGCGCGCCCGGCAGCCACGTGACCGACAGGAGGGGGCGGTCCGTGGGCGTCCGGGCTTCGGGGAAGGGCTCGAAGCTCCATCTCGTGTCGGGCGGGACCCCGTCGAGCACCACGGTCACGTCTGCGAGCGGGGGCAGGCGCAGGTCTGGCACCGAGCCCGCGGCCACCGCGAACGTCGCGACCGCGATACCGCGTACGCCGACGTCGAGGCCCACGAGGTCGTGCTCGGCGACGTCGAACGCCCCGTCGGACCGGAGGACCTGCGCCTCGAACGTCGCGAGGCTCGAGCCGAACTCGATCCGCGCCGCCGGGTACACGAGCACCGCCGCATCGGCGATCCCGCCGCCGTCGCCGGCGCGAAGGCGCGCGGGCCGCAGGACTCGTCCGCCGGGGCCGGACGGAGCACGACCGTGACCCCGCGATCGCGGGCGAGTTCGACCAGCCTCCGCGCGTCCACGACGTGCGCGGCGTCGGGCCTCGCGTCGTGGTCGGTGTGCACGTCGTCGCCGAACGCGTTCGCGACACGGCCGGGGCGTCGCACGTTCGACCCGCTGCCGAGCCATCGGGCGTAGAGGCTGCGCGCGGGGCCGGGCGTCGCGGGGCGCGGCCCCGACACGCCGATGCGACCGTGGAGGTCGGCCGTGGGGATCCGCGGCGCGTCGCCGTACGGGAAGAGGTGGAGGGTCGCACCGGGCCGTGGTCGGCCCGTCGAGGCGTCGCGGACGGTCACGACGAACGCATCGAGGACCGGGTCGTCGGCGCGGGGGAGGGGGACGTCGAGCGTCGGGGGGAGGTCGGGCGTGATCCGGAGACGCACCCGTCCCGCGACGCCGTGCGGATCGTCCACCTCGAATTCGTGGGCGCCGTCGGTTCAAGGGTCGAGGGGGCCGCGCAACGCGAGGTCGGGCCCGCGGAGCCACGTCGGGCCGTCTCGGACGCCGACGATCGCGACCGACGCTGGATCGCCGTCCGCGGTCCGCCGCAGGAACCGGACGGCCACCGGGGTCCCGGCCGGTCGCGCCAGGGGGACGGGGGCCGGCGCGGGCCCGCCGCCGGGATCGTCGGACGCGCCGGGGGGTTCGAGTTCCTGGCGCCGACTCCGAAGAGGCCCGCGAAGCCGGCGAAGAGGACGCCGATCGCGAGGACGAGCCCCGCGAACACCGGGAGGAGGCACCCGATCCGCGCGGCGGAGGCGGGCTTGCGTGGCACGGCCATGCCCGGATCGTACGCCGGGCCGATTCGTGGCGCCGGGTGCCCCGACCGATCCGTGGGGTGGGGGGCGGCATGCCCCTCTGTCGTCTCACCGCGCGGACGGCTATCCTCGCCGCGCTTGCTGGTCGGCGTGTTGGAGGGTCTTCGATGACGGGTCGGAACGGACGACAGTTGGCGATCGCTTTCGCGGTCCTCGGCGCGTCGGCCCTGCTCGCGAGTCTCGGTGCGTCCCCGGTGTTCGCCGAGGAGCCGCCGCCGCCCCCGGCGCCGGCCGTCCCCGCCGAGCCGCCCCCCGCGCTGACGCCCGAAGCCGCGCCCCCGCTGCCGCCGCCCCCGCCTCCGGACGGGCCCGGCGCCCCGTCCCCCGCTCCCGCCCCGACTCCGACGCCGACTCCGACGCCGACGCCGACTCCGACGCCGACGCCGGCTCCGGCCCCGACCGTGGTGTCCGTCCCGTCCGCGCCCGCGGTCCCCGCGCCGACCACAGACGTCCGGCCCCGGCCGCCCCCGCCGCCGCCGCCCGAGATCGAGATGCCGTCGTGGGACCAGTTCTACAAGTCGCGCGGCGTCTGCCTGCCGCCCCCGCCGCCGCCGCCCGACCCGTTCGCCTGCCGACCCATCGACCAGCGCCCCGACCGCCTCGTGTCGGCGGACCAACGGCTGAAGGAGGTGCGGCGCGTCCCGCAGTGGGTTGACGTCGTACGTCGGCAGGACCTCACGGAGTGGCGGCCGCTCGGCTTGGGCGACCTGTTGCGCCGGTTCCCGAACGTGATGATGGGCGACGGCGGCAGCCCGTTCCAGGCGCTCCCCAACGTCCGCGGCCTCGGCGGCGACCGCGTGCGGATCATGACCGACGGCGTCTGGCCGTCCACGCAGGCCCTCGGACCCTTCGGCAGCACGCTGTCGCTGTGGGACCCCGAGTCGGCGGAGCGCGTGGAGGTCTACCACGGGCCCGGCGCCTATCTGCGCGGCGCGGAGGCCGGCGGCGGCGTGATCAACGTCGTGCCGCGCCGCCCGCACCGCCACGAGTGCCTGTCGGACGCGTGGATCGAGGAGTCGACGTCGTATCGCTCGGGCGACAACGCGTTCCGTCAGCGCCTCGGCGCCGACTTCGGCCAGGGCCGCGTGGCGGGCCTCGTCGGCGCGACGTACGAAGACCACGACGATCGCGAGACGCCCGATGGTTCGCTCGACCCGTCGTCGTACGAGTGGCTCGGCGTCGACGCGGCCGTCGACTACTTCCTCGACAACCAGTCCACGCTCGGCTTCACCGGGCAATACGTGAAGGCGAAGGACATCCGGAGCCCGCTGGGCGGCGGCGACCTCCTCACGCAGCCCGAGTACGAGCGGCTGTTCCTCGGCATGACGCTCTCGTCGCTCGACATGGGCCCGTACTTCCACGGCGCGCGGGCCACCGTGACGTTCGACTCGTTCGTCCAGCAGGACGACGCGCAGACGAACCTCTCGCTGACCGACGGCATCTCGTCGAAGGACGACGTGAAGCGCTTCGACTTCCACCTGGCGGGCAACCTCTACCTGTTCGACTGCCACGACACGTGGGCCGAGATCTCCGTGGGCTGGGCGCACCTCGAGCGCACGGAGGCGATCCTCTGCCTCGACCTCGTGAACACGGACCAGGCCCAGGCGCTGAGGGACCTGAAGATCTTCCCGAACGCGGTGCCCGGCACGTGCGTGGACGGCGTCGCGAAGCTGCAGGCCGAGGAGATCCGCGTGAAGGCCCTCATCGAGGACGAGTGGCACTCGGCCTGCTGGGACTTCCACGTCGGGGCCCGCCTCGACGCGCAGTATCTCGACGACGACCGTACGGGCGAGGACACCGTGGAGCTGACCGGCGGCGTCGCGGGCGGCGTCGCGCGGCACCTCTCGACGTGCTGGACCGCGTACGGCAACGGCTCCTTCGGCCAGCGGTTCCCGAGCATCCACGAGCTCTACAGCGTGGCGATCCTCGACGGCGTCACCGTGTTCGGCAACCCCGACCTCGATCCCGAGACGGCGTGGAACCTCGAGCTCGGCTTCAAGTACGGGAGCGACAACCACTCGACGGCGCAGGTGGCGGGGTTCGTGCACGGCGTGCAGGACTTCATCGGTCGCCGCGCCATCGGCCCGGACGAGCTGTGGGACCACCTCGGCGACGTGATCCTGGCGGGCGTCGAGGCGACGGGCACGTGGCGACCGGACGGGTGCCGCTGCGAGGGCCTCGAGTTCTTCGGCATGCTCGGCAGCACCTGGAGCGACGACGAGGCGATCGTGACCAGCGTGCCGTTCCACGGCCGCGCGGGCGCGCGCCTCTCGACCACCTACGGGCCCGGGTGTGGGCTGCGGCGCTGGTTCGTGGAGGCGTCGGCGCGCGGCGCCGTGGAGAGCGGCTTCCGCGCGGACGACGACGCGTTCGTCACGACGGAGGTGCTCGCGGGGGCCAGTTTCGGGTTCGGCGGCCGCCGGGTGGGCACGCTGACGGTCGGCGCGATCAACCTCCTCGATGAGGCCTACACCGAGCCCTTCGCGCGGCTCCCCGCGCAGGGTCGCAGCCTCATCGCCTCCCTGAGCTTCGACTTCTGACGCGAGGCCCGGGGGGCGACCGTCGGTCCGTTGCCGTCGCGCGGGGCTATGCTTCGCGGTGATGTCCTCCCCGGCCCTCGGCGGCGATCTCGTCCTCGCGGCGCGGCCGGTCACGCCGGAGGCGTTCGCGCCCTACGGCCGGATGGTCGCGGCCGGCGACCGCGTGAAACTCGGCGGCCGCGGCGCGTCGATCCTCGTCGCGCTCGACCCCCGCGAGGTCGGGCCCCGCCGCGTCGTCACGCTCCAGCGGTTCGTCGGCGCGAGACGGATGCTCGTCCCGCTCGTCGCCGACGGGTTCCTCCTCGTGGTGGCCGGCGCCGGCGACCCGCCGGCGGGCCCCGCCGCGGCCTACCTCGTCCGCGGCGGCACCGGGGTCGTGCTCGACGCCGGGATCTGGCACGCCGGCCCGTACCCGCTCGCCGACGGCACGGTGCTCGAGGCCGTCGAGGTCACGGGCCCCGCCGACCACGTGGACCGCCACAGCGTGCTCGACGCCTTCGGCGCCGAGGGCCTGCGGCTCATGACGTCGGACGAGGAGGGGGCGCCGGGCGCCGGCCTTGACCTCTCCGACGACCTCGCGATCACCCTCGCCGAGGGGCTCCGCGGCCGCCTGGCGCTCGGTTGCCTCGCGTTCGACGGCCTCGCCGTCGGCGAGGCCGACGAGGCGCTCCGCGAGGAGGGCGAGCGACTCGAGGCCGCGCTCCGCGCCCAGGCGGCGGGCGACGCGTCGCCCGCGGAGTTCCCCGCCTTGAAGCCGGTCCGCGACCTCTACCGCGCCCTCGGTCTCGACCCCACGAAGACGCGCCCGGCCAGTGAGGCGCTCCTGCGCCGCGTGTTGCAGGGCCGCCCGCTCTACCGCGTCAACAACCTCGTGGACGCGATGAACCTCTGCTCGCTCACGATGCTCGTGCCGTTCGGCGTGTACGACCGCGCCCGCATCGTCGCGCCGGTGCGGTTGCGCCACGGCGCCGTCGGCGAGGGTTACGACGGCCTCGGGCGCGGCCGCATCGGCGTCGAGGGGAAACCCGTCCTCGTGGACCGCGACGGCCCCTTCGGCAACCCGACCGCCGACGCGCTCCGCACGAGCGTCAGCCACGGCACGACGACGGCGCTCGTCGTCCTCTACCTCCCGCCCACCGTCGACGAGGCCCACGTCGACCGCTTCCTCTCGGCGGCCTCCGCCGCCGTCCTCCGCGCGTGCGGCGGCCGCGAGACGGGCCGGCGGGTCGTCCGATGACGTTCCAGCCCCGCAAGCTGCCGAAGGTGTCGCTCGAGGCCCCCCTCGAGCGGCGCTGGGAGGTCATGGGCGAGGAGGAGGCGGCGCGCCTCCACGCGAAGCGGCAGGAGGAGGCGGTGCGCTTCTCCTGGCGCGCGCCCCGCACCCGCAAGCGGGCGCTCCGGTGTTTCGTCCTCACGCCGCTCGGGTTCATGATCCTCGGGTGGGCGTTTGTCGGCGGCAACCCCCGCACGGCCCTCGCGTTCTTCCTCGCCGGGTTCCCTCTCGGCGCGCTGACGTTCGTGCTCCGCCCGGTCGACTACCTCTCGGGGCTCGTGTACGCGCTGTGCGGCGTCCTGGCGGCGGTGATCGCCGGAAAGTCGCACGTCATGATGCTGCTGCTCGTGGCGATGTTCTGCGGGTGCATCGGGATCGCGCAGGGCCGGGTGGAGCAGGGACGCCGCCTCGACCTCGAGGATTGACGCGAGGCCCGGCGGTCGTCCACGGCCGGAAGTTCGCCTGTTGTTCGTAGTCGGCGCGCCTGCCGGCGCGCGCGCCGCCGGGGCTTCCCGCGCGCCCCGATCCGTGGAGTCCCCGGTAGACTCCGCCCCTTTCCGGGCCTGCCGTGGGGGGCCTGGACGCCTCATCCTGGGCGCGTCGCGCCTGGGACCCACCGGACCCCGCGGACGAGGACCTCGACGATGACCTGGAAGATGGAGATCGACCGGACGGTGCACGAGGCGCTGCGGCGCGTGTTCGACGACCGGCGGACGGACAGCAGCCGCGCGATCGCGCTCGCCAACGACTTCGTGGCGCTCGCCCCCGCGCGGGAGCAGAGCCACTTCACCCTCGGCCTGGTGGAGGAACTGGTCCACCTCCGCACGCTCGCCCGCGACGCGGGAGGCCGCTCGCGGCGCCGCGACGGCGAGCGTCCCGAGGAGCCGCAGCAGGAAGGCGCGCCCGAAGCGGCCGCCGACGCCGTCATCGTGCCGCTGCCGATCGTGCCGCTGCCGATCGTGCCGGCGCCGGTCGCATCGGACCAGGGCGGCGACGAGGGTCGCGACACCGGGACCGACACCGACGGCGAGGACGGCGCGCCCGCGGCCGCCCCCCAGGCGCTCGCGACGTCGCCCGACGGCCCGTGCGCGCTCTGGCGCTACCTCGGCAGCCTCGACGCCGCATCGCGCGGTGGGCCTCGCGTGCGCGTCCGGGAATTGGCCGGCAACCCGGCGATGGACCTCGCGCTCGGCCGTGGCGCGGAGGGCCGCATGGCCCTGCGCGCGGTCTCGCGCGCGCTGCTGTTCGGCGGCGAGGACGCCCGCGTGTACGACTTCGTCCTGCGCCACCTGCGCGCGACGGCCGACGAGGGCAGCCGCCGCGACGCGGACGGGCTCGTCGGCGACGCCGCCCGTCATGCCGACGATCTCGCGCGCGACGGCGACGAGGCCGGCGCGACCGCGGCGCTCGCGCGCGCGCTCCAGTTCGCGATGGACGCGGGCCTCGAGGGCCGCGCGGCCGCGAAGGTGCAGCGCAAGGTGGGCCGTGCCCACCAGCTCGCGGCCCGCTGGGCCGAAGCGAAGCAGGCGTACCAGGACGCGTTGACGCGCCTGGCCCCCGACGACCGCTACCGTTCGGTGCTGCAGGGCGACCTCGCCCTGGCGGCGCTCGAGGTGCGCGGCACGCTCGACCTCCTGCCGATGGCGGGGCGCGCGAACGTCGCCGAGGCGGAGGCGCTGCTCGCGCAGGCCGAAGGCGGCGGCGAGGGCGAGTCGTACAACGCGATCTACACGCTGGGCGTGCTCGCCTACGAGCGCGGCGACTTCGCGCGCGCGGCCGGGCACTTCCGCGAGGCCGATCGCCTCATGCGCGAGACGCGCGCCAAGGCCCGCATCGTCCACGCGCGCGCCCGCTTCTTCCTCGGTGCGTGCCTGCTCCAGCTCGGCGCGGCCGACGAGGCCCTGCGCGAGGCCGAGCAGTGCATCACGAAGGACGTCAGCGCCGCGGCGCTCGAGGCGTCGGTGAAGGAGCCGGTGTTCGACCTGCTCGTGGCGGCGCTGCCGTCGGCGCGAATTCCGGGTCGCGGCGGTCCTCGCTCCGAGGGCGGCGAGAGCCGCGAGAGCCGCGAGGGTCGCGAGGGTCGCGAGGGTCGCGAGGGCGGCCGGCGCGAGCGCGGCCGTCGGGGTCGGGGTGGCGACCGAGGCGACCGAGGCGACCGTGCGCCGCGCGAGGGCGGCGAGGCGCCGCTCGCGGCGGCGCCCGAGGACCGGCCTGAGGGCGGCGATGCCCGGCCCGAGGCTGCGGAGCGGCTCGACCGCTACGCCGCGGGTCGCGGCGCGCCGCGCGCCGATCGTCCGCCGGAGGCCCGCGCCGATCGTCCGCCGGAGGCCCGCGCAGAGCGGCCGGCGGCGGTCGCGGGCGAGCGGGGCCCGGAGCGCGGCGGCGAGCGCGGCGGCGAGCGCGGCGGCGAGCGCGGCGGCGAGCGCGGCGGCGAGCGCGGCGGACGCGGGGACCGGGGCGACCGCCGCGGTCGCGGTCCGCGCAACGACGGCTCGCGCGAGGTCCACCCGGCGCCGGTGCCGGTGGCGGGCGCGGCGCCCGCGTCGCTCGCGGGGGGCTTCCTGGCCACCGCGCGGCGCGTGCTCGACGCCGACCCCCACGGCGCGCTGAAGGCCGTGGACGACACGTTCCGCAGCCGGCCGACGTTCGAGGAGTGGGCGACGGCCTACCGCATCCGGCTCGAGGCGCTGATCCGCCTCGGCGAGCGCAGCGAGGCCCTGCGCACCTTCGAGCGCTTCCGTGCGAAGGTCCACGAGCGCAACCACCCCGAGCGCCTCGAGGAGTTGCTCGTCGATCCCTCGGGCCCCATGGGCGAGGTCCTCGACGAGGTCGCCATGAAGCGCGAGTTGGTGGACCTCTACGCGGCGATGGCCGGGCGCGAGCGCCCGTTCGTCGAGGCCGCGACGTGGCTCGCCGGTCGCCACGCCGATCTCGGCTCCCCCGCCGACCTGCGCACGGCGATCTCGCTGCTGCGCGAGGCCGTGGCGCTCGGGGGCGAGGAAGCCCGCGGCATGTGGACGGACGTCGCCACGCGGGCCCGCGCCGCAGGTGTCGACGTGGACGGGGCGGTGGCCGAGGACGTCCGCGTCCGCTTCGAGCAGCGCAGCGGCCCCACGAAGGTGGTCGTCGTCGGCGGCGACGACGCGTCGCGCGGGCACGGGCCTCGCGTCGAGGACGTGGGTCGTCGGGCCGGGTTCGAGGGCTCGCTCGTCCTCGGGGGCGCGAAGCCCCCGCAGAAGACGCTGGCCGACATCGAGGCGCTCGCCCGCGGGGCGGCCGCGATCGTCCTGCTGCACTCGGCGACGCCCGAGCTGCGCGACCAGGTGAAGCGCCTGGCCGCCGACCTCGGGGTGCCGGTGCGTGAGCTGCCCTACGCGGGGCCCGCCAGCCTCGAGCCCGAGCTCCTCACCGAGCTTTCGTCCCTCTAGGCCCCCGCGGAGCCCGCCGCCGATGCTCGAGCCCGCCCAGGACGTCTTCGCCGACCGCCGCCGCCGCTTCATGGAGCGGATGGGCGAACGGTCGGTGGCCGTGTTCTGCTCCGCCCCCGAGGTGGTGCGGAGCAACGACTCCCACTTCGACTTCCGCCAGAACTCCGATCTCTGGTACCTGACCGGGTTCGAGGAGCCCGAGACGGTGCTGGTGCTGATCCCGGGGCACGACAAACACGCCGTGGTCCTGTTCGTGCGCAAGCGCGACAAGGATCGCGAGGTGTGGGACGGCCCGCGGGCCGGCGTGGACGGCGCGAAGGCACAGTTCGGCGCGGACGAGGCGTTCCTGATCGAGGAACTCGACGCGAAGCTGCCCGAGCTGCTCGAGGGCCGCGACCGCCTCTACTACGGGCTCGGGCTCTATCCCGACCGCGACCGCCACCTCGTGCACGCGCTCACGCGCGTGCGCGCGGCGGCGCGGCGGGGCAAGCGCGCCCCCCGGGAGGTCGTCGACCCCTCGTACGTGCTGCACGAGATGCGGCTGTTCAAGACGCCGGCCGAGGTCGAGACGCTGCGGCGTGCGGTCGAGGTGTCGGCGGACGGCCACGTCCGCGCCATGCAGACCACGCGCCCCGGGCGGGGCGAGTGGGAGCTGCAGGCCGAGCTCGAGTACGTGTTCAAGCGCGGCGGCGCGAAGGCGCCGGGCTACACGACGATCGTCGGCTCGGGCCCGAACGCCTGCATCCTCCACTACGTGCAGAACGCGCGGCGGATGGAGGCCGGCGAGCTCGTGCTCGTCGACGCCGGCGCCGAGGTGGGCTACTACACGGGCGACATCACCCGCACGTGGCCCGTCTCGGGCACCTTCACCGCGCCGCAGCGGGAGATCTACGACCTCGTGCTGCGCGCGCAGCAGGAGGTGATCGCCATGAGCAAGCCCGGCGTCCCGTGGACCGCGCTCCACGAGCGGGCCGTCGAGGTGCTCACGCAGGGCATGGTGGACCGCGGGATCCTCGCGGGCACCGTGCAGCAGGCGATCGAGGAGAAGACCTTCCGCGCCTGGTACATGCACAGCACCGGCCACTGGCTCGGCATCGACGTCCACGACGTCGGCGCCTACTACGACGGGCCGGAGGCGGCCCGCACGCTCCAGCCGGGGATGGTCTTCACGGTGGAGCCCGGGCTCTACTTCGCCCCCGACGCGCCGGGCGTGCCCGAGCGGTACAAGGGCATCGGCATCCGCATCGAGGACGACGTCCTCGTGACGGCGACCGGGACCGACGTGCTCAGCAAGGGCGCGCCGAAGGACCCGGACGAGATCGAGGCGCTGGTCGGCACGGCCGTCTGACGCGCGCTCCCGACGCGAGGCCCGGCGGCCGCCGTCCCCCGTGGACGGCGGCCGTCCCCTTGCCCGGGCGCCCCGCGGCGGCGATGCTCTCCGGCATGCGCCGAATCTTCCTCGCCCGCGCCGCCCGGCCCGGGGTCCTCCTCGGAGCTCTCGTCGGTGCCCTCGTCGGGGCGCTCGCGTCGCTCGCCGGCTGCGGCCGCGGCGCGCCGCCGTCCGGCGGCGGCGATCTCGTCGCGCGGTCCACGGTGCAGCAGGTGGTCGAGCGCGGCGAGCTCGTCGTGCTCATGGAGGCGCAGTTCAAGCCGTTCACCTACAAAGAGGACGGCACGCTCAAGGGGTTCGACGTGGACCTCGCGCGGGCGCTCGCCGAGGAGCTCGGCGTGAAGGTGCGCTTCGAGGAGCGTGCGTGGGGGATGCTCGCGACGGAGCTCCTCCAGGGCAACGGCGACCTCGTGATCTCGGGGCTGACCGCCACGCCGAAGCGCGCGCTCACCGCCGCGTTCAGCGAGCCGTATTTCCTCACGCGCACGATCGCGCTGGTGGGCGTCCCCGGCGGCGACGCCGTGCGCGCCGTGAACGACCTCGACGCGCCGGGCCGGAAGATCGTGGCGCAGGGGCAGAGCACGGGCGAGGTGGCGGCACGCAAGCATCTCCCGAGGGCCGAGCTGCTGACGTTCCCCACGGAGGCGGCGTGCGTGCTCGAGGTCGTGCAGGGCCGGGCCGACGCGTTCGTGTACGACGAGTGGCAGATCCGCGAGCACGCCCGGCTCAACCCGGGGCGCACGCGGGTGCTCGACGAGACGCTGAGCGTCGAGCCCTACGGCATCGAGTTCCGGCGCGGCGATCCCGAGACCGCGGCGTGGCTGAACCTCACCCTGCGCACGATGCGGCTCGACGGCCGCCTCGCGGCGCTGTTCCGGAAGCATTTGCCGGGGATCGCCGTCCCGGCCGAGCTGGCCCCGCCGCGCTGACGGCCGGGCCTCGCGTCCGTCGCTGGAGGTCCCATGGCTGGTTTCACGGGCGGTCCCACGGGCGGTCTCCCGATCCCCGCGTCGCGCCGCGACCGCGCGGTCCGGTGGGCGGTCACGCTCGCCGTCGTCGGCGGGCTGGGCGCGTTCCTGCTGCTCACCGGCCCCACGGACGGCTGGCGATGGAGCCGCGTCTGGGGCGACGGCGATCGCGTGGGGTGGCGCGACGCGTTCCTTTCGGCGCTGTGGGTGACGCTGCGGGCGAGCGCGGGCGCGCTCGTGGTGGCGGTGGCGGTGGGGTTCGCGGCGGGGTTGGCGCGGCTGTCGTCGCGGGCGTGGCTGTCGCAGCTCGCGACGGTCTACGTCGAGCTGGTGCGCGGGACGCCGCTACTCGTGCAGCTCTTCGTGGCGATGTACTGCGTCGGGTATTCGCTCGGCATCGACGACCGGCTGTTGGTGGGGACGGTGACCCTCGGCCTGTTCGGGGGGGCGTACGTGACGGAGGTGGTGCGCGCCGCGATCCAGTCGGTGGACGGGGCGCAGACCGAGGCCGCGCTGTCCCAGGGGATGACGCGCCGGCAGACGATGCGTCACGTTGTCCTGCCGCAGGCGCTGCGGCGGATGCTCCCGCCGCTGGCGGGGGAGTTCGTGAGCCTGGTCAAGGACTCGTCGCTGCTCTCGGCGATCGGGGTGCTCGAGCTGTCGAAGCGCGCGATGGAGGCGCAGGCCGACACGTACCGGACGTACGAGGTCTACCTGCCGCTCGCCGCGCTCTACCTCGCGATCACGTTTCCGTTGTCACGGTGGGTGCGACGCCTCGAGCTGCGGTCGGCCGCACCGTGACGCCGCGTCGCCCGAGGAGCGCCACGCCGACGAAGATGGCGACGGCGCCCGCGGCGGTGGTCCCGACGAGCGGCTCGTCGAAGCAGAACCACGCGAGGGCGGCGGCGAAGACGAAGCCCACGTAGGTGGAGGTCGTGGCGGGGGCGGCGCGCGTGCCCTTGAGCCCGATCGTCATGAGGAGTTGGCCGCCGGCCGCGGCGAGCGCGGCGCCGACCATGGCGGCCGTCTCGAGGAGGTTCGGCCACACCCAGACGGGGAGCGCGAAGGGGAGGGAGAGGGGGCCCGCGACGACGGGGAACGCCATGACGACGGTGATCGGGCGCTCGCTGCGGCCGAGCATGCGGACGGTCATGTACGCGAGGCCCGACGCGAGGCCGCCGGCGACGCCCACGAGGCCGGGCCACCAGCCGACGTGGAAGCCGGGCCGCACGATGAGGGCGGCGCCGCCGAGGCCGAGGGCGAGGGCGAGCCAGACGTGGCCCGACGACCGTTCCTTCAGGACGAGCGGTGCCAGGAGGGCGACGAAGACCGGGTTCATGGCCTGGAGGATCCATGCGTCGGCCAGCGGCATGGCGCCGAGCGTCCAGGCGTAGGCCTCGAGCGCGCACAGGCCGAGGACGCCGCGTGCGACGAGGAGCGGCTTGTTGCCGAGGGTCCGGTCGGTGGTGGCCCACCAGATCGGGACGAAGAGGGCGGCGTGGACGAGGTTTCGAATCACCACGACCTCGACGGACGGGATCGTGCGGGCGGCGGCCTTGAGGAGGGCGGCCATGAGCGCGAACAGGAACGCCGACGCGACCATGGCGCGCAGTCCTGTCAGCTTCGCGAGGTGTCGCTTCACGGGATGCCGCGGCACGTCGCGCGCCCGGCCCCCCCGGTCCAGACGGCAGCAGATGGAGTTACGGCGACCGTGGCACAACGGGCTACGACCCCGTTGTTCCAGGATGCCGGGCGAGGGACGGTCACGGCTTGCGGCGTAGCGACTTCGTGTGCGCGGCCAGGAGCGACGTCAGCGCGCGCGCGAGCCCGGACCGGTAGCGGTCGCGACGCCGCAGCACCACCAACTGCCGCCGCGGGAACGACCCCGGCAGCGGGTGGATCGACATCCGCTTGCGGTCGTCGTCGGTCACGCCGAGCGAGGGGAGCAGCGACAGGCCGAAGCCCCGCGCCACGTAGGCCTTCACGACCTCGAGGTTGCCCGACTCCATCGCCGTCACGAGCCGGACCCCGCCGGCCGCGAGGCCCGCCTCGATCCCCTGCCGGGTCACCGTCGATCGCGCCAGCAGCACCGCCGCCTCGCCGTCGAGGTCCTTCAACGTCGCAGCCCCGGTCGCCGCCAGCCGGTGGCCCGGCGGAAGCGCGAGCACGAGGGGCTCCTCGAGCAGCGGCGCGCTCTCGAGCGCCTCGTCGAGCGTCTCCGGCGCCGTCGCCACGCCCAGGTCGGCGTCGCCCGCGAGCACGAGCGCCACGATCTCCCGCGAGCCGTGGTTGCGCACCGAAACGTCGGCCTTCGGGTACTTCGCCCGGAACTCCGCGAGCACCGGCGGGAGCAGGTAGAGCGCCACCGTGTCGCCGCACGCGAGCGTCACCGTGCCCTCGCCCGCGTCGCGCGCCTCCCGGATCGCCTTCGCCGCGTCGTCGAGGATCGACAGCGCACGGTCGGCCGCCTCGAGCAGCACGTCGCCCGCCGGCGTCGTCCGGACGTCGCGGCCGGTCCGCTCGAGCAACCGCTCGCCGACCTCCGTCTCGAGCGCCTTGATCTGCTGGCTCACCGCGGGCTGGGTCAGGTAGAGGCGCTTCGCCGCCGCGGTGAACGAATGCGCCCGCACCACCTCGCGGAACGTGCGAAGGAGGTGGATCTCCATGGCGATCGGCGGCCCGAGGAGGGGAAGGCGCGGCGGACGTCCGGGCCCGCGCGCCAGCCTACCCGCCCCCGGTGCGAGGCCGTCAGCGGTCGCGAGGGGGCGGCGTCCGCCGCGGGCGGAGGACGAGCTCGACCTCGCCGGCCACCCCAGGCACCACCGTCACGGATGTCGGGCGGGAGATCCACCCCGAAGCCGGGAGCCGCGCGACGACCGTCAACTCGCCCGGAGGCACGAGCAGCGGCGGTGCGGTGCGCCCGGTGGCGCCCCCCCAGGACCGGCTCCCGTCCGGATTCCGGACGCGCACCGCGGCCCCGGCGCGCTGCACCGACACGCGAGCACCGTCCACGGCGCGACCGTCCTCGCCGACGACCTTCACGCGGAGCGGCGTCCACGGGACCCCCGCGAGCGTGCGCGTCTCCGTTGCCTCGGCCGTGAGCGTGACGCGCTCCGGGAGCGCCGTGTGCGTCGGCGAATCGGCCTCGACGACCCAGCGGCCGGTCGCGAGGCCCGCCAGTTCGAACGTGCCGTCCGGGGCACTCGTCGCGGTCGCGGTCGTCCGTCCTCCCGTCGCCGACGCGCCGTCGAGCGTGGCGACGACCTCGACGCCCGCGAGCGGCGTTCCCGTGGCGGCGTCCTCGACGCGTCCCTGCAGCACCGCGCCGCGCAGCACCACCAGGTCGAGGGTCGTCGCGAGCCCGTCGCTCACCGCGACCGGCCGTCCGTCGGCCACCACGAGCGTCGGCGCGGTCGGCGCGGCGTCGGGACGGGCGTCGGCCGCGCGCGCGGACACGCGGAACGTCGCCGCCACGAGGCCCTCCGACCGGAATCGACCGTCCCGGACCGGGACGACGCTCCCCGGCGCCGTCCCGCCGTCCGCAGCGATGACCACGATCCACGCCCCGTCGAGGGGGGTGTCGTCGGCCTTCCGCAGCGTGCCTTCGATCCACCCGAGCGTCCCGAGCGACAACGCGAGGCCCGTACTCCCCGCGTCCGCGACGACGGGCGCGGCGTTCGTGTGCCCGGCGTCGCGCGCGAGGACGGCCCACGGGCCCGCCGCGAGCCCGACCAGCGCGAACTGACCCTCGGCGTCCGTCGTCGTGGTGAGGGGCGGCGGCGACCCGTCGGGCGGCGGCGGGAGCGCGCGCGCCTCCACCGTCGCGCCGACGACCGGGCGGTGGGCCGCGTCCGTGACACGCCCTTCGATGCGGCGGTCCCCGCGCGGTTGCGCCCGCGCGAGTGGGGCCGCGTCGGGCCCGCCGGCCGGCGCGAGCGGGTCGTCTTCGCGCGCGCCCGCGGGCCTCGCGTCGCCGTCGATCGTCGTCGTCGTCGGCGCCTCGGGTGTCTCGTCGGCGGGGGTCCGTGCAGGCGTCGCCCCGTCGGCGTCGTTCGCGGGCCCCGGGGCCTCGCGTCGGCCGGCGAGGATCGCCACCGTCGCAACGACGGTCGCGAGGAGGAGGCCCCCGAGCCAAGCGTCGCGACCCCGCACGCTAGCGCACCGTCCCGCGCACCGAGACGACCTCCGTGTAGCGGTGCCGCACGCCGTCGGCCCCGTGCACCTCGAGCGTGAGCCGCACCTGCGCGCCGATCGCGCCGGGTTTGAGGCCCGTCTTGGTGCGGACGACGACGTCGCTGCCCTCGGGAACGTCCTTCGCGACCACCTCGAGCGCCCGGTCGGCGGTCGTCGCCTCGACCACGCGGGCGACGTAGCCGCTGCCGCCGCGCACCTCGACCTTCTTCTCCACGACGGGCCCGTCGGCCGGGACGTCGCCGAGGGCGACGTCGCGCGGCGAGACCTGGCGGAAGTCCGTCACCGTCCCCGACATCGGCACGTCGAGCTTGGGGAACGCGGGGTCGTCGCACACGACGGTGAAGGTCTTCTTGAACGGGCCCGGCGTGCCCTTCGTGGTCGCGAACGCGATGGCGACCTCGACGGAGCGGCCCGGCGCCAGCCGCACCGACGGCAGCGGCTTGGCGAGGAAGAAACACGAGCAGTCGAACTTGGGGTCCTTGAGGAGCAGGTCGCGCGCCGAGCGGTTGCGGAGGACGACCGTCTTCGTCGGCGCGTCCATCCACGCGACGTTCCCGAACTCGATCGGGTTCGGCGTCACCTCGAGCGCCGGCATCGGACCGCCGCGGCCGCCGCAGGCCGCGAGCGCGCCCACGAGGCCGCTGGCCGCGGCGCGGGCGAGCCGGCGGAGGGCGGGCGTGCCGCGCAGGGGCCAGGGTCGGCGTAGGTCCATGCGGGGATCGTAGAGCGGCGGGCGTGCCGCGGGGTCAACGAGGTGTCACGACCCGTCGCACGCGCCCGCCGCGGCTCACCGACCGACCGGCGGCGCGTCCTCGGGGGCCAGCTGCCCGACCGGCGTCGGTCGGGCGAGTCGGTTGCCGCCGTCGGACGTCTTCGACCCGGGCGGCGGGGGGGGGATCCCCAGCGGGTCCGCTGGCGGGACGTAGGCCGCGGGCGCCGGAGCGACCCCCATTGGGGGCGCCGCCGCCGGGGGGGCGGTGTTGTCCCCGGTCTCGGGCGTCTGGACACGCGAGGCCCGGCCGGCCGCGCTGGGCGAGGCTTGGCACGCGGGGAGGAGGAGGGCGATCACCAGGGCGGCGGTCGCACGGGGTACGCAAGGACTGCCGATGGCCATGGACCCTAGGGTACCGTTTCCGGCGCGGAGAGTGTTCATGACCACGGGCCTGTCCATCGACCTGCACGGCAAGCGCGCCCTCGTGACCGGGGGCAGCCGCGGCATCGGCCGCGCCATCGCCATCCGGCTCGCGGAGGCCGGCGCCGACGTCGCGATCAACTACCTGCGCAACAAGGGCCCCGCCCAAGAGACGGCGGACGCCGTCCGCGCCACCGGGCGGCAGGCGCTTCTCGTCAAGGGCAACGTCGCCGACTCCGAGACCCACACCGAGATCTTCGCGGCGCTCCGCGACGGGTTCGGGAGCCTCGACATCCTGGTGTCCAACGCGGCGTCGGGCGTCATCAAGCCCGCGCTCGAGCTCACGCCGAAGCACTGGGACTGGACGATGGCGATCAACGCCGGGGCGCTGCTGCCCTTGGCGCAGCAGGCCGTGGCGCTCATGGGCGAGAAGGGCGGCCACGTGATCGCCGTCTCGAGCCTCGGCGCCGTCCGCGCGATCCCGAACTACGCGGCGGTCGGCGCGAGCAAGGCGGCGCTCGAGAGCCTCGTGCGCCACCTCGCCGTCGAGCTAGCCCCCCGCGGGGTCCGCGTGAACGCGATTTCCGCCGGCGTGGTCGACACCGACGCGCTGAAGCACTTCCCGAACCGCGAGCTCATGCTCTCGGAGAGCGCCCGTCGCACGCCGGCCGGTCGCCTCGTGGAACCCATCGACGTCGCCGACACGGTGCTCTGGCTCGTCAGCCCCCTGTCGCGGATGATCGTCGGGCAGACCATCATCGTGGACGGCGGGTACTCGGTCGTCGCCTGACGACGTCGCAACGTGCGCCGACCGGGGCGGGCCGGGGAACGGCGGCGTGGCGTCCCGCCCGAGTCCCGAGGACTTCCGCGGAGACGCTGCGGGGACGCTGCGGGGACGCTGCGGGGGCTCTGCAGTCGTCGGCTGAAATTCGCGGCCCGACCCTGATGCTGGGCTACGCTAGGCGTCAGGGGTGATTGGGATCGCATCACGTGATCGTCCTCCTGATCGAGACCGATGGCCGCCGCGCAGACGTCCTCACCCGGACGTTCCAGGCGGCCGGGTGCCGGGTGGCCCCGGTGGGCAGCGCCGACGAGGTCCGCCGTGCCGCTGCGGGCGTCCCTCCGGCCGACGTCGTCGTCCTGACGGCCGGCACCCCGGGCGACGCGGCCCGGGCCGCCCGGGAGAGCGGTCTCCCGCTCGTCCTCGTCGAGGACGGTCGCGCCGTCCCGTCGGCCGTGCTTCGCAGTGAACCCGTCGCGGTCCTCTCGGTGGCGACGCCGCCTGAGAGCCTCGCCGCCCGACTCGAGATCGCCGTCGAGCGTCGGTCGGCCGCGGTCGAGGCGGTCCGGTCGCACGTCGCGTTCGGCGCCGCCGCTGCGGCGATCCTCGTCGTCGACGGGGACGGACGCGTGCTGCGGGCCAACGCGGCCTTCGCCCGCATCGCGGGCGGGGCCCCGCGGGACCCGCGCGGGACGAATCTCGTCGACCTCCTGCTGCCCGCGGGCGACGACGCCGCGCGGGAGCGGTTCGTGCGCGCGGCCCACGGCCGCACGGAGTTCACCGGCGACGCGACCCTCCTCGGGGGCGGGACGCGCGTCCCGGTCCGTGTCGGGGTGGCGCCGCTCGCCCGGCCGGGGGAAGTCTTCGCGGGGTCGGTGGCGGTGCTGCTCGACCTGTCCGACCACCTCGCCCTCGAGGAGAGCCTGCGCGAGGCGAACCGCATGCTCGCCCAGCAGGCCTTCGTGGACCCGCTGACGACGTTGTTCAACCGCGCCTACCTCCACGACGCGCTCGAGCGCGAGGTGGCGCGCGCCCGGCGGTACGGCACGCCGTTGTCCGTCCTCATGATCGATCTCGACGGCTTCAAGCGCGTGAACGACGTCTGGGGCCACGGCGCGGGCGACGAGGTGCTCCGCGCCGTCGCCCAGGAATTGCGCACCGCCGTGCGCGACTCCGACATCCTGGTGCGCTACGGCGGCGACGAGTTTTGCGTGCTCCTGCCCAACACCGACGCCGACGCTGCACGCCTCGCGGCGGACCGCATCCGCGACCGGGTGCGCGGGATGGCCGTGGGCCCGGACGGCGCGACGCGGCTCGGGGCGACCTGCGGGCTCGCGACCCACGCCGACCTCGAGCTCGACCACGGGCCCGACATGCTCGTGTTTCTCGCGGACGGGGCGCTGATCGTCGCGAAGCGCGCCGGCGGCGACCGCGTGCTCTCGGCCGACTCCGTCGAGGTGCGCACCGCGCCCGGCGGCGACCTGCGCCACGGCCTCCCCGACGGCCTGGTGCACGACGCCGCACCGGACGCACCGCCCGCCCGTCCGCGCCGCGCGGGCCCGTGACCGCGGCGATCTCGCATCGCGCAGCCCGGCATCGCGCAGCCCGGCATCGCGCAGCCCGCGTCCGTTCGCGTGCGGGGACGGACGCGGGGGCGGCGCGCGTCAGTAGATCGTGACGCGCCGGAACTCGCTCCAGGGGCCCGTGATCGCGCCGTTGGCCCGGCGCGCGCGCACGTGCCACTGGTACGTGCCGGTCTTCACGCGCGAGGGCCGCTTCTCGGCCTTGCGCTCGATGTCGTGGTCGGCGACGACCCACGTGTCGTCCTTCGCCTTGAAGATCTCGAACTCGTAGTCTTCGGCCTCCGGGACCGGCGTCCAGCGGAACACGAGCCCGTAGTTCTTCGGTAGCGACGCGGACGGCGCCGGGTCGAGCAGCCGCACCGCGCCGAGCGTCGGCGCCCGCGACACCGTCAGCGTCACGACGGCGCCGCTCGCGAGCGGCGTCCCGGGCGGCGGGTTCTGCGCCACCACGCGGCCCTCCGGGACGGACACGACGTACGTCACCGCCGCCTGCAACTGGCGCGTGGCGAGGTCGCGCTGCGCCGTCGTTACGTCCATCCCGACGTAGTTCGGCAGCGGCGGCGCCGCCGGGCGCGGCGGCGTCGGCGCTTCCGCGACGACGAGCGTCACCTGCGAGCCGCGCGCCAGCGGCGTGCGCGCCGTCGGCTGCGTGCCGCGTACGACGCCCGCCTCGTTCGGCGCGCCCGGGATCGTCGCGCGGGCCACGACGAAGCCGTCGGCGCGCAGGCGCTGCGTCGCGACGGCCTCGGTCATCCCGGTCACGTCCGGTACGGGCACCGACTGGATCGTGTTGGTCGCGCCCACGACGATTCGCACGACCGAGCCGCGCGTGACCGACGCGCCGCCCCCCGGCTCCTGCCCGATCACGCGCCCCTGGCTGCCCGGGAGCGACAGTGCGGTCCCGCGCTCGACGGCGAAGCCGAGGTCCTGGAGCGTCTGCTCGGCGGCGTCCGCCTCGAGGTTGAGCACCTCGGGGACGCGGATGGGGAGCAGCAGCAGTCGTCCGACGGTCACGGTGACGTTCGCGCCGCGCGACAGCCGCGTGCCGGCGGGCGGAGCCTGGTCCACCACGAGGTTCGCGTCGTCGCCGCCGACGAGGCGGTCGAGTACGTTCACGGTGAGGCCGGCGCCCGCGAGCTTCGCGCGGGCTTCGACCTCGGACAACCGACGCAGGTCGGGGACCTCGGCCTCGAGCAGCGCCGACGGCGCGCCCGCGCCGACGTTCACGACGACGTTGCTGTCGCGGGCGACGACGATGCCCGCGGCGGGCTCCTGCGAGACCACGCGGCCGGCGCCGGCAGCATCCGCCGGCACGGTGTTCAGCAGCGGCACCAACCGCGCGGCCTTCAGCGCGGCGTTCGCGGCGTCCGCGCTCATCCCGACCACGTTCGGGACCACCGACGCGCCGGCGGGCGGCGCGCCCGCCGACCCGATCGACAGCGTCACCTGCTGGTTCGGCGCCAGCGGCGTGCCGGCGGCGGGGTCCATCGCGGTCACGCGCCCCTCGCTCCCCGGGGCGCTCGCGACGTAGACGATCCTCACGCTCCATGCGGGGAGCGCGTCGAGCGCCTCCGCCTCCGTGCGACCGACGACCGTCGGCAGGCGGGGCGCGGTGCCGGCCGGGGCGGATGGTCCCGGCCCCGGCACCGTCGGTCCCGGCGCCGTCGGGCCGGGGATCGTCGGGTCCGGGGCGGACGGTCCCGTCGCGAGGCCGCGGACCTCGAGCATGACCTCGGTGCCGGTGTCGGCGTACCAGAAGCCGCCCGGCGACTGGACGGCCACCGTGCCGGGCACGCCGGGCGCGGTCGAGGGCACGGCCCTGGCGCGGAACCCGGCAGACTGCAGCGCCCGTTCGGCCACCGCCTGCGGGAGGTCGACGACCTCGGGGATCACCCGACGCGGACCGGCCTCCGCGACGGAGGAGACGACGAGTGCGGCGACCAGCGCGGGGACGGACCAGCGGAGACGGGGCATCGCAGGCTCCCAGGAGCGAGGACCGAGGCGGACGGCATCACACGGGCGCGGCCTTGTCGACGGACGCGGCCGGACGCGGGGCCGCGGCCACCGCGTCCCCCGCAGAGAATCGCATCCCGACGAGGATCAAGGCGCGATCCGCCGTGAACATCGGGGCCCCCGCGCGGTCGGCGGCGCCGGCGCACGGGGCGCACCACCGGTCGCCGCTCGGGCGCCGCCGTCGCTCGAGGGTCGCCTCGCAGACCGGGCATCGGTATTGCCACACGCGCCCCGGCATGGGGCGGCTGTGGAGGCGACCTCCCGCCGACAGGCAGGCCCGGCGAAACGCGGGCCCGTGGCCGAAGTCGCGCCGGAGCAACGCGAGGCCCACGTGGACGGCTTCGTGGACGAGGATCCCCCCGAGGTCGTCCGGGTAGACCTCGAAGTACGCCGGGGACAGCTCGATCGTCGCCGCGACGACGCTGCCGTGCCGTTCGATGACCGCGCGGCCGGCCCGTCGCAGGCGCCGGTTCCACCGGACGGGGACGCGAGGCCACGCGAGGAGCGGCAGGACGCCGCCCACGGTCGCCAAGGCGCGATCTCGCTCGAACTCGAGCGCGGTGGAGGAGATCAAGGTGACGGCAGCGTAGTCGTGCGGAGGGACGGTCCCCCCGGCGTGCCGCGGGGGGCCGCGGGGGGCTGTGTGGGGGACGGGGGGCGGCCTCGGTCGGCCCAGCCGTCCCCCCGAACGGGCCTCGCGTCTGCCCCCCCTGTCCCCGGTCGTCGGCCCCGGCCCGCGGGCCGGTATCCTGCCGGGGTGAAGCTCCCCGCCGCCCTCCTCGCCGTCGCCCTCGCCTCCGCCGCCGCCTCCGGGTGCGGGGGCGGCGGGATCACCTCCCAGAACCGCCCGGAAATCGTCAGCACCTTCCCGGCCGACGGGACGGTCCTCCCCGGGTGGCTCAACGCCGTCCGCGTCACGTTCGACGAGCCGGTCTGGATCCTGAACGAGACGTCGGTGTCGGTCGAGGTGAACGGCGACGAGATCGAGGCGAAGGTGGTGCTCGACCCGTCCGACCCGCGGTCGGTGCTGCTCATGACGGAGGGCGGCCGGTGGGTGCCGGGGGCCGACCACCGCGTGATCCTCCGCGAGGGCTCGGTCGTCAACGCCAGCCAGCACTACCTCGAGGACGAACTCGACCTGCACGTGGTGGTGGGGCCTCGGCCGAACGTCTTCGTCGGGACGACGGCGGGGAGCATCTACGAACTCGCGCCGTACGACGGCACCCAGGTGGCGGTGACGACGCCGCCGCCCGGGTACGCGCCGGCGGTGTTGCTCGGCGCCGACGACGAGGTGTTCGCGTGGCTCGAGAAGACCGGGGCGGGCGACGACCTCCTCGCGTTTTTCGTCCCCGGCGCCGCAGCGACGACGACGGTCCCGCTCGCGCCCGGCGTCGGCGAGCGCGTGGCGCTGGGCCTCGCGGTCGCCGTGGACGCCCGGACGGTCTATGCGACGTCCGTGGACCGCGGCACGAACCGCATGCGCGTGCACCGCATCGACGCTGCGACGCGCGCGGAAGTCCTGCCGTCGCTCGAACTCGCGACCGACGTGAGCACGTCGCTCCTCCTCGCGCGCCGCCCGGCGGTGGACGGGAAGCGGAACCTGCTCTACGTGGCGCAGGACGACGGCGCCGGCGGCGGCACCCTCTCCGTCGTGGACCTCGCGACGTTCGCCGAGCTCGACGTGCGGCCGGGCGCCGGCACGTCGGCCCTCATCCCCGACGGCGCGGGCGACCTCGTCTTCGGCCTCGACACCGACCGCATCTGGATGACGATCGCGGGGGAGCCCTACGCGGGCCTCGTGGTGATCGACCCCACGGGCTACGGCACCTATGAGGCGCGGGAGCAGGAGATCGTCCAGGCGCCGGTGGCGTCGGTCCTGACGCCCGACGAGCGCTTCTTCCTCCAGGGTCTCGAGCTGTACACCGACCGCGAGGGCATCGTGCGGTCGGCCACGGCGGAGATCGGCGACGGCGACCCGCGGATCGTCGACGACGACGTCGGCGGCGTGTCCATGGGGAGCAGCACCGTGTCGGCGCTCGTCGTCGATCCGGGCCTGACGACGGTGCTCGCGTTCGCGGTCGGCAGCGGCTCGACGATCCTCTGCGCCTACGAGTGGGAAGACGACGACGTCAACCAGATCGACCTCGACCCCGTCACCGTGGGCGTGCAGGGGATCGACCTCGCGACCGCGGCGCCGGGCGACGTGGTCACGGCGACGTACCTGCGGGGCGCCACGGCGCCGTAGGTGCGACGGAAGTGCGACGGAAGTGCGACGGAAGTGCGACGGAAGGTCGTCCGGCGGGCGACGCGAGGCCCGGCGGGCGCCGGGCGCCGGGCGCCGTCGCGGTCGGCGGGCCGGCGGGCCGGTGGGCCGCGTGAGGTCGCGAATTTGGGCGTGATCGTGCGCGCGCTCGCGCGAGGTTCCTGGGAGACCTCGCGATGCACGACCTCGTTGACGACCCGGAGACCGTGGCGGCCCTGTTCGAGGCCATCGTCCCAGAATTGCCCGCCCCCGCCGCCGTCCTGCGGGAACCCGACGGCCCCCGCGGCGTCGCCCGGTTCACCGTGCGGACGCGCGGCGCCGGCTATCGCATGAAGGTGGGCGTCGACGACGCGGGGGCCGACGCCGTGCTGCGCGGCGCACGATCGCTCGCCGCGTTGACGCTCGCGGGGTGGGCGGTGCCGCGGAGCCTCGCGGTGCGGCCCGGGCGCGACGGGGTGCCCGCGGTCGCCGTCGAGACGCGGCTCGGTACGACGGACGGCGCGGTGGCGTGGCCCGTGTTGGGGCGCGACGGGCGTGCCGCGCTGCTCCACGCGGCGGCGACGGCGTTGTGCCGGCTCCACGCGCTGCCGACGGGCGTGGTCCCGGGCGGCACGGTCGGCGGCTGGCGCGAGCGGCTCGTACGGTGCGCGGCGAGACACCACGGGCGGCTCGTGGACCGCGGCGACCTGCCGGCGGGGTTGCTCGGGAAGGCCCGGGCGGCGATCGACGCGCAAATCGCCGCGATGCCGGCCGACGTGGAGGGGGTGCCGTGCCACGGGGCGCCGAGCCTGCGGGAGGTGGTGGTGGCGCAGCGGGCGTTCGCGGGGTGGCGCGACCTCGAGACGCTGCGGGTGGGCGACCCGTGGCTCGACGTGGCCTACTTCGCGTTCATGACCGACGGGCCCGAGTCGCGGACGCCCACGCTGGTGCCGATCCTGACGGCGTACCGCGAGGCCGCGCCGCTGCCGCGCGACCTCGAGGGCCGCCTGCGGCTCTACCTGCTGCTGGTGACGCTCAGCTCGTTGACCGACCCGGGGCTGTCGCTGCCGCCCGAGGGGTGCGCGCTCGCGCTGGAGGCCGCGCTCTCCTGGGGCGCGCGCGAGGCGCTGTCGTCGGTCGCCTGACCCGCGCGTGCGGGCCGGCGGGGCGCGGGCCTCGCGTCAGACGCCCATCTCCTCGACCACCGTGATGTCGGCGCCCTGTTTGGTGGCGGCGTCGAGCGCCGTCTCAGCGACGGAGAAGAGGTCTTCCATGATCTCGACGCCTTCGGACCGGTTCGTCGCGCCGCCGATGCGGATCGTGACCTGGATCTGTCGGTCGCCGACCGCCACGGGCTCCGTGGACACCGCGGCGCGCAGTCGGCCGCCGAGCGCTTTCGCCCCGTCGCCGTCCGCGACCGCGATCACCACGAACCGGGCGTCGCCGTAGCGGCCGACGACGTCGTGGTCGCGCACGGTGCGCTTGAGGCGCCGCGCGACCGACTTCATGAGCTCGTCGGCGACGAACGTGCCGTGGCGGGCGCGGACGTCGGGCTGCTCGCGGACCTCGACGAGGAGGCAGGCGATCGGGCTGCCGTAGCGCTCGCTGCGGCTCCACTCGCCCGTCAGCCGTTCGACGACCTGGAGGCGGTTCCAGACGCCGGTCACCGGGTCGATGAACGGCACCTGGGTCAGCTCGATCTGGATGTGATCGAGGATCCGCGTCTTCTCCTTGAGTTCGGCGTGGGCGCGCCCGAGTTGGTCGGCGAGCGGCGGCTCGGCTGCGCGCGTCCGGCCGACGCCCGCGACGAGGCCGCCCTCGACGGGGAAGAACCGCCACTCGATCCGGCTGACGTCGCCGTCACCCCGCTCGTGTTCGACGTCCACGAGGACCGTCGCGCCCCCCGCGGCCCGGGCGAGCTCGGTGAGGACCCGCGACCGGGCGCTCTCCGGGACCAACTCGAGGAAGTCGAGGCCGGGGCGGGCCCCCCGGATGGCCTGGCGCAGGGCCGGGTTCCCCACCTTCACCCGTCGGTCCGTCGCGATCAGCACGAACAGGTCCGCGGCGTCGCGGAAGACGTTCTCGACGGAAACCGCGTCGGCCATGGGGCGCTCCGGGCAAGCGTCGGGCGCGACCGGCCGGGGGTCGGTCGGAGGGGCGACACTCCCTCATCGTAAAGGGGATCCCTCCCGCTGAAGGCGAACCGTGGGAGGGGCCGCAGCGGGCGGGGCGCGCCGTCGCGTCCCGCCCGCGCGGGGGGGCACCGGGACGTCAGCGGGCGATGGCGTACCGGTCGCCGCTGCTTACGACGACGAACGGCGTGGCGCCGATGCCGGGGGCCTCGAACACGCCGCGGCCGTCCGTGACGCCGCGCGCCTTGATCGCCTGGCCGTCGGAGACGGTGACGAAGGCGCCGCGGACGCCCTTGCCGGTCGCGTCGAGGACGTGGACCCGGACCTTCTCGCCCACGCGCTGGAGCGCGACCTGTAGGTCGGTCTTGAGGACGACCGTGCTGGTCTCGATGGCGCCGGCCTTCACGACGACGAGGTAGACCCCCGCCGCGTCCTTGCCCACCGGGAGCTCGACCGACGTCGCGTGCCACGCGTGGTCGGTGCCGCCCTCGGGCTTGAGCGTCCACTCCTGGGCGGGGGTGATGCCCGAGAGGTCGATCTTGTTCAGCCCCTCGAGCGTGCGCCGGACCGCGAACAGCACCTGGAGGTCCACCGGGTACACCCGGAGGCGCACCTCCTCGACGTTGCGGTAGCGCATCGGGAACGACGCCGTCCCGCGGACGCCCGCCGTGACCGACTCGGCCAGCTCGAGCTTCGCGTCGGTCAGCCACGCGAGGGCCTCGCGGGCGTCCTCCACCGCGGGCGAGGCCTCGCGGTAGGCGGCGATGGCGCCGCCGAGGTCGCCGAGCACGTGCCGGACGCGTCCGATGGCGTGCCAGGCCCGCGGCCGGAACTCGCTCGGCTCGCGCCGGCCGTCGGGCCGGGCGAACTGCTCGGTGACGAGCCGCTGCGCCGCGTCCACGACCTTCGCCCCCGTCGCGTCGCCCGGGGCCGCCTCGAACTTGAGGAGGCGGGTGTCCACGAGGAAGTAGAGCGTGTCGTCCACGAACGGCGTCTCGGGGAAGCGGCGGGGGAAGGCCTCCGCCTCCTCCACGGCGCCGTCGAGGTCGCGCACGCGGCGCAGGGCTTCGACGAGCGCGTACGACGTGGGCGCCGCCACCGTCATCTCGGCGTAGTGCGCCGCGACGTCGCGCAGGGCCTCGACGCTCTCGACGTCCATGGGGGCGCCTGCCTTGCGCGCGCCGCCCGCGGGGCGCGGCAACTCCTTGAGGCGCGTGGCTCGCTGGAGCGCCGCCGCGGCGGTGGCGTTCGAGACGGGGTAGGCGCGCAGCGCGTCGCCGAGGGCCGTCAGGCCCTCGACCTCGCGGCCGCGCTTCGTGAGCGTGGTGGCCCACTGCGTCTCGAGGCCGAACGTGCGGGCCACGAGGTCGCGGTAGAGCGTGGCGGCCACGCCGTGCGCGCCGACGTCGAAATAGGCGCCCGCGACGGCGCGGGTCGTGTCGAGGTCGGTCGGGATGCGGCCCGGGTCGCGGCGCACGAGCTCCTCGCGCGCCCGCACGATCTCGGCGGCGTCTTTCGTCTCGAGCGCGCAGCGCAGCAGCGCCGCCTCGACGTCCACGACGATCTCGTCGCGGAGCGGGAGGGCCTTCAGCCCGGTCAGGGCGGGCGCCGCGTCCTTCCAGCGCTGCTCCGCCAGGGCCTTCATGGCGAGGGCGTAGACCTCGTCCGGGGTCGGCGTCGCCTCGGCGTCGCCGCGCGCGGCGCGGGTCGGCGTCACGTCGAACACGTGCCCGTCCGAGCGGCCGTGGACCTCCGGGAGGTACATGGCGGTGACGCGGGCCGGCAACGCCGTGAAGCGGCCCGGGTGGACCGCCTGCAGGACGTACGTCAGCACCACGGTCCCGGCCTTCACGTCGGACAGGAAGAACACCTGCCGGTCGTCGCGCCGCTCCTGGTTGTCGAACGGACCCGCGGCGGTCTCGTCGAGCACCTCGAAGCCGGCGGGCAGCGGGTCCTCGACGATCAGGAAGCGCAGGTCGCGCGGCGCGCGCACGGCGAGGCGGACCAGGATCCGCTCGCCGGAGCCCGCGGCCTTGCGGCTCGTCGCCTCGACCTTCGGCCGGGCGGCGGGGCGCAGGATGTCGTGGCCCGGCTTCACCGGCAGCTCCGCCCCTTCCACCGGCGGGAGGTCCGCGTCGAGGTAGAGGCGGTCGATCGCGACGCCGTGTTCCTCGGCCACGAGTTCGGCCGTCGCCACCACGGCGTCGAGCCGGGCCGCCCAGCGGACCTCGCCCTGGCCGTCGAGCCGGAACGCCAGCGTGTGGCGCCCGGGCTTCCAGCCCGACGCGACCTCCACGGTGAACCGACGGTCCGACAACGCGAGGCCCGCGCCGGCCGCGACCTTCACGGCGCGCACCTCGACGCCGTCGGCGAGCACGTGGATCGTCCCGCCGAAGCGCGCCGGGCGCGCCGTCTCGACCCACGCGGCGCACGCGCCGACGAAGGCCGCGGCCTCCAGCGTCGAGCCGAAGCCCGCGGCGGGCCGGTTCGCGAGCAGCCAGCGCATGCCGCGCTCGACCGCCGGGTCGGCCACGCCGGCCGTGAGCAGCGCGCGCAGCGCGAGGGCCGTGGCGAGGCGGTCGGACCCGACGAAGCAGTCGTCCTTGCGGGCGCCCCAGCGCGTCGTGCCGTCGGCCTCGTCCACCTTGCGCGCGAGCAGCAGCCGCGCGCACTCGTCGGCGTCGAAGTCCCGCGACCGCGCCACCGCGGCCATCGTGAGCCACGCGAGGCCGGCCACCGACAACTCCTCGTTCCGACGGCGGAACGTGACCTGGTAGGCCTCCTCGTCGGCCGTGCCGCTCGCGGCCAGGGCGCCGTGGGCGAGGGCCTGCACGTCGTCGCTCGCGCTGCGGAGGATCCCGCGGAGGGCCTGCTGCGTGCGGGCGACCTCGCGCCCCGCGCCGGGCACACCGAGGCGGTCGGCCTCGGCGAGCGCGAACAGCGCGTAGGCCGTCATGGCGACGTCGCCGCGACCCCCGCGCCACCAGCCGTACGACCCGTCGTCGTTGGCGAGGTTGCGCAGGCGCGCCACGGTCAGGCGGAGCGTCTGGTCGAGCTCGTCGAGCCGCTTCGCGTCCGGGCTCCCCGCCGCCAGCAGGGCCTTGCGTGCCCACGCCGCCGGCAGGATCCGGTGCACGGTCTGCTCGACGCATCCGT
>Ga0163144_10004070_pt1 | contig 33166 bp, 31 predicted proteins | sample OliLak19BULKMAT1_FD_123175 | JGI IMG/M metagenome (GOLD analysis project Ga0163144, IMG submission 123175) | Freshwater microbial mat bacterial communities from Lake Vanda, McMurdo Dry Valleys, Antarctica - Oligotrophic Lake LV.19.BULKMAT1 | ecosystem: Environmental > Aquatic > Freshwater >... | reverse complement strand
TGACCCTACCGGGAATCGAACCCGGATTAACGGCTTGAAAAGCCGGCGTCCTAACCATTAGACGATAGGGCCATATACCTAATAGAACAACCAGATCGTAGCGTATTTTTGCCCAAACCGCAAAAAAGTGTTACTGTTGCGCGGTATTTCGGAGGAGATTGCAGATGAGGTGGACCACTCGTTCACACTCAGCCACCTCTCCGAATAATGTACTGCGTGCAATTCGGAGAGGTGGCTGAGTGGTCGAAGGCACTGGTTTCGAAAACCAGCATCTGGGTAACTGGATCGGGAGTTCGAATCTCCCCCTCTCCGCAAAATAAAGAGCCGAACGAGCACGTTAGGCGATTATATTTTGTGCGAGTAAGGGGGAGATTCGAAAGCGAGCGCGGGCACCCATCGAGCACGATGGGTCGCGTGAGCAGGCCCGAGAGGAGACTTATATGCGACGGCATTAAGTCGAGCTCTTGGGAGAATCTCCCCCCCTCTCCGCAAAATAAAGAGGTCCGCCAGGATAGGCGGACCTCAAAACGGTTCACGAGATCGAAGTTTCGCAAAGAATCTAATTAGGAGTACTCCTCCGCGAGCCTCCTACCTGTATCATCGACGACGAAATAGCATTCATCTATACTCGGATTCATTGTCTGGCAGGCATTCTTAGCCGCACCAAAATCCGCAAAATCCTCGCAATGGTAGTAATCAGTTTCGTTTTTACCATTCTCCCCCAAAACATGCAGTAAGAGGATAAGTCGGAAGTGATTATTCGGCGCCTTCAAATCATGTTTTTCCAGCGTATCGAAAATGCTCCGGTCGGGATCAAAGCCAAGAACGATCACACTTTTGGTGGAGTGATTGTGGGAATCAGAAAATCGAGCCATTTTTCTCTCCAATCTTCTTTGATTTCAGTCTTTACCTATTTAATCATACAAAGTCCGTGGTTCGAGTACTGTTGGTAAAATACTTCTTTACAACACAATTGTCAAGTAGTCAATTTATAACCGGGAAGCTTCCTTGAATCTCTTTTTCATGTCGCTCGCGGATGTTTTAACAAGCTTTTTTAGTGTTGGTAAATCAACATCGGAAAGTTTGTTGATATATACACAAGATCCCCCACTCGCCTTGTGTTTTCCTAATTTTTTTAGCAATTCTGGATAGTTTTTCGCACCCGACATAATATACACAGTCAGATTTGCCGAGCGTGGGCTAAGCCCGGCCAGCATCCACTCTCCTTCCTGTACAGACCTTTCAGATTTGTAATGGTATTGTCCGTAGCCAATAATCGAAGTGCCCCACATGACCGGCTTCTCTCCTGTCGCTTCCTGCATAACTTTAACGAGCACTTTGCAATCCGCTTTCTGTTGAGGATCTATAACCGCATTTATAAAACCGGTAACACTCGCTTTAGTGGGAGTAGTTTTGTTTTGTGATTTAGACATACTATATAAGTATACAATCGCAGTGCCTTGATTTGAGTATGTGGCAATGTTCTAATGAAGCGAGTGAGTAAAAATCTGTGCATATTTGGTGACAGTATCGCCTGGGGTGAGGGCGATATAGAAGGAGGCGGCTGGGTAGACCGTCTTAAATTATATTTCCAGAAGACAGACCCAGAAGTACTTGTGCATAATCAAGGTGTTCAGAGCGATACTACGGACGGCCTACTACAGCGCTTTGCACCAGAGGCAATAGCTCGCCGATGCACTATCGCACTTTTTGCTATAGGTATTAATGATTCTCAAATGCTTATTGAAGGCAGAGAACAACGCATGGGAGCAGATGATTTTCGCATGAATATATTAGATCTTATCGCTCAAGCTCAAGCCCTTGATCTGCAAATCGCCTTTATTGGCCTTACGAGAGTAGACGAATCGAAAACAAGACCGATCCCTTGGCGGCCAGATATACATTATATGAATGACCGTATCTCCTCTTTCGATGCAGTTATTAAAGATATTTGTGACGAAAAAGAGCTTCCCTACCTAGATGTCTCTCAAGTATTAACTATAGAAGACATGTCAGATGGGCTCCACCCCAACGTTTTGGGCCATGAAAAGCTTTTGGGTGAAATATATCCTTACATTGAAGCTCGACTTGGGTTGTGACTTCATTTTTGTAACCAAACCCCCCCTTCAAGCGTTCTATACAGCGAATACTCGCGTTTTGATAGTTGCACGTTACTAATTTAAGAGAGAGATATGTCTACAAAAGTAAAGGGATAGAGCCCCGCTCTATGGCTGCATTGCGCAGACATAGGGCGGGGCGCTTTTTATAAGGCCTGATATACTCTTTTTTATATGCAAGGAGAGACGGATGTGCTTTATGATCGATGGAGGCATTTTAAAGTGCGCCGTGCTGTAGGTTTTGCGATTATAGGTTTTTTGGTGCTCTGTTTTGCCTTTTATTGGCTTGCGTATAGGCCAGAGGCAATCCGAAGCGAGTGTGCTGTTGAATCAAGTTCGCGCGCATATTACGCAGGAACAGATCAAACTATAGCGAAGGGTTCTGATCGAGTTATTGCCCAAAATAACAATTTCGAAGCGTATTATAATTTATGTGTTCGTTCAAAAGGGATACCTAACTAACTTTTAAAGATATGCCGATGGAAAAACAGCCGAAAGGAATACCCCAGAAAGGATTCAATCCGAGCTTTATTGGAAAGGAAAATGATAAAGCCAATGCAGAAAAAATAGGGAAAGGAATGTCAGGAATGCATATGGATAACCTATACGATATGGAGGAAGATGTGTTTGGTCAGAAAGTTAATGAGGCAACTGGCAAGAAAATTGATAACACAAAAGGAGGTGCCCCAGATGAAAGTAATTTTCATTCTCGAATAATCGATCCCTCTAAAGAGGGAGATATCATGGGTGCAGTTGAAAACGAGGAAGATGAGGCCACGAAGTGGCTTCGCGCGAATGATAAGAAGCACTAGTAGAAAATACCTCTTTTTCTGTTAAAATGCCTTCGTGAATGTACGGGCGGTTAGCTCAGTTGGTAGAGCATCCCCTTGACGTGGGGAGGGTCAGAGGTTCGACTCCTCTATCGCCCACAAAAAACACAAACATCCCGCCTACGCGGGATTTTGTGCTTTGTGGGAGCCACAGCGATGTTTTTGTTTGACTGAAAGCTCAAGGCAAAAACCGCGAGGTGGGGTCGCAAAAAATTTCCGTCAAGAAATTTATTTGTGACCCACAAGTACCGAAAAAGCCTCGCGTAGAGGTTTTTTCGTTTGTATCTTGTGCGGCGATAGAGGAGTCGAACGCCACAGCAAGTGTCGCCATCAGGCGACCCGCGAGGCGGTGCCTAGACAAACTTTTGTGACGACAAAAGTTTAGTTGAAGTAGACTCCCCTATCGCCCACCAATATTTAAATATAGAGAAAGAGGTTTTTTTAATTCATATCTGCTACTATTTACAACATGAGAGGACCTGAAGATAGAATTATCAGAAATATTGATTCTAATAGAAAAGTGGAGTCCGTACGATTTCTGCAAGATCCAAAAAATTTAGATCGTGCCTTTGATGAAGCGCAAAAATATCTTGATGAATCGGCAATTAACCCAGCTTCTTTTGAAGATGTCTTCAGCCCAAAAATGATTGCTGAACACACTAGGTATGTTGAAAAAATGCAAGATAAGTTTTCAAAAGAACACGAATCTGAAAAACGAGGGCCGATCTTCGAAGCAGCTGTACTTGAGAGTATAAAGCGAGGCGATATGTTTGGTAGAAATAGCATTGTTTTTAAAACTGCCCCGTATGATGACATCGCGCATAAGGTGGATTTTGTGTTGGAAAGAAGTGGTGCTCCTACTGGAATAGCAGTTGATGCAAGTACTAGTGAGCGTGCCACAATCAGGAAAATTGAAGATCTAGCCAGTGAAATTAAAGAAGGAAAATTAACTGAGATTCAATATTTTCAGACACCAAATTTTAAAGGACGAGCTTTGAATGTTCCTCGAGTGGTGCTTGGAGTTGAGCGCGATACGGCACTTGAATTGGATGAGCTTTGGTATGGAATAAGACAAGGAACAAAGCCAGCATCAACTCTTAAACAATCACCAGTGCGCGGTATATTTATTCACGAAATGCTTATGCAGCTGAAAGTTTTCAGCGCATACGCACTGCGAAATGGAAATAAAATAGCAGCAGAAGCATATCAACGGAGCCTCTCAATTGTGCAGGACGCGGTTACTGCCGCAAAAGAAGATAATGTGCACATAAGTTTTACGCACCCCACAGACAAAGTGCACCTTGCCATACTCAATAGTCTCGCGGAACTTAAATAACTACTCCTTCAAATACCCGCCCGATTGATGCTTCCACATCTGTGCATATGCCCCATCTTTTTTCTTGATTAAATCTTCGTGTGAGCCGTCCTCTATCACCTCCCCGTTATCAAGCACCAAAATTCTATCCATCAAGCGCAGGGTGGAGAGCCGGTGAGCAATTGCAATCACTGTCTTTCCTTTCATCAAGCTCTCTAGCGCTTTTTGAATTTCACCCTCACTTTCCGAATCAAGTGCGGCAGTTGCTTCATCAAGCACCAGCACGCGTGATGGCTTAAGAATTGCGCGAGCAATTGCGATGCGCTGCCGCTGTCCGCCGGAAAGCTTAACTCCCCGCTCACCTACCAAGGTGTCATACCCTTTAGGAAGTGTTTTTATAAACCCATGCGCCTGAGCGAGTTTTGCTGCCTCTTGCACCTCTTCATATGTGGCATATTCTTTTCCATATGAAATATTTTCCCTGATGGTTCGATGAAACAGTAGCGGTTCTTGAGGAACAACAGAAATAGAATCCCGAAGACTATCTTGTGTTACGTTCGCGATATTCTGCCGATCCACCTCGATTGCACCACCCGTAAGATCATAATGACGCAGTAGCAATTTAATAAGCGTTGTTTTGCCCGCGCCACTTCGACCAACAAGTCCCACTTTCTGACCTGCGGGAATCTCAAGTGTAAAATCATGGATAACGGTCTCACCCTCGTGATATGCAAAGCGCGTCTGGATAAAGCGAATCTCTCCTGACCCTTGCGCAAGTGATTTTGCACCAGGTCGATCTGGCACATCGTATTCATTCAATAGATCGTTCAATCCTTCTCTCACTTCACCCCAATGCTCCGCCAGATTAGCCATCTGATTTGAGAGCCAAAACATACGCTCCCCGACAGACGTTGCGAGTGCGAGCACAAGCACAATCGTTCCAGATGATACTACTCCCAGGCTGGCAAGATAAATAACACCTAGTAACATCGCTCCAACAAAAAAAGCCTGCATCAATCCGTTTACAATCGAAATCCTTTGTCCGTACATCCAGTTGGCGAGTCCTGCTTTCATTCGCTTTGCAATTAGGTCGCGCATGAGCGTCATCTCAAAGGAACCGCGCGAATATTCTTGCACAGCGCGAATATTACTCACGACATCGACAGCAGCTCCACGGAGAATAGTCTCACTCGCCTGTGCACGAATGGAGTACTCAGTTTTTTTCTTGGAAAAGGAATAGTTAACAGGAATGGCAATCGCAAGCCAAATTAAAAAAATCCCCCCAGTCATGGGCCCCGCGGAAAACGCTACAAACAAACTCACCATCATGCCGACGACAAAAGGACCAGCACTAAAGACTATGTCTTGAATAATATTTTTTGCCCCGTCTGCTGCATTTGAAATTTTATTGGCAGTGCTGCCCGCAAATCGATTTTCAAAGTAGGTATGGCTATGGCGCAACAGATACGTTGTAAGTGCATATCGGCCAGTGAGCCTCGCTCCCCCTATCCAGAACGCAGCAAGATAATTGATAATTCTCCACGCAGCGAGTTGGGCGATCATTACTCCTATAAAGACTAGGGCCCAAAATACGACATCCGAAAATGTACCGCCCAATGAGAGCGCTGCGATAGAATCAACTATTGCCTTATAAATAAGTGGAAAAATTGAGTCTAGCGCTGCCGCTATTGCTACCATGCTCAAAACACTTACTGCAAGAATTCTGTATGGCTTGGAAACTTGGAGCACAAAGCGAAGAGGAGTTTTTGCATTAGAAATATCATCAATCCAAGGAGACATAAAGTACTAGTATAGCGAAAAGGCTGCGTTATAGCACTTTTTGCACTTACAGGGTATAAACTCTGAATCATGCGTATACTCGCCATTGAAACATCGTGCGATGAAACTGCAGTTGCAATTGTTGAAGCGTCTAGCTCGCTCCAACAACCGGCGGATCGTGGATTTCCTGATGTTACTTTTCATGTACTAGGATCTGCTTTGCTCTCACAAATTGCACTTCATCAACAATATGGAGGAGTGTACCCTGCGATGGCCAAACGTGAACATGCGGCAAACATAATTCCTGTGTTAGAAGAAGCGCTCGATCAAGCGGGGTTACTGCATGCGGAATACTCAAACGTAGGGCCCGAGCGAGAAAAATTTGCGCAACTATTCTCACACGAAGAAGGTTTGGCAGATACTGTGTGCATGTTTCTCTCGCGTATACGCGTGCCAGATATTCAAGCGATTTGCGTCACCGCAGGTCCGGGGCTTGAACCTACTCTTTGGGTAGGTATTAATCTTGCAAAAGCGCTTGGGATGCATTGGAATTTGCCCGTTATCCCTGTAAATCACATGGAGGGGCACTTTCTGTCTTCCCTTGTAAAGAACGACGCTATACAGAATGTTGAACTTCCGATTTTGGGATTACTCATTTCTGGTGGACATACAGAGTTGGTTTCAATGAAAAAATGGCTTAGATACGAAGTGATCGGAACAACGCTTGATGATGCGGTGGGAGAAGCATTCGATAAAACAGCCAGACTGCTCGGACTTCCCTATCCGGGCGGACCTCAAATTTCGAGACTTGCAGAATCTGCTCGTAAACAGAATCTTGAATCAAATTTTAAACTTCCTCGCCCCATGATGCATAGTGGCGATCTTAATTTTTCTTTCTCGGGACTTAAAACAGCAGTACTCTACACAGTTAAAAAAATCGAACATGTGACAGACGAAATTAAAATGATGCTTGCAAGAGAGTTTGAGGATGCGGTGACTGATGTGTGTATATCTAAAGTCCGCAAAGCGATTGAACAAACGGGAGCTAGAAGTTTTTTGATCGGTGGCGGCGTTGCCGCAAACACTCATATAAGGCGCGAACTGACAAAATTGATCGAATTTGAATTTCCTGAAACAGCGATCTATTTGCCTGACATATCAATCACCGGAGATAACGCGATAATGATCGCACAAGCGAGCCTGATGCACCTCATGAATGGTGAGCAATCTAGAGGCGGAGATATACGAGCAGACGGAAATCTATCTTTTTCAAAGATTCAAAAATAAGGGTTTTCTGGTACTATTTCCATCATGAACGAGAAGTTCTTAAAGCCCTACAATCCTAAGGAGGTTGAGGAAGCATTGTATAAGCGTTGGGAAGACAGCGGATTTTTCAATCCAGATGTTTGTATTGAAAAAGGCATAACGTCGCCTGACGCTGAATCGTTCTCTATTGTCCTTCCCCCGCCAAATGTGACGGGCACGCTTCATATGGGTCACGCTGCGATGCTTGTTATCCAAGACATTCTTACTCGTCGTGCACGCATGAATGGGTTGCGCACCCTTTGGCTGCCTGGCACTGATCATGCCGCAATCGCGACCCAATCTCGTGTCGAGAAAAATCTTGAGAAAGAAGGTGTGCGCCGCAAAGATCTTGGACGCGAAGAATTTCTTGAGCGCGTGAATCAATTTGCACACGACAGCCACGACACTATCGTGGGTCAGGTACGTCGTATGGGCGCATCTGTGGATTGGTCTCGCGAAGCATTCACGCTTGACGAGAAGCGCCTCCTTGCAGTCAACACCGCGTTTAAAAATATGTACGACGCAGGCCTTATTTACCAAGGCAAACGCATTGTTAACTGGGATCCTAAGGGACAAACCGTTATATCTGATGATGAGATTGTATACAAGGAGGAAAAAGCAAAATTCTATTACTTTAAGTATGGCCCATTTGTAATCGGGACAGCGCGCCCTGAAACAAAGTTCGGAGATAAATATGTCGTGATGCATCCCGATGATGCGCGCTACATAGACTACAAACACGGTGACAAACTGGACCTTGAATGGATCAATGGCCCCATCACAGCGACAGTCATTAAAGATGAGTCAGTAAACCCCGAGTTTGGTACCGGGGTCATGACTATTACTCCGTCTCACTCATTAGTTGATTTTGAAATTGCGCAGCGTCACTCACTCGATATCGAGCAAGTTATTGATACGTATGGAAAACTCCTTCCAATTGCAGGAGAATTTAGTGGGCTTAAGATTAAAGATGCACGCGAAAAAATTGTAGAGAAGCTGCAGTCAAAAGGCTTGGTTGAAAAGATTGATGAGAATTATGTGCACAATGTTGCGACTGCCGAGCGCAGCGAGGCGACGATTGAGCCGCAGATTATGAAACAGTGGTTTGTCGCGGTAAATAAGCACTTCACCATCCCCCACTGCGATATTCCTGGTATACGCTCGGGCGATACAACCACCCTTAAAGAATTGATGCGCAAATCAGTCGAAAGTAAAGCGGTAGCTATTACTCCGGATCATTTCGAAAAAACATATTTTCACTGGATCGATAATTTGCATGATTGGTGCATCAGCAGGCAGATTTGGTACGGCCAGCGAATTCCGGTGTGGTACCGAGGCGAAGAAATATACTGCGACATAGAAGCGCCCGAGGGAGAAGGCTGGACACAGGATGAAGATACGCTTGATACTTGGTTTTCTTCTGGCCTTTGGACTTTCTCAACGCTTGGCTGGCCCACACACACTAAAGATTTACAGACTTATCACCCCACTGCTGTTCTTGAGACTGGGTATGACATTCTTTTCTTCTGGGTTGCACGCATGATACTTATGAGTGGGTTCCACTTAGGTACCGTGCCGTTTAAGCGTGTGTACTTGCATGGGTTAGTGCGAGACGCGAAGGGGCGTAAGATGTCTAAATCACTAGGCAATAGTATCGACCCAGTCGATATGATTGAAAAATACGGCACAGACGCCGTACGTCTCTCACTAATTATAGGAGCAGCGCCAGGAAATGATCTAAAGCTTTCTGAAGAAAAGATCCGCGGGTACAAACATTTTGCAAATAAAATCTGGAACATTACTCGATTCGTCCTGGAAAACACGGATGGTGCTGATCCCTACGCTCAATTAACCGAAGAGGATCAAGAACTCGTTAAGGAGGTGGATATTTTAACTGTTGAAGTGGGCAAGCAGTGCGATCAATTTCGCCTAGATCTTGCCGCAGACGCCATATACCAATACCTTTGGACACGACTCGCGGACGTTATAATCGAACACAGCAAGCCTATTCTTAAGGGTGAAGATATGGGGAAAGCGGCATCGAGAAAAGCCGCACTCCTTGCTATCCTTAGGAAGTCTCTTAAACTCCTTCACCCGTTTATGCCCTTTGTGTCTGAAGAGATTTGGACAGAGCTTAGAGGAGACGCCCCGTTTTTGATGGTTGAAAAAATCTAAAACCCCCGATGATAACCGGACCCGTGTTACTTGTCGCATTTCTTGGAGGTCTTTTGCCTGCCCTTCTTTGGCTTGTCTTTTGGCAGCTTGAAGATCATTGTGACCCGGAACCTAAGAAGCTTATCTTTTTTTCATTTATTGCGGGTATGGCAGTCGTACCTTTGGTGCTTCCCTTCCAGAGTGTCGTTTTGAAAATGACCGATGCGTTGAGCCTCTCTCCGATAATTATGCTTTTACTATGGGCCGCAATTGAAGAGTTGTTTAAATTTGGCGTTGCCTGGATCGTCATTCTAAGAAATCGAGCAGTTGACGAACCAATTGATGCCATTATCTATATGCTCACTGTGGCGCTTGGGTTTGCAGCGCTTGAAAATACACTTTTTTTACTCGGTCCACTTGCAAGTGGCGACACAGTGGCTTCCCTCCTCTCTGGAAATGTGCGATTTATCGGAGCAACGCTCTTGCACACCTTAGCTTCAGCGACTGTAGGTATTGCGCTGGCACTTTCTTTCTATCGAAGTTCAAGTGTGCGAGCAAAATATCTAACCGGAGGATTGATTGTGGCGGTTGTGCTCCATACGCTCTTTAATTTTCTACTACTTGAACAAGGAGGGGCTGGATTTTCAGTTTTCTTGTTTGTATGGATTGGCGTGGTTATTGTACTTTTGTTTTTTGAAAGACTTAAGCGGCCCGCACGCGATTATTGTTAACACCCTTTGTGCATAAGGGTTTTGAGAGTGGTATACTATGCATTGTTGATATGGCAAAAGACAGACGTTCATTTTTCGAAAGATTAACTGGGAGTGTGAGCATCGATGATGACTACGGTTTTGACGACCCGGTGCCACCTCCACGCGGAAATGTTCACGGGCTTCCACCACTCGTACAAGAAGAAGAGTCTGAGGGAGAGCTTGCGGTGGATGTATACCAAACCGCAACGCACATAATCGTAAAAGCGATGATAGCCGGTGTTAAGCCAGAGGATCTTGATGTTGCAATTACCCGCGACATGATCACTATTAAAGGCAAGCGCGAAAAGTTTTCTGAAGGTAATAGCACCGATTACTTCTTTTCTGAGCTGTACTGGGGCGCATTTGCGCGAACGATTGTTCTTCCTCAGGAAGTAGAGATTGAAGGTGCAGAAGCTTCAGAGAAACATGGTCTTCTTTCTATTAAACTGCCAAAAATTGATAAGGGCAGGCAAACAAAACTCAAAATCAAATCGTCCTAGTAATCTCTTCAAGATATATAATTTTGTGTATCAGCAAAAACTGCCCATAGGGGCAGTTTTTGCTGATTAAAGTGTGCTTGGGGCCGGAGTTGAACCGGCGACATCTCCCTCTTCAGGGGAGCGCTCTACCAACTGAGCTACCCAAGCAGGTGTACGAACATTATACTAATTGAGACCGAGAGTATTATCTTTGAGTGGTTGTTGTACTTGGTGAGCTGAATTTTTTCATAAATTCACTAAAAGCACCATCTCCCCCAAAAGAGTTGCGAACGCCCTGCATTTGCCCCATGGCATTCTGAAAGTCTGAATAAGCACTTTTATACTGATTCAGACGAGGCATCAGATACACATAATACGCAATTGCTGGGATCAGGAACAATATGACAAACCACCATAAGAATTTAAGAGCTCCGCCCCAAAACGCCCTTCGGTTCATCGCGCGGACGACATGATTCGTATCCTGCGCCACCTCCAAATTGCGTCTAAGTAGGGACTTCAACTCCTCATCTTCCATGGGCATACTATAGCAGAAAAACCCTCTGGGCAAATAATCGTATTGTTAAAATAGTGAGTAATACCAACACTGTTAGAACGTCTTAAATGATGGCGCCCAAAATAAAAATGCGCTTATTTATTATTTATTTACATTGTATTTATGGATTCATATAACTCCCCTACAACTAAGCCTCTTTTTCGGGGAACCCAGGTTGTCTGGTATGTAGTGACACTCATTGAAGTATTGCTCGCGTTTCGCTTTGTCCTCAAGCTTACAGGAGCAAATCCAAGCGCTGGTTTTACTGACTTGATTTATACGCTCACATATCCCTTTGCCGCTCCATTCTTGGCTGTTTTCCCTCGAACAGTGGTCTCCGGAAGCATTTTCGAATGGACCACGCTGTTAGCAATGGTTGTGTACTATCTAATCGGACTTGCGGTCATAAAACTGTTTGTCATGAGCAAAACTGTCTCTACTCCAGAGGCCGCCGCAAATCTTGAGCAAGAAAGTTAGAAATCACAAAGTTGATCTCCTGAGGGGGATTCCCCGGTGTACCCACTACAGATCATCCATGCCCAAGTAGGGCGGATTGGATCATAAAACGTCTGTCCCGGATTAGGATACGAATTAGGGGTATCGTGTAGAAGCAGTTTGTATTGATAGCCATTGGAGAGATAGAGATACCCATTCCACTCAGAACGTCCCTTAGATGCATCATCAGGCAGTATGGACAAAAACTCCGGTGCAAGATTTGGTATCCAACCGGTCGGCCCAGAAAGTGTTCTGGCTCCCATGCACAGAGACCCGTTTGCAGAGAGACCTGCCCAACATTGATTGGTATTTGGATAGGCACCATACTTGTCATAGTACAATTCTATCGCTTTTTGTAGTTCTTTCATTGAAGATTTTCTTTGAGCATCCGCAGCTTTGGCACGCGCGCTCTGCAAACTAGCCAAGACAATTGAAGAAAGGAGTCCAATGATGGCGATCACGACCAAAAGCTCTATCAGCGTAAAGCCGGCAGATTTTTGGCGTATTTTAAGGTGTGTATACGATCGTTTGGTGTTGAAAAATGCCGTCATCAGGACAGATTGGTTACGCCTGTAGAGTTCAGGAAAAGTATGCCACTCAAAAATCGGTGCCACCGGCAAGAATCTTTCTCTACGAGAACGGTACACCTTTCGTATTTTCCAGATAATTCAATCTGGAAAATATACTCATGGTCTTCGATTCCTTCACGAAAGACGCCTAAGCGTCTTTCTCGCTAAACTCACTTTATTCGTTTGGTGCCACCGGCAAGAATCGAACTTGCATCTAAGGCTTAGGAGTCCCTTGTTCTATCCATTGAACTACGGCGGCAAGCGAGGAACAGAATGAGATCATATTCTCATTATTTACGTATGCAGCAGCCGCTAGCGGCTTTAGGCTTACATGCGACGTGCTCGGCTAATCTAGCACGCACTTGATGCAAAAACGAGCGCCCAGAGGGACACGTACTAGTGGTGTTACGCTGCAATCCCCGCTTTCGCTGCAAGCTTATTTTTATCAAAACCGATCATAATATCGCCATCAATAACGATCACCGGCACACCCATCTGCCCAGTCATCTCGATCATCTCATTGCGCTTCTCGACATCTACAGAGACATCGTAATTGGTGAAGGGAACATTCTTCTCAGTTAAGAATTCCTTTGCGGCTTGGCAGAAGTGGCACCAGGGAGTGCTGTAGATTTTTATGTCCTTCATACGTTTAGTTAACGATTATTGAGCTATTATACCCTTTTTGGAGCGGGATACGAGAATCGAACTCGTGTCTCAACCTATTGCCTGCCACAGCATAGTCGATTGCCGTATTCTCGGCACCGGATGAAATACAAAGCGGTTTGTATTTCATCCCAATACTTGGAAAATGAAAAATCAGGGAGATGATTTCATCGGTTTTCTGCTTGGTGCGGGATACGAGAATCGAACTCGTGCCTCAACCTTGGGAAGGTCGCGTCCTACCACTAAACCAATCCCGCACCAAACAGAAAACCGCTTCTACCACAGACGGACCAGTTTCTCGCCGGCGAGAACTATATCCGCATATTTTTTAACAAAACGTTCTTATTTAGACCGCGTCCTGACACAGGCTAGAACTTGCTCAGCCGAGAACCAATCCCTTAATCAGAATACAACCGCATCTCACACAGTAGAGCATCCTGCCCTCGAGAACAATATTCTAAAAAAACAAATTTAGTTCAGGATTGCCTAAAACAACCTCTTAAACCATTCAATGATTCCACCTCCGTGATTCTTTTTTTGAGGGCTTGATGTTGGTTCTATAATTTCAATGACACCTTCGCCCTCTCTCACCACGCCATACCTTCTACGCAATTCTTCCTCCATACCGCGCTCGGATGAAAGCCTTGAGGTCTGATATTCAAGATCTTTCTCCCTACTGGTAAGACTTGCTAGATTGGCTTCTGCAGCTGCTCTGCCCACAGAAGCCTCGCTAAAGCGGCTATACATTCGTATAGCGCCTCTGGCAAAGAAGAAGGTGATAAGCGTCAGCATAAAAATAGAGCCTGCGCGTATGGAGTAAAGACGGATTTTGGCGATTCTTTTTGAACGCATATGTGATAGTATAGCAGTCAAGAATATATGCTTTGGAATAAGAGAACTCAAAAATCAATAAAAATAGCCTTTGGAGTGCTGTCGGTAACCGTCATACTATCTATGATCGGTATGTCGCTCGTGCCACTGTTTTACTAGTCTACTTTGAACTCGAGTAAGCGCTAAAATGTATTAGATACAAGGCGCGGGAAATTCATATTGTGAGCCGTATCGAGCATACGGCGAGCTATATGAATGGGACCCGTAACGCAGTAGATAAGGCATTTTAGTGCTTACTCGCCACTTTTTACCATTTTGAGGAACACCTCGTGGGGAATGTTTACTTTTCCGCGCGCGAGCATCTTTTTCTTACCTTTTTTCTGCTTTTCGCGAAGTTTCATTTTACGCGTAATATCTCCTCCGTACATATGCTGAGTAACATCTTTTTTCATAGCTGAGAGCGTTCGTGATGCAAGAATGCGCCCGAGCGCATACCCCTGAAGCTTTGTTGTAAACATCTGTCTTGGAAGTACGGTAAAAAGTTTCTCTACGGCAGCTTCTGCCTCTTCATAGGCCCGTGAAGAAGACACAATGCGCGTAAACGCTGGTACCAATTCGTCTGCAACCATAATATCCAATCGGGTGACATCCGCCTCTCTTAATTCTCCAATTTCATATGACACTGATGCATACCCAGAAGATACTGTCTTAAGTCGATCAAAGAATCCTCGCATCAACTCGCGAAGCGGCATAATTGCTTTTATAAGAACTCGTCCTTCCGAAAAGGTATCGGTAGAGTGGACTTCAGCCTCATGCTCATACAACAGCTGCATAGATGTCCCCAAATAATCAGGAGGTGTAACAATCTCAACTGACACAAGCGGCTCAAATATTTTTACGATGTCTCCATGATCAGGAAACTGAGCCGGTGAGTAAATAATTTTTTTCTCCCCATTTTTGAGTTCGACGTGATAGGTGATCGTAGGATTTGTAACAACCAATTCCAGATCAAACTCGCGGCGCAAGCGCTCGCTAATAATCTCGAGGTGCAACATGCCGAGGAATCCACATCTATATCCTCTCCCAAGCGTTCCTGAGGTCTCTTCCTCATACGAGAGGGATGAATCAGTAAGTCGAAGCTTGGAAAGTGCCTGTCTAAGTGGCACGAAGTCATCCTGACTCTCTGGATAAAACGATGCCCATACCACAGGTCGCGGCAGTGAGAATCCGGGAAGAACGGGCGCTTTTCCTAAACGTGTTTTAACCGTATCTCCAACAGACGCAACACCTGGCTCCTTGATGCCCGTAACAATATAGCCGATTTCTCCTTGTGAGAGCGAGTCTACTGGTGTCATGGTGGGTGCAAATGTTCCTACTTCAATTGCAGTGAAGTTTTCATTACGAACACCAAGAGAGAGTTCAGTTCCCTTCCTAATTTCCCCGTCAAAGGCGCGCGTATACACAATCACGCCGCGGTGATCAGAATATTGAAAATCGAAGATTAAACCGCGAAATTCTGATTGGTCTGTAAGCAGCGTCTTTGGCGCAGGCACTCTCTCAATAATTGCTTGAAGTAGATCGTCAGTGCCAGCCCCGGTGCGCCCAGAGCACTCGATAATCGTATCTTCTTCAACGCTTAGGAGCATCGCGAGTTCAGTTTTTACTTCTGCGACACGCGCCAGGGGAGAGTCAATTTTACTCACTGCAGGAATTATTTGAAGCCCCAAATCCCGCGCCATGCGAAGTGTTGTAAATGTCTGCGCCTGCACTCCTTGAGTAGCATCAACAAGCAGTACCGCACCTTCCACTGCAGTGAGTGCACGCGAAACTTCATATGAGAAATCGATATGTCCCGGAGTATCAATAAGATGGATGAGGTATTCTTCCCCCTTCAAGCTATAACGCATACGCACCGGTTGCATCTTAATCGTAATGCCGCGCTCGCGCTCGAGTTCCATAGAATCAAGAACTTGGTCGCGCATTTTGCGCTTTTCTATTGTGCCAGTCACTTCAAGCAAACGATCGGCCAAGGTACTTTTACCATGGTCGATGTGAGCAATTATTGAGAAATTTCGTATGTTTTTCATTATGCGTGCCCAAACCCTTATTGTGTAGTTGAGGTTGAAGAAAGCTCTGATGGCTCAATAGCCACTTCTTTTTTATCCTTAAAGCGCCTCCTAAAGGCATCGAGGACTTCAGAAAGCTCGGGGCTTTCAAGAACATACAGGATAAACGTCGCTCCTGCGAGCCCCACGAGCCCAGCCAAAAGTCCCTGGGTCAATATCCCTGTAAAGGTATTTATATCTACAAATGATCCTAGTGTTGTGAGAGTAACGTACGACCAGAAGCCTCCAATAATTGAAGCGGAGAAGCTTCGCATAAATGTGCCCCGCAAAGGCTTCATCGAGACTTCGAAATCCTTTGCAAAGAACCAGAGTCCCAAGCCCGCTGAAACAAGCGCGCCTGCGCTATACCCCACTGCGAGCATGAGCATCGGAGTGCCGCGGACATTCTCAACACGAAGCAGCGACTCAACGAAAAAACGAAACATGCTGACATCCCTAAATAAAGTCAAAAGTAAAAATGCAGAGAGCATTGAAACGATTACAGAAATAAGCGCAATAATAAGAGGTCGCTCCGTCTTGCCCGCAGCGTAATAACCACGCGCGATAAGATAGGTAATGCTTTGCGCCAAAAGCGACGCGACGAGGATCGCGACCGCCGCTGCGGTGAGGCGAGTTGCGTCCCAATCGAAGGCGCCGACTCCCAGGATGACGCGGACTATTTGAGCGCGAAGAACAACGATAAATACAATTGCAGGAAGCGACCAAAAAACGATATGACGCAGCGCCACTATGATGTGTTTGAGAAAGAGGTCTTTTTGCCCAGTCCCCATAAATCTTGAGAGCGTTGGAAATGCGGCGACTGAATAACTCATACCGATTACTGCAAGCGGTACTGCCTGTAGGTTTAGTGAAAAAGTAAACGCAGAAATTGACCCCTCCTCAAGAGAAGACGCTAATGATACGAGGGCTAGAATCGTTATCTGACTTGCGGCAAGTGCAAATGTGCGTGGAATAGAGAGGGTAAAAATTTCTCTAAGTGGCGGTTCAATTTTTTTTCCTTTTTCTCGTGACCGCTCCCCAACAAAATGCGGCACTTGGATAAGCATGTGCATCAGCGCGCCAAACACAACTCCCCATCCGATACCTGCAAGACCCCATAGCGGATACAGGAACATAATGCCGAAGATGATTCCAAAGTTATAAAGAAGCGGAGATATCGCGTAGAGCACGAATCGTGATCTAAATTGCGTGAGCGAGGCAAGAACGTTTGACGCTCCGAGTAATATTGGCTGCAGAAGTAGAACTCTTGCAAGCGCAACCGCCTCTACCTGTGCCTGAGGAGTGAATCCTGGCACCAGATGTGGCATTACCATTGGAGCAAAAATATAAGCAATTGAGGCGCCCGCACCAGTGATAATGAAGAACCAAAGCAAAATCGCCTCTATCATGCGTGCGCTGTTTTCGTGCTCTCGTGCAAGGGCAGGCAAAATGGCGTACAGCGAAAAGAGTGATGCAAGCGTTACAAAAAGAAAATCAGGAATACGAAACGCTGCGTAATAGGTATCAAGCGTTGTGCCAACACCAAACTGCCCTGCGAGCATGCGATCACGCACGAGCCCTAAGATTTGAGAGAGGAGCGCAAAAAACGCAAGAAGATACGCGGCCTCATGCATGCCGCGTATCTCTTTATGTACTACTTTCATGAAGCCCCCTACCATTCCTTTCTACTCCGCTATCGGAGCCGCAGTGCGTGTCTCTGGATTTGGAGTGACTGGAGGCTCTGCTCCAGCGAAAGGATCTATGCCTGTTTGCAAGTTTGCAAGAATAAGTTTTACCTCTTGATTATCGGGATTGGTTTTTTCAAGGTCAGAGAAAAGCTTTATTGCACCAGGATTATTTTGGAGCCGGTAATAGGTGAGTCCGAGGAAGTATTTTGCGTTTGCGTAATCCGGAACAAGCACGAGTGCTTTCTCAAGAGCATCCCTTGCACCATTGTTGTCTCCCTTAGTGTACTTAAGAAGTCCCAACTGGAAGAATACGCCAGCATTTGAAGGTGCCGTTGCGGCAGCAACTTCAGCTGCAGCGACCGCTCCATCGATATTATTTCTCGCAACTTCAACCTGCACTACAAGAAGAGCCGCGTCGGTGTAGTTTGGCTTGAGGGCAAACGCGCGCTGGATTGCATCCTTAAATCCTGCTTCGTTCCCTCCTTGTGCCTCAAGACGTGCAGCAGAGAGGAAAATGCCTGGATTTCTTGGGTTGCGCTTTGCAGCTTCAAGATAATTTGATTTTGCGTTGTCATATGCGCCCTGCACCTTAAGTGGAATCAAAGGCTCAAAGAGTTGGCCCAGAAGATTCCAATTTTGGTAATTGCGTGGATTAATTTTTGTTGCTTCCTGTCCATATTTCACCGCATCAGCAAATGCGCTTTGGAATTCCTGCGCTTTATCAGTCGCTTGCTGCGCCGTTGAGCTATCTTGTGCTATTTTTTGCGCCTGAGAGAACTTGATATTTGCGAGCAATCGTAGCGTATCCTCGCTCTTATAAATAGAGAGCGCCTTCATCGCCTGACTTTCAGCTTTACCTATATCATTTAAAGATCCTGCGTCGAGCGCTTTGCCAACATATAGATTGGACATAAGGCGCTGGTAGAAGAATGCTGTTGGTACTAGGGAGGCTATCACAAGGACGGCGAGCATTGCGTATCCCGGAATCATAGACGGTCCGCGAAGTCCTATTACCCGCTCCTTTGAGCGTCCGAGTACCTCAAGCGACACGGCAAGACCCATAAGGGCGAATGCAAGCAGGAGTATTACCTGACCCGTCAGATACAGGAAGGATGCGACCATTAAGAACAGGGATCCCACAGTCGCCGCTATAAGCAAGCCATGGAGATATGGATCCATAAGCGGGCTGCGTATTGCGCGAACCAGCATAAACATAAGCGTGAGAATAATCAGTAGCCACAGCACTCCTCCGATAAGGCCTACGGTTACAAATGCAGTTGGGATAGTTCCTGATCCACCAGTGAAATCCAGGTTCCAGAATTGAGACGCATTCACTTCATCGGGCTTATAGGTGAGCCACTGTTCAACAAACGTCGCGGGTCCAGTTCCAATAACAGCATTTTTTGATCCCTCACCATAGGTGCTCTTAATAATATTGAGTGTCACTTGAGCAGAAGGCCGCACCTCAAGTTCAGATACTGCTATTTTTTGCGTAATCCAAGAATTAATGCCCGCCCCCCACGCAAGAAAGAGTACGGAGACGATAAGCACTGCGAGAGATGCAAACGGCACAGTGCGGCGCGGCGCACTCATCGAGTCACCTCCTCTTGAAGTAAGCAGAGATGCAATTCCTACGACAACAGCAGCGCCTGCGAGTACTTGCCATGCAATATCGAGATTCACAATTGCAAGCAGGCCAAGAGAAGCAACAAGTGCAACTACATACGCGATCATTCTTTTCGTCTCCGGCTTTACTACATCAATCATCACCATCGATATACAGGCAAGTAGTCCAATAGCTATGCCAAAATCATTCCATTTGCCAATCAAGTTTGAGGATAGTGCACTAAATACTGAAAGGCCAAAAACTCCAGGGCCCCAAAATAGATTTGCGATTTGAAATAGGGCAACGACACCAAGTGCCACAACCATACTGGTTAGAATCGCCCCTGCAGATGACACCGAGCGAGAGATAAGCGCCACAGAAGCAAACGCAAGAGCACACAGAAGAATAAATAGCACCGTCCCGACTTCATTGCCCGATCCTGCCCATGAGAGTATTTTATTTTGCGAGAAATACGCGGAAATCGCGTATACCACGGGCATAGCAAGCACTACCCACCACAAGAGACTTTTCGGAATTACTAGAGCTCCTTGCTTGAGACACACTGCAACAAACAAAAGAATGGCGATAAGCGTTAAGACGATAAACGCAGCAAGCTTTAAAAGAGCAAATGGAAACCATGCAACAGGCACGACCGCAATCGGCAAAAGAATGAGTGCGAGCATGAGGCATTTCTGCGCCCATGACTGAAGCCCGGACACCGCACCGCTCGTGCTAAATGGATCCATACCCTAATGTACAACTATCTTATATACCGATAAGTATACCCCATCACTTAAGGATCAAATATAAAAATGTGAATAGAGAAAAGAAAAAATCCGCCGATGAGGCGGATTTTTTCATATGTATTTGGTGCACCTATAAGCCGAATTCTGTTTTGATGTTGCAAGCAACATCAAAAGCATCCATTTATCTAGGATGATGATCGCTCATCACCTCAAGCGGCACTCCCCGCATCACTTTTCCGAAAGAAAAGTGATGCGGGGCACGGCCTTGCACCCGGGTAAGGATTTTGCCGTTTCACCCTTCGATTTTACTCAGGGTAAACCCCGAATGTATACAAAGATTAATCCTGTGAAGGATCCCCTCAGCTTTCGCGTTAGGCGTCACTGCTCGCACCTCTTGGATTACCCAGACAGGCGTTACCTGCTACCCTCCTGCCACTCACACAAAAGTGCGTGTGACGAGTGTTCGGACTTTCCTCCCCCTATTACTTTCCCGAAAGAAAGTGATTGGAGGCGGCTGCTCGGTGCACCGCCTGCAACCGTAACACAAAATTACATCTCTGAAAAGGCTTACAGATCTATGCGTACTCCAGGCTCAATATTATTAATATCCGCAAACCCCGCAGGGACTTCGAGCACATAGCGTGCAGGTTTATCTGGGTAAAATACACTCGGATAGGTGTCTGGTTGAACCGCCCTTGCCACTGTTATCACTGTACCTCCCGCATCAAGCCAGATGATATCAATTGCAAAAAACATTCCTTTCATCCAAATACCTGCATTGGTATCCACATCAAATACCATTAACAATCCGGTGTTATCTTTCAGTCCCTCCAAGCCAGAGAGCCCTCGATCGCGCGCGACTTCAGTGTCTGCGATTTCAACAGTTATAGGTAAGGTTCCCCGTATTAAAATGCGTTTTGTCTTCACTTTGATATCGATTATACCGGCATCATTCAGAAACTTGGGATCTTTAAAGAAAACCCAAGTAGCGGCAGCAAGTACCGCAAAAATTATACCAACTGCAAGTGCGCGTCTCATGTATTACATCCCAAGGCCCGTAATATTAATCGATATACATCCATATTCCTTATACTACTTACAGAAAAAATAATTATTAAGCCTGTACGTAGTATAGAACCCTCTGCAGGAATTGGAAGCGCACTGTACGGCGAACTATTTTGTCTCCCCTTGCTTAAAATCAAGAGAGCAAGAATTGATGCAATAGCGCTTTCCACCCTCATCTTTAGGGCCGTCATTAAACACATGCCCCAAGTGGCCGCCGCAATTGCTGCAGCGCGCCTCGGTGCGACGCATTCCGAGCGAATTGTCTTCGATAAATTCTACAGAACCCGCAATAGCGTCCGAAAACGATGGCCAACCAGTACCAGAGTCATACTTAACATCGGAAGCAAACAACTGGGCATCGCACGCAGCACATCGATACATGCCGCCCTCTTTATTGTCGAGATATTTTCCCGAAAAAGGTCGTTCTGTCTCGTGCTCGCGCAAAACTTTGTACTGCTCATCTGTTAGTTTTTCCTTCCAATATGCGTCTGTTTTTTCTTCCATATCAGCTATATATTACTTGTAAGATCACACATCCTACTGACGAGACAGCACTAGAGGCTATTACTCCCCACAGTATATCAATTAGCGTAACTCGCAGTGGCCAGTCTTTAAGCGTTCCCATATTAGAGAGATCATAGGTCGTGTACGCAAACAACCCCAAGAATGAGCCTAAGATAGCGGCAGTTGCGATTGATTCTTTTTGGTAACCCGGGTAGATGGCGAAAAAAAAGAGACCGAGCGTGTAGAGGAAGTAAAAAACAATGATCGGGATGTATTTAAAATTTTCTGCCATCAAATGCCCGATGCCGTTTTTATAAAATTTTTTCATTACTACCGCGATCCACAGAAAATCGAGACCAAAAAATACTAGAGTGGTGAGCACATACGCTAGAAAGAGCTTAGTTATCATGCAGGAAGTATAGCAACTTAAGTCAAAAAATAAGGGATCTGATCCCTTTTCTGTATAGTACCTTGCTATACATAGTACTATGGTGTACACTGTACTTACCAAGCTATGAAAGATTCCGATAGTGAACATACAAAAACAGCCATGCGCCGAGGAATGCTGGAGTTCTGCATCTTACTCATTATTTCTCGAGGCAAAGTCTACGCAACCGATATTTTGAATATTCTTAAAAAAGCAGACCTCCTTGTGGTCGAAGGCACGCTCTACCCGCTTCTTACAAGGCTTAAGACTGATACATTACTCGAATATACCTGGGAAGAATCCAAATCAGGACCGCCGCGCAAGTACTACACGCTCACCGCGCAAGGAGAAGGATATTTAACCGATCTTAAGGCAACGTGGAAATCTCTCATTGAATCTATAAACACCCTGATTAAATAATATGAAAAAAGCATTACACATAAGCCTCGGTCAAACACTCTTTGCGCTTGAGGATGATGCATACGAGAAGCTTAATCACTACCTTGAAGGCATTCGCACTCATTTTGCGAACACCGTTGGTGCTGATGAAATACTTGCAGACATTGAAAGCCGCATCGCTGAGCAGTTTTTAGAAACAAAGAAAGCTATTTTAGGTATCATCGATGTTGATGCAGTAATCGCTTCAATGGGAGCAGTTTCAGATTTTGGCGAGGAATCAGCCAAAGAAAAGTCTTCGAGTGGTCATGAACACTCCTCTAAATCTCACTTTAAAAAACTATACAGACATCCTGATGATGTACTCCTTGGCGGCGTCGCTTCTGGCCTTGCATCATACCTCAACCTACCCACGCTCTGGGTTCGCATCGCATTTATCGTGTTCATTGTTACAACGGGTTTTGGAATCCTCATATACATCATGCTTTGGATTATTGTGCCGAAGGCCCGAACTCCATCACAGAAGCTTGAGATGGCGGGGAACAAGATCACGCTTGAAACAATTAGTGAGAGCGTGAAGAAAAAGATAGAAGAAGTTAAGAAAACAATAGGGGAATAGTGCAGGTTAATTCGACTTCAGTTTGGTAGTGTTAGAAAAATCATTTTTTCCTCCCCAATAGTTGTGTTACATCTTGGCCGTATACAAGTAACCAGTCTCGCGGGAGGTAATTTTTATGCAGATGAAAATACCATCCCACTTCTCTTCCCCATCCATCTCGTCTAGACGATATATTTGACATGGTTAAAATTAATTTGCGAAACCCCCCAATGGAGGTATCATTATTTTAGAAACTCCAAAATGAGGTGAGGAAATGACTCAAGTACATGTAGGAAGTGGCGCTGTGTGCATTATGCAACACGGCAAAAAAGAGGAATTTGACCCGCGTACGCTCGGATTCCTTTCTGAGGACGGTGTCGAGCAAGTGTCGTCACTTGCTGAAGCGCTAAAACAAAGCATTGGTACACCAAACGCTATCTACACATCCCTCGCCCCGCGATCAATACAAACCGCAGAGGTTCTCATCAAGCATTTCGAAGGAGTTAGAATTGTCTCCGAGGGTTTCCTCGGAAATACAAGTGGTTCAGGTGCACTGGATCTGGGTAACGCATTCTCGCTTTGTATGAGGTATATCCGTACTTCAGCTAAGCTGATTGTTGTGACACACGATCTGTACATGCGCAAACTCTTTGACGCAATTGTGAATGAAAAAAGACTGAAAGTATACTATCAGTCACAGATTCTTCAGGGTGCGCACGTTCTTGATTTTCGCTCCGCTGCTCCTCGTTATCAGGCACTAGATCCATTCAAACTGGTTCGGGAGCATGAACGTATACGCATGTAGTTAAGTAGAGAGCCGCCCGAAAGAGCGGCTCTTCACTTATTCAAGTAAACCCTTAAACGGGTCGCTTTGGATATTTGATATGCCAAGAGACGTGAGCTTATCTACTACCGTTTCTGTAAATCCTGGAGATCCTGCAACAAAGAACTGCGCGTTTTTATTTTCTTGTACTTGTAACTCTATTTCGTGTATTAAATCAGTACGCGTACTCTTCTTATACTCCCCCACTAATGGCGTAAGTTCATCTGCATATACATACACACCCGAACTCACGTGCAACACACTGATAGAAAGTGGTAATTTTTTATGCGCGGTGTCGCGAATCATTGATCGAAATGGGGTAATGCCAACTGCCCCCGCAATCATCACAACAGACTGTACCTCTGGTGGCCATGCCATATGCCCTTTAATTTTAAAAAGGATTAGCGTATCACCCGGATTCATTGCCTGAAGCCGTTGCTGATAAGCGCTATAAGAGCGGTTATCGATACCAAAGGAAATTTCTTCATCATGGGGAGCGGAGGCAAAAGAAAATTCGTGCACCGGCTTTTCGCCCTCGGGCATGTCACTCAAGCGCATGTGCGTGTATTGACCAGCCTCAAAATGCACTGGCTCTCGCGCACTAAACACATAGGTATCTACATCAGGCGATTCTACTTTACGCTCAATGAGACTGAGCGTAAATTCTGGCCACTGTGGGGTTTCCATTCTTATGTACGATTTGTGCTGATAACATGGTCTTTTGCATACTGTAGCGTTCCACCAACTTTTTTACCCGGATTAAAAATGCCCATGGGATCAAAAATATGTTTGGTGCGCACGAATAACGCCAGTACTTCAGGCGTGTACATCAAGTGCAGATACGGCGTACGAATAATGCCATCATTGTGATCAACAGAGATTGAACCTCCAAAAGTCACCACCAGTTCATACACTTTCTGCGAAAGTTCAAACACCATTTCTCTTGTGTCTTTGTGCTCCATATCAATCAAAGGAATAAGGCGAATGCTCCCGTCGCCAATGTGTCCCGCAAACGTGTACGTCATTTTAAATTGAGAAAGAATTGCTTCGAGTTTCTCTAAGAAATCTCCGTAGTGCTCAATTGAAACAATCGTGTCTTCAATGCATGGTACTGCGCGTAGCCCCGAGGGTGCATGTGATTTGAGCAACATATAACTTTCTCGTCGCATATTCCAATGTGCAACACGTTCACGCTCCTGTGTCACCATCTTTGCAATATGTCCTTTCGCTTTAAGCGCTTCTACGACATGTGCTGCGATTGTGTCTGTCGTCTCTTGAGTACTTTCGGCAAACTGCGCAAACACGATCAACTCCATACCTTTTGCAATGATTGCTGCCTCAGCGTCTTCTTTCATAAATTGCTCTGCAAGCTCATATGTATGGTGATCGTATGTTTCCACTCCCTCAGGAGAAAATTCCATAATTGTTGCTATAACATCTCCTAATTCAGTAAGCGTTTTGATTGGGATTACAATCATGCGCATATATGGGGCAAGCGGTATAAGTTTCAATTTGGCCTCCGTTACAATGCCGAGCGTGCCCTGGCTTCCCACAATAAGCTTTGCAATGTTCCACGTACCCTTATTGGCATCATGTACGCGCCAAAGGCCATAGCCAGCGGCATTCTTTTTTACCCTTGGCGCAGCGGCAAGTAGTATCTCCTCATTATCTCCAATAAGCTCGTGGAGTGAGCGATATATGTCTCCTTCAGACGTCTGTAATTGCATCTTTGCTTCAAACTGGATTTCGTTCAACTCTCCAAATTCATATTCGTTCCCGTCAAAACACACCATTTTTACCGCGGTAACATTATTTACCGTGGCTCCGTAGCGAATACTTTTCTCTCCTGAAGCATTATTCCCAACCATGCCGCCGATGGTGCAATAATCTTTTGAGGATGTGTACGGAGGAAATACTAGACCCTTAGAGGTTAGATTTTTCTCTAAGTCGCGATAATACACACCAACACCAACCCATACTTCATGTGTCGTTACATCAATTTCTCCAATTGCATTAAATGCATGCGTCATGTCTATAACAGCGTGCTCTGTAAGCGGACCACCAGACATGCATGTACCCGCACCTCTTGGAGTGATAATCTTGCCGCTTTTCACTATCTCTATCAGCTCTTCTTTATTTTTTGGAGAGAAAACTTCGCTTGGAGTTACTGTAAAAATACTTCCGTCAATACTGTACGCTTTTAGAGTAGCCTCATCGTTTTTTGAATCCATATAGTCCATATAGTGAGTATACCCTCTACCACTTTTTATTTAAAAAGGGTGAAAGAGACTAGATCATTTGTAACGATAAAAATGCACATGTACCCTTGGCTATACCACAGGTGGCGAAGCGTGAACCTCTCCGTTCATAACGGCGGGCTTAATCAAGAAGTACGCTGCCTCTGCAGCCAACAGGGCAAAGAATGAACCCGTGTATAGCGCTTCCTGGAAACCTCGAACCACAGCCTCCATATGTTCTGAAGGTAATGGGTGGAGCGCAATAAATCCAGAAGTGGTTGATGCTGCAACGCTGGAGAGAATCGCGAGTCCAAGCGCCCCGCCGATTTGCTGGGATGTTGAAAGTAGGCCTGATGCCAATCCGGATTCACGTGCAGGGATTCCTGTGGTTGCTGCTATCGTAAGCGAAACTATAGTAAATCCCATACCAAGCGCCATAAGCGCTTGTCCGGGAAAGACATCGAACCAGAATCTTCCACCCTCAAGCGGAATATGCGCCAACCAAAAGAGCGCAATGGAAATAAGAATTGGTGCTACAACGAGAATCGGCTTATAGCCAATTTTTTTAATAAGATTCGGGGCACATACAGCACTGACTCCGATAATTAATGAGATTGGTAAGAAACTGAGACCCGCCTGCAGTGGTGTGTAGCCTAAAATATTTTGCACATATAAAGATACAAAGAAGAACATCGAGAACAGACTCGCCGCAACTGGAAGCTGTGTGAGATTCGCGCCCAAAATTGAGCCTATTTTAAATACAGAAAGCGGCATCAAAGGATCTTTGACCCGTATTTCGTTAACTAGAAATGATATAAGAAGGCTGATACTGATTGCGGCGAGGGCGAGCGTATTAAACGAGACCCATCCCCACGTATTAGCGTTTGTGAGCGTATACACAAAAAGCATCAGTCCAGAGGTAACCAACACCGCACCGCGAAGATCCAAAGATTTTGAGCGTTCGCTTGGCAGATGCTGGGGAACAAAGCGCCAAGTAAAAAAGATGACGAGCAGTCCAACAGGTACATTTATGAAAAAATTCCATCGCCATCCGAGGTAATGGGTTAACAGACCTCCGACTACCAACCCAGCTGTTGCGCCTCCCGCTGCAACCGCGCCCCATACAGAGAGAGCTCGATTGCGCATCTCCCCTTCTTTAAAAGTAGTGAGCACGATTGAAAGCGCCGAGGGCGACATAAACGCCGCGGACATTCCCTGCAATGCGCGTAGAACTATCAATTGCCAATCAGTTTGAGAGATACCAACGAGAAAGGAAAAGAGAGTAAAGCCAGTTATACCCGCAAGAAACACTTTTCGTCTTCCAAAAAGATCTGCTGCTCTTCCTCCCAAAAGCAAAAACCCGCCAAATGAGAGCGTGTAGGCGCTGATGATCCACTGCAAATTGGTGACGGAAAAGCTGAGAGTGCGCTCAATACTCGCCAGCGCAACATTAACAATTGATACATCAAGAACAACCATAAACTGCGCGAGAGCGAGAATTCCCAAAACCAACCACTTTTTACTCGTATCCTCCATGACGGTGAGTATACGCTTATTTGAGATTAAAGAAAGTCAAAAAACCCTTATTTCACAAGGGTTTTTTGTCAAAGAAGTAAACTAATCTTTATGTATTCGAACTTTTTATTGCACCGTAAGGCTTGCAGAATCTACAGTGAGAGAACCTACTTTGTCTAGGAGATGAAATACGGTAAAGGATTTCACGCCAGTAGGTGGAGTAATCGTCGTTTGATATTGTTTCCAAGCAGCGGAGGCAACTGTTGTTCCCTTATCTACATACTGATAGGTATCATTGGTCATCGTGTATTGAATGACAATTGATGTAGTTACATCCGATTGGTAATAATCACTGAAGAGATAGGTTTTGCCCGCCGTCACAACAACATCGTCCCATGACCACTTTGCGTCACCATCAGTAAACGCAGAAATCGTAACTTTTGCCGCCTTTGTACCCGATTGACCAGCGACAGGGTAAGTAAATACTCTTGTGTTGGTGCCCCAAAAATCCTGACTCCAATTTGCAGGTGTCGCTCCTCCAGTCTCGAGCGATGGATTGAGAATGAGATTGGCAGGAGTGGGAGGTGGTGTTGTTGTGCCAGATGAGACAACAAGTTGGAATGTGCTGGATTTCGTAGTTGAAGCGGTAGTCGCAGTAATGGTTATTGTTGAAGTTCCGATAGTGGCACTAGCGCTCGCAGCGAGCGATAACGTCGTTGAGCACGTCACGGTGCATGATGTTGGTGCAAATGTACCCGTTACACCGCCTGGAAGGCTAGAGACTGAAAAGGTTGCTGATTGTGCAGTACCTGATACGAGTGTTGCTGTGGTAGACGTTGTGGTTGATCCTCCTCGCACGAGAGTGCGAGATTGAGGAGTTGAAAGCGAGAAATTAAACGTGGTTGCTGGAGGAGGTGGAGGCGTAGCGTTTGTTGGTGCAACGCTTACGGTATCAATCGTGAGGTTTCCTACTTTTGCGATGAGATGAAACACGGTCGCCGACACTATACCCGATGGTGGCGTGAAGTTTATATTTGATTGCGTAAATGCGGCGTTTGCAGGGAGAGTTGCAAGATACACATAACTAAACACCTCCGCTGAAGTCTTGTAGCGCACCACAACATCAGTTGTCACGTTAGCGAGGTAATAATCCTTAAAGGTGTATTGCGTGCCTGCAGTGACTGCGACGTCATCGAAGTACCACTTCGCGTCTCCGCTAGTCCACGCGGTCACGGCAACTCGAGCGCCCTTTGCACCATCTTGTCCCGCTACCGGATATGTGAATGTTGTGGTGTTGGTTCCCCATTTATTACTTGTCCAATTGAGTGGAGCAGTTCCCGCCCCGTTAGCAGTCTCAAGCGATGGATTAAAGACGAGGTTGCTTGATGTTACGGCACTGTTATTTACAGTGACCGTTATAATTTCACGATTGTTATTTCCTGCAGCGTCGCGAGCGGTGACCTTGAGCGCATGCGTACCGTCTGCGACAGTGCGTGAATCCCATTGGTATGTGTATGGCGCAGTTGCGGTCTCTGCTGATATCGGCGTGCCATCAACTGCGAAGAATACTCCTGCAATTCCAACGTTGTCAGTAGCATTCGCATTGAGTGTGACAATGCCAGACACCGTGTCGCCGGTTAGTGGCGAAGTAAAGTTCACAACTGGAGGGACAATCTCTGCCGGTGTACCCGTGCCACTTACGTACAACTTTGAGTTATCGATTGAAAGCGTCGCAATGGTGCCGATCTGATGCATAAGCGTTACACTCTTCACATTTACAGGACCAACAAACTTGCCTGTGACTGGAGTCCAGTTTACCGCTGCAGGAATTTCCTTTGAAAGACCAAAGTAGTGTTCCGTATTGTCATTGAAGGTGTAGCGTCCGATGATATCTGAAATAGTGCTTCCCTTATAAAAACTTTCATACGTATACTCAACACCAGTTTGAACTGGTACTTCGTCAAACTGCCAGCGCGCGTTTCCGTCTGCACCAGATGGGTAGTTCGTAATTTGTATGGACGCAGCCTTACCAGTATCTACACCAGTGGTTGGATAATTAAACACGGTGGTGATTCCACCAACAGAAGTTGGTGTCCAACCCTGAAGCGTAGTGCTCGAAGCCCCGGTTTCCATAAATCCATTGACGATAAGGTTCGTCCCTGGAGGCGTCGAAGTTGGGGCGCCAGGTGCTGTGAGTGCAAACGTATCAACTGTAAGCGAGCCGTTTGAGCGCAAGAGATGAAACACGGTTAGTGCAACGGTGTTTGCAGGAACAATTATTGGCTTTGAAATTTGAGACCATCCGGCGGATACGGGCGCGGTCGCAATCTCACCATACGAATACACACCAGTTGAAGATTTGAATCGTGCAACGAGGAAACTTGGCGCCGTTGATTGATAGTAATCACTGAACGTATACGTCGTGCCAGCGGTGACCGCGACATCATCGAAGAACCACTTCGCATCTCCGCTGGCGTAGCCACTTACCACCAACTTTGCAGCTTTTGCTCCATCTTGCCCCGCGACTGGATAGCTAAATACTGAGGTGTTTGTTCCCCACGTATTATTAGCCCATCCTGCGGGTACAGTGCCCGCTGCGGTCTCGAGGGATGGGTTTCCAATCAGATTTCCCGCGACTGGAGGAGTTGTGGTTGCAGGCGGTGTGGGAATGGTCAATGAAAAATTGTCGACGGTAAGCGAGCCATTTGCCTCGATCAGGTGATACACAGCGAGCGTCTTTGCATTAGCAGGAGTTATCAAAGTCACTGCGGGTCGGCTCCACACGGCGGACGCTGGCAGGTACGCTAAATCTTCAAAGGTAACCGTTCCATCAATAAATCCGTACTGCGCGGTGATGCGCGAAGGTGCTGTAGACATATACGAATCGGAGAAATTAAACGTCATACCACCCCTTACTTGTGCGGGATCATGACTCCATTTTGCATCTCCATCAGTGAAGCCACTCATATCAATCTTCACCGCCTTTGCACTTCCGTCGCCTGCAACTGGATACGTAAAGGTGGCAGTGTTGGTGCCATATTTATTGGAAATCCAGAACTCAGGAAGAGTTGGTTTAATAGGATCAGCGCTCTCAAAGGATCTATTACGCACCCAGTTGCCGTCAGCACTCACAGTGTTGTTTACATACAGATTGATACTTGTCTTTGCAGAAACGCCGCCCGTGTCAGTCGCCGTGAGTTCAAGTTCAAGATACACATTGGGATCAGTATGATCTGGACCGGTAATCTGGAAAGTAGCACCTATGCGCGTCTCAAGTACGTGGGAGTGGGTGTTGTGATGAAGAATAACGCGCCAAGTAAGAGCACTACCTGTCAGATTTCCATTTTCGGGATCAGTTGCGCTTCCAGATACGTTCAACACTTCGCCAACAAGATAAAATTCTCCATTTGAAGGTGAGATGATTGTGGGTGTTGGAGCGCGATTTCCGACATTCACCGTAACATTTTTGGTTTGCTGACCTCCCTGTCCGTCAAATACGGTAAGTATCGCTGTGTATGTACCATTTGCGGTATAGGTGTGGCTTGGGTTTGCAAGCGCGCTCGTTGTGTTATCTCCAAAATTCCAAAGGTATGAAAGCGGGTTGCCATCAGGATCGCTTGATCCAGCGGAAGAGAATGAGACATTCAGAGGTGCGAGGCCAGATGTAGGTGTCGCCGCAATGGAAGCTTGAGGGAGCCTGTTGCCAAGCGTGTAGTTGATACGGCGCACGTCGCCTGTATATATAGAGATGAGATACACGCGGCCATCTGGTCCCGTGAGAAACTCCACCGGGCCATCAGCGCCATCCGCGCCATCCATAAAATCCGTTACACCCACAAATGTGTCAGTTGTACTTGCGTTGAGTGTCTTTATAAAATTGAGTGCAAAGTCGCCGAAGAACATCGTATTGTTGTACGCAGCTGGATACGCGCCGACGCCTGGGAATGCGCCAGATACTACTGCGCCTCCCGCCTGAGGGTCGTGTATATAACTATAGAAAGGGTTTATAGCGCCAGGCGCAGTACAAGTCTGTCCAAAAGCGGGATTATCTCCCTCGCGGCATGGCCATCCGTAATTTCCACCACGTGTGATTTTATTTACCTCCTCCCACGTATCCCAACCCACATCGCCTCCATAAAGCGCTCCAGTTGAGGGTCTGAAGTTGAAGCGGAACATATTTCGAAAACCATATGCATATACCTTTGATCGGTTTGCCGTTGAGGTGGTGTAGTACGGATTGTCTGCGGGCGCAGAGCCGTCTGTATTGATACGCAGCATTTTTCCCGCAAGACTGTCGAGATTTTGTGCGCGCTCAGAGCGAGCATCAACACGATCGAAATCCGATCCATCGCCTAGTGTTGCGTACAGTTTGCCATCTGGCCCAAAGCGCAGACCTCCAACAGAGTGACTTGAGGAATCAGATGGGATGCAGTCAGTACCGATCGCATAGTTATCGCAAGAAGGTGTCACACTATTTCCACCCACTCTGCCTACAAGAATGAACTTAGAAGATTCGCTCGCAGTGTCCCCTTCAACGGTAACGCGCACGATGCGACCAGTCTTTCTTCCAGAGAAGTTAGCGCCCGGTGTATTTTCAAATGTGTAAGAAAGATAGAGAAAATGATTGACTGAAAAATTAGGGTCCACTGCAATCCCGATAAGGCCGCGATCTCCGTAAGTATTGACATCGGTAAGTTGGATGAGCGGTGTTGGCAAAAGAACACCATTTTTAATCACGTGCACTGCTCCTGCCTTCCCTGCAACAAAGATCCTGCCGTCTGGGGCAAAAGCCATGCCGGTAGGCAGCGTAATCCCTCCTGCTATCGTTTCAAGCTCAAAACCTGCAGGCAAAGCTGCAGATGCCGGCGTTGGTACGCAAAGTAAGGCTATAACCAGAAGTGGTATGATCGCTAGGCGCTTGTATTGGGATTTCATGTTCATTTATGGGTGCTTTCACACGGTACTGCATATTTTCGTAATGTCAAATTGACATATATTTTATGTGTTGTCTAATTATTTAAGGTTTTTTCACTAATATCCCCCACTTCACAGTACCTTCAGAGGAAGTTTTATATAGTTGTGTAAGGTATGACAAAAATGCTTTGTAATGTATGTCATTTGAGACTGGCAGTGGCACATCTTCAATATACGCACAATGGATATGAAGGATCCATTAATGTATGCGCCATTGATTTGAAAGCGATGCAAGTACAAGAAATGAAAAAGTGGCGCATACGCCAGGCGCTCATCCCCCATTTAAAGATTCAATAAGCCCGCTTTGAAGAAACTGGGGTCAGGCACCGAATTAATTAAAAAACTATAGTTTGGTGATTTTATCATTGCGTGGCGGGGGCGGAGAGATTCGGTCACGGATATTTTTCTGCTGAAAAATTCTCACGGTCCACCTATCGCCTGCCAGAGGCATCGGCGATTGCCGTATCCTCGGCACCGGATGAAACACAAAGCAGTTTGTGTTTCATCCCCGACTCGCGCCGTTGCTCCGGCCTTCGAATCCTCCGCTTCTCTCGCAATGATGCTTTACGCAGCCAGCTCCAAGCTGGCTTTGTAAATCATTGCGGTGTGTATTGGACAAAGTTCGAATGTATTTTGAGTT
>Ga0163144_10004069_pt1 | contig 33166 bp, 27 predicted proteins | sample OliLak19BULKMAT1_FD_123175 | JGI IMG/M metagenome (GOLD analysis project Ga0163144, IMG submission 123175) | Freshwater microbial mat bacterial communities from Lake Vanda, McMurdo Dry Valleys, Antarctica - Oligotrophic Lake LV.19.BULKMAT1 | ecosystem: Environmental > Aquatic > Freshwater >... | reverse complement strand
TTCCTTTGTTTGTTTTGAGTGAGTAGTTTTTTTTTCTGGTTGTTCAGGCAACAGAGCAATCTCTATACCAAGATCTAAAGTCTCAAATTTCTCATTGAAGCCCCAACTTGGGACATTGCGTGTGAGCATGTGGGGCAAAAAAAAATAGAATGGGGAATTATGTTGGAAGTTGGACATTTAAATGTAGAACTCACAAATCATTAGTCCCAAAATCATCATTCCTGTTTGGCATGAAAATTGGAAACAAAGGAAAAATGAAAAAATGGATTATTGCCTTAATGTTAAATATCGGATTAATTTCAAGTGCAGCACATGCAAGAGGTTCGAAACCTCCAGAAGCTGATTCAGAAAGCACGCGAGCTGTCGTCTCTCTGAATGCAAATGTATTGAACTCAATGATTCAGGATGTGAGTGCCGCAAATTATGAAATCCTAGGAGTTTCGGATTGTGTGATTAGTCTCTCACGCATGGGTGAGGCTAATAAGAAAATTAAATTTATCGGACCCGGACTCGCAAGCTGCTATTTGGGCGAAGAGTGGAGTGATCCCTCATATGTTTATCTCAATCTAAAAAGCTTAGAACGAGAGATTGATTTAAAAAAAATCGATAGTGTGGTTCTCCTTCTTTCGGGAAAGGATGCAGCTGCGCAACTTAGTGCTGGCATTCTCCGTTTGAATAATTATGTAAATGTCATTACTGGCGTGCCTCAAACAGGCAAAGAAGATCTCTTGAATGGTGAATTCAATATAGTTAGTTTTGTGCGCTACGGTGGAAGAATTCAGAAAGTTTCATTGTTGGGGTCGGAAATTATTCACCTAGAAGACTGGAACGCTGAGGCTTATTCGAAAGTCAATCGAAGCCCTAGTGCTCACGATTTGTTGAATGCTAGGGGTCAACGACCACTTTTTCTTGAAGAATTCATGAAAATTTTTGAAGAACAATAATTAAGAGCAATTCAAATTTAGGTTTTGGCATGTTGTTTGCTCATTACTGGGAATGACTAAATATAGAACCACAAATTATAGAATTCCATCCTTGGAGCAGTCTTCTAAAAGTCTTAGTGAGACTAAAAAGCCTCTGGTCAGAGAAAAACCCATGAACTCCGCCAAGAACATGTCTAACTATGTCACTCAAGAAACTGTTAAACGAGGACGTACCAAACCAACTCATTTAGCTGCTGACGATGCAAGTTTGTTTGTGGGAACATTGGAGACACCCCAAAAAAACAAGTCTCAATAGTTTGGTAAAATTTTTCAGTTCGCGGGACATTTCGAGTGAGCCTATGATTTAAACCCATGTTTTCATGTCAACATTCGAAAAATTCTGATAGGAAGATTCCGCATCATGATTTTTCAGCTCAAGGCATCCATTAAAGGCATCAACTACAAAAATGAAATTCTCTCTGGTCTCACTGTAGCTCTGGCCTTGGTGCCAGAAGCTGTGGCTTTTGCCTTTGTGGCAGGGGTGGAGCCTTTAGTAGGACTTTACGCTGCATTTTTAGTGGCGTTGATCACCTCACTCTTCGGCGGACGTCCTGGGATGATTTCCGGAGCTACGGGCGCTTTGGCGGTAGTGATGGTGAGTTTGGTTGCGGCGCATGGGGTTGAATATCTTTTCGCCACAGTTGTTCTAATGGGAATAATTCAATTAGCCGTCGGAGCTCTTAAGCTAGGAAAATTTATCCGTCTAGTTCCTCATCCCGTTATTTTTGGATTTGTGAACGGTTTAGCAATTGTTATTTTTATGGCTCAATTTGGCCAGTTCAAAGGGGTCGAAGGACAGGCACTAGGGGTGATGTTTGGTCTTATTGCCTTAACGATGGCAATTATCTACATTATGCCAAAATTCACTAAAGCCGTGCCTGCTTCACTCACAGCGCTAGTGGTGGTTTCGGCTCTCGTCATTGGGTTTGGTCTTGATACCAGAACCGTGGGTGACATTGCTTCTATCAAAGGTGGACTTCCTCAATTCCATTTCCCTCAAGTGCCTTGGTCGTTTGAAACACTCAGAATTATATTTCCTTATTCTCTGATTCTTGCTGGCATCGGACTTATTGAGTCCTTGCTCACTCTCACTCTCGTGGACGAGCTGACCGAAACTCGCGGCAATAGCAATAAAGAATGTGTAGCCCAAGGCGCTGCTAACGTGGTTGCAGGATTCTTCGGCACCATGGGCGGCTGTGCCATGATCGGCCAGAGCATCATCAACGTGAGTTCTGGTGGACGCGCGAGATTGTCGGGCATTGTAGCTGCACTTTCTCTTTTATCTTTTATTCTTTTTGCCTCCGGACTTATTGAGCAGATCCCAGTAGCCGCTCTTGTCGGACTCATGTTTATGGTGTCGGTGGGCACGTTTGAGTGGACGAGTTTTAACATTCTCAACAAGATTCCCCGTTCAGATGCTTTTGTGATGATAGCCGTAACGCTGCTCACTCTTATTTTTGATTTGGCGATTGCCGTGCTTGCAGGAGTGGTTGTTGCGGCTTTGGTTTTTGCCTGGGACAACGCTGTTCGCATTCGTGCTCGCAAACGAATCGACGAAGCTGGCGTCAAACATTATGAAATCTATGGACCGCTCTTTTTTGCTTCCACTTCGGCATTTCAAGACAAATTTGATCCCATCAATGATCCAATTGAAGTTATTATCGACTTTAAGGACTCTCGCATTGTCGATCATAGTGGTATCGATGCGGTTCAAAAACTAACGGAACGTTATTCAAAGCTCGGGAAAAAAGTAATTCTTCGACATCTGAGCGAAGATTGCCGCAGAATGCTAAGTCGAGCGGGCTCCATGATTGAAGTCAACGTATGCGAAGATCCAAAATATTTTGTTGTTTCTGAGTGATTAAGCTCAGTATTCCTTTTGGCGGCTAGGTCAGCTGAAAATTTTTCTTCGGGCAGCGATGGCCATTGATCATTTTGATTTTAAGAGATGGATTTCTACATCGTCACTCCATTGTTTGAAAGTTTTGAGCATGTATTTCTCGTCCCTAAGAAAAAACGGACGAACGGCAAACTCCGTTGTGAACACCTTCGTCATTTCCTTTAGAGCTGCGATTGTTTTGGCTGGGCCGACGCCCAGCATATTCTTAAAGGGTTCCATGTCTTAATAAGATAGATCGAAGAGTTCAGCGACGGCAAGCACCAGAAGCATAAGCTTTGCGCAATTGTTCGACTTCTGAAGGGAGAAGGCTCATGGGAGCAAAGACGCAGGGGCTTCTGCCGTTTGAGTCCTTCACCTCCTCGATGAGAGCCTTAAGAGTGTTTTCCCCATAGCTTCGAATTTTTAGGAAATTGGCTGCGTAATATTGAGCTTCTCCAGATTTCAAAGAAATGAGATTTTCAAAGGTGGCCAACTCTGCATTCTTGGACCAGTTGAAACTGCCGGTGAGTACCGTTTTTCCGTCTACGACCATGTATTTGGAATGCATTTGTTTCGCGGTGGCATGATCCCAATAACGAGAATACATTTTGTACCTCACTTCAGCCCCTAATGTGCTGAGAATTTCATCAAAATGCTCGGTATCATCGTCAGCCAAGTCCTGTGGAACACGTCCATCGTACTCTTGTCCATCGAGAATAATTTGCACTTCGACTCCACGGTCGAGGGCCGATTTGAGAGCCTCATAAAAATCTTTGCGTCGAAAATGAGCGGTAGCGATTTGAATAGATTCTCCTGCATTTTCGATAGCACGAATGATCGCATTTCCGGCGATTCCTTCATTGAGTCCCACGTCGGTTCTAAAGCTCCACGCTCCTCTATAGGGAACGACCTTGAAGTTCTTCGAGGTGAAGTAAACTGAGGCAAATGAAGCTTCGAAGTCTTCGAGTTGTTCTCCATCACTTGCAGGTCCAACGAAGTCGCGAGCCTTGTTCCACATAAGGCTAAACTCGGATTGGAAAGCATTCAATTTATCGTTTTCGTTTTTGAATACAAGAAAGTCTTCGTCGTAGGAATTCTCGGCAGAAGCAGACCAGTTTTGGCTACCCGTGAGTAGCGTGTTCTGGTCGATAATGGCAAATTTGTGATGCATGATCATGTTGACGTATCGAACATCGACACCCGCTTCTTCAAATTCGTTGCTCTTTTCTTTGCTGCGATTGGCTTGATTGAGTAGCAAACGCACCTTTACGCCATTTTGTGAAAGTTCTTTGACCTGATTCATCAACTTGGAATCAGAAAAACTATACATCGCAATGTTCAACGTCTTCTGCGTTTTCGCAAGCTCACTTATGATGGTGTCACGAGCTCCACCTTTGGGAGAGAAGTAAACATCGACTGAACTATGCACGACGGAGCTAAGAGAAAAAAATCCAAATATGAGGGAGTAAGTGAACAAAGAAAAAACTTTCATGGCGCGCAAGCTAGGGGTTTTTTTTCGGTGCTTCAAGCAAGATAAACATAGGCAATTCTAATGAAACTCATAAGAAATTATAAATATTCGAATTGTTTAATGTTTCAAGAAGGCAGGAGAGGAATGATAGTATGAAATGCATGAATCTACAGCTCGAACCCTGCATTCCACCGATCTGGGCTCAGGGAGGACACTCTCAGACACTCTGGGCACATTTTTTGCCATCGCCTCGCCTACAACAAGAAGGAAAGCGCGTGGAAATTGCATTGCCAGATCTGGATGTGTTGGTGGGACGTTTCCATGAAGGGTCTTCAAGTTTCATTCTTCTTTTGTTTCATGGGCTGGGGGGAAGCAATGATTCCACTTATATTCATCGAACGAGTTTGTTGGCGCTTAAAATGGGGCACAGCGTGCTCGCCATGAATCACCGAGGGTGTGGGGTGGGCAAGGGCTTTGCTCGCCATCCTTATCATTCGGGGCGCGGAGAAGATGTGTCTGAAGTGGTAGCATTTGCACGCAAAGAGTTTCCTAATAGAAAAATTATAGCGGCGGGGTTTTCTCTCGGTGCCAATGCACTTTTGAATCTAGTAACAAAACAACGTGGAAGCTCGTTGCCCGACTACGCCATCGCGGTGAATCCTCCTACCGATCTCGCAGCTTGTTCGATGAAACTTCAGGTGGGAGTGAATCGTCTTTATGATTTGAACTTTGTTCACGATTGTCGGCGCGATATTCATAAAATGCGTGATTCGGGGTTGATTGAATTTGAAAAGAAGATTTCGAGGTTTTCTCACCTCTACGATATCGATCAGATCTACACGGCACCCCGCGGCGGTTTTGAAAGCGCAGAAGATTATTATCAACAATGTTCTACTTTTTCTTCATTCGAAAAAATAGACATTCCTACGCTCATTGTAATGGCGCAGGATGATCCATTTATTCCATGGGAACCCTTTGTTGAGGCCGACAAGAATCCGAATGTGCATTTGCAGCTGGAAAAAAGGGGAGGTCATGTCGGGTATTTAGCAAAAGGTAGAGGCGGCCAACCTTTTCGTCGATGGCTCGATGAGACTCTTGAAGAAGCTTTGAAACAAATTCAGCTGTAGATTTTCAGCTTTATATTTTTTTGGTAGCTCTCTTCAAAATCAATCATTGTCGTTAACAAAAATAACCAGCTCCACCGAAGAAACGTGAGGTTGCTTGGGAAGAGATCTTTCAATTAAAGTTCTTTCTTCACGCGATGATACACTTCCTTGAATGTAGACAGCGCGCTCTCGAACACGAACTCTGAGGCGCTTCACATCAATGCCTAATTCGTGTTCAATAAAAACAACCACAGCTGCCGCAGCCTTTATTTCTTCAAGAGTGGGTTTGATCTCTGGTAGCGCGGCATATTCGCCAGCTTCCGAATCATCGACATCATCCCACATTCCCTAGGCCTCAACCTTCATTATGGGTTTGAGTTTGACCAGAAACAACAGGGCGGGAAGGGCGAGTATTGATCCCACTAGATAGAATTGAATGTAGCCCGCGTGCGGATAGTCTTCGAACATTAGCGGCGACACCTTCAGGTATTCAATGGCGTTTCCTGCAAAACCCGCAAATAGAGTTCGTCCTAGTGAGGCAAGGCTCGCAAATAAGGCATATTGGGTCGCGGTGAAACGTTTGTTCGTCAGGTAACCCATAAATGCTACGAGTGCGGCCGTTCCCATACCGCTCGAGAGGTCTTCAAAAAAGACCACAAATGAAAACGGGATCCGACCTACGTAGACAGGAAGAAGCGCAAAGCAGGCCGTGGAAATGGATTGCAATATTCCCGACACCCAGAGGGAGGTATAAAACCCATACCGATAAATAATACTTCCACCTACGATGAGACCTAGAAGTGAAGAGAAGAGTCCGAGGGTGGATGCAATTTCACCAATGTCTTTATTGCTAAATCCTAAATCGGCGTAATAGGGGCGTGTCATGGAGCCTGCAAAGGAATCGCCAAACTTGTAGAGGAAAATGAAGAAGAGAATCCAAAGTGCTCCCGGTCTTTTAAAGAAATCTAGGAACGGAAGGATAACTGAATCTTTAAGAGTCTTGGGAGACTCGCCTTTGATTTTGGGTTCTTCGGCCCAGAAAGTGGTGACAATACCCACGATCATAAAGGCGCCCATCAAAAGAAACATTTTGTTGAAAGACCAGTTCCAAGTTTCTTGGTCAGTGATCCAAATTCCAAATCCAGAGGCTATCCACATGCCGATTCGGTATCCGTAAACTCCTAAGCTCGCACCCACACCCAGTTCGTGATCTTCGAGAATTTCATTTCGGTAGGCATCGACCGCCACATCTTGAGAGGCGCTCCAAAAACAAAGAAGACCGCCAGCAACGGCAATGAAGGGAATGGAAACGTGTGGGTCTCCGAAACTTAAAAGAACAAAGGAAAGGGCAAGTCCGACTTGAGTGATCAGTAGCCAACTTTTCCTGCGACCCGATTTGAAGGGTTGGTAGCGGTCGAAAAGAAAAGCCCACAAAAAATTATAAGAATAGAAAATCGCAATCCAAGAAAAGTAACCAATTGTTGAGAGATCGATGCCCTCACGTTTGAGCCAAAGCTTGATGCTGCCATAAATGACCATGATGGGGAGGCCGCTGGAGAATCCCAACAAAAAGACAGTGAGCATGCGTTTGGTGCCTAGGGCTTTGATGATATTGGGGAAAGAGGTGTCATTTTTTGACATGAATAAATGATATCACGCGTTTAACTCTTGTGTGGGGACTGTGTTTTTTTTGTTGTACGGGTGTAACCTTTGGCAAGGTCTTAGCGAATGAAAAAGAAAGAGAATCGATTGCACGCCCTAGAGGCTCTCAACACTCGATGGTGTGATTTGCTAATTAGCTCACAAAAGGGTGAGCAAGAGGCCTATCGACTTTTCTTAGGAGAGTTGGCTAAGAAAATGGAACGCATCGTGACTCCCAAATTCCAAGACCATTCTCGAGCTGAGGACGTGGTGCAGGAAATTTTGCTGGGCGTTCATAAAGCGTTGGCTACTTTTGACTCTTCCTCTTCGGCCTGTTCTTGGGTCTATGCCATAGCGCGACACAAAATCAACGATTCTCTTCGTGTGATTTATCGCGAGGACAAGCGATTCATGGGCGGCGAGGTCGATTTCAATTTGGTTGATTTCATATGTCTTGTGGACGAAGGATTTTTGCAGTTCGAGGCACAAGAAACTCTTCAGGAACTTTTCGAAGAATTAAATGAAGAGCAAAGAACAGTCCTTCGACTCACCAAACTCGAAGGCCTCAGTGTAGACGAGACCGCAGCACAGATGGGATTGAGTGTTTCAAATGTGAAGGTGCTCACTCATCGAGCCATGAAGCAACTTAAGGGGCTGGTCAACGCGCCTCCTCATGAAGGAGCGCAATCTTGAAAAATGTGGATTCGCTCGTTGCAAAACTATCGGCCGATTTGCGACCTCAGGCTCCTCTTTGGTCTCCAGCAAAACGAAGTCTTGTTTGGCTTTTTCTAAGTGCCTTCCCATTGGTGCTGCTGATTTTTTTGGTGGAGCATCAGAATGCTGCTTCACAGGCCGAGGCCTCGCATCGCATTTGGGTGGGATTCATTGGCTTGCTCCCAACTTTATTTGCGGGATGGGCGGCTCTCAGAGCTTCTGTGCCAGCCAAGAACTGGAAGCCTTTGGCTTATCTCTCGCTTGCTATCCTTGCTTTGTGGGTCTTGGTCTCATTCTTAATTTTGCCAGAAGCTCATGGAGCACATAATCCTCAAGGTCACTCTTGGGAGTGTTCAATCACTATTTTTGCACATGCCCTTTTCCCCCTCTTGATTTTGGGGCTTCTGATGCGAAAAGCTTATGTGCTTGATCCCGCAAAAGCCGTAGGGGTGGGTGTATTTTCTTCTGTTCTTCTGGCTTCGGCCCTGCATCCTGTTTTGTGCCCTAATGAAAGCACGCTTCATTTTGTTGTTTGGCACCTTTTGGCGCCTCTCGGGGCTCTTTGTCTCACTGGGTTGCCGTTTTTGGTATGGAAGCTGCGCACAAAAATTAAGAACACATAAATTGTAACCTTTTGAAACTTTGAACCGAATGAAGAGGGGAAATGATGCCGTCAAACACAAATAGCTCTTTTATCGGTTTTGGTGCAGGACTCCGTGTTCCTCACTACGCCGAAGTTTTGCAAGGCAAGGTCAAAGCGATCGATTGGTTTGAAGCGATTTCCGAAAATTTTTTAGGTTTAAAGGAAACTCCTCAAGGAAGACCTTTGGATGTGTTGTTGAAGGTGCGCGAAAATTTTCCCATCGTTCTTCATGGTGTATCCCTTTCGATTGGTAGCACTGATGAGTTGAATAGAACTTATTTGACTTCACTCAAGAGCTTGTATGACAAAGTTCAGCCGGCTTGGGTTTCAGATCATCTTTGTTGGACGGGCGTGCATGGTCACAACCTGCATGATCTTTTGCCTCTGCCCTATACGATGGAAACAGTTGAGCATGTGTCTTCTCGAATTCAAAAAGTTCAGGACTTTCTCGGAAGGCAGCTCACTATTGAAAACGTGTCGAGTTATTTGAGCTACAAGCAGTCCGCAATGACCGAGTGGGAGTTTCTTTCAGAGATTCACCGACGCACAGATTGTGGACTTCTACTGGATGTGAACAATGTTTACGTAAGTTCTCACAATCACCACTTCGACCCTAAAGAGTATATTCGGGGAGTGCCCCGTAAAGCGATCACGCAAATGCATTTGGCGGGACATAGCTCGGCCGAAGCCCTCTTGATCGACACCCACGATGCTCCCGTATGTGACGAGGTGTGGGAGCTTTATGGTTACGCTCTTAAAACCGTGGGGCCCATCAACACATTGGTTGAATGGGATGGAAATATTCCAAGCTTAGAACGCTTAGAAGAGGAGGTGAGCCATGCCCGAAACATTGCGAGAGATACAATTGGAATTACTGAAGGTTTTTACAGATCCGAAAGGACCGCGACACCTTCTTGAAAACAAAGAAATCGATCTGTCGTTCGTTGAGGATCAAAAAGGCGCTTCGTCGATCGAGCGTGTGAGTGTTTATTCCGACGCCTATTTTTTGAGACTTAAAGAGATTCTTGAAAATGATTTTGAATTGACTCGCCTTGTGCTCGGCGACGCACTTTTTCTGGATTTGATTGTCGACTATCTCAAGACACATCATCCTTATCGTCCTAATGCCCAGTGGGTGGGCGGCCATTTGTCGGAATTTGTCGGACAAAGCTCTTGGGCGAAGAAAAAACTTCTTTCTGCTTTGGTTGATTTCGACTGGATGCTCACTGAGGTGACGTTTGAAACCTATTTAGAGAATCGTGCGGCTGCAAAGCTGCCCTTGTTAAGTCCGGAGTTTTTTTCGGAAGCTACTTTTGTTCCTGATTCGAGTGCCAAGTTTTTGAGATGCTCCGCTGAGTTGGAAGATCTATGGCTGGGGCGTCACAACAAAATTGAGAATCCGTCGAGCACATTGACTGAAAGTGACAAGCCTTGGCTTTTGGTTCGTCGAGGCGAAGATGGAAGAATTATATTTTATCGTCTTTCAGATGCGGAACGAAGGTTTTGGCTCGAACTTGCACAGAGCAAAGCTTTGTTATCGGTTTGTGAGATTTTGGAAGAAGATGAAGAAGCCTCACTAGCGGTGGCGCAGCTGGGTTCGTGGATCCAGATGGGCTTAATTAAAGACATTCAACACAGTTCCTTGTCGTAAAACGGCAAGGTTAATAGAAGGAGATCGTATTATGAAATCGAAAAACACATTGGCCCTCATCGCCCTCGCAACAAGTGGGCTCATGTTTGCTGCTAACACAGCAAACGCAGGTGGATCTGAGAAATCAGCTGAAAAAACACAAGCTGACGCATCCAAATGTTCTGGCCCCAACGGATGTGATGGGAAAGATTTTAAATGCGTAGGTGGCAACGAGTGCAAAGGTCACAGCGATTGCAAAACAGCAAAAAGTGCCTGTAAAGGTCATAACTCTTGCAAAGGCGCTGGCTGGGTTAACACTGATTCTGAAGAAGCGTGTAAAGACGCTAAAGCTGCTAAAAAGGAAAGCTAATTACTCAGTTCAACTGAAGTGCTCGGAGGGATTCGCTAGTTGTGTGGATCCATTCCGAGTGTGTTCTTAGGTCGGTGTAGATAGATGTTTTGTCACATCCATTCTCTCCACGACTGGTCACACCCCAAAGCAAAAGTTGCCCATTTATTCGGATAAAAGCAGGTCCACCCGAATCGCCATAGCAGCCGCCATGTCCGCCTTCTCGCTTGCTTTGATTGAGTTCAATTTCGGTTTGAGCATATTTGGAATTTTTAACGGGCACTGTTTCAGCCACTCGAAGGGTTCCGGACCCAGTTCCGAGCCATCCATTTGTAACCCCATATCCAGAAAGAATTACATTTTGTCCATCTTGGATGAGCGCGTTGGTATTTAGAATTTGATTGCTCACATAACCTTCGGGCAAGCCGCCTTCGAAATGTACGAGGCCCACGTCGTAGGTGTCGAATTCATTTTCAGAGTTTTCGAGATAAGAATCGTGCATTTTGAAAGTGGTTTCGCTTCGAACGAAAGTCGGTGCGAAGAAACTGGGGCCGAATCTTACTTCGATGGCTTGCATGCCGTCTAAGCAATGAGCCGCAGTCAGGATGGTGTCGTCGTTGAGAATAGATCCCGTGCAGGAAGCTTCTGCTCCATCAGGAAATATGAGTTTGAGTCCCACGATTTTTTGAGAATAATCTTCAGATGGCAAGACCGGACGTCCCCCGACAATGCCCGAAAGCATTTCCGCCCGGCCCGAGCCTTCATTGATACGTCCACATGCCGAAATCCCAAATACCAGAAGCCCCGCGCCCAATAACTTTGTTTTTAACTGTTTATCCTTCAGTATATTTTTCAGCATTTTCGTAGATTATCAGGACTTTTCTGAACAAATACTTAAATTCTCTTTGGTAAGGCTAATTAAGTTTTCCGTATACGCTGAGTTAACATCAGCTCAAACTCTTGAAGCCTCGTGTTATAAGTTTTGAATGTCGATGAATGGTTTTTTAACCTTAATGCTTCTTCCCTATGTGCAGTCTCCGATTAAGGCTCCATATTCTCTGGAGAAAACGGACGCTCTGAGTTGGGGACGTCTCGAAACTGGACTCTATCAAAAGCCGAAGGAGGGGGAGCACTTTGAGGGGGCTCCCGTTCTCGAGTTTGGGGCAGAGTTTTATCGTCAGTCATCGATCCCACTTGTAAAAGTGGGAATGGGGGTGGACTTCCTATTCCCTTCGGTACGTATTCGTTTCTTGCCCAGTATAGTTTTTTCGATGGGAGATGCTTGGGATGGTGCGCCTCAAGGCGGTCGTTATTATCGTTTTCTAGCTTCGGCTCTTTGGGCTGAGAATAGTTATTCAGGAGAGATTTTCTATAGAGGCTTCTATTCGGGCGGTAGAAACCTAGACGATCCTGAGGATCACACTCGAATGAAGCAAGATGGCTCAGAGATTCTTGGTCTTCGCGTTGGATACAACGATCTTGGTCAAGGTTTCTTTGCGGGTTTGAAGGGTGAATATGTAAAACTCGGAAGCTCCATGATCGAGGCTCCAGGCTTTGGCTTGGAGCTAGAGGCCTCCGAATTTTTTAGTACGGATTTGCAGTTGGGTTGGCGTAAGGAAATATGGGCCTATTCGATAAAGGGTGGACTCATGAGTGGGGACACTGCCGCAGATGGTTTTGCATATAATGCGCGAGGGGCTTTTGAGGATAAGTACTTGAGTCCGAGATACATTGAGTTGGAGGTACGATGCGACTTTTAATTGGAGCACTGATGTTGTTGGGAGCTTGTGGAATGGGCGACACCACTATTGAGGTGGTGACCGTCAATATGGAGTCCGACACCTACATTGAATCCAATTCTGAAATCCCTCACGGGGGCGATGATGATTTGAAGGTGTCCAGTGGAGATGTCACACGTCACTCACTCGTGCAGCTTCCCTCGGACGACGGAACTGGAAGTGAAGAGTCATTTTTGAGTGCCATTGTTGAGGCTATCTTCGAAGGGATTTTTTCAAACGGATGCAATCGAGATCTTGTACTTAAACCTAAATATCTCACGAGTGTGGAACTGGTCCTCACTCCCATTGCTGCAATAGATGCCGCCTCGGCGGCGCAACTCCAATTGCTCCCTATGGCACGACAATGGTGGCAAGGGGCGACTTGGACACGAGCCCATCCTTTCACTTCGGAGGGAGTTTGGACGAGCGAAGGCGGAGATGTCATGGGAAGGGCGACTCCTGTCGCCGGTGCTTTGAAGAACGAAGGTACGAGCTATGAAACCGTTGAGTTTGATGTTCGCGATTTGGTGATGCAAGGAGCAGTTAGCTATTCGTGGGGCAGTGTTCAGGCATTGAGAGGTTTTCGTATCGAAAGCTCAGGGAGTGTCTCTACAAGTTTCTATTCTGCTCAATCTGACTTAGATGTCCCCTACTTGCGTTTTACCTATGAAGGACCGTGTATTCCGAACTCTGAAAATTAAAATCGTGTAAATTTTGACTCTAAATAGATCGATGGAGCGCTCACTTCGTTTAAACTAATTCTCAGATGAAAAGAACGGGATTTATTTGTTTTTTGCTGTTGAGCTGCTCTCAGCAAGCGTTTGCAGTAAGTTGTGGTGATTCCGTTAAGTCATTGATTAGACCTCATACATTTTTTTCTAATTCATCGATCTTGAAACGAGATCACACCTACTTGTGGGACAATTGGGTGATTCGCGATAAAGTTTCTGGACATTACCTTCGGTATTCACTTTCGGCCTCACATGACGTGGGGGATAACACTGCCAGACATGCTCATGCGAGAATTCGTGTTTTTTCTTCGAAAGATGGATTGAGGTGGAAAGATCAGGGACTCGTGGTGGATGAATCTCTCACCTGGAGTGGGCACACGATTCAAGATCAATCGGGTCAATTTCATTTGCTTCACACCAAGAGTGAATTCGTAGAAGGTGGCGATATTCACCAACGGATAGCGATTGCCTCCTCGAGTGATGGGATTCATTTTAGTGATTCCAGAACTCTGGTGGACCCATGGGATCCCACATTCCGATCTCAGCTAGAGAGACAGGGATATCATGTGGGCCCAAGTGATGGGCTAATCAGCGCATGGCGAGATCCACACATGTTTGAGGACACTTTGTATTTTGCTACGAAAAAGAAGCGTTCTGATGGAAGAGTTGTGATCGCCATAGGTCGTTTGAAATTTGAAGGGGCTGATTTTGGTCGAGCTCCTCAAATTCTTGCCCCCATTGAGTTGCCTCTGGAAAAGGCAATTACCGAACTTGAGGTACCGAATGTGCGGCGTTTGCCTGATGGGCGTTTTCTTTTGTCTGTAAATCTGACGGATAGAGCGTCTCCTCAAGCCACAACGGAAGGGGTTCAATCGTGGATTCGACTTTTTGTTGCCGATTCTTTAGATGGACCCTGGCGGGTGGCTCAAGGCCCAAGTCTTGACGCGCATGGAAATCTCTACACACCTTCGGATCGAGTTTATGGCTTTAACCTCCTGACTGGGACTCCTCCTTCGGAAGTTCGGGGAGCGGGGTTTTTTCGTACAGGTGGGCAGGCCCCGCACGCTTTGACTCCTTTGGTTGATATTCATATCGATTGACCTTAAATTGGAGCCACTTATGAGCTCCATTCCAGACGCCCAAACCATTCAGAAGTTCCTCAATATCACTCTAGACCTTGCAGAGAAGAACATGCTCAAGGGTAAGGGTGGGCCTTTTGGTGCCATCGTGGTTCAGGGCGATAAAATTGTTGGAGAGGGATTCAATCAAGTCACCTCGACGAACGATCCAACGGCTCATGCCGAAGTGCAGGCCATTCGCGATGCTTGCCGCAATTTAAAAACCTTTCAACTCGATGATTGTATTGTTTATGCGAGTTGCGAACCTTGCCCCATGTGTTTGGGCGCGATCTATTGGTCTCGTCCTAAGGCCATCTATTTCGCAAGCACTCGGCAAGATGCGGCAGACGCTGGCTTCGATGATGATTTTATTTACAAAGAGATTGTGTTGCCTGTTGAGAAACGCAGCATCCTGACTCGCAACGTTCCTTTCGACGGACACAAGCGAGTTTTTGAACTTTGGAAATCCAAACAGGATCGAGTTGAGTATTGATATCCTTTAGGTTCGCTTTAGCTTTTATTTTATCTAGCACAATCCTAACGGCTCCCGTGGGAGCCACACCCCTGACATTGTCTCAGCTTATGGAGCGAGCGGAAGTTTCAAATTTGGAACTCTTCGAAGCAGGCTTGAATAGAGAGAAGGCCGATTCTTCCTATGTGTCTGCTCGATCGAATCTGCTTCCTTCGCTAGTTTTTCAGAGCAATGTTGCTCGAAGCTTTATTTCTCCCGAAGCCCCTCTGACAGGGTTTTCGGGATGGACCTCTAATGCGGCTCTTGTTTTGTCGCAGTCGCTCTATAGCAACGGCACTCATTGGCGCAATCTTGAAAAGGCTAGTCTCGAAAGAAGTCTTCGAGAGACTGATTTTCGACTGGCACAAGAATCGTTGGCCTATGAGGTACTTGCTGCTTATGCCGATTGCAGTCTCTTTGAAAGACGCATTGTCGCATCTCAAAGGAAGGTGCAACTTTTAGAAGCTCAATTTGATCTGGTGAAACGGCAGTTTCGTCAGGGGCTCAAAACACAAAGAGACTACCAAATTTTAGAGGCAGAGCTTGAAAGAAGCCGTTTGTCTCTTTCTGAAACCATTTATCAAAAAGACAATTCTTTTCGAACTCTTGAAAAGCTCGTAGGTCTTGAAGCGGGAACCCTCTCACAAAATGGTATTGCTTTATGGACGGGGGAACTCGTTGTTTCTAAAAAAACTTGGTTTCATGGGACGCGTGAGTTTGATCCAGAAAGAGAAAGTTTTGATTTAAAGCTTCTTTCGATTTCTCAAGAGCTTCGAAAAACCGAACTTGAAGAATCACGTCGTCTCTATTGGCCTCAGCTCAATTTGAATGCCGCTTTGTCCTATGGGTCAAACTCATGGATGGGACCTTCTGCCAATGCCTGGGCTGATCGGGATGCTTTAGAAACTTCTATAGGCTTGTCCTTAAAGTGGGTGCTTTGGGATTGGGGTGCGACTTCGAGTACGGTGCAAAAATCGAAAGCCGATGTGCTCATTGCGGAACGCCGAAGTTTTCAGAAACGAATTGAGCTTGAGCAAGATTTTGCAGCGGTGGTTCAAAACATCGAACGACAAAAGAAATTGCTCGAAGTGCAACAAAAAATTCGAGGCTTAGAGCGCAAATCCTTTGTGGATATCGAAAAAGAATATAGAGAAGGTCGATCAAGCTATTTAGATCTTTTGACCGGATTGGATCGAGACATTCAGGCCGAACTTAGCTTTGAATCGGAGGCTTTTTCTTATTTGAAATCTGTTTCTCTCCTCAAAAAATATAAAGGAACATTGTATGAGTCGATCCGTAGTTTTTAATGTTGTTGTTGGGACGCTTGCTTTTCTGGGGGCTTGCACGGGTTCAAAGGATTCACAGCAGCCTTCGGGCAAGGTCGAACGCATGGAGTTGGTTCAAAAAGTGTCCTTGTCGGGCACTCTTCGCGGAAAAAGAAGTTCTTACATCTTTCCGGGCTATTCCGGTTATGTTTCCCAGCTGAGTGTGAAATTGGGAGATCAGGTTAAGGAAGGCACTCCGCTTGTAAAAATTGCACAAACGGTCGACCAGCCTCTCTCTCAGATTTTCCCTATACGAGCTCCCTTCACGGGGCTTGTCACTCAGGTTCTTAAGAATGAGGGTGAATATGTGAATTCAACAACCTCTTCTTCGCTAGATAACGCTGTTCTCCGGCTCGATGATCTTTCTGAATTCTGGATCGATGCCGATGTGCCTGAGATTGACATTGCAAAAATCAAAATTGGCCAAGAAGCTCGGATTGAGCCTAATGCTCTTTCTGGAAAGCTTTATCAGGGAGAGGTGCGAGAAATTTCTTTGTCTGCGCGATCCTCTGAGGATCGATGGGATCGAGGAAAAGTTGAATTCCCTGTCTTGATTCGTCTGACCAATCCTGACGAAAATTTGAAAGCTGGGATGAGCGCTGTTTTGGACATCATTGCGGCTAAAGCTGAAGGGGCGCTCGTTTTACCTCATGAGTATGTTCATAAACGCGGAACTGACTATTATCTCGTCGACCTCAAAGATGAAGAACACGTGATTAAAGTGGGACTCACTAACGAATCGCACGTGCAGATCTTGTCGGGTGTTGATGAGGGGATGCGTGTGAAGATGATCGACTTCACGAAGGTAGGACGTGAAGCTCAAGGTGGTGGTCGTGGCCGCCGTCGTTGAGGTTAAGAACTTATCTTTCTCCTATAGGAATGGGGAACCTGTTCTTAAGAATTTGTCGCTTTCAATCAATGAAGGCGATTTCATTGCGGTTACGGGTCCTTCGGGCTCTGGCAAATCAACGTTGTTCTATTTGTTGGGCTGTTTGTTGGACAAATACCAAGGTGAAATTCTTTTTCAAAATAGAGCGCTTAGAAAACTTTCTGAGAACGAACGAGCGCTACTGCGCAACCAAAGAATAGGTTTTGTCTTTCAACAGTTTTACCTCCTTCCTCGTGCGAGTGTCCGCGAAAACATTCTTCTTCCTACTTATTATCCCTTTGATGATGCTCATCCTGTGCAAGCTGATGAAGATCGGGCGTTGGATATTGTAAAGAGTTTGGGAATAGCTGAGCTTTTGGATCGTGGGCCTCAAGAGTTGTCGGGCGGACAACAGCAGCGTGTGGCTATTGCTCGCGCCTTGATGCGCGACCCTCCAATTATTCTTGCCGATGAGCCTACAGGGAATTTGGATTCTCATAGTTCAGATGCTGTAATGGAGATCCTCAAAAAGCTCAATCGTGAAGGACGCACTGTTGTGATCATCACACACAGTCCAGAAATCGCAGCGCAGTGTAGTCGTGTACTTCGCCTGAAGGACGGTGAGATCGAATCTGATGAAATTCAAAATCAAGACGCGCTGACAAAGCCTCATCTTCCCTTGTGTGCTTTGGAGTGGAAAGGAAAAAGCTCATTTTTTGGAATTCGAGCTTTATTGCGTTCTTTGCCCAGTGCGTGGGACAATATTTTACGCTCTAAAACAAAGTCTCTTTTAACGATGATGGGTGTGAGCTTGGGGGTAGCCGCTGTGCTCTCTACACTTAGCTTGGGCACTTACGCCAAAACTAAGATTTTGCAGGGCTATGAGGCTCTTGGTGTTAATACTCTCACATTTACTGGATATCCAAATTGGAGATCGTCTACAGGGGCATCAGCCAAATTTCAAAGTTTCGATTGGAAGCGGGATATTGAGGGTCTTTATTCTGTTTTTGATGAGATTGAGGAAATATCTCCTATTCTAAATATGTGGAACCCTGTTTTGTCCTTTGGCGGGGTTAGTTTGTCGGACAACACGTCAGCCTATGGCATTTCAGAAACCTATCTTTCAATCACAGGACAGCGAATAGAAAAGGGTCGAGCACTTTCAGTTTTTGATATGGATTTGGGCTCGGCGGTTTGTGTGATTGGTTCAGAGGTTTCGAGCATGCTTTTCAGTGGCGCGGACCCTTTGGGAAAACAACTCTCGGTTTCGCAGGATTCGACAATTTCGCTTCCTTGTCGAGTGGTGGGTGTTCTTGAGAAGCAGCCACAAGCTCAAGGATCGATGCAGCCCAATCGACAAGTGATTCTTCCTCATACTTACTTTTCCAAATCTATGACCAATCCGTGGCAGCGTGAATTGCGTCAGGTGCTCATCAAGGTAAGAAATGGTGAGGAGCCGAGTAGTTTGGGAGAAAAGCTCGAAGGTTTCTATAAATTGCGATTTGGAGATAGCGGGCAATTTGATGCAGGAACTCAAGCCAAATTGATCGCTCAAATGAAACTTTTCTTGAATGTTTTCTCGGGCCTTCTTTCGGCAGTGGCGATCATCGCGCTTCTTGTGGGCGGAGTCGGTATCAACAACATGATGCTTGCAAATTTGGCTGAACGTTTAAAGGAATTGGGTCTTCGTAAATCTCTCGGTGCAACACCTCGGCAGCTTCGTTTTTTAGTTTTGGGAGAATCCTTGCTCCTTTGCTTCTTTGCGGGTCTGCTGGGGTTGATTGTGGGAGTGGTGGCCTATCAGGGTTTAGTTTTTGCGGCGACTCGTTTTATCGACAAGCTCGAATATGAGTGGATTTTTGAGCCCTTTGCGTTGATTTTGTCTTTTGTGGCGATCTTTATTACTGGGGTACTCAGTGGCATTGTGCCAGCGTTGAAGGCCGAGAAGCTCGATGTCATGGAGGCTATGAGGCAAGATGCTTGATCCTAATAATTCTGCTAAGAAAGTTGGATGCAAAAATATCTTCGTTCCTTCATTCCCTTTGGATTATTTGCCGCTCTCTTTTTGAGTGCGTGTGCCTCAAGATCTTCGGAAACTGCCTTTTTGGGTTTACAAGACAACGAAGCCAAAGCTCGTTCCGAGTTTGTTTCGTCTGTAGATTACGATTTGAATTTTGATCTTTACGGAGATCAGGATTTGTTTCGTGGAAATGTTTTAGTTTACTTCGAGCTAGCGGAGGGTTCTGCCAGCAAAAAAGAAGATCTCTTCCTCGATTTTGATAAAGGAACGATCCAAAGTTTAGAAATCAACGGAGCTAAAATTGTAGCTCAGTATGACACTCACCGAATCACGCTCCCTTACAAGTCGCTAAAAATTGGAAAAAATACAATAGCTGTGAAGTTTGAGAAAGCACATAGTCATGATGGTTCCGGATTCCACCGATTTACGGACCCTGTAGATAACGCTGTTTATCTCTATACTGATTTGGAACCTTTTGATGCCAATCGAGTTTTTCCTTGTTTCGATCAACCTAACTTGAAGGCTCGTTATCGTGTGCGCGCTAATGCTCCTAAATCGTGGGAGCTTGTTTCGTATGCTTTGCCTGAAACAACTGAACTCAGAGGAGAAAACAAAGTTTGGGTCTTTCCTTGGTCCGCACGTTTTTCGACTTATGTTTTTTCACTTCATGCAGGACCTTATAAAATTTGGAATGCTAAGGCAGGAAAAATTCCTTTGCGCTTGATGGCGCGTCAGTCTTTGGCATCTAAAGTAGATTACAAAGGGTGGCTAAAGGTGACTCAGCAAGGTTTTGCATTTTTCCAAAAATATTTTGGCTATGACTATCCCTTTGGCAAATACGATCAAATCATTGTTCCTGAGTTCAATGCAGGAGCCATGGAAAATGTGGGGGCCGTTACATTCTCAGAATGGTATGTTCATCGCTCCAAGCCTACTGATGAGCAGCTCGAACGTCGTGCCAATGTGATTTTGCATGAAATGGCTCATATGTGGTTTGGCAACCTCGTTACGATGAGATGGTGGGATGGTCTTTGGTTGAATGAATCGTTTGCGACTTACTTGGCTTCAGTGGCCTTAGAGCGTGCCACTTCGTTCAATAAGGCGTGGCATTCTTTCTATTCGGGAACCAAACAATGGGCCTACTGGACTGATGAACTTGTCACCACGCATCCCATTCAAGGTCCGGTTGCCAACACAACCGAAGCTTTTGCCAATTTTGATGGGATCACTTACGGAAAAGGGGCTTCGACTCTTAAACAGTTGCATTTTCTAATTGGAGACAAAGCATTTTCAGATGGATTGAAAATTTATTTTAAGCGCTATGCCTTTAAAAATACGGAGCTTAATGATTTCATTTCTTCTTTAGAGGAATCTTCAGGTCGATCGCTTCAATCTTGGGTGCAGGATTGGTTGATGACAGCGGGTTTGAACTCATTGCGCACGCAGTGGAGTTGTGAAAATGCAAAGCTCAAGGAGATTGAGCTTTTGCAAAGCGCGCCGAGCGACAATCCCACCATTCGTGAACACAAAACCAAACTTGCCTTTCTGAATCGTAATGGAAATTCCATTTCGGTAACTTCCTCTCTTGAGACGAGTTACAAGGGAGAAAAAAGCTTAGTGAAGCTCGACAAGGCATTGAGTTGTCCCGTGGCCGTCTATCCCAACTATCAAGATCACGATTACGTAAAAGTGATTCTCGATAAACCTAGCTTGGAGACTGCGAAGAAAGACTTGTCGACTCTTAAGGATCCCCTCTTACGGAACATGATGGCTCAGTCTCTATGGAACATGGTTCGTGATGCGGAGTGGAGCTTGCTTCCATATCTGGATGTTCTTTACCTTCATTTGCCTAAAGAGCGCGACCCCAGAACGGGCAGTGCCATGCAAAAGACAATTAGCAGCCTAGGTTCCTATCTGCGCTATGCCAAAGAATACGCTCCGAGTGAAAAAATTGAAATGGCTCAACGTCATTTGGAGAAATTCCTAGCAAAACAATTGCGATTGGCTCGTGCTGGTTCTGATGAGCAAGTGAGCTATTTTAGCTCCTACATCAAAATAGGAGAGAGTCAGGAAGCTCAGGCTGAATGGGTGGCATGGCTCGATTCCAAAAATCTACCTAAAGGTTTGAGCCTAGGACAAGATCGCCGATGGAACCTTATCGAAAGGCTCAACTCGTTGGGGCATCCTCAGGCTGAGGAATTGATTGAAGCGGAAATGAAGCGTGAAAAAAATGACTTTGCGGACAAGGCGGCCTTAGGCGCGCGCACCATTCGACCTAACGCTCAAGTTAAGAGAGCGATGCTTGATAGAGTGTTGAAGGGTAAAGACTCTCTCGATGATAAAAAACAGATTATGTGGAACTTGTTTCCATCTGGACAGGTGGCCCTCATGAAAACTTGGGAAGACGAGTATTACAAAATTCTACCCAAAGTGGTGGTCGATGAAGACTCAGGATTTGTACGAACTTTTATCGGCTCTCTAACTCCCGCTCTTTGCACTGTTGAATCTGTCGAACGTTTGGGTCGATTCATCGATTCCAAAAAGAATAAGTTTTCCCACGCCGTTCTTAAAGCTCTTAAAATCGCCCATCAGGAAGATGGACGTTGTGTAGCGATTCTAAATAAAATGAAAGAAGGCGCTTAGTTTTAGCTTAAGCGCCTTTGAGGAAGGCTTTTTTATAGTCCTCCTCTTTGAAGCCGACCAGCACCGTAAATTTAGCGCCGTCCTGGAATAGTCTCATAATGTTTAATTCCTTTCGATTCCTATCTTCTAAGGGTTATAAACATTTGTTAGAATGCATTCGGATTAAGGAACATATTTGACTTCGAGCCATTGGCTCTCTGTGCGTCCTTGTTCGTCGACAACGGTGATGAGGTGTTTTCCTCTACGAGCCTTCCAGAACAGAGGTTTGTCGGCGGGGCTTTCTCCAAGGTATTCACGTCCCGAGAACCAATTGAGTTTCTGAGAATTTCCTTCGGCAATCGCTTGAAGTGGAATGAGGTGTTTCTCTGCGGCTTCGGAAAGTTTGAGGGCGTAGGTCACATCCTTACGGGGAGACACGATTTCTGGACTGCGTCCTAAATGCAATTCTTCGTGATTCAGATTGGCGCAAGATTCTTCAAAGCTCGGCAGGGGTGATTTGTGAATTCCAAAAGATTCATACGCTTTGAGAAGATCGCTTGGCCAAACTTCGAAGGTCTTGGGTTGGTAGGAGCTCCCTATTGGACTCTGGGGGCAGGCACGTTTGCCTGTGTTTTGGTGGACTAGGAAGTTGTGGTGTATGGAGCAGTGGGCGATGGGCGATTTCCCTGGAATGATCCATCCCATTTTTCGATGAGGACAATGAGGTTCTGGAAAGGCCCCGGAAACTGAGCAGACTTCGCTTTGTTTGATATTAAGTTCAGGACTCTCATTGTTCCATGAGGCTAGAGAATCAAAGCGTTCTCGTTTCCAAAGACCTTCAGCCAATTCAAAAAACAAGGGAGCTGCTGCTTGACGACCCAAAAATGAGGGATTGCCTTCGCCTGAAAAATTGCCCACCCAAACTCCAAGAGCATAGGGTCCAAATATGCCGAGTGTCCAAGCGTCCCGAAAGCCGCTCGATGTGCCTGTCTTCCAAGCAATGTTGAGCCGCTGTGTGCTCCATTTTTCAATATTGACAGATTTGCTTCTTGGGTTATGGGAAAGCATGTCGAGAGTGATCCATGCGGATTCAGGACTTATAGGCCAAGAGCCGTCTTGAGGATTGCTGAGTGTAGGAAACCTGGATTCTGTGGAGAGATAATTGAGTGCTCTAAGAGCTTTTCTCCTCGCGAGTCCTGCATAGATACGCAGTAAGTTTTCCATGCTCACTTCGGCGCCACCTAGCGTGAGTCCGAGACCGTAATAGTTTTCGTTCCGAGGTAAATAGAAACCTTGTTGTTTGAGGAATGAATAGAGGGATACTTTTTTTAACTCGGAATTTAGAGTTACCGCGGGGATGTTGCGACTATGAATTAAGGCATCGGAAGCTGAGAGGGGGCCTAAGAAAGATTGGTCAAAATTTTCGGGGTCAAAAGCTCCGAAACTTTTGGGAGTGTCTCTCAAGAGAGATTGAGAATGGATAAGACCTTCTTCGAGTGCCAAGGCATAGACAAACGGTTTTAAAGCGGAGCCTGGTGATCGCAGCGCCTGAATGCCGTCGACCTGTCCAGAAATGGAATTGTCGGCGAAATCGGCGCTTCCGAGATAAGCGAGGACTTCGCCTGTTTTGTAATTGAGGAGCATAACACTGGTATTCGTAAGGCCTATGTCCTTTTTGCCGCGAATGTAGTTTCGGGTCATGCTTTCGATGAAGTTTTGTAAACGAAGATCGAGACTGCTTTTAAAAGTGTGCTTGTCAGGATAACGGCTTGCAAGCTCCTGCGTGAAATGAGGGGCTTCAAAAGGGAGTTGGTGTCGTTTTTGGTGAGGAAGCTCACGTTCTACTTCTATGATTTGTTTTTTGTCAGAGGGATGTCGTTCTATCCAAGAATTGAAGAGGAGAGAGCGACGGGTTTTCCAATCTTCTGAAGCGTTGCTGGTGGTGTGAAACCCTCGTTGAGAGGGGCTTTGAGGAATCAAGGCGAGACTAAGTCTTTCGGCGAGACGTAGTTTGGTTGGCGCTTTGCCAAAATAAATCAGACTCGCTGCGCTCACTCCCTCAATGTTTCCGCCCATAGGAACGAGGTTGAGATAGGCTTCCAAGATTTCATCTTTTGAATGGAGCAGCTCGAGCTGTAAGGCTTTAAGAATCTGACTCGACTTTCGAGAGAGGCTTCGAGTGTTTTCTTTCTCGAGGAGCCGCACCAATTGCATGCTGATGGTGGAGGCACCCCTGCGACGACCTACTGCGAAAGTATCCCACGCGGCTTTAACGAGAGCGACGGGATTGACCCCAGGGTGCAGGTAGAAAAACCGATCTTCTTGAAGAAGTACGGTTTCTACAAAAGCCGGATCAATTTCTTGGAATGACGTATGGATTCGATATTTCTGATCTCCAGACAGAGTGACTCTAAGTAGGGAGCCATGGCGATCGTAGAAAACTTTGGAAAATGAAATTTTTGAAAGAATGGGTTGAGAGAAATAACGGAGTCCAAAAACACCTGTAAAAAACAAAAAAAGAACGGCCAGAGGCATTTTTGTTTTCTGCAATGTGCTTCTGAATGACATTCGAGTTCCTTAGTTTATTCTACTCAATCGTAATCTTTGAAAGTGTTCCGCGGTAGCGAGTTTCACGATTGTAGAGCGCCTCACCAAAGGTGGGAGCGACACTAAACTCTCCGCGACTCACCGCTTTGATTTTATAAACATACTCGGTGCTTTGTTCTGAGGCTGTGAGGTAGACGACAACACGATCTTCTCGTCGATCCGCATAGTCCACATCTCCCGTAGCACTCTCGTCGAGTTGAATTTCAAACCCTGAAGGGATCAAATCCACAACTGCTACGTTGGAGACGGTGCCTTTGAGGGATCTCACTCGAAGGAGAACTTTAACGGTCGCACCCTGAGCTACTTTGTCTCCGACTGGGCGCCCTGATTCATCGAGATAGGTGCGGGTGATTTCGAGCCCTTGTTTGATCTCTTGAAGGTTTTTCGGCATTTCAAAACCCGAACTCTGAACGTAGCTGATCAAGGGAGATTGGCTGCTACCTTTTATTGTTAGTTCTTTCGCGTTCGGAATAATGGATGCAATAAAGGCCCCTGTGTCCACTCTTTGGAAGTCGAGTTCGACTGATTCACCGGTGCGGAGCACTTGTTGAGAAGATTCATTTTTAAACTCGTTTTTGGGCTTCTGTGCTGAGCTTCGTCCCACCTCATCAAGAGCCAGTAAGGTGAGTCCCGCGGAAAGAGTTTGGACTTGGCCTTTTTGAAGAGGCTCCAACAAGAGCGCAATATTTTCAGTTTCCATGAGTTCGTTGAGTTTTTCAGGGAAGTGACGAGCAGCGACCAAAAGCAGTGCCGCGTTTCGTGTCATTCCGTTGTAGGCAGCGTAGGGTTCTGGAAGAATTGCGCTGTCAAAGTTGATATCTTCAATCAGGGCATCTGCACGTTTGTCTTGTTTGAGGAGTTTATAAGTTCCCGCAAGAAAGATGGTGGCAAGGTCACGGTCCATGTCTTTTCTCTTCTTAAGGATATTTTCTTCAAAAGCTGCGAGGTTGGCGGTTGGCACACGCCCTTGGCGAGTTTGAAGATAGACCCCCAAACTTGTCCATCGAGCTTCATAGTTGCTCATGTTGTTTTCAAATTTGAGTTCATTGGCATATTTAATTGATTGGTCGAGCATGTTTCGGGGAACCGGAAGTCCTCGTTTTTCAGACTCGGTGAGAAATTGGATTGTCCACACACTCGCAAGAAGATTGCTCTCTGTCCCTGGGTAGAGAGAGAACGATCCGTCGTCGAGTTGACGGGTTCTCAATTGAGAAAGCGCTTCGGTGAAACTTTCTTCAGCCGATTTTCCGAAGCGTGACTTGATCACCATTTGGGAAATTGCTTTGCTTAGAATCTGTTCAGTGCATCCATAAGGGAACCCCACAAGATAATTGCCTAGAGCTTCGCCTAAATCGAGAGCGTTGTTGCTGATGAGAATTTGAGATTTGTTTAGAGTTTCATGAAGCTCGGGGAGTTTGAAGGTTTGGGGTAAGTCTTTGCTCACACGAAACTCTTCTTTGTGAATGTAAGGTGTGATGGGTCGTACGGAGATGTCGAAGTTGTAATGTGCTTCGCGGATTCCCTCGCTCCCTTTAACACGGGCGATGACTTTTAGATTTTTCGCACCGAAAGGCCCATTTTTTGTTTTGAGTTTGAAGCGGTGTGTTTTTTCATCGCCTTCATTGATTTCGAGTTTAACTTTAGAAGCCGTGATTTGTTCAAAGATGCTATCCGTCTCAAGTTCAAGGTCTACTTTCGCATTTTTCCCAGAACCCGCAGTTTGATTGGAGACACTTACGCTCACTTCAAACACGTCTTCTGGGGCTGAGGCTAGAGGAGAGCTTGGGCTCAGGATGATATCTCCTTGCACGGTTGTGTTGGTTTTTTGAACTCCCATTCCTTCTTTGGAGCTTGCTAGAGCGAAGATGCGAAGAGCTCCGTTGTAGTAGTCGGGAACGGTGTATTGGAAGACCTGCTTCTTGGAAGTAGCTTTAAGAATTCCAGACCAAAAGACTACGGGTTTTTGGCCGTTTCTTCGGAAAGGGTTGAGGCCTTTTCCGAGCATGGCTCCATCGTCGCTCGCATCTCCCCCCGGAGACAAGAGTCCTCGGATGATCGAATACTCGGGCATGAGGAGGTCGAGAATTTGCATCGTGCTCACCTGCAAAGCTTTTTTTCTTAAGAAAAAGTCGAGTGGAGAGGGGGTTTCGTATTTGGCAACTTGCAGAATGCCTTCGTCCACACCCCAAATCACGAGGTCGGTGGGTTTCGAGGTGGAGTATTGAATTTCAAATTTCTCTCCCGGTCGCACACGTTCTGGAGCTTCGAGTTCAATTTTCGTTTCAAAGGATTCGCGCGCGAGAGAGAACGGCGCAATCGCGTAGCTTAAGGGACTCATGTAGATTTCTTTGGAGTTGATGTCTCTTAGGAAGCTAACATGGACATAGGCGTTGCCTTCGAGTCCTTCGGGCACACGGATTGTTTCAACGGTTTTGGAGCCAGAAGCTTTGAACCATTTGTGAGTGTAAACTTGATCACGCTCGATTGTGATGAGTCCTCGGCCGGCATAAGGAGCACGAATTTCCATCTCGATGCTTTCGCCTGCTTTGTAATCAGATTTGGAAAGCTTGAGTTGAAGTTCGGCGTTGCGATCCATTCGCCCCACTTGGATGTCATTGCCTACGACTGAAAAATCGATTCGATTGAGTTCGACCCCCTCAGGGGTTTTAAGAATGAGAACATAGTCGCCAGCTTTTTCAGTAGGAATCTTCCAGTTGAGTCCCTTTTTAGGCACTTTCACTTTTATATTCGAGACCTCTAGTTCTCGTTGAATGGATTGGTATTTGTAGGCTCCATTGGAATCCTTGATGAGGGATGAGACGTATTTCTTTTCATTGAGGATCAGATTGAGCTCTGTGAGCGCGATGGTGTCTAAAGATGGATTGATCGCTAGGAGTGCGAGGACACGCTCTGAGTCGGTGTTGATATAAGAGAGATCGCCATCGGTTTTCACTCCAACCAAATAGGGGAGGTGAGAAACGAGAATACGATTTCCAGTAAGGACCGAGCGTCCTCCCGTTTCATTCTCATATCCCTCGGCTTCAAGGCGAAGCGAGTAGAGTCCGCTGCCGACAGAATCAAGGTTGAGGCTAAATGAAGTTTTCCCTTCATTGTCAGTGACTTGGTCGTTGAGTGGAGTTTGTAGAAAACGTTCATCTTTCCCGTGAAGTGGGGCGAAGCGATAGTCTTTGTATTTTTTGAAAGAAGGGGTTAGGGGCGAAAGGCTCATGTTGGCCGTGATGCGACGATTTTGAGCGGGAGTGCCAAATAGATTTTTGAGCGTGACATTTCCTTTGAGATCGTCGGGACTTGTCCAGCCTTCATCAACGGTGCGTGAAAAGGTGCTTGTGATTTTCATGCGGTCCGGTTGAAATTCTTCAATTCGGAATGTGGTGGAGCCGATCGATTCACTCGATTTTTTAGGATCGGCATTAAGAAGTTGTAAATACCAACTCCCAGTGGCCGATTCAGGTCGAGTGGGAACTTCAATTTCGAAAAGGTTCCCTGTGGAAACCGTCACTGCTTGCTTAGCGATTTCAGTGCCGCGTGAATCGCTCACAACCCATTTGAGGGGGATGGATGATTTGGCAGTTTTGAGATTTTTGCTGCGAACAATCATACCGATTTTCACGGTCTCTCCAGGGCGATAGATGCCTCGATCAGAAAAAATCATGGCAGAGAGAGCATCGCTCTCAGTAGATTCATAAACACCGCCCGTATCAAAACGTGAGGTCTCAAGGACTCGATTGCCGCTGGAATTGATGGGAAGGAAAGAAAGGCTTTCTCCTTGTCTCACAACAATGGCGATGGGAAGGCGTTCGCGACTCAAATCTCTAAGCGGAGGGATCTCAGCTTTTCCGGAAGTGTCGGTTTGTGTGGAATAGGCGGGAAGTCCGTTGGCTCCAATAACCTCAACAGAAGCTCCATACACAGCCATGCCTGTTGTGAGATCTTGTACGAAAACATCATAGGAACCTTGAGCCGAGCGTTTGGCGATGAATCCCAAATCTGTAAGAAGAATGAGGCGTTGATCGTAGGTGCCTCCGTTCTTTTCATTGAGGCGAATGTAAAAGAGCCCCTTGTTGGACTGACCCTTCTTTAGAAACTCATCCATGTCGACGGAGAAATATTCGGTTTTTGTGGGGTCGGTGCTCGCCAAGTTTACAGGTTTTGTGAAGACTTCTGAGAAGGCATCCGAGGTCCCTTGGTAGAGACTCAGGTCGGACATGTCTGTGTAATTGAGGGAGCGCATGAGTTGGTTGATTTGAGTAGGAAGCACTCTGGAGACTTCAACTTCAACTTTGTTCACACCGCGTGCCGCTACTGAGAGTTTGCGCTCGCCAGAAAGTGACAACAAGACACCTTCGCCTTGAATTTTGAGTTCCTTGGGAGTTGAGGGTACAACGGCTGTGGCGACATAAGAATCTCCGAGTTCATAATCGCCATAGGCCTTAAGATTACCAGTGATTTCAACGTAGATATAACGCTCAAAGGGAAGGGTCTCTTTGAGTTTTAGAGTGTGCAATTTACTGAGAGGAGTTTCGGAGGGGAGCACCTCAAAGAGAACGGGCGTGGATTGAGACAAGACATTGGAATCTACTTCGGCGAAGGAATTCCATTGATAGTTGAACTCTTCTTTTTTACTTCTCTTTGCAGGAAGAAGCCAAAGCTTGGTGCGCTGACCTAGCTCTTCAGATGCAATTTCTAGATTGCTATCGACTACGAAAATTTGTTCAGGCTCGTAACGTGCATTGCGTGCGTAGATGATTCTTGATTCCGAAAGTTGGAAGGAACCCTTGCGCCCTGGCACCTTTGCGGCCTTTTCGAGGGGGTCTGTTGAAAGAGCTCCTGAGAGAAGTTGAAAATCTCGTTTGATTTTTACTTTTACAGTGCTTTCGATTTCTGGAACGGGAAGATTCTCGGAGCTGATGTAGGCTTCGGTGAAGGTGTCATTGAAGCTTACGCTTGCAGGAATTTCTGATTCTGACTGGGTGAGCGGGCCAGATACTTTGTTGTAGCGCAGCTCTACGTGTTTTCGGAATGATTCAGGCTCGATAGGCCAATTGAAGTAGACGGTGCCTGAAACTCTTCGCAAACTTGGGTTTTTGGCATCCACAGCAAAAGAAAAATTATTGAGTGTGCTTTTGAAAGCTCGTGGCTTGAACTCGGTTTCGTAGCTTTCGAGTTTGATGGAGTTGGAAAATAATTTTTTTGAGAAGCTGACTGTGTAGGGCTCGCCCGCGCGCCAATCGTTTTCTAGGTAAGTGCCTTGAGGTTGGAAGTGGAGGACCCGATCGCTTGTCCATTTCCAGGTGCCTTTAATTTGCGGTTCAATTCGAAGTCCTTCGGTGATTTCTTGCCCAACTTGAGAGAGGAGTGCGGCCGAACATCCAAAGCTCAATATGAGATCAGAGCTGGTGTTGAAAGTAGTGGAAGGAGGAGAGGGGGGGCTCACGTTGACGGCACAGTATTGAGGTTTGGGTCGGCTTTGCCACCATTGCCAAGAACCGAAAAGTGCGGCGACGACGACTAGGCTTGATACGATTTTGAGTCCAAACGCTTTTGGGTTTTTTCGATACGCGCTCGTTGTTTGAGTTGTTATTTTCTTCATCCATGGAGGAGAGCTCCATGACCATTGTCCAAGGAGGGCTCTAAGAGCACTGGCGACTAGGCGACAGAGCATAGCGATCCATTGACAGAGCATAGCGATCCATTGATAGAGCATTTTTAAAAAGTTTTTGATTTTTTGGAGGGAGAGGGCTCGTTGAGTTTTCAAGTGTAGGGCTCCTTGGTTTTTGATGACTGCGTTCAGATAACTATACTGAATTCATTGAGGACTCTAAAGCCCCATGGGAGGCTTAGCAATTGCTTCGAAGGCAGATTTTCAAGTCTCCGCACAGGATGCGCGGTGCGAAGAATTCTTCACACAAATTCATTCCTCTGTTAAACAGATGCTTATGAATCTCTTCCAGCCCTTGGCCGAACGAATGCGTCCACGCAGTTTGGATGAATACGCAGGTCAGGAGCAGATTCTGGGTGAAGGGAAACTGCTTCGCACATTGCTCGACGACATCGCTGCCGGCAAAAAAGATCGACTTCCTTCATTGGTTCTTTGGGGGCCCCCCGGAACAGGCAAAACCACTCTGGCTCGATTGATCGCCAAACACGTAAAAGCTGAGTTTGTGACCTTGTCAGCCACCAATGCGGGGGTGAAAGATTTGCGGCAAACTGTTGAGGATGCCCAATTGAGACTCCATAGTTTTCAGCAGCAAACATTTTTGTTCGTCGATGAAATTCATCGCTTCAACAAGTCTCAGCAAGACTCCCTTTTACCCGCCGTAGAGGAAGGCATCATCACTCTAATTGGTGCAACGACTGAAAATCCGAGTTTTGAACTCAACAGAGCCTTGTTGAGCCGTCTGCGAGTTTTCGTGCTCGAACCGCTGAGTGTGGACGAGATGGAGAAAATCATTCGAAAAGCGCTTTCTGATGTGGGTCGTGGATTGGGTGACAAGGATTTAGTTTTTTCGGATGATCTCATCAGGCTCATGGCTCAAATGAGCGGTGGTGACGCACGTTCTGCCTTGAACGCGTTGGAATGGATCGGACTTCGTTCTAAAAAAGTGGATCGAGAAAGTGTTCTTGAGTCTTTCCAAAAGAGTGTCTTGGCCTACGATGCCACCGGAGAAGATCATTTTAATTTGATTTCTGCTCTCCACAAGTCGATTCGAGCTTCCGACGCTCAGGCCGCACTTTATTATTTGGCTCGTATGCTGGAAGGTGGCGAGGATGCTTTGTTCATCGCCCGCCGTTTGGTTCGTGCTGCTTCTGAGGACATTGGCTTGGCCGACCCGCAAGCCTTGCAACAGGCCATGGCTGCTAAGGATACGGTGGATTTTGTGGGCACACCCGAATGTGATGTTGCTCTCGCTCAAGCGACTGTGTATCTCGCGTTGGCTCCTAAATCGAATGCGATTTATTCGGCTATAAAAAGTGCTCGTTCTGAAGTTCAAAGCTCTGGAAACTTGCCAGTGCCTCTTCATTTGCGAAATGCGCCGACATCGCTCATGAAAGATCTCGGTTACTCAAAGGGCTATGAGTACGATCATGAGGTGAAAGGTGGGGTTTCTTCTCAAGACACCCTTCCTTCTGAATTGAAGGATGTCCTGTTCTATTCACCAAAGGATCAAGCATTTGAGAGAGAGCTCGCCAAGCGTATGGAATACTTTTCTCGACTTCGAAAATCTAAATCCTGAAACCAAATTTTGGTGCAATTAAGTTTTTAATTTTTCAATCAAGGACTTCAATAACAGTCGGGTCGCGCGGATTTTTTTTGATTCGATACGGCCCGATTTTTTCATTGCGAATCACTGAGGTGATGTTTGGATCGTGCCAAGAAGCGTCGTTGCGACCAGAATCGCTACGGTGTTGAGCATCTTGTTTGAGTCGACGACCCAGGAAGAGCCTGCGAAGTACGCCTGAGATAACAAATACGGATAAGAGCACGAGAACCACAGGTAGGCTTAGAAAGAGCAATGCCATTAGGACAAAGAAGCCAAGAATCATCGCCCACGATGGGAGAGAATAAGTTCTGATCATATATTTAGCATCCTAGGAGTTCTGAATATCGAGTCAAACATGTTTAGTGCAGCTCTAGAGCTGATTTAGGGGGCGACAATTTCTGTGCTGATATGCCCCAAGAGTTCTGACCTGAATTCAAGTACATCGCCTTCCTTCAAGTAGTCAAAACGATTGAGCCATTTTTCCTGAGCTCGTTTCATGCTGAATCCTGAACTAATGAACAACCAAATACGTTGGAGCTTGGAGGGGGAATTGAAAATAGTTCCCGCTGGAGTGCCTGTTCCAATGAGCACCCAATCCTTTCCTTCTGAGAGTTCGGGCCGCGCAAAGACGTGCTTGTGAATCATGGATGGAGTCATCACATTTTCGGAAGGGCTCACTCGTTGAGCTTCTTCTCCATTTCTGTAGAGCGTCAATTGAAGTTCGTTCCAAAGGGCTTCGGATCCTATGGCAAGCAACACTCCATGCGCATTGAAAGAGGGATAACTTTTGGATCTTGAGAACCCTGGAGCTGGATTTTTTTCGTCGTAGTATTTCACCTGAACGCCACGGTCGGTGAGATCGTTGTGAATGAGGTAACCAAAGAGATTCGGTTCTGACCGATGAAGCAGGAGCGACACTTCGGCTTCGTAGTCGAGGTGGGGGCGATGTTTTACGGCATCGGAAATGCGAGTAGGGACGGCATTTTTTTTAAAAAATACGGTCGCGTCTGTTTTAACTTCTTCTTGATGACTTGGATAACTCAAGCCGAGTCCTAGACTCGAGAAGGCCTCAGGAGCGAGAGGCACTTTGAGATCTTCGGTTTTCCATTCTTTGTTTTCTTCGTTTGTTACTGCGTCCTTAAGGTCGGCAAACGATGTCCATTTGTTTGTGAGCGTTGATCCTTGCACTTGATTCTCAGAGTGTTTGGAAACTTTGATCCATTGATCATCGTTGCTGAAAGCTAGGAGAGAGAGGAGTCCATGAAATACTGGAGACATGGGGGTTTTATAGTGGGTTTTGGGTGGCGGCTCAGCTTCGGAAGGTGGCGGATTGGAGCGTTCTTGTCTCCGTCGGGGCGTCTCATTTTTGATCAGTTATAAAAATATTTTGAGTAAAATCAGATATTTATTGCATAAGATCCGACTGCCTTAACAGTTGACACTCTGAAGGAATCTGTTATGATGCAGTGCGTTATATCGAATGATGTAGTGGTTTTACCAAGCTGAATTTTACTCCTGAGTGATGCGTTGAAGCTGATGTTGAAGAAGGTGATGTATGTCGAAATTGGGATCTCTTTTTATAAATGCTATTGTGAAGCGCAAGGGTGCTCACCTTGAACGGGAGCTAGATCGTCAGCTTGTAGATTTGGCGAAGAGCCAACAAGAACTCCTCTTAAAAATAATCCAAGATAACTCCAATACAGATTTTGGCCTCGAACACTCCTTCTCGGAGATTCGTTCTGTGGAAGACTTCCAAGAGAAGGTGCCAGTATTGGATTATGAAAAATTACGTCCTTATATAGAGAAACAGGACCAGACCGGTAAACCTGTACTGCTCAGTAAGAACCCGTCGTTTTATGCTGTAACAAGCGGCACGACTGGAAAACC
>Ga0163144_10004066_pt1 | contig 33172 bp, 32 predicted proteins | sample OliLak19BULKMAT1_FD_123175 | JGI IMG/M metagenome (GOLD analysis project Ga0163144, IMG submission 123175) | Freshwater microbial mat bacterial communities from Lake Vanda, McMurdo Dry Valleys, Antarctica - Oligotrophic Lake LV.19.BULKMAT1 | ecosystem: Environmental > Aquatic > Freshwater >... | reverse complement strand
TTTGAGTATGCGATTAGGAACGCCGGCAGTGGCGGTTGCACTGGTGCTTTGCGCCAGCTGCAACCTGATTTTAGGCAACGAGGCGGGCAAGCTAACGACCGCTAGCGACAGCGACGCGAGTGACAGCGGCGGGGACCCGGGTGACAGCGGTGGCACCGGCGGCGTGGGCGGTGGCACCGGCGGCGGGGGCGGTGGCACCGGCGGCGGGGACGACTGCACGCCAACGGACAAACGGTGCTCCGGCAATGGAGTGCAAACGTGCAGCACTGGCCGCTCTTGGGGAACGGCTGAGGCGTGCGACCCCGCCGTGCCTCATTGCTTGGCGGGCGCGTGTGGCCAGCCTCCAAGTTGCGAAGGCTTGGAAGCCAACTGCGGACCAGGCGAGTCGTGCTGTACGAGCCCGTCAATCAACGGTGGCACGTACAACCGCATCAATGATGCGAACTCTCCGGCGACGGTGAGCGATTTTCGGCTCGATAAGTACGAGGTGACGGTGGGCAGGTTTCGCAAGTTCGCGGCCGCCTGGAACGGCGGCTGGCGCCCTATGGCAGGGGCGGGCAAGCACGCGCATCTGAGTAGCGGGAAAGGGTTAGTCAACGGCGACCCGGTCGGTGAGTACGAGCCCGGTTGGGACACAGCTTGGGTAGCGAACGTGAGCACGACCGACGCCTCGCGCAGTCTCGGCGACGCTTACGCGACGTGGACAACGAACGCCAATACAAACGAAAATCGGCCCATCAACTACGTGAACTGGTTCGAGTCGTATGCGTTTTGCATCTGGGACGAAGGATTTCTGCCCAGCGAAGCGGAATGGAATTACGCGGCAGCGGGTGGGGACGCGCAGCGGACGTACCCGTGGGGGCCGACGGTTCCGGGCAACAACGCGAGCCTGGCCGTATACGGCTGCTATTACAGCGGCACCGGCACCGGCACCTGCACCGGTGTGACCAACATCGCGCCGGTGGGTACGGCGCCGGCCGGCAATGGCCGTTACGGTCAGGCGGACCTGACAGGCAACATGTTGGAGTGGAATCTTGACTATTTTCAAGAGCTCGAGAGTCCATGCAATAATTGTGCCTACTTTGCCGACAGCGATCAAAATTGGGTGATTCGGGGCGGCGCGTTCAACAGCGATGATGCCTCCAACCTTGTTTCCTCGAACCGCTACCTCGACTACGCGCCGGCGCCTCGTGACAACCACATCGGCCTTCGTTGCGCCAGGACCCCGTAGTGCGCAGTGGCACGGTTTTTGCATAACAAACTCCTAACACCACCCCTTGTCGCTTGACGCTCGAACCCTCGAAACTCCTAGAGTGCGAAGGAAGCAGCTGGAAGGCACGAGGCTCTGCGGGACGAACCGGCTACTGGGATCGCGTTTGCTGCTACGTCCGCGCCATGATCGATTTGTGTCCCGAAGAACGCGGCGCCTCTCACTGTGCCTGCGTGTCACCAAACAAATGACAGCGCACGAAGCGCCCGGGCGGATCGTCCTTGCGCCTGAGCACGATCGGAGCCGGATTCACCTTTAGGCACACGTCCATGACCTGAGCGCAGCGCGACGCGAAGGGGCAACCGGGCGGCGGATCGACCAGTTGCGGGGAGCCGCTCTTGGCGGGCAAAGGCCTGAAGATGTTGCCCGTTGGATCGGGCACCGCCTCTAGAAGCAGCTGCGTGTAGGGGTGCGCAGGCGCGTCGAGTAGGGCTTCGCTCGGGCCGCCTTCGACCATGTGGCCGGCGTACATGACCATCGTGCGATCGGCGATGTAGCGGGCACTGGCGATGTCGTGGGTGACGTAGAGGTAGCCGATGCCGCGCTCACGCTTGAGGTCGTCCATCAGGTTCAGGACGCCCATGCGGATGGAGACGTCGAGCATGCTGATGGGTTCGTCTGCCAGGATGATCAGCGGCTTCACGGCCAAGGCCCTTGCGATGGCGACGCGTTGGCGCTGACCGCCCGACATCATGAAAGGGTACTTCTGCGCGAAGTCTTCGGCTGGATTGAGGCCGACGGTAGTGAGGAGTTCGAGCACCTTCTGTTGCAGATCGGCACCTTTTTTGGCTCGACCATGGCGCAACAGAGGTCGCTCCAGGTGATACGCCACGGTGTGCAGGGGGTTCAACGAGCCGAACGGATCCTGGAAGATCATCTGCACCTGAGCCCGATAGCTCATGCTTGCCTGCCGCGGCTCCTTCCGTAGGAGGTCTTCACCACGGAAGAAGATCTTGCCGCTCGTCGGCTGTTCGAGCCGCGACAGCACTTTCAAGATCGTGCTCTTGCCGCTGCCCGACTCGCCCACCAGCGCAATCACTTCGCCGGCGAAGAGCTCGAACGAGATCTCGTTCAGGGCGCGCAGCTGCTGTTGCTTGAAGCCGCCGCCGACCGAGAATTGCTTCTTCAGGTTTTCGACCCGAAGCACGGGACCCTCGCTCACGATTCGCCTCCGTCTGCCGTAGCGCGGTGGCAGGCTCCCAGGTGAGTCGGACCAAGTGAAATCAGGGGAGGCGTGGCCGTCTTGCAGACGTCGATGACGTCGGGGCAGCGCGGATGGAAGCGACAACCAGTCGGAGGGCTGCGTATGTCGGGCGGCGAGCCAGCGATGCCTGTCTGGCGCCGTTTGGGGCCGTGCAGATCGGGAAAAGAGTTCATCAGGCCGCGCGTGTAGGGGTGCTTGGGGGCGCCGAACAGCGTTTTGGCGGGGGCCACCTCACACAGACGGCCGGCGTAGAGGATGCCGACGGTGTCACAGAACTCGAGCATCAAGCTGAGGTCGTGGGTGATGAAGAGGATGGAGAAACCGAGCCGTTGCTTCAGCTCGGCGATCTGTTGGAGGATCTCTTTCTGCACGACTACGTCGAGCGCCGTCGTGGGCTCGTCCATGAACAACAGTGGCGGGTTCAGGGCCAGCGCAATGGCGATGACGACGCGCTGCCGCATGCCACCCGAGAGCTGATGGGGGTAGCTCTCGAGACGCGAGCTTTCGATGCCGACCAACTCGAGCAACTCGACGGCGCGTTCGCGTGCGAGGCTGAACGCGACCTTTTCATGGGTCTCGATGACGTCGGCGATCTGCGCGCCGATGGTCAGGACGGGATTCAACGCATTCATGGCGCCCTGGAAGACCAGAGCGATCTTCTTCCAACGGAAGGCCCGCAGCTCTTGTTCACTCATGGCCAGAATTTCTCGGCCCTCGTAGCGGACGGAGCCGGCGGTGATGAGCGCGGGCGGCTGGAGCAGGCGCATAACCGCCATGGCAGCCGTCGATTTGCCGCTCCCCGATTCACCCGCCAGGCCGAAGACCTCGCCTTTTTTTATCTCGAACGAGACGTCGTCGACGGCGCGCACTGGTCCGCGCGCAGTGACGTACTCGACAGACAGGTTCTTCACCGAAAGAAGTGTGGGCTCGATCATGCGCCTTCCTCGGGGGTGCGTTCGAGGGCTGCCTTCGCGACCGGCGTCGAGAACCCTGCAGTAGCGCCGACCTGAGCCAGCACGCGCAAGAAGCCACTCTCCGAGCGCAATTTGGGGTTCGTGACTTCATCGATGGCGAAGTTGATCAGCACGAGCGCGAAGCCCACCAGCGCCACGCACACACCGGTCGGCACGATCGTCCACCACGACTCGGTGAGCAAATCCTGGTTGTTCGAGGCCCAATACAAGTTGGTCCCCCAAGTGACCTTGCTGACGTCGCCGAGGCCCAGGAACTCCAGGCCCACCTGCGCTCCGATGGCGTAAACCGTCGCGCCGATGAATCCCGAAACGATGATGCTGGTCATGTTGGGAAAGAGCTCGAAGAACATGATACGGAGGCGGCTCTCGCCGCTGACGATGGCGGCGGAGATGAAGTCCTTTTGTGCGAGAGACAGCGTCTGCGCGCGGATCACGCGGGCGTTCCAGGCCCAGCCCGTCAAGATCAGCACGAACGCCATGCTGACCGGTCCCGGCTTCAGATACGCGGCCAGAACTACCGCCAGGGGCAGGCCGGGCATGATCAAAAACACGTTGGTCAAGAGCGAGAGCACGTCGTCGACCCAGCCACCCAGAAAGCCCGCCGCGATGCCGATGGTCGCGCCGATCAGGGTGACGATCAGCCCGACGACGAAGCCCAGAACGAGCGAAGTGCGCGCGCCGGCGATCGTCTGTGCGAATACGTCTTGGCCTTGCAGTGTCGTGCCCAGCCAAAACCGAGCGGAGGGTGGCTGCGAGGGGTCACCCAAGAAATCGGTCGGGTCGCGCACCAACAACGGCCCGAACGTGGCGATGATCACGAAGGTCGCCAAGATGATCAGACCCAGGCTGGCCTTCTTGTTGCGGAACAGGTCGACGAAGAAGGTCATCGGCGTGTCCTCGGATCGAGAAAGACATAAGCGATGTCCACCAGCCAATTGGCCGCCAGGACGGCCGCCGTGATGGACAGAAAGAGGCCCTGCATCAGCGGGAAATCCTGGCTTTTGACGGCTTGGTAGAGCAGGTAGCCCTGGCCCGGATAAGAAAACACGATTTCGGTGAGCAACGAGCCCGAGAGCACGAAGCCGAGCGCCATGCCAAAACCAGTGATGTTGGGCAGGAGCGCGTTGCGCGCGGCGTAGTGCACCATGACGCGGCGCGGGGACAGGCCTTTGGCTTGGGCCATGGTGATGTAGTCCTCGGCCAAGATTCCGATCATGGTGTTGCGCATGCCGAGCAGCCAGCCGCCCAGGGAAGCGATGACGATCGAGACGGCAGGCAAGAAGGCGTGGTGGACGGCGCTGAGCAGGAACTCGGCGTTCCAACCGATTGTCAGGTGATCGGAGTAGGCGTGGCGTACCGGAAACCAACCGCCCACGAAGCCGAACGTGAAGAGCAGTAGCATGGCCATCCAAAAGTATGGAAAGGCTCCCAAGAAGATGAACGCCGGCGGAGCGATGCTGTCGAGCCAGCCGCCCCGCTTCCAGGCCGACAGGATGCCGAGCAGGCTGCCAAGCACGAAACTGATGACGACGCTCGCGCCCGCCAAAAACAAGGTCCAAAGCAGCGCAGAACCGATCACTTCGGTGACGGGCGCAGGAAAATAGGCGACCGAAACACCGAACTCGCCGTGCAGCAGGTTGTTCACGTAGCTCGAGTACTGCTGCCAGAGTGGCGCGTCCGTATAGCCGAAGACTTCCTTCATCGCCGCCAGCGCAGAGGGCTCGAGTCGCCCCTGGAAACGAGCCTGCAAGGCGCTCGAAGCGTCGCCGGGCGCCAGGCGCGGGATCAGGAAGTTCAAGGTCAAAGAGACCCAGGCGGCCAGCAGGTAGAAGCCGAGTCGGCGCAGCAAGAAGCGCATCAGTGCGTGCCCTTCGCGCGCGGTTCGAGCTCGATCAGCGTGAGCAGATAGCCGGGCTGCTTGTAGGGCGCGAGTGCGGCGTAGGGGTTTTCTTGTGTGGGGAAGCCGGTGATGCGCGTCGAGACGTACTCACCCCAGGCCGGACCGGGAAACAGCGGTAGAGCGGGAGCGTTCTCGAGGAACACGCGCTGGAGCTCGCGAGCGAGGTGTTTTTCTTCGGCCAGGTCGTTCGTCTTGGCCAACGCGGCCAAAAGTTCGTCCGCCCGCTTGCTGCCAAAGCGTTGCCAGTTGTACTCGGCCGCTTCGCCCAGCGGTCTGACGGTCTCTGTCGACATTTGCCGGTGGTAGTAGGTGTAGAGCGACGGGCCGCCGGTCGTGGACCAAGAGATGCTCAGATCGAAGTCACCGGTCTGCAGCCTCTGGAACCAAGCTCCGAAGTCGTAGGTGTGGAGCGTCGCGTTGATGCCGACGGCTTGCAGGTTCTTGGCGATGATCTGCCCGGCGATGATCCAGTCGGACCAGCCGGCCACGCAGTTCACGTCGACCGTCCACGGGCTGCCGTCGGGGTGAGTGCGAAAACCTTCGGGGCCCATCGTGAGCCCGGCTTCGTCGAGCAAGGCCTTGGCGCGGGTCGGGTCGTGTTTGTTGAAGTCGCCGACTTCCTCGATGATCGAGGGGTCTTTGTACTTGGCATACAGATCGGTCAGGCCGGTGGCGGGCGCGGGATCCGTGTAGCCTTGCATGGCGATGCGCACGATCAGCTGGCGATCGATGGCGTGGCTGATGGCTTTGCGCACCCGCACGTCGCCGTAGGGCGCGTGCAAATGGTTTGGGTACAGCATGACCGTGCCCTCGACCTTGGCGAACTGGTAACCGTGGTGCTCCGGATCCTTGTCGACGAAGATGCGGTCGATGGCCGGGATGAACAGCGCAGCCCAATCGATCTCGCCGCGCAGCATCGCCAGGCTGGTCTGCTCGTTTCCGGGAAAGGCCGGCACGCGCACGGCTTCGAGTTTGGGCTTGCCTGGCTGCCAGTAGTCGGGATTCTTTCCCAGCTCGTACACTTGGGTCTTGAAGCTCTTCACTCGCGTGAAGGGGCCCGTTCCGATGGGGTTTTCGTCGCGAAAGGTGATGGGGTCTTTGACGTCCTTCCAGGCGTGTTCGGAGACGATCGGGCTCTCACCGACGAAGAACAACGCGGGAACGAACGGTTCTTTGAAATGAACTAGCACCTGGAAGTCGCCCCGCTGTTCGACGGCGCGCAGCTTCACCCAAATGGCGTTCTGGTCGAGCGCCTTGTATTTCTTGAGCAGCTCGAAGGTGAAAACGACGTCGCGTGCCGTGAACGGTTGCCCATCCGACCAACGTACGTTGCGACGCAGATCGAAGGTCAGCGTGAGGTTGTCCGCGCTCCAACCGTAGCGTTCCGCGAGCCAAGGCACGTACTTGCCCTGTGCGCTGTTGTAGATGAGCAACGGCTCGTAGATGGCGCCGACGGTGCCCCAACGTGCCTGACTGAACAGAAACGGATTGAAGTGCCGGATCCAGGTGGCCGATTGCGTCGGCACGACAACCACGACGCCACGCTCGTGCGCGGATTCCGATCTCGAACAGCCGACGACGGTGAGAAAGGAAAGCAAGAGCAGGATCGCGCGCCAAAGGACACGGCGGGCGGGAAGTTTCGATCGAAAGTCCATGTCGTGCGCAACTGCCGTCAGGGCTTACGCGTGTACCACAGGCTCCCGCTATTCCCGACATACTGGAATTTCGAGGGAGCGGCTCCGGGGCCGGGCGAAATTCTCGTACCTTCCGAGGGCTTGGCGCTCTGCGATTCTGCAGCGCAGGTGCGCGTGCTCTCCTGGTCGTGCCGCTGCCCCGGCTTGGAGAACCCCTGTCCCTGCCCGAGCCTCTGTCCCTCGTCTACGTGACGGCATCCTCGCGCGATGAAGCGATGAGCCTGGGGCGTGCTCTCGTGGTCGAACGGCTCGCTGCCTGCGCGAACGTCATTCCTGGCGTGCGCAGCATCTACGAGTGGCAAGGCGAACTCGTGGAGTCGGACGAAGCGGTGCTCCTGCTCAAGACGCCCAGCCATAGCGTCGCCGTGCTGATCGAGCGCGTGGTGGCTCTCCATTCCTACGACGTCCCATGTGTCGTTGCGCTGTCCCTCGAGCAGGGGTACGCGCCCTTTTTGGATTGGATCGTCCAGCAGACCAGGAGCGCCGTTTAGTGCCGGGCGCAGCCGCGGCGCAGCGGCACGCACGACAAATTCGTGCTGGCGCGGGCGTTGTCGGTTCGTTGCTCGTCCTGGGCGTGGTGGACAACTTGACGGGCATCGAGCTGTCGCTCTATCCCGTGTATTTCTTGCCCTTGGCGCTCGCCGGAACGTGGCTGCCGCGCGGCTACGCGGTTGGGGCCGCGTTTTTGGCCACTTACGTCTGGGGGCTGTCCAACTTCTTCGCTGGCTTGGAGATGACCACGCAATGGGTCTGGGTCTTCAACGTCACCAGCCACATCATTTCGTTCGTCGTTTTCGTGCTGCTCATCCATCGCTTGCGCGCTCAGGCCGAGGCGCAGGGCCTTTTGGCACGCACCGATTTGCTGACCCAACTCCCCAATGCGCGCGGCTTCTACGAGCATGCAGCCGTAGAAATCGATCGACAGAAGCGTCTCGGTGGTGCTCTGGCCGCCGCCTACCTCGATCTCGACGATTTCAAGAAGACCAACGAGCTCTTGGGACACCAAGGAGCCGACGAACTGTTGGCCACAATCGGGGGCGCGATGCGTGACGCCACACGTCGCTTGGATACGGTCGCGCGTTTGGGAGGAGACGAATTCGCGGTGCTATTGCCGCACACGGGCGAAGACGAAGTCGCTATCGTGCTCGACCGGCTGCGTTCGCGGGTGGGGGCAGCCGTCGCCAGTGGCTACGATCTGGTGGTGACGTTCAGCATGGGCGCGGTCGTCTTCAACCAACCGCCCGCCAGCGTCGAAGAGCTGCTGCGTTCGACCGACGCCCTGATGTATGAGGTGAAACGCAAGGGCAAAAACGCCGTCGAAATCCGTGTGCTCGGCAGCACGTGATTCCCGAGCGGCGACCTCAGTCGTTCGGCTTGCCGACGACTTCGACGCGCACATCGACGACACCGGCGCGTCGCATGTCGAGTTCGACGGCGGCGGCGCGAGACAGATCGATGATGCGGTTGGCGGGCCCGAACGGGCCGCGGTCGTTGATCTTGGCGTAGGTGACGGCGCCGTTGTCGACGCGGATGACGCGCACGATCGTGCCGAACGGTAGCTTCTTGTGCGCCGCCGTGAATGCGCTCGGCTCGTAGACGTCGCCGTTGGCGGTGCGATGTCCGGCGAGCGAGTCCGCGTAGTAGGTGGCCTTGCCCGCGAGCACGCTCTGGGCGCTCCGGCCCGAGTACTGCTCGGCCAAGCTCGACGCTTCGGGCGGGCCCGAAGCGGGTGCCCGGCTGACGGCGGACGCCCGGCTGACGGCGGGCGCCCGAGTGTCGGCGGACGCAGTTGCTTCGGTTGCGCCCTTTTGGGGGTAGGCCGGGCTCGGTTGCTCGGGCCAGTTGGGCGTCTTGGCTGCCTCCTGGCCGCAGGCGCTGCTGAGCAGGAGCGCGCCGCCGAGCAGCGAGGGGGCGCGATTCGGGCGGAAAGCGGGCATGGGATCGAATAGCTCCCGTGGGCCCGTTGGCCAAATAAGTCCACCCGAAACGGCCCGACCCCAAAGAACCTGAAAATCCTCGTCCACCGGCTCGACGCCTCGAAAGACACGGTGTAGAAGACCCGTCCCCTACTGCCTGGGGGTGCACCTCAGGGGTGCTGACCATGTTGCTCGAAATCAATCCGCATCACCCAGAGCCGCGCAAGATTCGGCGAGCGGTCGATGCTCTCGAAGCCGGCGAAGTGATCGCCTACCCGACCGATACCGTCTACGGCCTGGGTTGCGACCTCTTGAACAAGAAGGCGGTAGAAAAGCTCTACCAGATCAAGGGCATGGACAACGGTCAGAAGCTGGCCTTCGTCTGCCAAGATCTGTCCGACCTGTCGCGTTACGCGGTCATGCACGACCGCGTTTACAAGATCATGAAGGAGTACCTGCCGGGTCCGTATTGCTTCATCTTGGAGAGCACGCGCGAGGTCCCCAAGATCGTTCATTGGCCGCGCAAGACGGTTGGCATTCGCGTGCCGGATCATCCGGTGGCTCAGGCACTCTGTCGCGAACTCGGTCGGCCCATCATCTCGTCGACGGCCGCGCGTCACGGTTCGGGTCCCAACCCCGATCCGAGCGAGATCGACAGTGAGTTTCCGGGGCTGGCGCTCGTCCTGGATGCAGGTCCAGGCGGTACGGTGCCGACCACGATCATCGATTTGACCAGCGCCGAGCCCAAGGTCATTCGACCGGGCGCTGGCGACATCACGCCGTTTTTGCCTCGGTAAGGTCAGCGGATTTCGTTGCCAGACCCCGAAACGGGGGGTAGTAGGGGCGCATGACTTTCGTCGTCACCTCCAACTGCCGCGGCTGCCGATTCACCGACTGCGTCGCCGTGTGTCCCGTGGAGTGCTTTCACGGCGACGGCGAAATGCTCTACATCGATCCGGACGAGTGCATCGATTGCGGTGCATGTGTGCCCGAGTGCCCGGTAGAAGCCATTTTCGACGAAGCTCAGCTGCCCAAGGCCGAAGAGAAGTGGCTCAAGCTGAATGCGGAGCTCGCGCGCAATCTGCCGGTGATTGCCGAGCAGGGCGATCCGCTACCCGGCGCGCAGAAGCGAAAAGAAGAACTCGGCTTCTGAGCCAGATTTTCTCGCGATTCGCGGGCCTCTGAGCCGCTCCAGCTCTCGTCCTCAGAGAATCGGGCTGAGCAGGTGCGCGGCCGATTCGGCCAGCTTGTGCAAGAGCGGCTTGTCCTGCAGCCATGGCTCGTCGATTTCGATCGCATCGGGGATGAGAGCCTCGACCCAGTCGGCGATCTGGCTGCACAGTCGCTGATCGTCCATGAAGCAACTGACTTCGAAGCTCAGACCGAAGCTGCGGCTGTCGATGTTGGCCGAGCCGACAGCAGAGAGTGCGTCGTCGACGACCAAGGCCTTGGCATGCAGCATGGGTCCCGTGTACTCGAAAATACGCACGCCAGCGCTGATCAAGGAGCGATAGTAAGAGCGCGACGCCCATTTGACGAGATTCACGTCGGACTCGCGCGGCACGATGATGCGCACGTCCAAGCCGCGCCCAGCCGCCGTGCGGAGAGCCATGGTGATGGGTGACGTAGGAATGAAGTAGGGCGTCACGATCCAGACGCGCCGTGCTGCTCGCGTGATGGCCAAGAAGTAGATGTCGTGGATCCAAGCCTCGGTATCGGGTCCGCTGGCGACCACGGCCACGTCGCTGCCACTGCGCGGAACTTCCCAAGCTGCACGGTCCGGATCGAACACGGCTTCGTCGGTGGCGAAATACCAATCCTCGAGAAACACGTGGTTGAGTGCGGACACCGCTGGGCCCTCGACTCGGAGCATCAAGTCGCGCCAATGACGTTCGTATTCGACTCCCACATTCATGCCGCCCGTGAAGCCCACGCAGTTGTCGAGCACGGCAATCTTGCGGTGGTTGGTAAAATTGATGCGCGGGGCATGCAGCGGATTGAGAGGCGAGGGCAGGAAGATGGCGACCTGGACGCCGCCGGCGGCGAGCATCTTGCGCAAGCGAGCGGTACCGCTCTGGCTGCCGAAGCCGTCGAGCAAGAGCCGCACGGTCACCCCGCTCTGCGCCTTCTGGATCAACGATTTGGCAATACGCCGCCCCGTCTCGTCGTCCTGGTAGATGTAGTAGAGCAGGTGGATCGAGCGCGTGGCCTCGGCGATGGCGCGTTCGAGGGCCGCGAAAGCCGATGGTCCATCGCCGAGCAGCTCGAGCCGGTTGCCCGCGCTCGAAAAAGCCGAGTCGACTTGGGCGCGCGCCGGAAGCAGATGATCGAACGTCGTTTGGCCCCAGACTGGTTCGGGTGAACCGCGTTGGGCTTTGAAGGAACGCTTCTTGCTAACTCGCTTGCGCTTTTTCTTTTCGATACGCGTGCGCCCGAACGTCCACCACGCCAAGCTGCCGAGGAGCGGCAAGGAGAAGAGCGACAACAACCACGCGATAGCCACGGTCGGTCGCCCGCGACGTCGCAGCAGAACGCTGGGCACGGTGAAGACTGCGAGCAGCTGGACGCCGATGACGATCCAGAGCAACGCGGCCTTTCCGGCTTCGCCCAGAGCGCCCGCTGCGAGTTCGATCAGCTTCACGGTCCGACCCTAGCGGCAGCGGAGTGGTGAGGAGAAACGAGGCGCACAGGGGCGTTGGATCTGCGGGCGCCGAGGAGACCGGGGGACTACCAGGAGCCAGGCACGAGCGGGGGGAGGGGGGGATAGCGGGAAGCGTCCGAGACAGATCGGGACTTCAGTAGTGCGGCGGCTTTTCGTTGGGCGGCTTCTCTTCGAGTACGTCGCGCAGCGCGGCTTCGCTCTGCTGAGCGCGCTTGCGCAGTTCGTACAAGACGCGGCTGTGCTCGACCAACACCTCGTTCAGCTCTGCAAGCAATTTTTCTTGGTAGGCGAGTTTGGTTTCGAGGGCGACGAAACGTTCCTCGCCGTCGGCAGGAGCATGGGCCGTGGACATGGGGCGGCGACGTTATCACACTCGGAGCCGTGGCACTGATCTGGTCGGAACTCTCGCACGATCGGGACCAACGCCGACGCGCAGAGTTCGAACGCGAAGCGCGAGACTTCTGGCTGCGTCTCGATGTCGCCCGAGTTCCGTCGGCGCTTCCCAGTGTTTTCGCGGACGCGGGCCTCGAAGTGGAGTGGGACGGCGCTGAGTGGGTCGTGCGCTATGCAGACCACGTTGCTCGAGCTTCGGCCGAACTGCTCCGAGCCACTGCCGCCGATCCCTTCGCCATTCGGCTGGGCCAACAGCCCGAGCCGTTCGAGGTCGCTCTCGCCCGAGCCCGCAGCGAGACGGGTGTCGCGCTCGACAGCGCGCGGGTGCGCGTGGGGCTGACGCGCGGGCACCTGTGGGAACTCGTCTTCACGGTGCCACTCGACGTGGAGGGTGACGAAGAGCAGCTGCAGCTAGCAGCCGAAATCTTCGTCGAGAGCTGTGTCGGCGAACGATTGCTCGACGACTGGGTCGCGAGCGTCGAAGTGACACGGAGCGCTCGGCAAAGAGGCTTGTTGGTTCTTCGAGAACCTGCGCCTTCGACGACGTACCCGCTCGTGCAGACGAGCGAACTGCTCGGCCTCGGCATCGCCGGCATCGTCGCGGGCTTGCCGGATTCACTCGTGCGCGTTGCCGGTGGCGAGTGGACGGCACTCGACATTCCCGCGGCGACGACGGGGCTCCAGCCCGAGCGCTTGTTCGCTTCCACACTCGTCCCCGAAGCTCTCAAGGCAGCCCTCGAAGGTCTGCCGTTTCATTCGGGCCGCTTCACTCGCGGTTCAGAGATCTTCGGCTGGCTCGAATGGTCGACAGTGGGCCTCGAGCCGGTCGCCCGTAGGCAGCTGCGCGACGAGCGCGAGCGGTCTCTTTGCCGAAGCTTCGAGGCAAACGGCATGGGTCGATTCGTGGGAAGCGGGTTCGGTGCCGAACGCGACTACTTGGACGTGGTCGTCGATTGCCGCGTAGCCGCGATTGCCGAAACGCTGCGTGCCGCGCTCGCCGTCGAGTGTGCGCACCCGGAAGCTGCCGTCGAGTTCGGCTTCTACGACAGCATCTGGGCCGACGAGCGGCTGCACTTCGATCGCAACGGCGCTCGCGCTGCCAGCTACGGCTGACGCAAGATCAGTCGAACAGCCGCGCCAGCAAGTCGTCCAAGTCCTGGAGCGGGCCCGGGGTCTTCACGCGCCCGAGTGCGGCTCGCGCCTTGGCGATGGTGGGTTCCACGAAGCCGAGGAAATGAGGGTTCTTGTTCACCCGTTCGAGGAAAACGAAGCGCCCCGCATCCTTGAGCTTGCGCTGCACCGTCACGAAATCGAACTCGTAGAGGACGCGCTCGAACTCGGTCGCGATACCGCCGGCCTCGCAGTATTCGGCCAAGCGCTGCTCGATGAACTCGCGGCTGAACGTCTGGTAACTGTCCGTCAAGAGCGCGACCAGATCGTAGACACGCGGACCCAGCATGGCATCTTGAAAATCGATCCACACCAACTCGGGGCGGTCCGGCGCAGCGGTTCGACGCACCATCAAGTTGCGACTCTGGTAGTCGCGATGCACGAAACCACGCGGCCAGCTGGCAATCGTCGACGACAAGTGCTCGGCAGCACGATCGAAGATGGCGCGTTGCTCGTCATTCAGCTCGATGCCGCGCGCAGCCAAGGCCCACTCTCGAAAATGCTCGACCTCCCAACGCAGCAGGTCGGCGTCGAACGCCCGCTCGCGCACGATGCAATCGTTCGGCAGTTCGCGCAGAAGGTGCTGAGCGCGCGCCAGATCGGTCACGGCGCTGTTGTACAGATGCGCGCGGTGGTGCTCCGAGTGCGTCAAGTAGTGGGCCAATGTGTCGTCGCCCAAGTCTTCGACCAAGAGCACCTGCTTGTGTCCCGCGTCGTGGTGCAGGCTGGGCACGCGGACACCGGTTGTCTCCAGCAGCTTCTGCACCTCGAGGAACGAGCTCACTCCGACCGCTTGGCGTGCCTTGGCGATTTCTTGGCTTGGCGAGGGGACGTACATGGCCACGAGGCTCGGTCCGGCCGCAGCCTGCGCGCGAAAGAAGCGTCGCGTGGACGCGCCCCCGGGCATTTCCTGCGTTTCCCAGCCGGCCAGCCCGGGCTGACCCCTGTGCGCCGAGAAATCCCGCAGAGCTTCTGCAACAGCGCTCAGGGCTGCGTCTTCGGTGGTGTCGTCGGAGCTGCTCATGAGCTGGTCGGCTGCCGCTTCTTTGGCAAGGCGCCCTAGGCTACAGCCAAGAGGTGCAGCGAAACAATCCATCCCCGCACGCGCCCCTCGCGCCACCCGCAGCAGGTTGGGACGACCTCATCGACCGAGTGCTCACGCCGCTGTGGCAGCGACCGATTTCCGAGACGACCCGGCGGCGCTTGACGAGCTATTTGGACGAAGTCGTGCGCTGGGGCAGCCGAGTCGATCTGACTGCCGCCCGCACCTTGGAAGAATTGGTCGACCTGTCGTTGGCCGATGCCGCGGTGCTCGCGCGGGCGGAACTGGCCAGTGGGTCCGCGAGTGACGTGATTGTCGACGTCGGCACCGGTGGAGGAGCGCCGGGCATTCCGCTGCTCGTACTTTTGGCGGGCGAGCGCGGGGACGATCTCCGCGCGACGTTGGTCGAACCGCGCTCGAAGCGAACCGCATTCTTGCGCAGCGTGGTCGGAGGTTTGGCGCTCCGACGCGTCGAAGTCGCCCGCAGTCGCAGCGACGTGCTTCGCGCGCAGACGGCGGACGTCGCGCTGGCGCGAGCGACGTTGCCGCCGAAAGAATGGCTCGTCGAAGGCAGCCGTCTCAGTCGACGTGCCGTTTGGGTCTTGTTGGCCCGCGAGTCGGCGCCCGAGGCTCCCGGCCTCCACCGCACCCTGGACGTCGCCTACGAATGGCCGCTCACTCGGGCCCTACGGCGGGCCGTTTGCTACGAGCGGAAGCGCTGAACGAGAGGCTTCGTGGCATCGGTTCGGCAGGCAACGGAATATTGCGGCCGCTGCCTAATTTTCCAAGTCGCTTCACCGCGGGGAGAAATCGTAGCAATCAGCGTAAGCTTATGGGTCACTGCAGTCCTCCAGAGCCGGGGGCTCATCATTCGATTCTCTTGCAGGTAAAATATCCATGTCGCTCAATTCCAAGACTCGGTTCGTCGCGATTGTCCTCGGCGGTCTCGGTATCGCTCTTTCCGCGCAAGCGGCGCTCAGCTCGGCTGGGCCAAGCACGTTCGAGTTCCGTGCCGTCGGCCCTGCTGGTTTGACCATCAATGGCGAAGGTTCGGGCCTGGTCGCAACCGAGGCGGGCGGCATCGTGACGTTGGTGGTGCCGCTCACCGAGCTCAAGACCGGCATCTCGCTGCGCGACGATCACCTGAAGAAGGCGCTCGAAGTCACCGCCCACCCCAAGGCGAATCTCGCCGTCGAGCGCAGCAAACTCACCTTTCCTGCAGACAACAAGGAATTCGACGGTTCGGCCGTCGGACAGCTGACGCTGCACGGCGTCACCAAGCCCAGCAAGTTCACCTACAAGGTCAAGCGCACCGGTTCCGACTATCACGTGCAGGCCCGCCTCGAGGTCGACATCACCCAGTTCAATATGGAGGTCCCCTGTTACCTCGGCGTTTGTGTGGACAAGAACGTCAAGGTCAAGACGGCTTTCAAGGTCCGCGACAACTGAATCGTTGTTTTTTTCGCCCAGGGCGTTGACGCTGCCGCGTTTGACGGCGAAACGTGGAAGCAATGAAGAAGGAGCGGAAATCGCGCGGCCTGTCGGTGCTGCTGCCCCTGGTGGCGTTTCTGTTCGTCCTGGGCTTCTCACAAAACGCTCATGCGTACGCCTGGATGTTGCAGCACGGCTACACGGCCTGTTCCACATGCCATGCCGATCCGAGCGGCGGAGAGCTGCTGACGCCGTACGGCCGCGTCACCAGCGACCTGCTTCTACGCATGCACTACGGCGCGCCCGCCAAAGACGACCCGCCGCCATCGCCCGGCGTGTTCTGGGGCGCGTGGGAGCCGCCCGAGCCGCTCTTGGTCAGCGGCTCGTACCGCAATCTGTACGTGATCCGACCGGATCAGCCGGGTCGCGAGGTGGCGCTCGTGCCAGTGATGCAGGCGGATCTTTACGGCCAGCTGCGCCTTGGCAAGTTCCGTCTCGGCGGAAGCATCGGCTTGTCCAAAGTGACGGCGGGTTCACCCCACGCTCGTGCGGCCCAGGTCACAGCGGGGCAAGGCAACGAGCTGAATCTGATCGCCCGCAACTATTACGCGGGCTACCAGTTCAGTAGCGAGTTCCTGCTGCGAGCCGGGCGCTTGAACTTACCGTTCGGCGTACGCATGCCGGAACATAACGTCTGGGTGCGCGAAGCGACGCGCACCGACCGTGAATCGGACCAACAACATGGTTTGGCCCTGGCCTACGTAGGCGAGCACATGCGCGGTGAATTGATGGGGATCGGCGGAAACTACCAGTTCGGTCCGGACCAGTTTCGAGAGCGCGGCTATTCGGGCTACGTCGAAGGCATCGCCAACTCGCATCTCGCGGCTGGCATCAGCAGCAAGGTCACTTTTGCAGAGGTGGATCGGCTCACCTACGAGGCGAACACCTTGCGTCAGGCACACGGTCTGACGTTGCGCGCGGCGCCTTTCGACAACCTCTCGCTCCTCGCGGAGGTGAATGCGCTGTTTCGGACCAATGCCGACGCGGGTTACGTGGGTTTCGCTCAGGTTAACTACGAAGCCATTCAGGGCTTTCACGTCCTGCTCACGGGCGAGGTCCTCGACCAGGGCCTGGGGCAGTCGGCTCTGGTCACCTCGACGGGCTACGGCGAGCCCAACCTCGGCGGTTGGTTGAGTCTCGACTGGTTCTTCTTCAAGCAGCTCGAGTTTCGCACCGACCTCATCACCCGAACCACCGACAAGTTCACGCTGATCGGTCAGCTCCATTTCTATCTCTGAGAGGTCCGCGTGTACCAAACTTCGCCCCAACGTACGCCCTTCCCGATGTCCGCCGCGCGGCGCCTCGTTATGGCTGGAGTCTGCCTCGTCTCTTCCACCTACCTACCGGCGACGGCCTTGGCTTCACCCAGCTTTCCTGGTGCGATCGAAAAGCACTGGGAGATGGCGTGCGCTCCCAAATGCTCGATTTGCCACACCGAGAATCCAGGTACGGCCAGCACACCGGACCAGCCATTCGCCGACAGTCTGACCGGCCTACGCAGCGACGCCGACCTGATCGTCGCGCTCGATCGTCTGGACGCAAAGCGGGACGTCGATGGTGACGGAATCACCGATCGGGACGAACTGCGCGCCGATCCGCCGACCGATCCCAACGTACCCGGCACCGGCTCGGAGGCGCAGGTTTGCGTGCCTCGCTACGGTTGCGGCGCCGCTCGCATCGCGCCCGAGCCGCCGGCGCAGTCCCCCTACCCAGCCCTGGCGCTCGCAGGGCTCGTCGCCGCCGTCCTGGGGCGTCGTCTCTGGACCGTGTCGTCCGCTCGCTCGAACTGAGACCTCAGGAGCCGCCGCCGCCGCCGCCGAGGTTTCCCTCGCCGCCGTTGCCGCCGTTGCCGCCGCCGCCGCCGCCGCCCAGGTTGTCGCTGCCACCGCTCGCGGTGTCGCCACCCGAAGAGCTGCCGTCGCCGCCTGCGCCACCGGAATCGGCGTCGGCGTCGGCGTCGACGAGACTGCGGTCGACCTCGGTGATCAGGGTGCAGCCGACAACGGGAAGACTGACCGAAACGACCAGGGCGAGAACGATACGATGGTGCTTACGCATGCTTTAACTCCAGTAACGGCGCGCATTCTTCCCAGGTGAGAGCGGAGATGCAAGACCTGAAGGTGTCAAACGCGATTTCACCTCGTCGTCACCGAATACGCCACTCGCCATGACCGCGCGCCTTTGCCTGATTGACGGCACCTTCGAACTCTTCAGGGCATACTACGGAGCGCCCAGCCGCACGTCTGCCGCGGGCTCCCAGGTGGGCGCCGCGGTCGCGTTGGGACGGAGCCTGGGAGCTTTGGCGCGCAGCCGGGAGTTCACACATCTGGCCGTCGCATTCGATACGGTCATCGAGTCGTTCCGCAACGATTTGTTCGCCGGCTACAAGACGGGTGAGGGCATCGAGCCTGCTCTCTTCTCGCAGTTCCCGCTGGCCGAGGAAGTGATCGACGCGCTGGGGTTGGTCGTCCTGTCGATGCGCGAAATCGAGGCCGACGACGGTCTGGCCACGTTGGCGGCGCGTTGCGAGCACGAGCCGGCGTTCGACTCGATCGTGATCGCTTCCCCAGACAAAGACCTGATGCAGTGCGTCACCGGCTCGCGCATCGTCACTTGGGATCGTCTGCGCAACGTGCGTTACGACGAGGCGGGAGTGAAGAGCAAGCTTGGCGTGTTGCCGCCGAGCATTCCCGACTACTTGGCGCTCGTCGGCGATAGCGCGGACGGCATTCCTGGCATCCCGCGTTGGGGCGCACGCAGTGCGTCCGTCGTGCTCGATCACTATGGCCACCTCGAGAGCATTCCGCGAAGCGTCGCCGAGTGGACCCTCGAAGTGCGCGGAGCCGACGCCCTGGTGCGCGAGCTCCGCGCGCACGAACCCGAAGCTTTGCTCTACCGAACGCTGGCCACCTTGCGTCGCGACGTGCCGCTTTCGCACACGATCGCCGATTTGGCGTACCGGGGTCCGGATGCCAGCAAGCTCGCCGTCCTCGAGGAAAGATGGGGGCCGACTGGTCTCGTCGGCTCGGCGTCGTGAAATCTCGTGGTAGGCTCGCGCCCATGACTTGGACTCTCGGCGACACCAGCGTTCGCCTTTCCGGCTGCGCCGGTGTCCTACTCCTGCTGGTCGCTACGACCGGTCGAGCGCGCGCCGATTCGTACGACGACGAAGTGGCACCGGCCACTCCAGACGTTCCCGACGAGACACCCACCGAACCCCACGCGCCGGTCGAAACGGGTGAGCGTCCCCTCGATGCGGGAGGCCTCAAGGCACCGGGCGCGATGCCCGAGAAGGGCGAGGAACGCAGTCGAACCGAACGCGAGCTGGACACCGCTGATCGTGATGATTCGGGACGCGGTCTCGAGTTCGTCTGGCTGACGGGAGAGTTCGGTTTCCAGGCCGTCGACCTGCGCGCTGCGGGTGGCGAATTCGTGGGTGGCGCCGTGGACTCCGGCGCTTCGGGAGCCGTCTACGGTGGTGCGATTGGCCTACGGGTGCTCTATTTCACGTTCGGTGCGCGTTTTCGCAGCGGCAGCCTCAGCCACTTCGATCTTTGGTCGCTGACCGCTGAGGGCGCTCTGCATCTGCCGTTTGGGCACTTCGAGCCGTACGCGACCTTGGGTGTCGGCTACACGGCGCTGACCGGCTTGGTCGTTCCGGGAGGGGCGTCGGGCACGGCGCTTTCTGCCAGTGGTGTGGACGTGCGCGCTGCCCTGGGCGCGGACTACTACCTGAGCGATACGTTTTCGGTCGGCGGTCAACTGGGAGGCGATCTCTTGTTCCTGTCGCGAGCGGCAGCATCGGGCGGCAGCGATCCCAGCGTGGCGCAACCGGGAAGCTCGGTGGGCCTCGGCTTGGTCGCAAGCGCGCTCGTGGGTCTTCACTTCTGAAGTTCGAGGACGCACGTTGGCAGGCATTCGATTCGTCATCACGCTGCTGATCGGCTCGAGCGGTCTGATTTTCGCCTTTTGGCTGTGGCGGCGAGTCGAACGGACCAGCCATTTTCCCTCCAAGCGTGCGCTGCTCTTGGCGACTAGCGGTCTCGTGCTCTCGGTCGTCGGCACGTTGCTCGAGCGCGCCACCTTGAAGTTCACCGGGCTCGGACTCGGCTCCGACGGGCGTGGCACGCTCGGCTCGGCACTCGTGATGGTGCTTTTCTTCGCGCCGCTCGAAGAAGGCCTGAAGGTCGCGTGCGTGTGGCCCGCTTACGTGCGCCGTCGTCTGCTCACGGGACAACTCGGTGCAACGTACGCCGTGTTGGCCGCCGGTGGTTTCGCCTTTGCCGAAACGCTGTCTTGGTTTCTGCTGTGGGATCAGAGCAGCTGGCTCGACGTGTTGCGCGCGGGCATCGCGCTGCCAGCCCATTTCTTCTTTGCCGGGCTCTGGGGCTACATGCTCGGCGGAGGTCGCCGGGATCGCTGGTTTGGTCCGATTTGGCTGGTCTCGGTGCTGCTCCACGGCATCTACGACCACATCATATTCGGGCGTGGTCCTGGCCTGCTGGTCGTCGTGGTGCCGATGCTCGTGCTCATGGCGTTCGGCGTTCGCAGCGTGCTGGGTGAGCCGAGCTCGCATTCGGGGCGTCGTTCGGTCTACTCGCTGTTCGATGCACCGAGCCTCGGCACGGTGCGCGAGGTCATGGATCGCAAAGGTAGGCCGTTGCTCGTCCACTGGATTCTGTTCGGGGCCTTGGTCACCTTGGGCGTCATGTTGTCGTTCTTGGCGGCAGCCGTATACGCGGGGCATCGGCTCGGCATCGACTTCGCTTTGGCCGACGAGGCAGGCATCGAAGGCGCCGTCCCCATTGCTCTGCTCGGCGGCGCTCTCCTGCTGGCGTTTCCGTTCTCGGCTTATCTGGTGGCGCGAGCCAGTGGCTCGGTCAGCGTACTGGAGCCTGCTTGGGCAACGGGTGCTGCCATTCTCGTCGTGCTTGCCCTGTTCAGCGTCACCGAACCCACGGCGTTGCTGGTGGCGTTGGGCATCGCGCCCGTCGGCTTCGCGCTCGCGTGCGCGGGCGCTTGGTTCGGCCTCGAGCGTAGCTAGGTGCGGATTCGGTTGACCTGCGGCGTGCGACCGACAGCCGAGTTCGTCGAGGGTCTTTCAGAAGCAGAGCGTGTCGAGGGGCGCTCAGAAGCAAAGCTCGTAGAGGGCGCGGCACGATTCGATCTGGGCCGGAGCGATCGCGGTCTCGTAGGCGCTGCGTTCGCTCACCGTGATCGAGCGGCAAGCGGAAAGCTCGTTCAAGCGCATCGAAAATTCGTCCCTTTGGTCGCTCGCGCAATCCTCCAACTGGAAGACTCGAGCGCTCTTGCAGCCAAAGTACGCGGTCCAGTCGCCGAGCGACTCGGCACAATTTTCGAGTTCTGCCGAGAGGTTCTGTCCCGGGACGCCATCGCCCGTCTGGCAGGAGTCGAAGGCCGCGGCGCAACTGGCCCGTAGCTCGCTGTCGGTGTTGCCGCGAGCGATGGCGATGGCGACGGCTCTGCAACGCAGCGTGCCCGAAGTGACGATGTAGCGGTATCGCACGTCGGCTTGGCACACAGCGATCCGCTCGTCCTTGGTCGTCTGCGCCAGCTTCTTGCTGGGGTCGACGCCCGACTTCACGCGTCCACCGCTGATGCAGCCGACGGCAGCGAAGGCCAAGACCCAAGAAGCGACGGGTCGGAGACGAAGGGAGCGGTGGGCCATGGCTCCATTGGTCGATACCCGGCCCAGCGACTCGCCGCAAGAAATGCCAGAATCCGCGCACGAGCGGTGATCGAAATGCGGCCGAGGGCCCGCTTAGACGCGTGTCTCGATCAAGCGCACCAAGAGATCGAGATCGACGGGCTTGACCAAGTGCTCTTCGAAGCCGCCTCTGGCGCTTCGTCGGTGATACTCGGGATCGCCGTAGCCCGTCAGCGCCACCAGACGGCACGAAGGAACGCTGGCGTCGTTGCACAACATCTCGGCGACCTGGTAGCCGTCCATACCGGGAAGGCCGATATCGACCAAGATCATGTCGGGCTCGAACTTCTTGGCAAGCTGGATGGCTTCGGGGCCATCGTGCGCGACGCTCACCTCGTAGCCGCGTTGACTGAGAAATTGACCGAGTAGATCGGCTGCGTCGACCTCGTCATCGAGCACCAAAATCTTGTGTGTGGCGAGAGAACTGCGATCACTCATCTGACTCGACTCCACGAGCGCGGTCCCGCTCATTTGGTGGACTGTGTCATGGCGTTCGCGCGTTCGCGTGTGGCGTGTTGCCTCACCGAGGTGCGGCGGGAACGGCTTCCCACACTGTCTGCAAATCGGGACAGTAGTCTTCGGCCAGCAGTCGTTCGAGCTCGAAGCGCACGAACTTTCCACTCAAATGCGGGCTCTGACTGACCCACAGCTCGCGGGTTTTCGTATTCATGACTACGCCATGTGTGGCGATCATTGCATCGATCGCGCGTCGGTCACCAGGTGGCAGAGAGGCGCCATCGGCAGCATTCTGATCACGGAGCCACGCGACGAGATCGATCACGCCTACGGGTGCTTGCGCTAGTCGGATCAGCGCGTCGCCGCGGGCGCGGCGATCCTGCGTGGACGTGCTCGCAAGGACGCGCTGATTCTTGGGATCGTCCCGGGCCGGCCCTTCCAGGTGATTGGTGACCGCCATAACCCCAGGCAGCGTGCGCGCGAAAGGCTCGCGTCCTGGAATGCGCTCGATGGCGCGAGCGTCGCCGTGGCGATCGTTCACGATCACCAGGTGGCTCACCATCGGCTGTTTCGCGGCCAGGGCAGCGAGAGCCTCCGCCGTCGTACGTGTCGTCGAGAGCACCCGGCGCAGCGCGTGCACTACAGGCTCCCCGGTCGTCGTCGTTTCGCCTGCGCGCGCGCCGTGTACGACGATCGCGACGCCCTCCGCATTCATGCCGCTGACCACACCGACGAGGCCAGGCCAAGCGACCGAGGCGAAGGGAATCTGCCCGTCCTCGCGCACGAAAAACACGGCCTTCTGCTCGTCGAAGATGTCGTCGACCTCGAAGTCGAAGGCGCGAGCCAAGAGTGGTCCGCCGGCGCTCGAATGCGCCTCGTCGGCGGTGAACGTGGTGCAGCCAATCAGCGGAGAGTATTCGAACGATAACGAGATGTCGTAGAGGGCGGACAGGTACACGAAACGTTGAAAGGTCGGAAAGAAGCGTTCGTACGGATCGGGCGAAAAGCTGCGGGCTTGGGCAGCGAGCTCGCGCTGCCGTTCGGCACTCATGCCGTGATTCACGTCGCGGTAGCCGAACACGGCGAGGTCCAGCACGAGCGTGCGGAGCGGCCAGCTGGGGATCGCCTGCTCGAAGGCGCCGAACAACCTGCCCTCGTTGGCGACCATCTGCTCGTAGAGCAATTTGCCGTGCGCCCAGCCGAGTTCCTCGGGTCGACCGCGAAGGCCGACCTCCCAAATGCCGTTGCGGCGCAGTGCGTAGTTCGTGCCTGCACGTCGAATGCCGTCTGTCTCGGTGCGTTCGGCGGTTGGGACCTCGATGGCGGGGGGCTCGATGGCGCCCAGGGTCCGCACGACGCCGTGGGTGATGCTCAAGGCCACGCACGCCAGCACGAGGCCGAAAAAAGCGTAGCGCAGGACGCGTCGGCGCCAGCGTACGTGCGGCACCGACCAGACGGTCGACAGTACGCGCACGACGATCCGTGCAGGATCCTTGACCGAATGGAAGTGAGTGACGCGTTGCTCTTCGGGCGGGTAGAAGACCTGGAACGGCACGTGCTCGATCGGCAGACCCCGACGCGCGGCGCGCAGTACGACGTCCGCCTCGAAGGCGAATCCCGGATCGCGGGCGCCCAAGGCCGTGGTCTCGACGACCGGATAGCGTCGCAGGCCGCATTGCGTATCGAGCAAGTGCTCGCCTCCGAAGAAAGAAAGAACGACGTTCGAGAGGCGATTCGAGAAACGATTGGGCGCCGGTGCCCCAGCGGCGGCGAGATCGCGGAGGCCGGTCAACAGCGCTGCCTGAGGTCGAGGCGACAGAAGCAATCGAACGGCTGCATCGGCCGGATGCTGACCGTCGGCATCGAGCGAAACCACGACCGAAATCCCGCCATCCAAGGCCCAAGCGAGCGCGGTCTGCAGGGCGGCGCCTTTGCCCCTATTTTCGGCATGCGTCAGCACGAGCGCCCCGTGCTCTCGCGCCACCTCCGCGGTGCGATCTAGCGAGCCATCGTCCACGACCACGATCGGTGGCAGAGCCGTGTCGGGGGCCTGCGCGTGCCAGGCGGCACTCAGAGCGGCGAGGACGGAACCGAGACTGCGCTCGGCGTCCAGCGCGGGGATGACGAACGCACCCGAGACGCTCAAGGCGCCCCCGGCGCATTCACTGGGCCGACCCAGAAGATGCGCTCTTCGAGTTGGTGCGTGCCGAGCAACGTCAGGCTGCCATCGTCGGGGTGGCGGGCGAACAAGGCCAACGAGTGACTCTCTTGGTTGGCGACGAGCAAGCGCTCGTTACCCAGAAAGCAGAAGTTGCGTGGCACGCGGCCGCCGCTCGGCGTCGTGCCGACGAGGCGAACTACGCCCGCGTCGCAGGAAAACACAGCCAAACTGTCGTGGCCGCGATTGGAAACGTAGAGAAAGCGTTCGTCGGCGCTCAGATGAATGTCGGCCCCGCTGTCCCCAGGCGCGAAGTCACGGGGCAAGGTGCTGGCCGTCTGGATGAGTGCATGGCCGGCCGCGCCTCGTTCCAGGACGAGCAGTGTGCAGTCGTTCTCGTCGACGACGTACAGCCAGCGGCCGTTCGAGGAGAACGCCACGTGCCTGGGGCCGGACCCAGCCGGCGTGTCGATGGTCGAGTGCGGAGTCACCGAACCGGTCGAGGCATCGAAGGCGAGTACTGCAATTCGGTCGGTCCCCTTGCTGGGCACGAAGAGTCGACGATTCTCGGGATCGACCAAGGCAGCGTGGCTCCACTCGCCGGTCTTCAGCGATTGCCGTGCCGGTGTGAGCACACCCTGGTCATCCATGCCGAACACATGCAGCTGGCCGCTGCCGTAGCTGGCCGCCAGCACCCAATTCTGGCTGCGATCGACGGACACGTAGGCAGGTCCGCCGGGGCACGGTGTCGTAGCCAGGAGAGTGAGTGCACCATCGTCGTCAACGCGAAAGCTGGCCAAGGAGTCGGCTCCCTCGACGGCTACGTAGGCTCGCTGCCTGTCCGGTGCGAAACAAAGAAACGAAGGAGCTGGGCCGACGGAAATGGCCTGCTGGACGACGAACGCGTCAGCTTTGGAGGAGAGGACGAGGACATGCTTTTCGCCCCCCACGTACACCGTTGTCATGGCGCGCGGGGTATAGCAGTCCGGAGCGACCAGACCTTGCAAGCAAGGTCAAAGCCAGCAAGAAAGTGAGCATATGGACTCCCCGCTGGCCCCAGATTTGCTGCGCGAGGTGACGGCGCGGGCCAAAAAGCAGATCCGCAAGCGCATGCAGACCTTGCGCAGCGGGCATCCGGCGGCAGCTCTCGCACTCCGCAGCCAGCACGTCGTGACGAGGCTCTTGGCTGAAGACTGGCTGCTCGCCGCCCGTAGCGTGGCTTTGTTCTGGCCTATCCTGGAGCGGGGTGAGGTCGACTTGCGCGGTCTCGACGAAGCGCTCCGAGCCCGCGGTTCTGCGCTCTACTATCCGTTCATGGAGCCCGCGGCGACCGGCTTTCGCACCGGCTTTCGGTTGAGTTCGACGGTGGGCGACGTGGCTGTGCGCGGCGGGAAGTTCGCCGAACCACCGCCAGGAGCGCCCGAAGCGACTCGGGGTGACGTCGAGGTCGTGTTGGTTCCGGCCTTGGCGGCCGACGGACGCGGTCACCGCATCGGGTACGGCGCGGGTTACTACGACGCGACTCTTGGCGATCTGTGTCCGCCCGCCGCAGCGACCATCGTTCTGTTCGACTTTCAGCTGCTGGCAGAGATCCCGGCCGAACCCCACGACGTGGCTTGCGCCCGGGTGGTGACCGATCGCCGCACGCTCTCGATCTGAATCACCTGGGGCGTCGCGTCATTTGCGGCGTCGCGCGGCACAGGCCTCGCGATCGGCACAATGCCCGTAGAGTTCGTGCTTGTGGTGGGTCACCACGAAGCCGTAGCGCAAGGCGATGCGCTCCTGCAGTTCTTCGATCAAGGGCTCTTCGAATTCGGTGATCTGCCCGCACTCCTCGCAGATCAAGTGATCATGGTGGGCGTTCTCGTCGGCCACCTCGTAGCGCGTCATGCCGTCGCCGAAATGCAGTTCGTTGGCGATCCCGCCTTCGGCCAGCATTTTCATCGTGCGATAGACCGTGGCGTAGCCGACGCGCGAGTCGACCGAGCGAACGCGCTCCAGCAACTCGTCGATCGTCAAATGTTCCGTGGAGTCGAACAACGTCTTGATGATCAGGCTGCGCTGCTCGGTGGTGCGCAACCCCTTCTCGAGCATGTAGTCGTCGAGATTTTGCCGCAGGCGCTCGAGATCGGGCGCTCGTGGCTTGTCGCCCAGCAAGGCGTCACGCGTTTTTTCGCTCACGAACCCGTTTGCCACAGCTCAGAGCTGGCGCCCAGGGTCATTCGAGGCGCTGCGACGGAGAAGCACGACCGCGGTGATTCCAGCGGCTACGGCAGCGAGCAGCGGGGCGAACGAGGCAGGAAGGAGGAGGCTGGCGACGGCGACGCTGGCCAGTGCAGCGGGCACCACCGAGAACAGGAGACCCATCCAGGTTTCGTGGCGCAGGGCCTGTGCTTCGACCAGAGCCCGGGCGGCTTGGAGCGGCTGCTCGCCACAAACGCTGATGGCGCGGTCCCGGGCACTGACCGAAGGGAGACCGAGAACCAGGGGGACCTTTGCGGCATGGAGAGCGCTATCGTCGAAGCCCGTACGGCCGACGACGGCCACGACGGCTCCACCTTCGGCTAGGCGTCCGACCTCGAGCCCGCGTTCGGTTGCCGGGATCTCGGGGCGCAGGTGCTCGACACAGAGTGCGCGACCGACGGCCTCGCTCGTCTGTCGCGAGTCGCCCGACAACAACACGGGTTCGAACCCTGCCTCGCTCAGCTGCTGAATCATAGCGCGCGCGCCGGGCCGCAGGCCGTCGATGAGCGCCAAAACACCGAGCAAATGCTCGTCTTCGGCGACCAGCAACGCAGTCTTGCCCTGACTTTCGTACTTTCGCAGCGTCTCCTCGGCGACCGCGATGCTGATGCGTTCTCGCAAGAGCAGCTCGCGGCTACCAACGACGACGGGCGCGCCGCGCGAGCTGACGCACAGCACGCCGAGACCCGTGACGACGTGATGGTGTCGCGAAGCATCGGGCGTTAGCCGACGCGCTTCGGCCGCGCGCAAGACGGCGGAGGCGATCGGGTGAGGCACGACACTCTCGGCGCCAGCCGCCAGAGCCAAGACCCGCTCCAAGGTGGCTTCGCGCAGGGCCTCCACCTCGGCCACTTCGGGCTCCCCGTGCAGGATGGTGCCGCGCGCACACAACACCACGACCGACACTTGGCCGGCCATATCGAGCATGCCGGCTGAAGGAAAGAAAATGCCCGAGCGCCCCAAGCTAGCGAGACGGCGCGCTCCCAGTTCGGCCGGCAAATGAAGTAGAAGCGCGCCAGAAAGCGCGCCCCACGTCGCCGCCCACACGCCGAGCGCCTGAGGCGTACTGGCGCCGAGCAGAAACGCCGTCGAGCCGAGCAGCGCGCCGACCAGGGGAGCGCCTTGCAGACCGAGGCGTTCGGCGAAGCGTGCCGCCGGCAGAGAGCGATCGAGGCGCCCTTTGCCGTGCTGCACGAGGACCGCCAGAGTTCGCTCGGCACCGCTGGCGGTGCAGACGACGCGCAGCCTGCCTCTCTGCACGGTAGCACCAGCGAGCAGACGCGATCCCTGCTGCACCTCGGTCGTGTCTCTCGCGTCCGGCCAAGGCCACACGATGGCTTGGCCGGACACGACAGCGCCATCGACCGGGACTACGTCACCTGCTTCGATCAGGATCTCTTCGCCGGGACGAATCGCTTCGGGCACGACACGTTCGCTCTCCTCACCGCGGGCGCGAGTCGCTTCGAGCTCGAGCGACGCGCGGATGCGGCGGCGTGCGCCGACCGTGATGCGTTCGAGTCGCTCGGCGACGCGTTCCTGAACGACTGCAGACGAGAGCAGAACGGCGACGAGGCCGAGCGCTGGTATCAGTGGTTCGTCGGCCCGCGCGCTCAGAATGAAAGCCACGGCGGCCAAAGCTGCGGGAGCGAGCCGCACGACGGCTGGGCCCAAGAGGCGTCCTGGACCCGGCGAGGGCGCGGGAGGGAGGCGACCAAGACGACTTGGAGGAGCCGGAGCGACGGATGCTGCGGGGACGCTGGTCGTCGGCTCCGGAGGCGGTTCACTCGGCGCTCCGGGGGTGTCGATGAGCTCGGGTTCGGCCGGCGCGCTCGAGAACGAGAAACGGGCCGCGTGCTCGGCGTCGCAAAAGAAGAACTGCCGACGGGCGCTGAATCGAACTGCGCCTGCGCGAGTCGGATCCAATCGCAAGCCGCAACTCGAACAAGCGATGTGGGACTGGGCTCTTGGGGTCAAGGTTCCAGGTGCCCGAGAGCCCAAAGCAAGACGGCTTTTGCCGTGTGCAAACGCGCTTCGGCCTGTGCCCAAACGATGCTTTGGGGCCCTTCAAGGACCTCCTCGGCGATTTCTTCCCCGCGGTGCGCCGGCAGACAATGGAGTACGACGGCCTGGGGATCGGCTTGGTCGAGCAGCTTTTGGTCGAGTAAATAGCCGGAAAAGGCCTGAATTCGCGCAGCCGATTCCTCTTCTTGACCCATGCTGGTGAACACGTCCGTCGAGACGACGTGCGCGCCGCGAACGGCCTCGTGGGGAGAACGCAGTACGGTCACGTGCGCGCCGCGTGCACGCGCTTCTTCGAGCCAATGCGCCTTGGGCTCATAGCCTTCGGGACAGGCCAAGCGGAGCTCCAGGCCGAGCAGACCGGCAGCTTCGATCCAAGAGGCCGCCATGTTGTTGCCATCACCGAGCCAGGCGAACACCAGGCCCTGAAGGCGACCGAAGTGCGCGCGCACCGTTTGCAAATCCGCCAACAGTTGCATCGGATGACTTTCGTCCGTCAACGCGTTGAGCACAGGAACCGTGACGTTGTCGACCAGCTCGCGAATGCGACTCTCGGCATGCGTGCGCAAGGTGATGGCGTGCACCATGCGAGTCAGCACCCGCGCGGTGTCCTTCATCGGTTCGCCGCGGGCAATTTGGGAGCCTTGGCTGCTCAGCACGATCGCATGGCCGCCGAGTTCGCTGACAGCGACTTCCAGCGAAAGCCGCGTGCGCGTCGAGGCTTTCTCGAAGACGAGCGCGACTTGCTTGCCTAGGAGGGGCTTTTCGTGGTGGCCCCGTTCGGCTTGCAGCCGATCCGCGAGATCGAGCACTCGGATCAAGGTGTCGGGGCCTAGATCGGCCAAGTTCAAGAAATGACGAGTCACGAGAGTTCTCCGAGCACGCGGTCGACGATCGACAAACCTTCGTCGAGATCCGCTTCTGAAATGGTGAGCGGGGGGGTAAAGCGCAGAGCCACGCCGCCTGCGACCGTCAGCAGCAAGCCAGCGTCACGCAGCCGCGCCAGCAAAGCGCCTGGATCGACACCGTCGCTCAGGACGAGAGCTTGCAGCAGGCCTTGGCCGCGCTGGCCTTTGATGGCCGCGTGTCGATCGGCGATCTCGGTCAGGCGCGCAGCCAACGATTCTCCCAGGCGTGCCGCCCGAGCAACCAGTTCTTCGCGTTCGACGACGTCGAGGGTGGCCAGGGCGGCGGCACTGGCGAGTGGACCGCCGCCGTAGGTGGTGCCGTGGCTTCCGGGCGGCAGAGCGTCCTCGAGGAACTCTTTGCAGAGCATGGCGCCGATTGGAAAGCCTCCACCCAAGGCCTTGGCCACGCTGAGTGCGTCGGCTTGCACGAACGCGTGCTCGAAGCCCAGAAAGCGCCCCGTGCGGCCGATTCCGGTCTGGATTTCGTCTGCCAAGAGCAAGCAGCCGGCTTCGTCGGCAATGGCCCGCAAGTGCGCGAGGAAGCCGTCGGGAGCTACGATGACTCCGCCTTCGCCTTGGATTGACTCGACCAGGATGCCTGCCACGTCCGGTCCCATGGCCGCGTGCACTGCTGCCAAGTCGCCAAACGGCACGTGCGTCACGCCAGCGAGTGGGCCGAAGCCCTCGCGATACTTCTTCTGACCGGTCGCGGTCATCGCGCCCAAGGTGCGTCCGTGGAAAGAGTTGTCGAAGGCAATGACGCGGTAGCGTTCGGTCTGACCTTGCTGGAAGAAGTGGCGCCGCGCCAACTTGAGCAGTGCTTCGTTGGCTTCCGTGCCAGAGTTGCAGAAAAAAGCTCGATCCATGTGCGTCAAGGCGCACAACTTCTCAGCCAGCCGGATGTTCGGCTCGTTGTAGTAGTAGTTGGAGATGTGGATCAGCTTCTGCGCCTGAGCCGTAATGGCGCTCACCAAGGCAGGATGGCTGTGGCCAAGCACGCTCACGGCGATGCCGGCAAAGAAATCGATGTACGAACGACCTTCCGTATCCCACAAACGGGCGCCCAGACCGCGGTCGATGACGACGGCTGGCTTGGCGTAGTTGGGATAGAGGTGCTGCTCGGCCGAGGCCAGCAGTTCGTTCGAATGGCTCATGGGGAACCCGACTATCCCTCTGTTTTCCCAGTTTGCAACACCTGGACGCGCCGAGCGCGACCTCTCCGCCGTGGTCGAAATCGCCCTCTGGGCTGCGGTCGAAATGCCCCTCTAGCTTCGCGAAACGCGGCTCGCCGGTTAGGTTCGCCCGCCAAACGGAAAGAGCAAGTATGGGCCTAACTACAGAATTCAAAGAATTTGCGCTCAAGGGCAACGTCGTCGACCTGGCGGTCGGCGTCATCATCGGTGGCGCATTCGGCAAGATCGTCGACTCGGCCGTCAAGGATCTCACCATGCCGGTGATCGGTCGCCTCGTCGGCAAGGTCGACTTCAGCAACCTGTACGTGAAGCTGGCCGATGCTCCGGCTGGGACGCTCGAAACGCTCGACGGACTCAAGGCAGCCGGCGTCCCGGTCTTGGCCTACGGCAACTTCCTCACCATTGCTCTGAACTTCATCATCTTGGCCTTCATCATCTTCTTGATGGTCAAGCAGATGAATCGCCTCGAGCGCGCCGAACCGGCTCCGGCCGCGGTGCCCACGCCCGAAGACGTGCTGCTGTTGCGCGAGATCCGCGACAGCCTGAAGAAATGAAAAAGGAGTGAACTCGCCTCGCGGGTTCACTCCTTGGTGGCGCCGCTCGCTCGGTTACTTCACATCCGAACGCGCTGTGCAGGTGGGCGTACAAGTCAGGCTGCCGGAGGGGCCGTCGTCGCAAGCTTCCTTGCCTGCGGCGGTCTTCTTGTCGCCGCAATAGGGCGCCTTCTTGCAGACGCTCGTGCAGCCGCCGTACTTCCCGTCGTTGCCCTTGGGATCGTCGCACTCTTCGGCGCCGTTGCGGACGTTGTCGCCACAGAACGGTGCCGGCTTGCAGTCGTAGCCGCACTTGCCAGCGCCGTACGCAGTGTTGTCTGGGCCGTCGTCACACGCTTCGCCGTCATCCTCGTCTTCGGTGCCGGGACCGCCGTCGCCGCAATAAGGACCAAAGGTGCAGTTCGTCTTGCAGCCGTTGTAGGCGGTGTCGTTGTTCTGATTTCCGTCACCGGCAAGTGAGGCGTCGCCATCGTCGCAGTCCTCGATGCCCGGCTGCACGATGTCGTCGCCGCAGTAGGGGACGTCGGCACAACTCGCTCCGCAAGACTCGGTGTCGTCGAACGCGACACCCGACTGTGTATCGTAGGCGTAGGTGTCGTCGTTGAAGCCGTTGTCACAGGCTTCGGGACCATTCTCGACGCCGTCGCCGCAACTCGGACCGATCACGCACGACACCGTGCACTTGCCCGCCGGGTCGTAGACCGATTCAGCGACGTTGCCCGCCGGGTCGTCGCAATCCTCGTAGGCCGAGGCCAGCACACCGTCGCCGCAGAAGGGGCCGTTCAGGCACTGATCGGTGCAACCCAGATACGGCGCATCTTCGGGGTCGCCGGTCGATGCGAACGGGCCGTAGTCGCACTCCTCGCTACTGCCCTTGACGCCGTCGCCGCAGGTCGGCACGAAGTCGCAGTTGGCGCTGCAGCGATCGACGTTGTTATTGTTGTCTCCGTCGTCGTCGCCGTCGCAATTTTCTGTGCCGTTGCGAATGCCGTCACCGCAGAAGGGCGCCTGCTGGCAGTCGTAGCCGCAGCCGTTGCCATCTGCTCGGTAACCGACTTTGACAGAGTCGTCGCAGCTCTCGGGACCGCTGACGCTGCCATCGCCGCAGTAGCCTTGGAAGCTCTGGCAGCCCGCTGCGCACTCGCCATAGCCGCCGTTGTTGACGCCGTCGTCACATACCTCGAAGCTGGGCTGCAGCACGGGCGGTGATTCCCCTCCGCACTGACCAGGGTCTACACAACCGGGTGCACAAGGATTGGAGCCCCCACTGCCGCTCAGGTAGATGTCGGAGTTGATGCCGTTGTCGCACTCTTCGGCGCCTCCGTTGGTCGTCTGCTCGACGCCGTCGCCACAGAAGCCGTAGCTGCAGCTCGTGTTGCAGCGTCCGTAGATGTCGTTCGCGTTGCCTGTCGTCGGATTGCTGCCCAGATCGCAAAGCTCGGTGCCGGCCCGAATGCCGTCGCCGCAGGTGGTGTGGCACGACGAGCGAGGGGCCAAGAAGCCATCGAGCGTCAGCCGATAGTTCGACCCGGTCGGGTGACGTTCGGCTTGGAACACGACGATTTCGTAGACGCTGCCCTTGGTCAGGCCGAAGCGCTTGTCGTCCGTGTCTGCCAGGTTGCCTTCGGTGCCCGTGAGCGAGCATGCCGCGGGCGTACCCGCGCCGCCGTGCACCGAACAATTGCTGTCGGTGCCGCCGCCGTCGCCGTCGTCTCCCAGGATGACGCGGCCCCACTCGGTGCCGTGGATGCCTCCGATGTCGACCGCCAGCTTGCCGTTGATGAACACCCAAACGTCGTCATCGCCGAAGAAGGTGAGAGTTTCGCCGCCTTGATACTGGAAGAAGTAGCGCAGCTCCGAGGTCCAGTTCCAGTTGCGTGAGCCCGAGCCGCTGGTGTTGGGCGTGAAGCCGAAGCCACGTGCGGCGATGGTCGGGGACCAGCCGAGCGGGTAGAAATTATTGCTGGCGGCCGAGAATTGGTATGCGGAGGTCACGCCCTGGCGAGTGAGTTCGATGGTGTCGCCACCGGTCGGCACTGGCGCCGGATTAGCCGCAATGACGATGTCGTTGCTGCCCGAGGCGTCCTTGTAGTTGAGCGGGTTCGTGTCGCGGTACCAGAGCTTGAACGCGTTCGTGTGGTAGGTCGCACTCAAGCCGTCGCTGGCGTGATCGATCGTGTTGTTGGTGACGCTCGA
>Ga0163144_10004065_pt1 | contig 33177 bp, 32 predicted proteins | sample OliLak19BULKMAT1_FD_123175 | JGI IMG/M metagenome (GOLD analysis project Ga0163144, IMG submission 123175) | Freshwater microbial mat bacterial communities from Lake Vanda, McMurdo Dry Valleys, Antarctica - Oligotrophic Lake LV.19.BULKMAT1 | ecosystem: Environmental > Aquatic > Freshwater >... | reverse complement strand
TCGCGGTCGACCTCGAGCACCAGCCCGTGCCGGTATTGCCCCGGCCCCAGCCGGACCCGGGCGAACTCGTCCCAGCCGACGCCCGCCACCCCGCGCACCACCAGCAGCGGTCCACGCACCTGGCTCGTCCCGGTGTGCTCGACCCGCGGCCACCCGGTCACGCTCATCGCAGGCCCTCCAGCAGCCCCAGCACCTGCTCGCGCACGGCGGCGATCGCGGCCACGGCCTGCTGGTCCTCACCGCCCGGTAGCTCACGGGCGCGGAGCAGCCCGGACAGGTCGAGCTCCTCCACGCTGGCGGCGGGGGCTCCTGCGGCGACCACCGCCTGGCAGGCGTCGAGCACGTCGAACACGGCGCTCACCAGCGCAGCCGAGCGCACCGGGCCGCAGTAGCCGTCGGCCGCGCTCAGCGCCGACTGCTGCAGCAGCCCCTCGCGGACCAGCCGGCCGCCCAGCAGCACCATCCGTTCGTGCCCGGGCAACACCCCGATACCCATCAGGTCCGCCAGCGACGCGACCCGTTCCGCCTCGGCCAGCAACGTCGCGAGCCGGCTGCGCTGCCGGGCCCAGGCCGGGTCGCCCTGGCGGGCGTACCAGGCGGCCAGGGAGTCGGCGTCGCGGGAGAACGAGCCGGTCCACGACACTGCCGGGTAGTGGCGGGCGTAGGCGAGGTCCCGGTCCAGGGTCCACAACGCGCGGACGAACCGCTGGGTGTGGGCGGTGACGGGTTCGGTCATGTCGCCGCCCTGCGGGGACACCGCACCGATGATCGTCACCGAGCCCTCGTCACCGCCCAGGGTGCGCACCCGACCGGCGCGCTCGTAGAACGCGGCGAGCGCCGACGCCAGCCCTGCCGGGTAGCCCTCCTCCGCGGGCAGCGCACCCGAGCGCGAGGCCAGCTCTCGCAGCGCCTCGGCCCAGCGTGAGGTGGAGTCGGCGACGACGACGGCGTCCAAGCCCATGTCGCGGAAGTATTCCCCGACGGTGACGGCGGCGTAGATGCTGGCCTCGCGCGCCATCATCGGCATGTTCGAGGTGTTCGCGAGGATGACGGTGCGGTCCATCAGCCGGCCACCGGTGCGCGGGTCCGGCAGCCGGGACAGCTCGTCCAGCACGTCCGCCATCTCGTTGCCGCGCTCGCCGCAGCCCACGTAGACGATGACGTCGGCGTCGCACCAGGTGGCGACCTGCTGCAGCAGCACGGTCTTGCCCGTGCCGAAGCCGCCGGGCACGGCGGCGGTGCTGCCTTTAGCGACGGGGAACAGCAGGTCGACCACCCGCTGGCCCGTCAGCAGCGGGACGACCGCGTCAAGCCGTTCGACGGCCGGGCGCGGTACCCGCACCGGCCACCACTGCACCGCGGTGACAGCCTCCCCGGCCACGCGAAGCAGGGTGTCGTCCTCGTCGACCTGGCCAGCCCCGCGCAGGTCGGTGACGGTGCCGGACACCTCGGGCGGGACCAGCACGCGGTGCGGGCTGCGACCGGGTTGGGCGAGCTCGCCGACGACCGCGCCGCCGGTGACGGTGTCCCCGTCGCGGACCGTCGGCCGCCACCCCCAGGTGCGCCGGCCGCTGTTCCCCGACGCCTCGTTGGTCGCCGTCGTCGCGGTGGTCCCCGTCGTCGCGGTGGTGCCCGTCTCGGTCGTCCCCGACCCGGTGATTCCCGTTGCGGCAGTGGCCCCCGGCTCCAGCCAGTCCCCGGCCCCGGACAGCGGTCGCAACAGGCCATCGAACACCCCACCGAGCAGGCCGGGCCCCAGCCGGGCCGACAACGGGTGCGCCAGCCGGGTCACGTCGTCGCCGGGCCGCAACCCCCCGGTGTACTCGTAGGCCTGCGTGCGTACCGCGGCGCCGTCCAGCGCGACGACCTCGCCCAGGAGCCTGGCCGGCCCCAGCTCGACCAGTTCGGACATGGCGGTGCCGTTGAGCCCGTCCACATCCACCAGGGGCCCGTTGACCCGTGCCACCCGCCCGGTCACTGTGCCCACAGTTGCTCCACCTCCGGCCCCGCGGCGGCCAGGCTCGCCTCGGCCAGCGTCTCCAGGTCCACCTCGACCCATCGGCTGCCGGCCCGGCCCCGCACGCCGCCCGCCTCCTCGGCGAGCTCGACGGGGTCGACGGGGTCGACGGGGTCGACGGGGTCGACGGGCTCGGTGTCGATGCCCAGCGCGGCCGTTGCGCGCTCCCGCAGGGCGACGCTGACCTGCGCCGCGCGTGGGCCGTCGGCCAGCGCGCCGAGCTCCTGGTGGATGGTCTCGCGGAGCCGGTCGTAGGCCTGGGCCCGGGCGGCAAGCACCACCGCGCGGGCGTGGCGTCGGCCCCGGGAGCGCTCGTGCGCCAAGGCCGCGGCGGCGTCGGCCTCTCCCTGCCGAGCGGCCTGCTCGACGACGTCGGCGGCCCTCGCCCGGGCCTCGGCGAGCCGGTGCTCGCCTGCCTGGATCGCGGCATCAACGGTCCGCCCGGCCTCCTCGCGTGCGGCGGCGAGCAGCCCCTCGCGCACGCTCTGCAGGGCCGCATGGGCGGCCGCGGTGTCCCAGCTCACGCTCGTGCCTCTCCGCCGGGACCCTCGTCTCGGGCCATCGGCGCCATGACGACGGTGAGCGGGATGCCGGGCTCCGGCGCGGCGGTGATGAGGTCACCGAGCGCCTCGGCGGCGGCGGGGGTGAGCACGACCACGGCCACGTCGGCGGGCAGCCGGTGCCAGGCGTCCAGCACGTCTACCGGGTCGGCGGCCTCGACCACACGGGCCCCCGCGGCCGCGAAGCCGATCGCCCGCCCCCGTTCCCCGAGCACCACCACCTCGCCCATGCTCAGGCCCTGCCGATCAGGATGACGGCGACCACGAGGCCGTAGATGGCGATGCCCTCGGCCAGGCCGACGACCACCATGGCTCGCCCGAAGATCTCGGGTCGTTCGCTCATCGCCGCGAGCGCGGCGGCGCCGGTGTACGCGACGGCGATCGCCGCACCGATCGATGACCCCGCGACGGCGATGGCCGCACCCAGCAGGGCGGCCCAGTTGCCCGCGCCCGCGCCCGCGTCCGCGTTCGAGGTCGTGGCGTCTGGGCTGGGCGCCGGGGCGGCCTGCAGCGCGGTAGCCGCGGTGGCCGGCTCCCCGAGCCCGACGACCGCGAGCATCACCAGCGCCCCGACCAGCACGAGCGCGCCCGCCCCGCCGAGCACGAGGGCGGCGCTGCGCGGGTGCCGCCTGGCCAGCAGCAGGACGCCGGCGAGCAGCGCGAGGGTGATCGGCAGCGCGAGCAGCGCGGCTGTCTGGGGGTTCATGGCGATACCTCCTGGGTGGGTGCCGTGGGCTGGTCGACCAGGGGCAGGTGCCACGGGGCGAACGGGCGGCCCTCGCCCTGGAACACGCGCGAGAAGAGCTCGTAGTACTCCAGCCGGAGCGCCTGGACACCGGCAACCAGCGCCTCGAGCGCGAAGGCGACCAGGTTGCCGAGCACGAACACGAGGACCGCGGCCGCGACCCGGACTCCGCCTCCGGACCACAGGGCGACCGTGGCGGTCCAGATGACCGCTCCAAGGGCGGCGTGGGTCAGCCCGAACGCGGCGATCCTGGCGAAGCTGACCACGTTGGAGCCGAGCCTCACGACCAGGTCGAACAGCTCGACCACCGCCTGCACGACGGCGGACCCGCCCCGTCCGGCGGCGACGTACAGCCCGACGAAGGACAGCACCAGGCCGGTGCCCGCGAGCACCGAGCCGACCAGGACGAGCGCGTCGGAGGACGCGAACAGCCCGCCCACCACCAGTCCGGCACCGAGGAACACGGTGGCTCCGGCCAGCCCGGACGGGGCGTACAGCGCATAGCCCCAGCCGCCCTCGCGCACCCGGTTCACGGTGCCGATGGCGTAGGCGATGCCGAGCAGCACCGCACCCAGCGCCAGGCCGGCGAGCAGCAGCGTCACGGGTTCGTCCAGGGGGTACAGCCACAGCACCGGGATCACGCCGGTCGGACCGAAGAACTCGCCGTAGGCCGCACCGGCGGCCGTCGCCGCCAGCCCGAGGGCCAGCACCAGGGGCGCCGCCGACCGCAGCCTGGCCAGGACCCGTGGCCGGCCGATGCGGGCCAGCATCGCCAGGATCACGAGGACCAGGCCGTGGCCGACGTCGCCGAACATCATCCCGAACATGACGACGTACGCCGCGGCCGCGAACGGCGTGGGGTCGACGTCGGCGTAGGGCACCTCGGAGTACGTGCGCACCAGGGTGGTGAACGGCTGCGCCCCACCGCGGCGGCGCAGCAGCGTGGGTGGCTGGGCTCCGGAGGGGCGAGGCAGCTCGACCACGGCGCCGCCCGCGCCGGCCAGCCGCTGGGTGAGCCCGGCCACGCGGTCGGCGGGCATCCAGCCGGCCAGGGCCGCCGCCCGGTCCGAAGTGACCGCGGAACCGGCGAGCCGCTCCAGCGCGGCCTCCCCGGTGACCAGGTCGACTCGGCCCTCTCGCTCCAGGTGCGCCAGGTCGGGGGGCCCCAGGCTCACCGCCGCGTCGTCGGCGCGCTCCCGGCCGCGCTCGGTCGCGCCGAGGCGCTGCAGCAGGCGGGCCGCGGGGCCGGGCACCTCGTCCGCGCCCGGTGCGGTCTCGAGCTCCACGACCCCCGCGTCGGCGATCTGGACCATGACATCGCGCAGCCGTGCGCGGGGGGCGACGACGGCCACCCTGGCCATCGCCACGGGCGCGATCCGCTCAGACGACGGCATCGAACAGCTCCAGCGGAGCGCCGCCCCGGGCTGCCAGCTCCAGCGCGGCACGGACCCGCCACGCGTCCACGGCCAGCAGCGCCACCGCGCCCAGCACCGGGACCAGGTCGAAGCCCGACGAGCGGACCATCGAGCGGGCGTTGTCGTCGACGGTGCGCCACCACCGTGCTTCTGCCTGCCACAGGTCCTCGAGGCGGGTCACGTCGACCATGGCCCAGCGGGCGGAAGACGGCAGGCTCGCCGACAGCCCGACCAGGTCCGCGCCGATGTCGCCAACGGTTTGGTTGGTGACCGCGCGCGCGGTCGCCGGACCCAGGGCGCGGGCCACCAGGTCGTGCGGGACCGAGGACCCGGCGGCGGCACCGTCCGTGAGCGCGCGGGCGAGCACGAGAGCCGCAGCCCCGTCCGCCCACCGTCGAGCGCCCGGTGCCGCCGAGGACACCCGGGCCGCCAGCGCCAGGCGCATTCCCAGCTGGATCGCGCGGTTGTCCTCCCCACCCGGGTCGGTCCACGCCGAGCTGGCCAGCTCGGCCCGCAGCCGGGCGGGGTCGGCGGCTCCCGACAGCCGCGGCCAGGCCGTGGCCAGGCTGCCCAGCTGGTACTCCGGCAACCCGCTGGGTCGACCGTGCAGGCTGCGGAGCAGGTCGTCCACGTTGGCGATCTCCGCCCAGCCGCTGATGACCCGAAGCACGTCGGAGCGCTCGCGCGGTAGCCAGCCCGCCAGCACGCGGACGTTCCATAGGAAGGTGGCCGCGACGGCGTGCTGGGCGCGGGCCAGGTCCTGGCCCTGTCGCACCTCGCGGCCGTACGGTCCGGCTGCCAGCGCGGCCAGCGCCTCGTCCCAGCTGGTCGTGGCGGCGAGCGTGCGGACGCCGGCGGAGCCGAGTCGGCGGCTCGTCGCTGCCCGGGCACGGACGGTGGCAGCCGCCCAGCCGGCGCTCACCGTCCCGGTCCCGTCGCCGCGGCCGGCGTCGCGGAAGGCGTTGCGTCCGGCTGCGACCCGGCCAGGCCGAGCAGCGTCTCGGCGCGGTGGAGCGCAGCCGCGACCAGTGGCGCCTCCCGGTCCGGGCTCACCGTCCGGATCCGTCGGGCCTCGGACTCGGCCTGCTTCAGGTCGGCGATGGCGAGCTCGTCGCTGGTGCGGCGCTGCTGCGCGGCAGCGGCGGCCCGGGCCGCGTCGGCGTCTGCGCGCGCTTGCGCGAGCGTGGCGGCAGCCGCACCGTCAGCGTCCGCCCTGAGGCGTTCGGCGGTCTGCTCGGCGTCGGTGACCGTCCGGGCGCACTCCTGCTCAGTGTCGGCCAGCAGGGCCAGCACCGGCAGCAGCTCCTCGCGCAGCAGGGCGGAGCGGTCGACGGGGACACCTGCCGGTCCTGCGGCCCCAGGGCTGCCTGTGGGTCGGAACCGGTCCAGCAGATCGCGTGGTGTGCGCACCTGTGACCCCGCCTTCGCCCGTCACCCCATCGTCGATCGGGGTGCCGGACGCCGCCAGGGACGAAGGTCACTGGGGGCGGCGCCGCTGGAACGGCGCTGCTGGTGCATTCATGTCCTGACACCTATTCAGGACATGACTCGTGCAGCCCCACCACTCCTGCCGCTGCTCCGTAGCGACTCAGCCACGGCGGACGAGGGCGATCCCGCACCATCGACGCGTGCGCCGTCGGCTGGTGCTCGGCCGCCGGAGCGCATCGCGGACATGTCGGAGGCGGAGCTGGAAGCGCTCGTAGACGAGGCCTGGCAGCAGGCCCGCGAGACCGCTCGCCGGCTGTGTGGCGGCCCGGTCGGGGACGATCCCGCCGATGCGGACGGCGGACCCGCATGATGTGGCGGCAGGACGACCTGCCGTTCCGTGCCGGCTGTTCCTCAGGGACCTCATCGAGATCGGTCAGGCGCGCGGTCCGGAAGTCGTACGCCGGCTACGGCCCGGCCGCGACAACTCGCTGGCCGTCCTTTCACACCTTGCGGATCCGCGGCCTCGTCGACGCTTCGGTGTGTGACGCCCTGGCCCTGCTGGACGGGGTCTCGGACTTTGAGCTGGATGAGCGGGCCGCGCAGACGGTGGCGCTGCTGGCGCTGATCGCCGGTCAGGACGTCGAGCCGGTCCAGGACGGTGACGGCACGACGGGCGGTGGCGGATCGCGCGCCGTGTCGCCCCGGACCGGGTCATCAGTGTGGTGGACCCCGAGGCCCGCCACGCCCACAAGACGGTGACGCGGCGTCAGGACGGATTCAAGGCGCACCTCGTGGTCGAGCCGGACACCGGTCTCATTACCGCCTGCGAGGTGACCAAGGCCGGGCCGGACGCGGCCGACGGCAGGGTCGGTGTCGCGCTGCTGAGCGCCGACGCCAGCATCGAATCACCCGTGGACGTCTTCGCCGACAGCGCCTACGGCACCGGGCACGTCTTGACCGAGCTCGCCGAGACCGGTCATGCCCCGCTGGTCAAGCCCTGGCCGACGCGGCCCGTGGTCCCGGGCGGGTTCACCCTTGACGACTTCGCCGTCGATAAGACCGCACGAGCGGTGACCTGCCCGAACGGGATCACCAGGCCCATTTCCCGGACCCGGAGGGTGACGTTCGGCGCGGCGTGTCGAGGCTGCCCGTTCCTTGCCCGGTGCACCACCAGCGCCCGCGGGCGGAAACTGACCCTGCACGAGCACGACGCCCTGCAGCGGGCTCGTGGCCAACGCGCGAAGGACCCCGACTGGCAGGCCCCCTACCGCCGGCACCGGCCCATGGTCCAACGTTCTCGCCTGGCTCGTCGCCGTCGGCAACCGTAAGGCCCGCTACCGCGGCGTCGTGAAGAACAACGCCTGGCTGCAGACCCGGACCGCGGCGCTCAACCTGCGCCGCCTGCTCATCCTCGGCCTCACCCGCCACGACGGGGCTGGGCACTGGCCTGACAGTCCGGCCAGGCCACAAACAGCCCCCACCAGCCCCCCGAGACCCTCCGCAGAGGACCAGGACGAACCAGCACCGGCACCAGCAGCCTCAACAACGGCGGCGCGACCCATGTCGACCTCACAGATCTGACTCTCCCCAAACCGACTGCCCCGAAGCACCCCGCCAACCACACACGCCCAATTCAGCAGTCTCCTAGCCAGCAGCGCCTGCAGCGGCGGGGTCGACCGCGTCACTGCGACACATACAGCTGACGGGGGTTCTACCTACGGGACTGATGCACGAACTGGTGACACCTGGCCGGTCACGACCACGGCGTGCCAGGTGGTGACGTCGCACTGCTGACGTCAGAGTGCGCGGAGTTCCTTCCGGAGCACGAACTTCAGCCCTGACCAGACCTCGTCGATGGCGCAGACCTTGACGTCGACCATCCCGGTCGGCAAGAACATCTCACGCAGCCTGTCCTCGGTGATGTCGGTCGGCACCTTCGACGCACGCCTTCGGCCAGGCGGTCCACACGGCCGCGTTGTCCGGTACCCGCGCTATCGCGGCACGGAAGAAGACATTCATGGCGGCCGCTTCGGTGGCAAAGCACAGAACAACGTCGGCGGGCTCTTCCTCGGCGACCAGGCGCACACCAGGCGGAAGGTCCGGTACGGCGAAACCAGGCGGGGCACCCACCACCGACACGGCCATTCCTTCGCCGATGCCCAGCTTCTTGGCCAGCGGTGTGCCCGAGTACTCGGCCATCAGTGCCCGGCCGCCGAGCCCGCAAGCCCGACTCCGAGCATCAGCGCGTTCACGCGACCTCCCGACCGTGCAACGTCGATCGCACCGTACTCGCGAGGTCCCGGCGCGATCCAACGGTCTGAAAGACCTGGTCGAACCAGACCTGGGTTGATACCCTGGCCGAGGAGGTGGTCAAGGTGTCACGTATGGTCCCCGTGACCGAGGCGAAGGCTCAGTTGTCACGCCTGCTTGAACGGGTCAAGAACGGCGAACGCGTGGTCATCAGCAACGCCGGCAAGCCCGTCGCCGTGCTTTCGGCCTATGACCCCGACCCTCAACCGCGGCAGTTCGGCGGGTGGGCAGGCAAGGTGTGGATCAGTGATGATTTCGATGCCCCGCTGGAGCCGAACCTCCAGCAGTACTTCGAGGCAGACAACGAAGCTGACTTGTTGTGAACTTGCTGCTCGACACGCACGTGCTGCTGTGGTCCATCGCCGACGACCCGCGCCTGTCAGCGGACACGCTGCGGGAGATGGCCGATAAGCGCAACCGGCTCGTGGTCAGTGTGATCAGCTCGTGGGAGATCACGATCAAGGCTCAGAAGGGTCGGCTACGGATACCTGACGACCTGCGAGCGCAGATACGGGCCACCAAGGCGGAGATCCTTCCAGTCACGCTCGACCACACGCTGGCTGTCGGCGATCTGCCCGCCCTTCACGGCGACCCCTTCGACCGGCTGCTCATCGCGCAAGCCAGAACGGAGGGGTTGACCCTCGTGACAAGTGACACGCAGATCTCCCGCTACGACGTGGCGGTGCTGCCCGCCTGAGCCGCGGAAGGTGACAATCACCGCATGGCACGGCGCAGCGGCACCCCTCCCCCGACGGGCACGTCCGACGGCAGCGACCCCGGCACGGTCGTCGACATCGAGGTCGAACAGGAGATGGAGCAGGCGTTCCTGGAGTACGCCTACTCGGTCATCTACTCCCGCGCCCTGCCCGACGCACGTGACGGGCTGAAGCCGGTGCAACGGCGGATCGTGTACCAGATGGCCGACATGGGCCTGCGACCCGACCGGGGACACGTCAAGAGCGCCCGGGTGGTCGGTGACGTGATGGGCAAGCTGCACCCGCATGGCGACACCGCCATCTACGACGCCCTGGTCCGCCTCGCCCAGCCGTTCACGATGCGGTTGCCGCTGGTCGACGGCCACGGCAACTTCGGCTCGCTGGACGCCGGCCCCGCGGCCGCTCGCTATACCGAGGCACGCCCGGCCGCCGCCGCGCTGCTGATGACCGATGGCCTCGACGAGGACGTCGTCGCGGTTCGCGGAAACTACGACGACTCCCTGAAGGAGCCGGTCGTCCTGCCCGCCGCCTATCCCAACCTGCTGGTCAACGGCGCATCGGGGATCGCCGTGGGGATGGCGACGAATATGGCCCCGCACAACCTCGTCGAGGTGATCGCCGCGGCCCGGCACCTGCTCGACCGTCCGGGCGCGAGCACCGAGGACCTGATCCGCTTCGTGCCCGGCCCGGACTTCCCGACGGGCGGGGTCGTGGTCGGCCTGGAGGGGGTCCGCGAGGCCTACATCAGCGGTCGTGGCACCTTCCGGATCCGGGGCCGGTGCGAGGTGGAGGCGATCACCGCCCGTCGGCAGGGCATCGTCGTCACCGAGCTGCCGTACGGCGTCGGCCCGGAACGGTTCATGGAGAAGGTCAAGGAGGCGGTCGACGCCAAGCGGCTCGATGGCATCTCGGGCCTGGTCGACCTGTCCGACCGCCGCCAGGGGATGCGGGTGGTGGTCGAGCTCAAGTCCGGGTTCCGGCCCGAGGCGGTGCTGGAGCAGCTGTACCGCTTGACCCCGCTGGAGGAGTCCTTCGGCGTCAACAACGTGGCCCTGGTCGACGGCCAGCCCCGCACCTTGGGCCTGCGCGAGCTGCTGTCGGTCTACCTCGAGTTCCGCATCGACGTCATCCGCCGCCGCACCGCGCACCGGCTGGCCGTCGCCGAACGCGACCTACATCTGGTCTCGGGCCTGCTGGTCGCCGTCCTCGACATCGACGAGGTGATCGCGCTCATCCGTTCCAGCGACGACGCGGCCGCCGCCCGCGAGCGGTTGCAGCAGGTCTTCGACCTGTCTCCCGAGCAGGCCGAGCACATCCTGGAGATGCGGCTGCGGCGCCTGACCCGGCTGTCACGGCTGGAGCTGGAGGCGAGGCGGGACGAGCTGACCGCCGCGATCACCGCGCTGCGGGCCATCCTCGGCGACGAGACCGAGCTGCGCCGGGTCGTCGCGGTCGAGCTCCAAGCCGTGGCCGACACTCACGGCACCCCGCGCCGCACAGTGCTGCTGGAGGCTCCCGCCGGCGAGCCGGTCCGGTCCGCGGGTCGCGCTGTTGCCACCGCCGACTTGCAGGTCGCCGACGAGCCATGTGTGGTGCTGCTGTCGACGTCCGGCCTGCTGGCGCGGACGGCGGGTCCCGGGCCACTGCCCCGGCCCGAGGCAGACGCGAGGCGCGCCCGCCACGACGTGCTGGCCGCGACCGTCGCCACCACCGCTCGCGCCGAGATCGGTGCGGTCACCTCCTCCGGCCGCCTCGTCAAGCTGCCCGTCGTCGACCTGCCGACGCTGCCCGGCACCGCCGCCATGCCCAACCTGGCCGGGGGTGTCGCCGCCACGGAGGCGATCGAGCTCGCCAAGGGCGAGGTCGTTGTCGGCCTGGTGCCGCTGGTCGCCGACGGTCCAGGTCTGGCGCTGGGGACACGCGACGGCGTTGTCAAGCGAGTGACTCCGGATGTACCGGCCGGACGCGAGGAGTGGGAACTGCTCCGCCTTGCCGACGGCGACGCCGTCGTCTCGGTCCTCGCGCTGAGCACTGGCGAGGAGGAGCTGGTGTTCGTCACCAGCGATGCTCAGCTGCTGCACTTCTCCGCCGCCCGGGTCCGGCCGCAGGGCCGGCCCGCGGGCGGGATGGCGGGGATCTCGCTGTCCACCGGGGCCCACGTCGTGTGGTTCGGTGGCGTGGGCCCCGCCACCCCCGGTCTCGTCGTGGCGACCGCCGCGGGCGCCAGCGGCACCCTGGCCGGAACGGGCGCCCGCAGTGTCAAGGTGAGCCCGTTCGACGTCTTCCCGGGCAAGAGCCGCGCGACCGGCGGGGTGCGGTGCCAACGTTTCGTCAAGGGCGAGGACATCCTGGTGGCGGCGTGGGTGGGACCCGGCCCGGCGCTCGGCGCCGACCCGACCGGGGCGCCCGTCGACCTACCGCCCCTCGACCCCCGCCGCGACGGTTCCGGCACCCCTGTCCGCGGCGCCGTCACCGCCCTCGGCGGCATCCCCTGACTCCGGAGCCCCCGGGAATTGCGCCTACGATCCTCTCGCCACGACGGCATCCGACGAGGATCTCGCCCCCGTTGACCTGGACGAGCTGTAGGAGACAGCGCCGGCCTCGGAATGGGTCACGTGTCGGCGCGGTCCTCGATCTCCCAGGCGTGGTCCAGGACGTGCCACACCATGCGCCGCACCTCGTAGCGCGCCGCCCAGCCGCTGCTTGGCGTCGGCTCGACCAGGGTGGGCCGCAACGCCTCGGCGACGCGGTCACGGTCGGTGTGGCGAGCGGGAGCTGCCGGATCCGCCGTGTCGGCGGGCTTTCCAGCCGCCCACGGCTGCAGGCCCTTCAGGCCCAACGCCCTGGCGTAGGAGGCCTCTGCCGCGGCGACGTGCCGGACGATGTCCGCCGTGTCACGACCACCGCCTCGTGGTCCCTTGCGTAGCTGCGCCGGCGCGTTCTCGGCCACCTCCCCCAGCAGCCGCCACGACTCCTGGAACAACTGAGTGAAGACCTCGGCCCGATCAGCATCCAGCGGGTCCGCCTCCTCGGTGGCCTTCGCATCCGGTGCTCCGAAGTCAGTCGTCGCCGTCCCCGGCAGAGTCTCGATCACGGTGAGGGCACGTCCTGGAACCCAGATCTCCGGCGCTGCCCGCCGTGCGACCTCGGCATAGCGCTGCTCGTATCGGGTAAGCGCCCCCAGGGCGCCCTCGACGCCGTCGTCGACACGCGTGGTGGTGCCACCCTTGGCGCTGCGGCACCAGCCGGGCCAAGCCAGCACGCTGGCGAAGGTGCGCTTGGCGCCGCGTTCGATGAGCACATCCATCGCGGGGCCGGCCGGCTCAGACATGGATCTCGTAAGCGATCTCCATGCGGCGTGAGGCGAAGCCCAGCGACTCGTACAGCCGCAGCGCGCCGGTGACGTTCTCGGCATCGACGCCCAACCCGGCAGTGGCCATACCCTCGTCGCGGTATCGCCGCATCGCGTCGAGCAGGAGGGCCGAGGCGATCCCCCGGCCACGGTGGGTGGGCAGCACACCGAGCAGGTCGACCCATCCCTCCGGCCGTTCGGGGTCCGGCCAATCCTGCGGGTAGACCCCCGTGGTCAGCAGTCCGACCACCCGTCCGGTGTCGTCGAGCGCCAGCAGAGACAGGTCCATCCGCCCCAAGGGATGCTCGATGACGCGACGGCGCCAGGTGTCCGCGTCGATCGGTTCGGACCCGAAGTGCTCGGCGAAAGCGGCCGTGCGGACCACTCGGGCCTCGTCGGCGAGGTCTACATGCTCGGCCAGCACAACCAGGTCGACCCGATCGAGTGCCGGCGGGGCGGGGAGGTCCGCCGACAGATCACGCACCATGTCGTAGTACCGGCGGGTGGCGGCGAACCCGTGCCTCTCGGCGAACTCAGCCAGGCCATGCTGCCGATCGCCGACGAGGATCTGCAGCACACCGGGCAGGTGCTGCTCCGGTGCATTCGCCATCACCTGGCGACCACGGTTGCGCTGCCAGGCGAGCAGCGCCGAGCCGACGCCTCGACCGCGGTGCTCCGGATGCACGCCACCGACCAGCTCGATCGTGACCCGCCGCGTTGCCCCGGGCCGCCAGATGACCAGTACCCGGCCGGCCACCGCACCGCTCTCGCGGTCCATGGCGAGCAGGCTGTCGGTCGCCGGGTCCCACCACGGATCGTCGAACGGCTCGCTGATCTCCTCCAACGAGCTCCGCGCCGCCACGTCGTCGGCGACCTCATACGCGCTCACGGCGGCGTGAACGGCCTCGGCGTCCTGCCGCGTCATGGCCCGGAATTCGTACCCGGCCAGCGTTGGCCACGCCATCGTGACCGGTGCGGCTGCGCGGCGCGCCAAGGGTGCCGAGGTGGTCGTCACACCGGAACCATCAGGCGTCGATGCGGCTGCTGTCCACTTCTTTTGCGCCGTCGATGAGGAAGTCTCGGCGCGGTGGCACCTCGGTTCCCATCAGCAGCTCGAAGATCCGGTCGGCGGCGGCGCCGTCGGTCAGCCGGACCCGGCGAAGCGTCCGGTGCGTGGGGTCCATGGTGGTTTCCGCCAGCTGGTCGGCGTCCATCTCGCCGAGGCCCTTGTAGCGCTGGATCGGCTCCTTGACCCGGCGGTTGCGCGAGCGCGCGTCGGCGAGCACCCGCCGCAGCTCGGGGTCGGAGTAGGTGTAGACCACGTCGTTCGGCTTGCCGGGCCCGGTCACGGTCTCGACCCGATGCAGCGGCGGCACGGCGGCGAAGACCCGGCCCGCCTCCACCAGCGGGCGCATGTAGCGGAAGAACAACGTCAGTAGCAGGGTGCGGATGTGGGCGCCATCGACGTCGGCGTCGCTCATCACGATGATGCGGCCGTAGCGCACAGCCTCCAGATCGAAGGTTCGCCCGGTACCGCCCCCGATGACCTGGATGATCGAGGCGCACTCAGCGTTGCGGAGCATGTCCGACAGCGACGCCTTCTGGACGTTGAGGATCTTGCCCCGGATCGGCAGCAATGCCTGGAACTCGGAGTTGCGGGCGCTCATCGCGGTGCCCAGCGCGCTGTCCCCCTCGACGATGAACAGCTCCGATCGGGACACGTCGGAGGAGCGGCAGTCCTTGAGCTTGGCCGGCAGTGCCGAGGACTCCAGGGCGTTCTTCCGCCGCTGGGTGTCGCGCTGCACCCGGGCCGACACCCGCGCGCGCATCTCGCCGATGACCTTGTCGAGCAGCGCGGCCGACTGGGCCTTCTCCACCCGCTTGGTCGACGTCAGCAACGCGGTCAGCTCGGTCTCGACGACCTTGGCGACGATGCCGCGGACCGCCGGCGTGCCGAGCACCTCCTTGGTCTGGCCCTCGAACTGCGGCTCGGGCAGGCGGACCGCGACCACCGCGACCAGCCCCGCGAGCACGTCCTCCTTCTCGACGCGCTCGGTCTCCTTGGCGTTGAGCTTCAAACGTCGGCTGTTGGCGGTGACCTGGGCCCGCAGCACCTTCAGCAGGGACGCCTCGAACCCGGCGACGTGGCTGCCGCCCTTCGGGGTGGCCACGACATTGACGAAAGCCCTGGTCAGCGTCTCGTAGCCTTGCCCCCACCGCAGCGCGACGTCGACCTCGCAGGTCCGTTGCACCTCCCTGGTCTGCAGCGCACCGGTGAGGTCCAGTACCGGCACGGTTTCGGTGAAGGTGCCCGAGCCGCGCAGCCGCCAGGTGCCGGCGACCGGCTCCCCGCTCTCGCCGGGCGTGCCGGCGGCCAGGAAGTCGACGAACTCGGCCACGCCGCCGTCGTAGCGGAAGTCCTCACGCGGCGAGGCCGGTTGGGTGGCGTCGCTGATGGACAGCGTGAGGCCGGGGACGAGATGGGCGGTCTGGCGCAGCCGGGCGCGCAGGTCCTCGGCGACGAAGGCGGCGTCGGCGATGAAGACGTGCGGGTCGGGCCAGAACCGGACCCGGGTGCCGGTGCGCGCCTTGGGGATGCGGCCCGTCCGCTCGGGCGAGGTGGTGGTGAGAAAGGGCGTGAACGTGTTGTCCACGTGACGCCGGCCCCCCGGGTCCGCGAACCGGCCGGGTTCGCCCCGCCGGAAGCTCATGGCATGGGTGCTGCCCTCGCGGTCCACTTCGACGTCCACCCGCGCCGACAGCGCGTTGACCACGCTCGCGCCGACGCCGTGCAGCCCGCCGGAGTTGGCGTAGGAGGCGCCGCCGAACTTGCCGCCGGCGTGCAGTCGGGTGAAGACGAGCTCGACACCGGACAATCCCGTTCGCGGCTCGGTGTCGACCGGCACGCCGCGGCCGTCGTCGTGGACCTCGGCCGAGCCGTCGGGGTGCAGCGTGACGTCGACCCGGGTCGCGTGGCCCCCCATCGCCTCGTCGACGGAGTTGTCGATGATCTCCCACAGGCAGTGCATGAGCCCACGGGTGTCGGTGGACCCGATGTACATCCCGGGACGCTTGCGTACCGCCTCCAGGCCTTCGAGGACCGACAGGTGCCGCGCGTTGTAGTCGCCGTCGAGGGTCGGGGCGGGACGAGCGACGAGGGTCTGCGGGACGGCCACATTCGGATCGTATCCAGCGGGGTCGTGGCGGGCCGGGTGCGACGCGGCCGGAAGGGGTGAAGGGCGCGACTGCGGCGATCCCGGTCGGCTGCTCCGGGGCACTGACCTGACCGGTGGGGATGAACCGGACGCTTCGCCTCAGATGGTTACGCCGAAGGCTGAACCACCTTACTGGGGGAACGACGGACGTGGGCCGCGTGGTTCATTGTGATGACAGCAGGCCCCGTCAGGGGCCGGCCCGTACCGGACGGGATCCTCGATCCCCAAGGTCATGACACACGGAAAATGGTGCCCTATGAACGCTGTGCTCGACGCTCCCGCCATGTCCACCATGGACCGTTGCGACCGCTGCGGTGCCCAGGCATTCGTACGCGCCATCCTGCCCGGTGGCAGTGAGCTGCTGTTCTGCGGTCATCACGGCCGGGAGTTCACCCCCGCCCTGCAGGCCCGCGGCGCCACCATCACCGACGAGAGCGCGCAGCTCGCCTGATCCTGCTAGGCATCAGCCATGACACCTGAGTTGGCGTGGCTGATCGCTGTCGTGGCCGGGATGCTCGTGGGGCTGGCGGGCATCGTCATCCAAGTCGTGCCCGGCCTGCTGCTCATCGTGATCTCGCAGTTCGTGTGGGCGCTGGTGCAGAACAGCCCGTTCGGCTGGCTCGCCTTCATCCTCGGTCTGCTCGTCGCCATCGCGGCCTGGATCCTCATGTACTACCTGCCCGGCAAGCGCCTGCAGGCGGCCGGGATCCCCAACTACGTGCTGGTCATCGCCGCCGTCGCGGGGATCGTCGGCTTCTTCGTCGTGCCGATCGTCGGGTTGCCGCTGTTCTTCATCGGTGCGATCTACGTGGTGGAGTCACTGCGTCACCGCCACGCGAGCCGGTCGTTGAGCTCGACGTGGCAGGCCATCAAGGCGGCCGGCCTGTCCCTGCTCATCGAGCTCAGCGCCGGGATGCTCGCGGTCATCCAGTGGGTGCTCTGGAGCGTGGTGGGCGCGATCATCAGTTAGCACCATTGACCGTTTCGCGCAGCACCTGTAGTTCGTTCTGCGCGAGCTGGATGACTTGCCGCGTTCGCGCCTCGGTGTCGGTGCTGGCGATGCCCCGCGATCTATAGACTTCCACGACAAGCACGACGCTACCCACCCGCATTGCCACGAAGCTGTCGCCCGGTTGGATGTCCGGCGCCTCGAAAGTGGTCGACAGGAAACCGACCGACTCGTCAGCCGGTACCCCGGGCTCGAAGGAAGACCAGAGCACGAGGCCGGAGTCGACCGGCGGGTCAAGCTCGCCGATGCGCCCGCAGGCGGCGACCGCGCGGGAGAAGCCAGCCAACACCTCACTCGCCGTCGCGGCATCCGGGTAGGTTGCCAAGGCCGAGACCAAAGCCGTGTCCTGTGCGGTGGACAGCTGGGCGAACTGGAGCCGCTTCTGATCGGTGGGGTACGCCGTCACCGGCAAGCACGGCTGCAGAGGCCAGGGATGGTCGAGTTCCGTGCGGCTGGTCAGGTTCTCGGGCGGGTCTGCGAGGCGCTCGACGAAGAACGAGTAACCCGTCAGAGCGAGGGACGCCGCCGCGTTCGCGGTGCCCGGCACCGCCGTGGTCGGGATCGACACCGATGGCAGCGGAGTCTCGGGGGTCCCGAGCGAGGCCGGGGGCGACGGCCGGGAGGACGGGACGGACGACTGCTCGACCGAGGGAGCCGGCAGGACGGGCTGCACCTGGTCGACACCGGACCACGGTGACCAGAAGAGGATGCCCACGATCGCGGCAACGACCGCCACCGCAGCGGCTGCTCGGGCGGCGATGCGCTCACGGCGGAGCGCGGCAGCATCGCCTGCCACCCGCTCGCTGGCATCGCGCGCGGTCACGATCCTGGGCCCGACGTCAGCGGCCGAGGCAAACAGAGCAGCCTCGTCGACTCCCTCATCCACCAGCGCGCGCCGCAGGCCGTGCAACGCCCGGTGGGTCTGTGTCTTCACCGTCCCCTCACTGACCCCCAGCATCCGAGCGGACTCGTCGATGCTCATGTCCTCGAAGAATCGCAACGCCACCACGGCTCGCTGCCCACGAGGCAGAGCCAACACCGCCTGCCACACCTCGCTGTGCCGGTGGTTCTCCCCTGATTCGATCGGGACGTCCGGGAGGACGTCAACGAGTTTCTCGCGGCGCCGAGAACGCCACCTACTGACGTGCCCGTTGACGATGGCCCGCCGCAGGTACGCCTCAGCGTCCCCGGTGCGTGAGGCTATGGCGGGCCACCGGCTTCCTGCTCTGACAAGGGCGTCATGCACGAGATCCTCCGGGTCCCCTGCCGAACCGCTCACCACCATGGCGAACCGCACCAGCCGGGGCAACGACTCCTCGACGAACCCCTCGAAGGACTGCACCCTGACACCCTCGCTGACAACGGTCATGGCGACTCCGTTCCACGGCGCGCGAATCGCCCCTCTACCCACTGCACGTTCTGGCGGGCGCAAAGGTTGACAGCCTCGCGTGATCAGCCCGCCGCAATGAGTGCCTCCTGCAGCCGCTGCACCTCGGAGGTGGCCAGCGCAGAGACGCGAGCCCACCCATCGGTTGTGGTCGGGTCCCCCGCATAGAAGCTGTCGGTAGACCACCACCACGTACTGGACGATCCGCACGACGATGATGTCGCTGCTCGGCCAGCCACAGTCGCCCGATCAGCCGGTGCGGACCTCCAGGACGATCCGGGTCGGGTCCTCCAGCCGGTAGACCCGGAACGGCACCTCGCTGTCCACCCCGACGAAGCCGTCCTGGTACCCCTCGAACCAGGCGCCGGCGATCACCTCCGTCACCAGCTCGGTATCGGCCGACGCCACCTGTCCCGCGCCGTCGTACTCGGTGGTTCCCGGGGGGACGTCGACGCTGTCGGGCAGACCCACCCCCATGATCGTGACAGCGAGGGTCGCGTTACCAGAGAGGTCGACACGGTCACCGCTGCCCTCGCGACGCGGGTCATCGCTGTAGGAGGCCCGCCATCCCGGCAGACCGTCGCCGGCGAATTCCCACACCACGCGGTCGAATCCAGCCTGGCGTCCCACCCTCAGGTCGGTGAACAGCACGGGGCCACCGGTTGCCGTCCCGGTGTCGATATCGGTGTTCGCCGGGAATGCCTCGCGCGTGGCGGCCGCCGACTGCGACGGTGGGGTGGCGTTCGGGGCGCTCGGCCCGCCGGACGGTACCGGCGTGGCCTCGGTGACCGGGGCCGGCGACTCCCGGACCGAGGGTGCCGGTACCACGGGCTGGATCCGGTCGCCCCCACTCCACGGCGACCACACCACGAGTGCGATCAGCAGCGCCAGCCCCGAGGTCACGGCACCGGTGACGGCCGCGCTGACGATCCGGCGCCGGGCCCGCACGGCGCGGCGACCTGGGCGCCGGCCCGCGGCCGGGCGATCAGCGCCGGCTGCTCGTCAGAGGCGACCTGCGTGATCGCCACCAAACCGGCGTCGTCGACCCCCGCAGTCCGCGACCCCAGCGTGTGCCGCAACGACTCCAGCGCACGGTGGGTCTGCGTCTTGACCGTGCCCTCACTGACGCCCAGCACCTGGGCGGTCTCGCTGACCGACATGTCCTCGAAGAACCGAAGGGCGACGACGGCCCGCTGCCCGCGTGGCAGGGACGCGACCGCCTGCCACGACGCGGTGTGGCGCAGGGCGATCGGTCCGGTGTCGCGGCCTCCCGGTTCGGGAAGAACGTCGACGAGCCGTTCGCGCCGCCGGGCCCGCCAGCGGCTGACGTGGCCGTTGACGATGGCCTGCCGGACGTAGGCCTCGGGGTCGCGGGCACTGGTGCTGATGTCGGGCCATCGGCTGCCGACCCGAACCAGCGCCTCCTGCACCAGGTCCTCCGGATCGCCCGACGGCCCCCCCACCCACGCGGCGAAGCGGACCAGCCGGGGCAGCGCGGACTCCACAAAGCCCTCGAAGGACTCCACCGCCACGCGATCGCTCACAACAGTCATGGTGACCTCCTCCGGCGCCGGGCGGAATGCCCGCACAGGTGAGACGCCGGAGGTCACGGATCGGTTGACAGCGAGCGGGTCAGTCCTCGGCTCGGTCGCGCAGGATCTGCTGCGCGGCCAGCTTGCCGGGCGCTCCCATCACGCACCCGCCGGGGTGGGTCCCCGACCCGGCCTGGTAGTAGCCGTCGATGGGGGTGCGGTAGCGGCTCCAGCCGGGTGCCGGTCGGAAGAAGTACATCTGCGGCGCCAGGAACTCCCCGGCGAAGATGTTGCCCTCGCTCAGCCCGGTGACCCTTTCGATGTCCAGCGGCGTGACGACCTCGCGGTGCAGCACCAGAGCGCCGAAGCCGGGGAAGAACGACTCCAGGGTGGCCTGCACGGTATCGCCGAGGTTGCCCCGCTCGCTGTCCCAGTCGCTGCCCCGCAGGTGGTAAGGCGCATACTGCACGAAGCACGACATCACATGTTTACCCGGTGGGGCCATATCCGGGTCGACGACGGACTGGATCGAGCAGTCCAGGTACGGGCGCTCGCTGAACCGGCCGTACTTGGCAGCGTCGAAGGCGCGCTCCAGGTACTCCACCGAGGGGCCGATGTTGATGAACCCCCGGTAGTGGTCGGCGGAACCCGGCAATGCCGGGTACTCCGGCAGCCCGTCGAGGGCGAAGTTGACCTTGGCGGAGGTGCCCTGGAACCGGAACCGGTTGATCGCCTCGACGAGGTCGGTAGGCAGCTCGCGGGGCTGCACCAGCTCGGTGAAGGTGCGGCGCGGGTCCAGTGCACTGACGACGGTGGTGGCCGAGAGCTCGGTCCCGTCGGCCAGCGCCACCCCGACGGCGCGGCCGTTGCGGGTGATGACCGAGTCGACAGCGGTGTCGAGCAGGATGTCTGCGCCGTAGGCCTGTGCTGCCCGCGCCAGCACCTGGGTGAAACCGCCGTTGCCGCCCTTGTGGAACGCCCACGAGCCGAGGTGCCCGTCGTGCTCGCCCAACGAGTGGTACAGCAGCACCAGCCCCGACCCCTGCGACATCGGGCCCACCTTGGTGCCGATGATGCCGGAGGAGGCGATGTAGCCCTTGATGATGTCGCTCTCGAAGTAGTCGTCGAGGAAGTCCGCAGCGCTGCCGGTCAGCAGCCGGACCAGATCGTGGACGACCTTCTTGTCGGCTCCGCCCAGATGGGACAACAGCCGGGCGACATCGGCGCGGTCGGCCGGATCGTCACTGAACAGGTCCGGCGGTGCGGCGTCGAGCAACGGCTTGACGACCTGGCACACCCGCTGCATGTCGTGCTCGTAGCGGTCCATGGCATCGGCGTCGTGCGGCGAGTGCCGCTTGATCTCCTGCAGGTTCTCGTCGCGGTCCGGGCCCAGCAGCAGGTAGTCGCCGTTCTCCATCGGCGCGAACGACGTCGCCATGACGATTGGCATGAACCCGTGCTTGACCAGCTCCAGCTCGTGGATGATGTCGGGCCGCAGCAGGCTCAGCGCGTAGGAGAACGTCGTGAAGTGATGACCTGGGAACAGCTCCTCGGTGATGGCCGCACCGCCGACCAGGTGCCGGCGCTCGACGATGAGCGTCTTCAGCCCCGCCTTCGCCAGGTAGGCGCCGTTGACGAGGCCGTTGTGCCCGCCGCCGACGACGATCGCGTCGTAGGTCTTGGTCGTGGTCATCCTCAGGCCGTCTTTCGCTCGGGGTTGAACAGCGGCAGCCGCGCCACGTCGGCGGCGACGGTGCGGTACTCGTGGTTGATGGTCAGTTCGAGGTTGACCCGCGAACCGGGCGCGGCGAGCGGCGGCCGGACCCGGGCCAGGGCGATGTGGCGCTGCAGCATCGGCGAGTACATCAGGCTGGTCGCATAGCCGACTCGCTCGCCGGCGTCGTCGTAGAGCATCGAGTCGTACTCCAGCGGCGTCTCGTCCTTGGGGGGGATCAGGCCGGCCTCGTTGTAGACCCGGTCGTAGTCCCGCCAGTCCAGGTAGAGCCCGACGGTGGCCCAGCGGGAGGTGCCGCCGGCGATCTCGCGGCGGATCGCGTCTCGACCGATGAAGGGCCGGTCGTCGGCGTCGATCCCGCGCAGCATCCAGCCGAACCCCAGTTCCTTCGCCGTGACCCGGTCGTGCTCGGTGTAGGCCAAGCGACTGGTGGAGAACTCCACGCCGATCAGCGCCAGCCCGGCTTCGATCCTCGCCATGCTCAACGCCGTGAGGCCGAACGGGCGCATGCCGTGCGGGGCGCCGGCGTCCATGATCTGGTCGAGCACGGCCAGCGCGTCCTCGGCGCGGACCCGGACCTCGTACCCCAGGTCACCGGTGTACCCGGTGCGCGAGACCGTGACCGGGGCTCCGCCCAGCTTGGTCTCGACAAGACCGAAGAACCCGAGATCGGTGACCTCAGGCGCCAGGGTCGCGAGCAGGACGCGCGAACGCGGACCCTGGATCGCCAGCAGTCCATAGTCGTCGCTGACGTCTGAGATCTCGACCCGCAGGCGCCCCACGAGGTCGGACAGGTAGCCCAGGTTGGGCTCGGCTGCAGTGAGGAAGAACTCGTTCTCGGAATGCCGGAACGCGACGCCGTCCTCCAGTACGTAGCCGGCGTCGTCGCTCCACACGGTGTACTGGGCGCGCCCCGGTCGGCAGCCACGGATGTCCCGGGTGAAGATCCCGGCCAGGAACGTCTCGGCGTCCTTGCCGCGTATCCAGTACTTGTACAGCGGAGATGTGTCGAAGAGCCCGGCGCTGTTGCGGATACCGAAATACTCGTGCTTGGCCGACATGTCGTACTGGGTGGCCGACAGGAAGCCGGCCCAGTGCTGCCAGAGGCCGGTCTTGTTCAGCTCGTCGAGTCTGGGATGAAACGGCGTTGTCCTGATCATGGGCCGGCTCCGTTATCAGCTGAGGTGTCACGCCACCCTAAGCACTGTTGGACAGGCGCGCAATAGGCTCGGTACGGTGGCGTGTGCCCCGGATGAGCCCCGCTGACCGCTACGAAGCGGTCGTCGATGCCGCGCTTCGGGTGATGCTGCGCAAGGGCATGGCCGGCACGACCGTCCGCGACGTCGCGCAGGAGATGGGAACCTCCAGTGGGCTGATCCATCACTATGTCTCCTCGATGGACGACTTGCTGGCCGCCGCTTTCGACCGGGCCGCCGGGGCGGACCTCGACGCCACCAGGGTCGCCATGGCGGCCGGGGGTGGGCCCGTCGCCCGGCTGGCGGTGTTCTTCACCGTCTATGCCCGGGCCGAGAAGGACTGGGCCTTCCAGCTGTGGCTGGATGCCTGGGCGGAGGCGGCGCGTCGCCCGGCGGTGCGGGAGATCTCCTACCGGTTGAACGTCGCCTGGCAGCAGTTGTTGGCCGGCACGATCCGCGCCGGCGTCTGCGAGGGCGCGCTGGTGTGCGCGGACCCGGACGCCTCGGCGTGGCGGATCCTGTCGCTGCTCGACGGGTTGACGCTGCAGGCGGTGGCGCATCGGGTGGCCATTGACCGCGACAGCGTCATCGCCTGGTCGAGCGCCTATGCCGAGACCGAATTGGGCCTGCCGCTGGGCGCTCTGGGGCAGTTGGTCAGCAGGGCAGGTTGACGGTGACGGTGGTGACGACCGGCGGGCCCATCGCAAAGTCGGCCCATACCGGCCGGTCGATGTAGGACAGGGTGCCGGGGGTGCGCTGCCAGTACACCTCCGCCGCACAGCCGTCGCGCAGCACCACCCTGGCCGCACCGAACCAGTTATCTGGTGAGTTGGGCCGGACGTCACTGACGATCCCGCCGACCTCGCTGACCTCGTCGAGGGTGAGCCCGTCGATATCGCCGGCGCCCACGCTGCGGTTCTGCGCCGGTGCCATCCGGTCGAGGCTGCCGCCCACCCGCATAGGAGCCGGCCGCAGGTCGCATGCCACCCCCGGGATCGACACATTGGCATGATCGAGCAGGCCGTCGAGGTCGGTATCAGCCAGCAAGGCCCGGATGTCGCCCCGCGTCTGCCCGGCGATCGGGATCCGGTCGCCGTCGTAGTACTGCCAACCGTCGGGCACACCGGCGGTGCGGCTGAACGGCTGCCCCAGCTTGACTCCGAAGCCGGTCGGCGTGGCCCCGACACCATCCAGGCCGACGGTCACGACCATGTCGTCGCGGACCCAGACCCACACCGTGGGCTGGGTTCGGTCTGTCGCCTCGTACTGAACGCATCCAGCCATGTCGTCGCGAGCGGACACCCGCAATCCGCTGTCCCAGCCGGATGCATCGACGTAGAGCTGCCGATACTCCCGGCTGGACATTCCGAGACGCACCTCTGCGACGCCAGTCCACCCCAGCGTCGCCGGTGCCACCGACGAGGGAGCAGCGGTCGGCGAGCCGCTGGATGACGGGGTCGCGCGGTCCTGCTCGGGAGCCGGTTCCCGCAGGGAGAGCACACCGACCGCAAGCAGGCCGACGGCCAGCGCCCCTGCCAGGGCGCGCAGTCGCGGTCGACGCGGTCGCGCCGGACCGGGCACGAGGTCAGCGGGGGCGGCGTCGCCGGGTTCGACGATCTCACCCCGCACCCCGCCGTTCACCCGCTCACCCGGCTGTCACAAGTCCGGCCGAGCACCACAGAGTTGATGATGCGCTCCTCGGGGGGCACGGGCCCACTGATGGCGACGTCGAGGCCGGCCTGGCGCACCCGGGGGTTGTCGGAGCGCACGGTGAACGTCCGCCCGTCCGCGAGGCGCACCTCGCTCTGCCACTCCTGACCGATGCGCTGCCATGACGTGACCCGTGTCCGCTCGGCACCCAGGGCAGCCACCGCCTCCTTGATGCTCTGCCCGGCCGTCGGGCCGTTGACAGTCCGGGTGGCACCGATGCCCACCACCGTCTCCTCGAGGACGTAGGCGTAGTACTGCCGCTGGGCGGTGTAGATCCGGCACGGCGCGCGCACGATCGTGGCGAGGTCCCAGCCCGGCAGCGCTTCCACCTCGGCCGAGGACATGCCAAGTGACAGCCCGAGGAATGAGCTGTCGTCGATGGCTGGTGCGGGCGGCACGACCTGCGCGTCGACCGTGTCGAACTCGCATTCGTCACCGGCGCGGGTGCCGACCGAGGCGAAGTCCAGGATGCCGTCGGCGTCGCTGTCGGCAATGGTGACGATGACATCCGGCTCGGCGATCCTTCGCGCCACCGGGACGGGGGCGCCAGGATCCATCGTCCATCCATCCTGTCCAGCTCCGGTGAGATCCAGCCGCCCCCCGACAGCAACCCCGAAAGCGGTCGGCGTGACGGTCGCACCCGGTACGCCGTCCCCCAGGGCGACCGTGACCACCCGGCCACCGCGCACCCACACCCAGGGCCGGCCCGACTGGTTCAGCTGGTAGGCCGTGCACTTGCGTTCCTCGTCGCGGCCCAGAATGGTCATGCCGCTGTCCACCGGCCCGGAGGTCGCGGCGTGCAGATGTCGGTAGTCGGCAACCGCCATGCCGAGCCGAACGGCGCCGAGGCCGGACTGGCCGAGGGCGATGTCGACCTCCTTCGCCGCACCGACCGACGGCGACGTCGCGGCGCTGTCCGGGGCCGGCTGCGGCTCGCCTGAGTCCACTGGCGCAGCTGCGGGTGGTCGGACCATGACGACGGCGACCACGAGTGCGACAACGGATATCCCGAGCAGCGCAGCCGCGCCACCAGGTCCTAGCACCGGCGGCCGGAATCCACTGTCGCCGTCGTGGCTATCGGCGGTGCCTGCACGACGGCGCCAGGACCGGCGGTGAACACCCGGCACGCTGCCTGGGGTGACGATCCCTGCCCCACCCGCAGCGCGGGGGTGGCCGTGTCGATGCCGACGGTGACCACCCGGCCCTCGCCCACTCACATCCACGTCGGGGGAACCAGCAGCGCCAGAAGGGTTGCCGGGTGTCATCACCCACCACCGCAGGTCGATCCCAGCACGATGTCGTGCACGACGTTGTCCATCGGGTCGGTCGAAGCGACGAGCGGGATGTCCAGCTGCGGCGTCACCACGAGTTCGGGAAAGGCCGTCAGGATGAACACGCGTCCCGCCGCGTCACGAAGCGTGAACTCCAGCAGGTCCTGCGGTGAGGGAGACTCCACGTTCACCTGATCGGGTCCCATGACCGCAGATACCTCGGCCACGGTTTGGCCAACTGCCGCGCCGCCCACCACTGCGGGTGCCGACAACCCGATCACGGCGTTGTCGACGGCATAGGCGCGCAACGAATCACCGTGGACGAACAGTCGACACGTTCCAGCTGCCCCGATGTCCCGCTCGGACCACCCGGCGACGGCGAGGACCTCCAGGGGTGCCATTCCGATCTCGACGGCCTGCAGCGAGTCACCATCGATCGCGGGCCCGGCCCCATTGCCGTCGATGGGGCTCACTGAGTCTGTCCCGATCTCACAGGCCTGCCCCGGCACCGTGGCGATCCCTGCGTAGTCGAGCCGCCCGTCGGCGTCGGTGTCGGCCAAGGTCGTGACCCGGTCGTCGGCGGCGAACGTGGCGATCGGGACCGGCGCCGCCGCGTCCCAGGCCCAGCCTTGCAACCGCTCATCGGAGCTGCTCAGGGTGTCCCCGAATGTCACCCCTGGCCACGTCGCGATACGCGCTGGGGCGCCGTTGGCTGCGACCGAGACCGAGACCACCCGGGCATCAATGGTCCACACGGTGGCTGTGGTGGCGTCATCCCTCGACCACCGGTACAGCTGACAGCCGTGGGTGGAATCCGTGTACGAGCTCCACAGCGGGTCGTTGAAGAGGCACGGGCCGCCGCACGCCGCACGACGGAAGTCGCTCCCCCACTGGCCGAGTTGGGCCTCGGCGAAGCCGAGCAGACTGACGGTGATGGGCCCGGAGTCCCCCGGTGGAACGGCGGGCACGCCGGCGTCGGAGCCGGCTTCGGCGGGACGGTCGGGCTGTCGCAGGGCGAGCACGGCGGTCACCAGGAGACCGACCACGAGGCACGAAGCGACGACCCGGCCATGGCGGCCCCGGCGAACTGTCGACGGGGCCTCGACGTCGTCGGCTACCTCGTAGTACCCCCCCGCCGGCGCTCCCACGTCGACCGCCGGCCCGTCGCGGGATCAGTCGAGGTAGTCGCGCAGGACCTGCGAGCGGCTGGGGTGGCGCAGCTTCGACATCGTCTTGCTCTCTATCTGCCGAATCCGCTCACGTGTCACCCCGTAGACCTTGCCGATCTCATCCAAGGTCTTGGGCTGCCCATCGGTGAGGCCGAAGCGCATGCTGACCACCCCGGCCTCGCGTTCGGACAGCGTGTCGAGGACCGAGTGCAGTTGCTCCTGGAGGAGGGTGAAACTGACGGCGTCGGCGGGGACCACGGCCTCGGAGTCCTCGATGAGGTCGCCGAACTCACTGTCGCCGTCCTCGCCGAGCGGCGTGTGCAGCGAGATCGGCTCCCGGCCGTACTTCTGCACCTCGACGACCTTCTCGGGCGTCATGTCCAGCTCGACGGCCAGCTCTTCCGGCGTGGGCTCCCGGCCGAGGTCCTGCAGCATCTGCCGTTGCACCCGGGCGAGTTTGTTGATGACCTCGACCATGTGCACCGGGATCCTGATGGTCCGCGCCTGGTCGGCCATGGCGCGGGTGATGGCCTGCCGGATCCACCACGTGGCGTAGGTGGAGAACTTGTAGCCCTTGGTGTAGTCGAACTTCTCGACCGCGCGGATCAGGCCGAGGTTGCCCTCCTGGATGAGGTCCAGGAACAGCATGCCGCGGCCCGTGTAGCGCTTGGCCAGGCTGACCACCAGCCGGAGGTTGGCCTCCAGCAGGTGGTTCTTGGCACGGCGACCGTCCTCGGCGATCCACCACAACTCGCGCTTGATCTTGGGTTCGAGGTCGGGCTCGTTGGCCATCCGCTCCTCGGAGAACAGGCCGGCCTCGATCCGCTTGGCGAGCTCGACCTCCTGCTCGGCGTTGAGCAGTGCGACCTTGCCGATCTGCTTGAGGTAGTCCTTGACCGGGTCGGCGGTGGCGCCGGCCTGGATGACGGTGGGTGCCGGATCGTCGTCGTCAAGGTCGGTGATGACGAAGGCGTCCTCCTCGCCCTCCTCGACGACGGCCTTCTCGACCAACGGCGGCTTGACCACGTCGTCGACCACCACGGGCACGGCATTGTCGGCGCCGTCCACGCTGTCGGTTGCATCCGCGCCCGGGGCGACCACCAGCACGTCTGGGTCGACGACTTCGGCCTCGACCAGCGCCACCGGGTCCGGATCGACAAGGTCGCCGGGATCCAGGTCCGCGGGATCCAGGTCCGGGTCGACCCGGGAGAGATCGGGAGCGACTGAGCCGTCGGCGGGCCCGGCGCCAGCCGCAGCGCCGGCCGGCACGGGAGCGGCAACCGTCTTGGCCCGTGACCGTCGAGCCGGCGCATCCTTGCCCTTGGCGGCCGGCGCATCCTTGCCCTTGGCGGCCGGCGCATCCTTGCCATTAGCGGCCGGCGCATCCTTACCCTTGGCGGCCGGCGCCTTCGGCTTGGCCGTTGCGGGAGCTTCCGACTGGTCGGGGACGGCTACGAGGGTCGGGCCGGCCTCTGGCGAGGCTGGCGTCTTGCGCCGGCGCCGCTTGACGTCGGCCGCCTCCGGGTCCGACGAAGAGTCGGGAGCGGAGTCGACCGAGGCCGTCACGGTGGCTGGAGCCGACCTGCCTGCCGCGATGGAACGGGCGGACGGCAGTCCGGCGGTGCGGAGTGGGTGCTGAGACGACACGCACTGCCCTTCGTCAGGGGGTGGAAGTCACGGGTGGGTCGGCGAGAGGCGACCGCGATCTCCAAGTCTACGGCGCCAGTCGTGTGCCCGTCACATCAACGTCAACGCTCGTGATGCCTCGCCTAGTTCCGACGGAGGTCCAACGGCGGTTTCGTCATGCAGGACCAGCTTTGACTGCCAGGACGGGGCACGTCGCGTCGAGCAGGATGCTCTGTGCATTGGAGCCCAGCAAGAGCTTTCCGACCGGTGACCGGCGGCGCAGCCCGATGACGATGAGATGTGCCGAGACCTCCTCGGCGACCCGGAGCAGGTCCTCCACCGGATCGGTGAGTCGCTCCGGGTGTCGGATCTGATGCGTCAACCCCGCCGTGGTCAACCTTGTCAGGTGGGCCGCGAGGTCGCGCTCTGCTTCGGTCTTCTCAGCCGAGCCGGGGTCCTGTCGGCTGCTGACGACCACCAGGTCGAGCGAGCGGAGGATTGCCTCGGCGACCCCGGCGTCAAGAGCCGCACGTCCCTCTCGGGTCGGGATGTATCCGACGACGACGGTCAACCCCTACCTCCTGCGACAGTGCCACGATGCGCACGCCGATGTGCGGTTCGCGCGGTTCGATCAACCTACCCCAACCCCTCGTCGGGAGCACTGCCACCACGAAGCCGCTTCAGACGGCTTGCCTGAGCCGGCAGCGCAAGGCCTCTGTCACGACCCGCCCGACGGCGGCGGTCTCAGTGAGGAAGCCGTCGTGGCCCGCCCGTGACGCCACGACGACCGGGCCGGAAGCCCCGGGCACCCCGGCCGCAATCCGTTCGGACTGCGGCACGGGGTACAAGCGGTCGGAGTCGATGCCGATCACGGTGGTGTGGGCCTGGACGAGTCCGAGCGCCATCTCGACGCCACCCCGGTCGCGGCCGACATCGTGGGAGTTCATGGCTTCGGTCAGCACCACATAGGAGCCGGCGTCGAACCGGGTCGCCAGCTTGCCCGCCTGGTGGTCGAGGTAGGACTCGACGGCGTATCGACCACCCGTCGCCGGATCCTCACCCGGCTGCGGGCTGCGGCCGAACCGGTCGTCGAGATCCTCGCCGCTTCGATAGGTGACGTGGGCGATTCGTCTGGCGATACCCAAACCCGTGGTCGGCAACCGATCGCCGGGGGCGTCGTAGTAGTCACCGCCGGCCCAGTGCGGGTCCGACCGGATCGCGGCCAGCTGGGGTGCGCACCACGCGATCTGGTCGGCCGATGCGGCCGCGGTGGTGGCCAGCGGCACGGCGCGGGCGACCCGGTCGGGGTGGCCGACCATCCACTCCAGCACCCGCATGCCGCCCATCGAGCCGCCCAGGACCAGCGCCCAGTGGTCGATGCCCAAGACGTCTGCGAGCGCCGCCTCGGCCGCAACCTGGTCCCGCACCGTGATCCGTGGGAACCTGCCGCCCCAGGCTCTGCCGTCAGGGGCCGGCGAGGAGGGACCGGTGGTGCCCTGACAGCCCCCGAGGACGTTCGGGGTGACGACGAACCATCGAGAGGGGTCCAGCGCAGCCCCCCGTCCAACCAGGCCTCCCCACCAGCCCGGGGTGGGGTGGCCCGGGCCGGCCGGGCCGCTGACGTGTGAGTCGCCGGTCAGGGCGTGCAGGACGAGGACGGCGTTGTCCCGCGATGGCGAGAGCTCACCCGCGGTCTCGTAGGCCACCGTCACCGACGGCAGGACCGCACCGCTGTCCAGGGTGAGGTCACCGACGGCGGCGAAGCGTCGGTCACCGGCCGGGTCCCCGTCCCGCCACGCCCACATCAGGCTTCCTTCGCCGCCCGGAACCCCGCGTCGAGGTCGGCGAGGATGTCGTCGATGCCCTCGATGCCGACTGAGAGCCGGACCAGTCCCGGGGTGACCCCAGCGGTGGCCTGCTCGTCCGGCGTCAACTGGCTGTGAGTGGTCGAGGCCGGGTGGATGACCAGGCTGCGGACATCGCCGATGTTGGCGACATGGCTGTGCAGTTCCAGGGCCTCGACGAATCGCTTGCCCGCCGCCAGGCCGCCGGCGATCTCGAAGGCCAGCACCGAGCCGGGGCCGAGCGGTGCGTACTTCTGCGCCAGCGGGTACCACTTGCTGCTCGGCAACCCGGCGTAGGCGACGCTGAGCACCTCGTCGCGACCCTCCAGCCACTGCGCCACGCGCTTGGCGTTGGCGACGTGGCGTTCCATCCGCAGACTCAGCGTCTCGATGCCCTGGACCAGCAGAAACGCGTTGAACGGGCTCAACGCGGTGCCGAGGTCGCGCAGCAATTGGACCCGGGCCTTGAGGATGAACGCCAGGTTGGCGCCCAGCGCGCTGCCGACCCCGAGATCACGGGCGTAGACCAGACCGTTGTAGCTCTGATCGGCCGTGTTGTAGTTGGGATAGCGAGCAGGGTCAGCGGCGAAGTCGAACCTGCCACCGTCGACGATGACGCCGCCGATGATCGTGCCGTGCCCGCCGAGGAACTTCGTCGCCGAGTGCACGACGACGTCCGCCCCCCACTCCAGCGGGCGGATGAGGTAGGGCGTGGCGACGGTGTTGTCGACGACCAGCGGTACCCCCACCTCGTGCGCGACGGCAGCGACGCCCTCGATGTCGAGCAGGTCCTGCTTGGGATTGGAGATCGTCTCGCCGAAGAACGCCTTGGTGTTGGGGCGCACGGCGGCCCGCCAGGAGTCCAGGTCGTCGGGGTCCTCGACGAACGACACCTGGATCCCCAGCTTGGGGAAGGTGTAGTGGAACAGGTTGTAGGTGCCCCCGTAGAGGCTGGGGCTGGAGACGATGTGGTCGCCGGCCTCGGCCAGGTTGAGCAGGGCCACGGTCTCGGCGGCCTGGCCGCTGGAGACCAGCAGCGCCCCGACACCGCCCTCCAGGCTGTTGATCCGCTGTTCGACGGCGTCCTGGGTGGGATTCATGATCCGGGTGTAGATGTTGCCGAACTCTTTGAGCGCGAAGAGGTTGGCGGCGTGGTCGGTGTCACGGAAGGCATATGCAGTGGTCGCGTAGATGGGTAGGGCGCGCGCACCGGTCGTGGGGTCGGGCGCAGCCCCGGCGTGGATCTGGCGGGTTTCGAAGGACCAACCTGTCGTCATCAGTTCTCCTGGGGGTCAGCTGAAGGGGTGAGTGCAGCGACAGCGCTCATCCGCAGGGCCCGAGGAGACGGCACGATCAATGCTGATGCGCCCACTGGGGTCCTCCGGTCGACCAGGGCCCCGAAGGGCCGCGCTTGCTGCCGTCGTGCGACGGCAACCAGGTCTCCATCCGGGGCACCCCACCGCGGAGGAGGGTTGCCGACCAGCAAGCCGGGGCTTGTCGCTGGTGCTCATGACCTGGTGGGAGGATAGATCGTGTCTCATCAGGTGTCACGCACGTCTCAGCATTCGGATTGTCGTGCACTTCGCTGAGCTCGCCATCGCGTCGTCGCGGTTGGCCGAGACGCGTTCCCGGCTGGCGAAGACAGCCATCATCGCCGAGGTCCTGCGGCGGCTCGCCCCCGCCGAGGCGCCGATCGTGGTGCCCATCCTCGCCGGGCAGTTGCGGCAGCGGCGGACCGGGATCGGGTACGTCGGGGCGGGGCAACGACCGCCCGCAGCCGCGACGGCCACCCTGGATGTCATGGCGGTCGACGCGGTGTTCGAGGCGGCCGGGTCAGAGCGGGGGCCTGGTGCTGCGGGCCGTCGGGCCCAGGCGTGGACGGACCTGCTGGCGGCCGCCACCACCGTCGAGCAGGATCTGCTGATCGGCCTGGTGACCGGGGACGTCCGGCAGGGCGCCGCCGCCGGGGTGCTGACCGAGGCACTCGCCGCCGCAACCGGGGTACCAGCCCCCGAACTGCGCCGGGCGGTGACGATGGCGGGCAGCCTGACCGATGTCGCCGTCGCGGTCCTGGCCGATGGGCCGCCGGCCCTCGCGAACTTCGCGGCGCGGCCGGGGCGGCCGCTGGCGCCGATGCTGGCCGCTTCCGCACCGAGCGTGGCGCAGGCGCTGGAACGTACCGGGCCGGCGCACGTGGACTGGAAACTCGACGGTATCCGGGTGCAGGCGCACGTCCTGCCGGCCGGGACCGGCTCGGCGACCCGTGAGGTGCGGCTGTTCACCCGGTCGCTGGAGGAGATCACGGATCGCGCGCCCGCCGTGGTGGCCACGCTGCGCGCCCTCGCGCAGCCCTGCATCCTCGACGGTGAACTGTTGGTGCTCGCCGGTGACGCCCGGCCGGCACCCTTCCAGCAGACCGCCTCCCGCGTGGCCAAGAAGGCAGCGACCGGTCCCGACCCGCTGACCTACGTCGTGTTCGACCTCCTCGGCGTCGGTGAGCGCGACCTGCTCGATGAGCCGTTGCAGCAGCGCCGGGCGGAACTGGATCGGCTCGTGGTCACGGACCTGCTCGCCGCTGCCGCGGTGGGTCCACTGGCCGGAGCGGTGGTCACCGCACCTCAGCTGCGTTGCGATGACGGCCTCGCGAACAGCGACGCCGCTGCCGGCTTCGCCGGTACGGCATTGGCGCGCGGCCATGAGGGCGTCGTCGTCAAAGCCGCCGGGTCCGCGTACGCCTCCGGGCGACGCGGTAGCTCGTGGATCAAGGTCAAGCCCCGGGAGACCCTCGATCTGGTGGTGCTCGCGGTCGAGTGGGGGTCGGGGCGCCGCCGTGGCTGGCTGAGCAATCTCCACCTGGGCGCTCTCGACGCCGACGGCAGCTACGGCGACCCCGGCGGCTTCGTCATGCTCGGCAAGACCTTCAAGGGCCTCACCGACGCC
>Ga0163144_10004063_pt1 | contig 33183 bp, 22 predicted proteins | sample OliLak19BULKMAT1_FD_123175 | JGI IMG/M metagenome (GOLD analysis project Ga0163144, IMG submission 123175) | Freshwater microbial mat bacterial communities from Lake Vanda, McMurdo Dry Valleys, Antarctica - Oligotrophic Lake LV.19.BULKMAT1 | ecosystem: Environmental > Aquatic > Freshwater >... | reverse complement strand
CGTCGGACAACTTGAACGTCGAGATCAGCTTGGCCTTCGGCTCATCCTCGAAGCGAATGATGCGGATGACTTCATCGATGTTGAGGAACGCGATCAGGTAGCCGGCGAGCACTTCGAGCCGATGCTCGATCTTGGCCAGTCTGTGCTTCGAACGGCGAACCAGGACCTCGACGCGGTGTTCGAGCCACTGCTGGAGCACCTCCTTCAGCGACAGCACGTTAGGGACTTGGCCTGCCGACAGCACATTCATGTTGAGCGAGAACCGAACCTCGAGTTCGGTCAGCTTGAACAAGCTCTCCATCATCACCGCCGGATCGACGGTACGGGCTTTCGGTTCGATCACGAGGCGAATGTCTTCAGCGCTCTCGTCGCGGACATCGCCCACGAGTGGCAGTTTCTTTTCCGACAGTAACTCGGCGAGTTTCTCGACGAGCTTCATTTTCTGCACTTGGTAGGGGATCTCGGTGATCACGACCTGCCAGCCGCCCCGCCCGAGATCCTCCTTCTGCCACCGCGCCCGCTGGCGGAATGCGCCGCGACCGGTGCGGTAGGTTTCGATGATCGATTCGCGCGTGTCGACCACGATGCCGCCAGTCGGAAAATCGGGCCCGGGGACGAGTTCGACGAGCTTTTCGACCGTCGCGTTCGGGTGCTTGATCAGATGGAGGGCGGCCGCGCACAGTTCGTCGATATTGTGGGGCGGAATGTTGGTCGCCATGCCGACCGCGATGCCAGACGAACCGTTGGCGAGCAGGTTCGGGAACGCGGCCGGGAGCACGATCGGCTCCTGCTCCTCCTCGTTGTAGTTCGGCCGGAAGTCGATGGCGTTTTCATCAAGACCAGCGAGCAGATCGATGGCGGCGGCCGGCAATCGCGCCTCGGTGTAGCGGTAGGCGGCCGCGTTATCGCCGTCGATGTTGCCGAAGTTTCCCTGGCCGTCGACCAGGGGATAACGCTGCGAGAAATCCTGCGCGAGGCGCACCAACGCGTCGTAAATCGCGCCGTCGCCATGGGGGTGGAACTTACCCATGGTTTCGCCGACCACGCGGGCGCACTTCATGTAGGCCGAAGTCGGCGATAGGCCGAGTTCGTTCATCGCGTAGAGGATGCGCCGGTGCACGGGCTTGAGGCCGTCGCGCACGTCGGGCAACGCCCGGTGCATGATCGTCGACAGCGCATAGGCGAGATAGCGGCTCTCCAGCGCGTCCTTGAGAGGGACGTTCTCGATACCCGATGAATCTGGCGGATCGCCGCCCGGCGGTGGTGGTGTGCGTTTGTTCATGGCACGCTTGCTAACGCCGAGCCGCGCGGCCGCTCAAGTGCGCCGTCGCCACAGCTGCGAATGATCCACCGTGGCATCGGCAACGGTAACGCTGACGAATCAGTTAACAACCTGTTGATAAACGGGGGCTGCGGGCATCCTCTCGCGGTTGGCAAGCCGTTGTTCGACAGGGGACTTTTACATGGCCGAGAAAACCGTATTCGCCGTGCCAGGCCGCCGCATTCAAGTTGCGCGTCCCGTCAAGAGGGCCATGCAGATCGCAATTGCGGTTACGCTGACGACGGCGGCCATTTTCATATTGATGGCGGGCAACGGCATGTTGCAGGCCAAGACGTCGGCCCTGAAAATGATTCCCCAGTGGATGGCCTTCGTGACGCGCCCCGACATTCTGGCGACAATGATCATCACCGCGATGGTCACGGTGGCGGTCATCTACTGGATGCGCGACAGCGAGCGGCGCTGACGGCCGATCTTATTCTAGTGTTCCGTCTCAGACATTTGCCTCCCCCAGCGGCGAGGTTGAGAGCAAATGTCTGAGGCAGAGGAACACTAGCAAGCTCTTGTTTCTAGTGTTGCTTTTGTATCTGACGTTTGGTTGAGACATCAGATGCGGGCGGGGACCAAACGTCAGATACGCAACACTAGTTCGCGATTGAACACTTGCAAAACAGCCCCATTATGCTCGCTCTTACCGACGCGAGCGATGGAGGCGAGGCATGTTCGATCTGCGAATTCTCAGGGCACCTAAGTCTCGGCAAATGGGTGCGGCACGGTGTTGGCCGATGTTGCTGGCCGTCTTGGCAGCGGCGATGGCCCTGCCGGTTTCATCGGTCAATGCGCAGCGGCAAGAAGAGCCGCGCACGGAACGCCGTGTCGGTCTGGTGATTGGCATTGATCGCTACCCGGCGTTGCCGCCGGGAGCCCAATTGACCAAGGCCGTCGCTGATGCCCGCGCCGTGCGCGACATGCTGCGCCAACGGCTGGGCTTCGATGAAGTGGTCTATGGCGAGAACGTCGGCCTCGCGCAGACCCGTGAGCTGATGCTGTCCTTCTCCCAGAAGCTGAAGCCCGGCGATGTGGCGTTCGTCTACTTCGCCGGACACGGCATGAACGTCCGGCTCGGCAACTATCTGTTGCCGTCGGACCTGCCGAGCTTGCGAGAGGTGACCACCGAAGCACAGATGCGGCTCGAAGAGGAAAGCATGGTCGAGCGATCGATCTCGGAGGAGCGTTTGCGCGAACTGGTGACATTGTCAGGCGCCAAGCTTGCGATCATGGTCCTCGATGCGTGCCGCAACAACGTGTTCCGCGAGGCGCTGGCGGCAGGCGGTCCGCGGACCCGGACGCTTGCCGTCAATACTCAGATCCAGGGCGCCCGCCCTATCGAGCGGTCGGCAGGCAGCAGCCCGACGCAGTTTATTTCGCTCTATTCGGCAAGTCCCGGTCAGCGGGCGCTCGACAGCCTAGGGCCGACCGACCAGCACCCGAACTCACCGTTCACGCGCGTGCTTGTCGAGCGGTTGCCGACGCCGGGCCAGCGCATCCACGAGGTCCTGCGTGCTCTGCGCGGCGAGGTCGTCGCCCTTGCGGCAAGCGTCGGGCACGATCAGCGTCCAGCGATCACAGATGAAGCGCTCGATGATGCGATCCTCGTGCCGGGCGGCAACGGTGGGCCGACGATGGCTGGCGCAACCAAACCAAATCCCACCCCCGCTGTACCGGCGCCCGGTCCCACGGTAGCCGCCGCTCCCGTTGTCGCCGCGCCTTTGCCGGCCGCCATAGCCCAGCCGTCTCTACAACGGCCAACCCGGCAACGTCCCTCGTTCGAGCCGGCCGCGACGACACCATCGCAAGCTCCAAACAGTTCGCAGGCGACGGCTGTGCCTGTAGATTGGGCAGGCTGGCGGCTTCAAATTGCCACCAACACGCAGATTTCTTCTGTCGCGGCCCATGCACTTTCGCCTGACGGGCGCATGATCGCTGCGTCGTACCGCGACAGGTCGCTGAAACTTTGGTCGGTCGACAGCGGACAGCAGATTGGCGCCATAGCAGGTGCCGATGACGTGCAAGACGCCCTGCTGTTTTCACCCGACGGATCGCTGCTGGCGGCCCATAAGCGTCGCAGTGGTGCCGTGACAGTGTTCAACACGCGGGAGCGGACGAAATCATTCGTGTTGACGTCGCCCGTGGTTGAGAACGTGTCAGCAATGGCGTTCAGCGACGATGGCATGACGCTGACGCTTCGCGATAGCCGTGGTGCGGTCACTGCGTTCGACATCGCGTCCCGACGCGAGAGAGTTGCCTCGCCTGCTGACGCCGCTTGGTTATCGGTTCGCCGCTCGAGCGGTGCGGGCCTCGACGTGAGGGTCAATTCGGGCTCGCTGCGGGTTTACCGATCGACGCCTGGCTCACGCCGCGAGGCGCGTTTGTACCACACGTTTGTTGACGGCGCGTGGGTTGGCATTGCCGAAGACGGCGTGTCGTTCACCGGCTCGAGCGACCGGGTGGCGGGCATGGTCCTTGCCAAAGGGGCAGACCGGTTGCCAGTTACGCGTGAGTTTATTGCGGCCCACTATCGTGCTGGCGGGTTCAGTCGGTGAACACAATAACGATCACGAGCTGCCGCTGAACCCGATACAACTTTAGCTTGTTTCTTTGAAGCCGTAGTCGCGGATGCTTTGCCTTCAGCCAATGTCGAAACGCAAGTGGCAGAATCCAGTCTTTGCACCAATGCGAAGTGAATACATCCGGCACGCAGCATGGGGGGGGGTGACGCGCTCGCTCGTGCCCGCAAAAATCTGGCTGGCCTGCCTACGCGGGCAATGAGTTCAAAGCTTCCTTAACCGCACTGTGATCTGACAACGCATGGTGTCTGCGTCACGAGTCTGGAGCGTTCCCGTGTCGGTCAAGTCGAGTGCCAAGTCCCTCGTTCGCAATCTGCTGCCCGAGGGCGTCGTCGATACGCTGCGGGATGTGCGCTATCAGCTGAAGACGGTCCGCCTGTCGGGCCTCGATTTCCGCCTGGAAGTACCCAACCGCCGGGTGCTGGAAGACGCGATCCTGCCAGCACTCGCAGCCGACCCGCGCTATCGCCGCGTGCTGTTCGTCGGCTGCCGCTGGTATACAAAAATTTACGGCGCGATCTTCCCCAACAGCGAATACTGGACGATCGAGATCGACCCGACACAAGCCAAATTCGGCAGCCAGGGTCGGCATATCGTGGACAGCTATCTCAACCTGTCGCGCCACGTCGAGCCGGGCTCGTTCGACGCAATCGTACTCAACGGCGTGTTCGGATGGGGGATCGACAACCCGGCCGACACCGAGGTTGCGCTCTACGAGACGCTGCGGGCGTTGAACCCGGGCGGTATTGCCATCATCGGATATAACGCAACCGAGCAGAACCACCCGTCGTTCCTCGACCGGCCGTCGGAAGCGATGGCGATGTTCGAGCCGTTCATGTTGGAAGCGCTCGGTGGCACCACCTACGAGACGCCCGGCGACCCCGGCAAACACACGTTCGTGTTTCTCCGCAAACCGGTAATCTCGACGCCGGCCTGACGCCGCGCGTTAGGTGACGCCGCCTACTTCCAGCTCGCGCCGCGCTTCACAACCACCGGGCCGCCGCTGCTGCCCGGTTTGGCGGTCGCGAGTTTTGTCAGGTCGGCGAGAATGATGACGGCTTCCTTCGGGTCGTGGACCATGAAGCACAGGCTGAACTCGCCGTGCTTGCCCCAGCCCCATGCTTCCGCATCATCCACGTCGCGGGTATCGATGGCATAGCGATGAAACGAGCCGAAGGCGTTGTAATCGGGCCCTGGTTCGGCAGCCGGTGAGAGATCGGCGCTGCCACTCGTGAAATCGATCTGGATCGTGCAGGGCAGGTCTGGCACCCCGCCAGGAATATAGCCGCGCTTGATGATCGTCTTAGCAGCCAGCGCGGGCAAACCCGCGACGGCCAGTCCTGCGATGGCGGCGATGGCAGCGATAACGACTGGTAACCGGCGCATGCGGGCCTCGACGATCAAAGGGGTTGCGACGGCAGCACACAACTGCCGTCGCATGTTTCGCGCGTCGAATAGGCGCGGTCAAACCGATCAGGCGAGATCGAACCGGTCGAGGTTCATCACCTTGGTCCACGCCTGAGCGAAGTCGCGCACGAACTTCGCTTTGGCATCGCTCTGGGCATAAACTTCGGCCAGCGCGCGCAGTTGCGAGTTCGAGCCGAACACGAGGTCGACGCGCGTCGCCGTCCACTTCGACGCACCCGTCGTGCGGTCATGGCCTTCGAAGTCGTCGGCGGCTTCCGACGTCGGCTTCCACGTCGTACCCATGTCGAGCAGGTTGACGAAGAAGTCGTTGGTCAAGCTGCCCGGCTGCTGGGTGAAGACGCCGTGCTTCGTTTGTCCAGCGTTGGCGTCGAGAACGCGCAAGCCGCCGATCAGCACGGTCATTTCTGGTGCCGAAAGGGTCAACAACTGCGCCCGGTCCACCAGCAGTTCTTCTGCCGACACGGTGTACTTCGACTTCATGTAGTTACGGAAACCGTCGGCTGCCGGCTCGAGAACCGAGAAGCTTTCGACATCCGTCTGCTCTTGCGACGCGTCTGTACGGCCCGGTGTGAAGCCGATCTCGATGGCGTGGCCAGCATTCTTTGCGGCTTGCTCGACGGCAGCAGTACCGGCCAGCACGATGAGGTCGGCGAGCGACACTTTCTTGCCGCCGGTCTGGGCAGTGTTGAACGCCGATTGGATGCCTGCCAATAGGCCAAGGACCGTGGTGAGGCGGACGGGCTGATTGACCTCCCAGTCCTTCTGCGGGCTCAGACGAATGCGGGCACCGTTTGCCCCGCCGCGCTTGTCAGAGCCGCGGTACGTCGAGGCCGACGCCCACGCCGTCGAGACGAGATCGGAGATCGACAGACCCGACGCGAGAACTTGAGCTTTCAGCGCGGCGATGTCGGCAGCGTCGATCAACACATGATCGACAGCTGGAACAGGGTCTTGCCATATCAGCACTTCGGCTGGAACCAGCGGGCCGCGATAGCGCGAACGCGGACCCATGTCGCGGTGGGTCAGCTTGAACCAAGCGCGGGCAAACGCGTCGGCGAACTGGTCGGGGTTTTCGTGGAAGCGCTTCGAGATCGGCGCATAGGCCGGGTCCATCTTCATCGCCATGTCGGCGGTGGTCATCATCGTCGGAACGCGCTTCGACGGATCGTGGGCGGCAGGCGCCAGATCCTTTTCGGCGACGTTCTTGGGAGCCCACTGCCATGCACCGGCCGGGCTCTTGACGAGCTCCCAGTCGTAGCCGAGCAGCATATCGAAATAGCCGTTGTCCCATTTGATCGGGTTTGGCGTCCAGGAACCCTCGATACCGCTGCCGATCTGGTCACCGCCGATACCGGTGCCAAAGCTGTTCTTCCAGCCAAGGCCCTGTTGTTCGATCGGCGCGCCTGCGGGCGATGTGCCCACATGCGCGGCATCACCGGCGCCATGAGATTTGCCGAACGTGTGGCCACCCGCCGTCAGCGCAACGGTTTCCTCGTCGTTCATCGCCATGCGGGCGAACGTGTCGCGGATGTCGCGCGCCGAGGCGAGCGGATCGGGGCGGCCGTTGGGGCCTTCCGGATTGACGTAGATCAGACCCATCTGCACGGCGGCGAGCGGATTCTCGAGCATGCGGTCGCCGGAATAGCGGCCATCGCCAAGCCAAGTGTCCTCTGCACCCCAGTAGATGTCTTCTTCCGGTTCCCAGATGTCGGGACGGCCAAAGCCGAAGCCGAACGTCTTGAGGCCCATGGTCTCCATACCGACGTCGGCCGAAATGATCATCAGATCGGCCCAGGAGATCTGGTTGCCGTACTTCTGCTTGATCGGCCAGACGAGGCGGCGGGCCTTGTCGAGGTTGACGTTGTCGGGCCAGCTATTGAGCGGCGCGAACCGCTGCGAGCCAGAGCCCCCACCGCCCCGGCCATCCCCCGTGCGATACGTGCCGGCCGCATGCCATGCCATGCGGACGAAAAACGGTCCGTAATGGCCGTAGTCGGCCGGCCACCACGGCTGCGACTCGGTCATCAACGCGGCGAGGTCTTTTTTGAGCGCGACGACGTCGAGCTTCTTGACCTCTTCGGCATAATTGAACGTCTCACCCATCGGATTGGCCAAGCCAGAATGCTGATGGAGAATCTTGAGGTTCAATTGATTTGGCCACCAGTCGCGGTTCGACCGGAACCCGACCGTCGTGTGCAAGCGCACGCGCCCCGACATGGGACACTTGCCTGAGTTCTCGCCACTTGTTCCGTCCATGTGTCTCTCCCGTTTCCCAAATGCCTGACCGACCGAAATTAAGCGTCTAACCGCGCCTGATGACGCCCAGCATAACCGTGAAAGCTGCGCGCGTTCACTGACGCACAGCAAAGTGCGGTGCTGACCCGCCCAGTTGACTACTAACGACCGATCCCCATAAGGGAAAATAGAATTTCATGCCTGCGTTCATTAGCCGGTCTGATGGCATGTCGCGCCCAATGCCCGACCTCGGGTCAGGGGACGGCGAAGTTTGCGATGTTTACATCACGCTGGCGATCATCGATATGATGGTATCGTGATCGGGCCGGAGCCGACAGGAGATATCATGCCAAAAGTCGTTCTTTCAGATGCCGATGCTCGCCATCTTGGCAAGGTTTTGCTGCGTGGCCTCAGGTTGCTCCTCGCCGTTGTGACGTGTGCTGGACTGGCCGCAGTACCAGCATCGGCACAGGGACCGCCGACATTCCCGGTGACGGTCGCGACGCCGCTCGAACAGCGCATCACAAACTGGGATGAATATTCGGGCCGCTTCGAGGCGGTATCGAGCGTCGAAGTTCGCGCCCGCGTGTCCGGTTTCGTCGAGAAAGTGCATTTCCAGGACGGCCAGATCGTCAAGGTCGGCGACCTGCTGTTTTCATTTGATAAGCGGTCTTTCGAACTTGCTGTCGAAAGCGCGATGGCCGAAGTCGCGCGCACCGAGGCGCAGGTCGAAGTCACGAGCGCGGATGTGGATCGCGCCGAACCGCTGGTCAAGAGCCGCACGATCTCAGGGCAAGCGTTCGATCAGCGGCGCGCCAATCTGGCTGTGGCGCAAGCCTCCAAGCAGGCCGCCGAGGCGGCACTCAAGACCGCCAAGCTCAACCTCGAATGGGCGGAAATCCGCGCCCCGATCGCCGGGCGGATTTCCGATAAGCGGGTCGACGTCGGCACGCTGATCGCCGGCGGCAGCACGCCGTCGCCGACACTGCTCACGACGATCGTGTCGCTCGATCCGATCCATTTTATATTCGACGTCTCCGAGAGCGACTTCCTGCGCTATTCGCGCCTGTTCCTCTCGGGCGAGCGATCGAGTTCGCGCGATGTCTCAAACCCGGTCCGCATCCGGTTGGCCGACGAAAAAAATTGGCCGCACACGGGTAAGATGAACTTTGTCGACAACCAGCTTTCGACGCGCTCCGGTACGTTGCGCGGTCGCGCGGTGGTCGATAATGCAAAGCAGCTTCTGCAACCTGGCTTGTTTGGCCGCCTGCAGCTGTTCGGCGGCGAAGCCGATGCCTTGCTGATCCCCGATAGCGCCATCGTCTCCGATCAGGCGCGCAAGATCGTGTTCGTCATCGGCAAGGACGACGTCGTCGAGGGCCGCCCGGTGACGCTGGGCCCGATTGTCGACGGACTGAGGGTCGTCCGCGACGGGATCGACAAGCAATCACGGATCATCATCGAGGGCCTGGCCAATCCGGCGGTGCGCCCCGGGACGAAGGTCGTCCCGCAAGTCGGTCAGATCAAAGCTGCAGCGGCCGACTTGAAGTGAGTGTGACGTCGGTCAACGGCAAAAATAGGAGGCCGCATGCGGCTCGCGCACTACTTCATCGACCGGCCGATCTTTGCGTCTGTGCTCTCGCTTCTGATCGTGATCATGGGCTTGATCGCGCAACGCTCTTTGCCGATCGCCGAGTACCCGGAAATCGCGCCGCCGACGGTCAACATTACGGCCGTCTATCCCGGAGCCACCGCACAAACGATCGCTGAGACGGTTGCGACGCCCATCGAGCAGGAGGTCAACGGCGTCGACAACATGCTCTACATCTCGTCGCAATCGACGGGTGACGGGCGGCTGTCGGTCAACGTGGTGTTCAAACCCGGCACCAATATCGACCAAGCTCAGGTGCTGGTGCAAAACCGCGTCGCTGTGGCCCAGCCGCGCCTTCCAGAAGAGGTGCAGCGCCTCGGCATCGTGGTGCGCAAGGCCTCGCCCGACTTGATGATGGTCGTGCACATGATCTCGCCCGATGGCACGCGCGACCAGCAATACGTGTCGAACTACGCCACGCTCTACGTGAAAGACGTGCTGACCCGCGTCGATGGCGTCGGCAATGTCAACATTTTTGGCTCGCGCGACTATTCGATGCGCGTTTGGCTCGATCCCGCAAAGGTCGCGGCCCGCGGATTGACCGCCGGAGAGGTTGTTGCGGCGCTGCGCGCATCAAACCTTCAAGTCGCCGCCGGTGCGTTGAACCAGCCGCCGGCCTCGTCGCCGGGTGCGTTTACGCTCAACGTCAAGACGCTTGGCCGGTTGTCGTCGCCCGACGAATTCGAAAACATCGTTATTCGTGCCGAGCCGGGTGGGCAGGTTATCCGCGTCCGCGACGTCGCGCGCGTCGAACTTGGCGCACAGGATTATACGGTCAACGCCTATCTCAACAACCAGACCGCGACGGCGCTCGTCATTTTCCAGCGGCCGGGGTCCAACGCCATCTCGACTGCGGACGCCATCAAGGCCGAGATGGAGCGGCTCAAGAAGGATTTTCCGCCGGGCCTGACATATTCGATCGTCTATAATCCGACCGACTTCATTCAGGCCTCGATCGACGAGGTCGTGAAGACCCTGATCGAGGCGATCTTGCTCGTCGTCGTGGTGGTCATTGTCTTCCTCCAGACGTGGCGGGCGGCAATCATTCCGATCCTGGCGATCCCGGTATCGCTGATCGGGACGTTCCTGGTCATGGCTGCGGTCGGCGTTTCGTTCAATACGCTATCGCTGTTCGGTTTGGTGCTTGCCATCGGTATCGTCGTCGACGATGCGATCGTTGTCGTCGAAAACGTCGAACGGTATTTGCGTGAGGGGATGTCGCCGAAAGAGGCAGCCCACAAAACCATGGATGAAGTCGGCGGCGCGCTAATTGCGATTTCGCTGGTACTGATCGGCGTCTTCCTGCCAACGGCCTTTATCGCAGGTCTGCAGGGTTCGTTTTACAAACAGTTCGCGATCACGATCGCTGCTTCAACCGCGATCTCGTGCTTGGTTTCGCTGACGCTATCGCCGGCCTTGGCAGCGCTCCTGTTGAAGCCGCACCAAAAGCATGTCGAGCACACAGGCGTGATGGGTGCGCTCGGAGCGCCATTTCGCTGGTTCTTTGCCGGCTTCAATCGTGGGTTCGATTGGCTGTCGAACAGCTACGCATGGCTCACCGGCCGACTGGTCCGCATCGTCGCGATCATGCTCGTCCTCTATGGCGGGCTGTTGTACCTGACCTACGGTCTCTTGGCCTCGACGCCGACCGGGCTCATCCCACAGCTTGATCGGACGTACTTTATCGCGGCGTTTTCGCTACCGCCGGGATCGACGCTGGAGCGGACAGATGCCGTTGTCCGGAAAGCCGGTGAGATCATTCTCAAGCGGCCAGGGGTGTCGGCTGCCGTCACGTTCGCCGGTTTCGACGGAGCGACGTTCACAAACGCGCCGAACACCGGCGTGATCTTCGTCCGCTTGGAGGACTTCAAGGACCGCGAGAAAAAAGGCCTGACCAAAGACGGAATCCTCGGCGATCTGCGCATGCAAATGGGTGGTCTCAAGGAGGCGTTCGCCTTCGTGCTCGAACCGCCGTCCGTGCCCGGTATCGGAACAGGCGGTGGCCTCAAGGGCTACGTTCAGGACCGGGCAGGGCGAGGACTACCAGCGCTCGAAGGCGCCACGTGGGCGGTTGCTGGCAGCGCGGGACAAGTGCCAGGCATCGTGCAGCCGTTCACGCTGTTCAACACGCGCACACCAGAAATCTTCGCCGACATCGACCGCGTGAAGGCCGAACAACTCGGCGTGCCGATCTCGCGCGTCTTCGAGACGTTGTCGGTCTACATGGGATCTTCATTCGTCAATGATTTCAACATTCTAGGCCGGACCTATCGGGTCACGGCTCAGGCTGACAATCCGTTCCGGCTGACCTTGCGCGACGTCGAGAACTTGAAAACCCGGTCTACCAGCGGGGAAATGGTCCCGCTCGGATCGGTCGCGACGTTCAATGACACCACGGGCGCCTACCGCGTGCCGAGATACAATCTTTATCCGGCAGCCGAGGTCCAGATGGGGCTCGCGCGCGGGTATTCCTCGGGGCAGGGGATCGCGGCCATCGAGAATATCGCGGCGACCAAACTGCCATCGGGCTTTGGCTTCGAGTGGACCGAAATTGCGCTGCAGGAAAAGCTCGCAGGCAATACGGCAACCCTGGCCTTCGGGCTGGCCGTCGTGTTCGTGTTCCTGCTGCTTGCGGCGCTCTACGAGAGCTGGCTCCTACCGCTCGCGGTGATCCTCATTGTGCCGATGTGTATTCTGGCGGCCATGATCGGTGTCAACTTGCGCGGTCTCGATCGCAATATCCTGGTCGAAGTCGGCCTCGTCGTTCTGGTGGGACTTGCGGCTAAAAATGCGATCCTGATCGTCGAGTTCGCCAAGCAGGCCGAGGACCAGGGCAAGTCGCGGTTCGAGGCCGCAGTCGAGGCGGCGCGGACCCGGTTGCGGCCGATCCTGATGACGTCGCTGGCGTTTATTCTGGGCGTCGTGCCGCTGGTATTTGCCCATGGGGCGGGCGCTGAAATGCGCCAGTCACTCGGCACGGCGGTGTTTTCCGGCATGCTCGGCGTGACGCTGTTTGGCCTCGTATTCACACCCGTGTTCTATGTCTTGGCGCGGTGGATTGCAGGCCGCGGGTCACAAGGCCGGTCCGGCGAGGTCGACGGGGCGCAGACGGCGAAAGCGGCAGAATAGTCGAGGCGGCTGGCGAAATTTAAAGCGCCGTTCGGGCCGCTCAACGCAGCGAGCGGCCCGTGTATGCCATCCGTGGAGCCGTCCGGGCCGTCCACGCCGAGCCGAGAGGTTGAACAGGTCGAGCGATAGACGCTCCGGCAAGCCGCGCCGCCGTTGGCGTTTGCAACTTCGGCTCGCGCGTGTCGCGCAATTCCCGGGCTTTTCGCTCTCGGCGCAAAGCATGCGTTTGCGCGGCGTCGAGCGTTTTTGCTGGCCAGCGTTTGGCTATTGGCACGACACCTTCACCACCGGCACCCCTTGGCGTGATGACATCGGCTCGCTTCGGTTGAGCGGGGGCCGGTGGCGTTTGGTCGACCTGTTGGAACGCGACATCGAGACCGTTGACCACGGTCGAATTGGTATCGAGCAGCATGAACGTCATCTGGAACGCGGCGGGCGCAGAGGCCTCAACCACGATTTGGCTATTGCGGAACTCGGCAACTTTCATTTGCCAAAGACCAAGCCCAGCCGCTTGCCCTCGGGAGAAGCGCACGCCATCGGGGATTCGCCCGATAAGCAGGTGGCTCGGTCCGTTCGATCGGGTGTCGAGATCGATCGGCAATTCCGCGCGGAATGCCTCTGCCCGCGCACCGTTCGTCTTCGCATTGCGGGGTAGGTCGAGCCGTATGATCGGGTTTCGCGCGGTCGTCTCGGCCAGCGTTGACGATGGAGTCGTTGACGGTGGAGTCGCCGACGGTGGCGTGCTTGCGTTCAAGAGCAATAACTGAGCGGCTCGGGCGCGCGGCGCGCCAGCGCTGCTGTCAACAGCCGTCTGGGCGGCCGGTGCGTTATCCGGGGCTTGGACTTGCCTGACGGTGTGTGCCGCGACAGCCCGGCTGGCTGCAATATGATCTTCGATTGGCCGAGGTGAGCTCGGCCGTGCTGCGCTGGGCCGTCCAGCCAAACAGGCAATCGTATGGTCGCCAACAGCTTCTGGCGTTTTCCGCTCGATAGACGTGCTCGGCGATACACTCGCTGCGGCTTGGACGTAGCGCGGATCGGCAAAGCCAAATCGCGCGGTGAGGTTGGCGTCCGCGCCGGACGCGGTGACCGTTCGGCCCTGCCCGCCAACGCGGGCGGCACCAAATTGAGTCGTGCCTGGTTCGTTGTTTGCCGCCGGTCGCTTTTGAGCGACGGATGGCAATCCAAAGACAATCCATCCGGCGACCGTCACCGAAATGGCAACCGATACGATGACCGCGACGGCTGCGGATGCGATCGTGTTTTGCGTTCCAAATCGCGAGCGGGTTGCAATCATGGTGGCCCTGCATTCTCCAAACTTGAACGTTGTTTAGAGAACTAGGCTAATGCGCGATGCGGCGTCGCGCAGTATTTTTCCGACAACTTGTGTGAAAATTGATACACTATGCTTAATTCTATAGTCTTGCTTCCATCGGTGTTAACCTCGTTCGCGGGTCGCGCTGAAGCGGATGTCGGGGTTGTTTTCCATGGTGTGGTTCAGTTTCCACGTGCTCTCGGCCAGATAAACCAAGGCTCCGTCGCGGTCTTTTGCCATCCACGATCTCGTGCGCTCGAGGAACGCCTGAAGCGTCGCGTCTTTGTCCGCAGAGATCCAACGTGCTGCCTCGCACGGCGCCGCCTCATACGTCACTTTGAGCCCGTATTCCGCCTTGAGCCGCGAAGCCAGCACATCGAGCTGGAGCGCGCCGACGACGCCAAGGATCGGCCGCGAGCCGATCATCGGGTGGAACACCTGAGCCACGCCTTCCTCGGCGAGGTCGTCGAGCGCCTTTTGCAGCGCCTTCATCTTCATGGCGTCTTCGACGACGACCCGGCGCAAGAGTTCAGGCGCAAAGTTCGGAATGCCCTCGAACTTTAGTTTTTCCTTCTCGGTCAGCGTATCGCCAACCCGCAGCGTGCCGTGGTTGGGCACACCAATGATGTCGCCGGCATAGGCCTCATCGACCGTCTCGCGCGATTGGGCAAAGAATAGGATCGGCGCGGTGATGGCAAACTGCCGGTCTTCGCGCACGTGGTACATCTTCATGCCACGACGGAACTTGCCCGAGCACAGTCGGACGAATGCAACGCGGTCCCGGTGGTTGGGGTCCATGTTGGCTTGGACCTTGAACACGAAGCCGGTGACTTCCTTTTCTTCGGCCGTGACGATGCGGCTCGTGGTCTTGCGCGGCATCGGCCCCGGCACCCACTGGCTCAGGCCGTTCAACAGATCGTCGACGCCGAAGTTGCGTAGCGCCGAGCCGAAGAACACAGGCGACAGGTGGCCCTCGTGAAAGCTCTGCAAGTCGAATGGCGGGAGCACGCCCTGCGCCAACTGAAAACTCTCGAGTGCGGGTGCCGCGATCCGCGCGTCGATATCGCCAGCTTCAGGCGGCAGTTCGGTCAACGCGGCGATGCCGCCGCCGTTGCCGCCATCCACCTCGACCACGCGGCCGAACGGCGAGCGCGGGTCCCGTTCGGGCAACAGGATGCGATTGCGGACGCCGTCGAGCAGGCCGCGGAAGTCGGTGCCGAGCCCGATCGGCCACGTCATCGGCGTCATATCGAGCGCTAGGCCGGAGCTGATCTCGTCGATGATCGACAGAGGGTCTTGCGCCTCGCGGTCGACCTTGTTGATGAACGTCACGATCGGGATGTCGCGCATCCGGCAAACTTCGAACAATTTGCGCGTCTGGCTTTCGATGCCCTTGGCCGCATCAATCACCATGACGGCGGCATCAACCGCCGATAGCGTCCGGTAGGTGTCCTCGGAGAAGTCCGAGTGGCCCGGCGTGTCGAGCAAGTTGAAGACGACGTCGGCATACTCGAACGTCATGACCGACGACGTGACCGAGATGCCGCGTGCCCGCTCGATCTCCATCCAGTCGGACCGCGTGCGCCGCTGTTCGCCGCGTGCGCGCACGTTGCCAGCAAGGCCGATAGCGCCGCCGAATAGCAGCAGCTTTTCGGTCAACGTGGTCTTGCCAGCGTCAGGGTGAGAGATGATCGCAAACGTCCGCCGCCGCCGGATTTCGCGGGCGTCGGGCGAGAGCGTGTCGAGGGTTTCAAGCGCGCGTTGCATCCCCGGGAGGTAGCAGCGGGCAGAGGCCAGGGCAAGGAAACGGATTGCGCCGTCAATCGAGGATGGTCGTGGGAAAGCCCGGATGGTCGTGGGAAAGCCCGGATGGTCGTAATACGCCGATCATAATCCTGACGTGAATTCGGCCAAGCGTTGGGCTCGTAACAGCGCACAGAGGATACGGGATGCGAACCCGAAACTGCCGACTTCTTCTGTGTGGGCTCCTCTCGATCCACGTCACCCTAAGTGCCAGGGCCGCCCACGCCGAGGTGCAGCAGGCTCCGGGCAGCCGGGTCGCGATCGACCTGCCGACCGGGTTCACGCCGGCCCGGGCCTATTCGGGCTTTGAGAATGCCGCGCTGTCGTCCTCGTTCGTCATCATGGGAATGCCGGGCGAGGCGTTCGACCAGGTCAAGGCTGGGCTGACGCCGGAAGCGTTGGCTGGCAAGGGCATTACCAAGGTTCAGCTCAAGAGCCTAGCGCGGCCCGATCCGCACGTCTATTTGAGCGGCGAACAACCAAGTCCGATGGGCAGAATTGCGAAGTTCATGCTGGTCATACGGGATGGTAATGCGTCGGCGCTTATAAGCGGCAATATTCCAACTGAGGCGATCGACAGCGGCAAGCTGACGGTCGCGGCTGTCGAGGCCGCGCTGAAGAGTGCGCGGATCGCCAGCACGGCGATGCCGGAAAAGCCGCTGTTCACGCTCACAGACATCGGGTCGTTCAAGTCGGCAGGGTCCGTCGCCGGAACGGCCAAGGCTTATACGCTCGACGGCTCGTTGGCTCCGCCGCCAGGGGCAAAGTCGACGGGACGCGAGCTATTCCTCGTCGCACCCTCGCTCGACGCGCGCCCAGTTGGCGATCTCGAAGCGTTTACGAAGGCCGCGTTGCTATCACTCGCCGGTGCGAAGGATCTGAAGGTCGCAACGTTCGAGCCGGTTGCAATCGGTGGGCTCAAGGGACTGGCGTCGACGGCATCCGGCCGGGATACGAACGAAGATCGCCCGCTGCATGTCTACCATGTCGTGCTGGTGAACCCAGCCGGCGGCTACTACCGGCTGGTCGGAATGACCTACGATGCCGATCCGAAGCCGCGGCTCGCCGAGTTCGAACGCATGGCCAACTCGTTCAAGCCGATAGATTGACGGCCGACCCGCGCGGAAGGATGGGCGGTCGCGAGGCGTGTCATTCTCCGTGTTACCCGAACGCACCGAAATGGTGCGAGATGCCGGTGCCGATCTCGCGGATGAACTGCCACGAGGTCTCCATCGGCTCGAGGATCTCGGTTTCCAGACGGCCGTAATCGTCGATGCCGCGCGGGCGGTAGCTGGCTTTTTCCTCAAAGCCGGAACCGTCCGTCGCGCCCTTGTGGGTGTGCGGGAATGCCTGGCGGATGAACGCCACGACCTCGGGCACGTCCAGCGCCAGTGCACGGCCAAGCAACTGCTTGTAGTCGGTGTCGTTTTGCGGCGAGAAGCGCGGCAATTGCGCAGCCAGGATCATAACCCGCATGATCAGCGCAAGGCGGATGGCTTGCAGCACGTCGAGTTCCAGACGGGATTCGTCGAGTTCGTTGACGTTGCCGTGGCCCGACTCGATCATGATCTGGTGGAGATCGATGCTGTCGAGCCGCAGGTGATGAACGAAGCGGTTGATCGAGCCGGCGCGCTCATCATCGAGCAGGTAGGTCGCGAGCAGGCGGAAGGCGGGTTCGAGCGTGTCTTCGCGGCCCCACGACGCGCGCGACGCCCAAAAGCCGGGGTCGAACACGCTGGCATTGGCACCCATGGCGTTGAGCGATGACAGCCGTTTGGCGGTCGCGATCATTTCCAACAGCACCGAAAGCCGCGCTGACTTGCCCGCCAGACTTACAAAGCGTTCCTTGTCGGCGCCAACGGCGACACCGAGGCCGGCCACGACGTTGGCGGTGTAGCCGAACTGCTGGAGGATCGCGTTGTTGGGGATGGCCCGCATGCGGGCTGGGTCGCCACGGTCGTGCACGGATAGCGTTTCGCTCTGGCGCTTTACCGGGCGCGAGCCGGTCCGGTAGAGGAGGTTTGCGCCGTACGCGCCGAGCACAGCGCGGTAGCCCTCATGGGCGAACAGCGCTTGCTGGTAGGCTTTCAGGCGAAGGAAGAAATCGAGACCAAAATTCGTGTCGTGGTAGAACGGATCATCCGCCACCGGGACACGGTGGGCATCCAGCACGATCGTCGCCATGGCGCGCGCGGTCAGCGGGCGGTTGCCAAAGAACATGAATCCGTCACCGCCCTGGAAGCTGGTCTCGTGCTTCAGTGGCGTGCCGTTGCGTTGAAATCGCAGGCGGGCTTCGTCGGAGAAGACATACCGCAGGCGGGCCGACAGGTCGCCGGGGTGCGCCCCGCGGCCGATGCTTTCGCCGTGCGTTGAAAACAGGACGACTTCGGTCGAGGCGAGCCCGGCCTTGGCCACCGTTTCAGCGAGCTGGAAATGGAACCGCTCGATCGCCAGCGTCGCCGAAATCTGCCCGATGAATCGGCCAGCGTCAGAGAACCCGGTTTGGACCGCAATGCGGCCGCGTCCAGCGACATATTTGCGATAGGCATCCTGTTCGAGCAAGCGTTCGACGAGGCGGGCACCGGTTTCGAGGCCGGATGGTGTCTCAAACAGCGGTGAGATGTCGACGATATCTTCAACACCGAACAGGTGGGCGAAGAACACCGCGATCATCACCGTCGCCGCGCTTTCACACTCGGCGATGAGGAAGCGGATCGGCGTCTCGCGGTCGACGTGCTTCTGGATTTGGGCAATCAGGGCGAATTGGCGGATCGCCGTTGCGGTTTCGAGATCGAGTGACGCAAAGTTGACGGTTTCGCGCGGCGTCGTGCCGATCATCTCGACGATACGCGACAGCGCCTGACGCTCGGACAAGTCCTTCGTCCACGGCTGGTGCACATAGGCGCGGAAGGCGTTGTTGAGTTGCTGGGCGTTGACGCGCAGGTGAATATGGCCGGTGCCAAGACCGGTGGCCTCGACGAGCCCGCGGAACGTGGCAAGCCCACGCTGCAGTTGCGGGCCTTCGACATGGGGTTTCAGTTCGTCGAGCAGCGCGACGAGCGGTTCGGTCGACGTGAGATTGTAGCCGTCTTGCTTCGTCAGCACGTTGGCGATGCGTGGGAGTGAACTCCCGTCGGGACCCATGTTGGCAAGCGCGCGGACTTGCTCGTCCACGGCGGCAATGGCGAGATCGAGTTTGCCGGTGATCTGACGGCCAACGCGGGAGATTTCGGGTCCTTCACCGAGGCGGTGGCGGAGTGTCAAGAACCGTTCGCGAAGGTCGGTCAGCGCGGCCCGCTTTTCCTGGATGCGGACGAGATACGACCGATGCCAGGGAATATCCGTGCGGCCATCGAGGTCGTAGCCAACCCAAGAAGCCATCGTGAAAAGACGCGGCGCGAGCTCATAAGCGCGTTCGCCGTAGCGGGCATGCGTCGCGGAATAGAAGGCACCGAGCAGGTCGGCATAGGCGCTGCGCAGGTTGTGGATCGCCTCCTGGGCGCGGGCATGCTCGTAGCTGAGGTCGATATCGCCGTCGGGTTTGTGGGCATGACCAATGCCAGAGGCTGGCCCGTCGATGCCATCGGACGCCAGCTCGACCATGTGACGGGACAGCGCTTCCGAAATACCAAACGTCGGATGGGCGGTCAGTACCACGCCGGACCGGGCTGCTTTCCAGCGCGCGGCGAACAGGTCATAGCCAGCACCAGCAGCGCCTCCGGACGCGGCGTCATCGGCGGCCATCAGACCGTCGATGCTGTCCATGAACGATTTCAGCGTGGTGTTGTGGTCGACGAGCCCGATGCGCGATTTGAGGCGGCGGGCGCGCCCGGTGCAAGCGCGGTCCATCAGGCGGCCAGCGATGGCACGCAGGTCGATCAGGCTGATATCGCCAGCCTCAAGCCGCCGGGAAATGTCAAACGCGACGTTGATGATCGGGTTGAGGCCGGGCCGGTCGGGGATTTCGGCGCGCAACACGCGCAACCGTTCCCGCAACTCGAATTCATCGATCGGGCGCTGGCCCTGGGGCGCACTCACGACAGGGGTCAGCTGATTCATGAGCTAGCAATCTCCAGATGCGGATCGTCGGTTCGGTGATGGCGTCGGAGGCGGGTGACAGAACCCGCGTCAGGCGACTTTTTTCAGGTTCTTGATCATGCCAACCATGGTCGATCCCATCTCGGATGGCGTCGGCACGATGGTGACGCCGCAGGTTTTCAAGATGTCGACTTTTTCCGCTGCCGACTCGCCGAAGGCCGAGACGATGGCACCAGCATGGCCCATCTTGCGCCCTTTGGGGGCCGAGAGCCCGGCGATGTAGGCCGCAAGCGGCTTCTTCATGTGGTCGCGGAAAAAGATGCCAGCTTCGGCTTCTTGCGGCCCGCCGATCTCGCCGATGATAAGCACGGCGTCGGTGTCGGGATCGGCCTCGAAGTGCATCAAGATGTCTTTGAACGACGAGCCGTTTATCGGATCCCCGCCAATACCGACCGACGTCGAGACGCCCAGGCCAAGCGCCTTCAGCTGGCTTGCCGCTTCGTAGCCAAGCGTGCCGGAGCGGCCGACGATGCCGATCCGTCCGCGGCTGTAGATGTTGCCTGGCATGATGCCCATCATCGCGCGGCCGGGCGAAATCGTGCCTGCGCAATTGGGGCCGGTCAGGATCATCCGGTTCTCGGCCTTGTAGCGGCGCATGTAGCGCTTGAGGCGGATCATATCCTGGGTCGGGATGCCGTCGGTGATGCAGGTGCAATAGCGGATACCGGCATCGGCGGCTTCCATGATGCTGTCGGCCGCAAATGGTGGCGGCACGAAGACGACGGATGCCGTGGCACCGGTCTCGGCAACGGCACCTTTCATGGTGTTGAAGACCGGCCGGCCAAGATGCGTGATGCCGCCCTTGCCGGGCGTCACGCCGCCGACAACGTTGGTGCCGTAGTCGATCATCTCCTGGGCGTGGAAGGTGCCGATGCGCCCGGTGAAGCCCTGGACCAGAACGGGTGTGGTCTCGTCGATCAGAATGGCCATGGTGTTCCTCTGGCTCAGGCGGCTTTTTTGGCGGCAGCGACGGCTTTCTTGGCGGCGTCAGCAAGGCTGTCGGCGGCGATGATCGGCAGGCCGCTTTCGGCCAGGATCTTTTGACCCTCGGCCGCGTTGGTGCCAGCTAGACGGACGACGATCGGCATCTTGATGTCGAGTTCGCGGATCGCATCGCAAACACCTTTAGCGACCCAGTCGCAACGGTTGATGCCAGCGAACACGTTGACCAATAGCGCCTTGACGTTCTGGTCTTTGAGAACGGCGCGGAAGGCTTTGGCGACCCGCTCGGGTGACGCGCCGCCGCCAATGTCGAGGAAGTTGGCTGGTTCGCCACCTGCGAGCTTGATCATGTCGAGCGTCGCCATCGCGAGCCCGGCGCCGTTGACGACGCAGCCGATGTCGCCATCGAGACCGACGTAGGCGAGGCCGCGGTCGGCAGCGAACGTTTCGCGCGGGTCTTCCTGGCTCTTGTCGCGCAACTCGGAAATGTGCGGGCGGCGGAACAGAGCGTTGTCGTCGAAGCTCATCTTGGCGTCGAGCGCGAGAACTTGATTGTCCTTGGTGATAACGAGCGGGTTGATCTCGACCATCGTCGCATCGAGATCGCGGAACGCGCGGTAGCAGCCAAGGATCGTCGGCACGAGCTTGCTGACGAGATCGGGCTCGACCCCAAGGCCAAACGCGACCTCGCGCGCCTGGAACTGCTGCATGCCGACGCCAGGATCGACGGTGACGCGGATCAAGGTTTCGGGCCGCTGCTCGCTGATCTCCTCGATCTCCATACCGCCAGCGGCTGACGCCACGACCATGATGCGCTCGCTCGCCCGGTCCATCACGAAGCCGAGGTAGATCTCTTTGGCGATCAGAGTCGCCTCTTCGATATAAAGGCGCGACACGAGCTTGCCAGCCGGGCCGGTCTGGGTCGTGACAAGGCGGCGGCCGAGCAGGTTTTCGGCGGCTTCCTCGATCTCCCGGTCGGTGCGGCAAAACTTGATGCCACCAGCCTTGCCGCGCGCACCTGAATGGATCTGGGCCTTCACGACCCAAGCAGAACCGCCGATATCGCTGGCCCGATAAGCGGCCTGTTCGGGGCTGTAGGCGAGGCCGCCCCGCGGTATCGGGATGCCGAACTTCGCGAGCAATTCTTTCGCCTGATACTCGTGAATGTCCATGGCAGGCTCCAGAGGCGGGGGGAGTGGGGAGTGGGGAGTGGCGAGTAGCGAATGGCGAGTTGGGAATGGGGTGTAAGGTGTGGGAGTAGGGTCAGTAGCTTGGACAAGTTTTCCGCACTCGAATGATCTCCCAATTCGCTACTCGCTATTCCCTACTCGCCACTCCCTACTCCCTATCTTAAGCAGCTTGCTTTGCAGCGGCGGCTTTGATGGCGTTTGCGGTGGCCAGAAGGTTCAGAGCCATTTTTTCCGATGCTGCGTCGATCATCTTGCCATCGAGGGACGCTGCACCTTTGCCCTGCGCTTCGGCTTCCTTGAGCGCGACCAGGATGCGTTCGGCCTTGGTGATCTCGGCTTCGGTCGGCGAGAAAACGGCGTTGGCGAGTTCGATTTGCGAGGGGTGGATCGCCCACTTGCCCTCGATACCGAGCGCGGCTGCGCGCTTTGCGCCTGCCGTGTAGCCAGCAGGATCGGAGAAATCGCCAAACGGGCCGTCGATCGGACGCAAGCCATAGGCACGGCACGCGACCTTCATGCGCGACAGCGCGAAGTGCCATTGGTCGCCGGGGTAGTCGGGATTGAGGCCGCCGATCACGACGGTGCGCGCCTTGTTGAAGGCGGCGTAATCGGCGACGCCGAAGTGCATGGCTTCAAGGCGGCTTGGCGCTGCGGCAATCGCTTCGACGTTGGCCATACCGAGCGGCGTTTCGATCAGCGCTTCGGTGCCGATTTTGTGCTTGATGCCCTTGGCGACTTCGATCTGCGAGACGATGCACTCGACCGTATAAACGTCGGCTGGAACGCCGACCTTGGGAATCAGTATCGTATCGAGCTTGTGGCCGGCTTGCTCGACGATGTCGACGACGTCGCGGTACATGTAATGCGTGTCGAGGCCGTTGATGCGGACCGACACTGTCTTGCCAGCACCGGCCCAGTCGAGATCGTTTAGGGCCTGGATGATGTTCTTGCGCGCCTGCTCCTTGTCGGGCGGAGCGACGGCGTCTTCACAGTCGAGAAACACGTAATCGGCCGCGCTTTTGATCGCCTTCTCGATCATCGTCGGGTTGGAGCCCGGCACGGCGAGTTCGCTGCGCTGGAGGCGAGATTTGCGGAGCGGATAGAGCGTGTAACTCATTTGGGTATCCTGAAAGGTCTGAGACGGGCTTAGCCATTCACGCTTAGCCAATCACGGGCCGAAGCGGGCAGGTCGTCAGTTGCGGTCGCGGCGGAACCCTGTGGCTCCGCCGTCGATCGTTGTCAGCGCGGCCCGTTTGCCTGTCGAGCCCGGCTTAAGTTCAGGCCGCCGACTTGAGCATCGGAACCGTGAGGCCCGTCGACGACTTCGTTGCGGTCGACCGGAAGTATTCGGCGGCAGCACCCGAGCCTGAGCCCGGAACGACATTGACGCCGACGTCACGCAAGCTCATTTCGACGGTAAACATCACGCCACCGATCATGCCCTCGTCGAGCGCGCCGAGATGGCCGATGCGGAACACCTTGCCAGCGACCTTCGACAGGCCGACGCCGAGTGAGGTGTTATAGCGATAGTAGGCCGTCTTCACGACGGCGTTGCTGTCGAAGCCCTCAGGAACGAGGATGGCCGAGACCGTGTCGGACTGCCACTTCGGCTCCTTGGCGCACAGCTTGAGGCCCCAGGCCGCGACGCCGCGGCGGACGCCTTCGGCCATCCGGTGATGGCGAGCGAACACGTTTTCGAGACCCTCCTCGGCGATCATGTCGAGCGACGCCCGCAGGCCGCGCAGCAACTGGGTGGCCGGCGTGTAAGGGAAGTAGCCCTGGTCGTTGGTCTTGATCATATCTTCGAAAGAGAAGAAGCAGCGCGCCATCTTGGATGACTTGTGCGCGTCGAGCGCCTTCTGGCTAACGGCCAGAATGCCCAGGCCGGTCGGCAGCATGAAGCCCTTTTGCGAGCCCGAGACGCAGCAATCGACGCCCCATTCGCCCATGCGCATATCCATCGACCCGACCGATGAAACGCCATCGACCATCAGCAAGGCTGGGTGGCGAGCGGCATCGAGCGCCTTCCGAACGCCAGCGATGTCGCTGGAGACGCCCGTTGCCGTCTCATTCTGCGTCGCGAATACGGCTTTGATCTCGTGGGCCGTGTCCTTGGCGAGGATGTCGGCGTACTTTTCCAGCGGGACGCCCGTGCCCCACTCCTCGTCGCACACCACGACGTTAAGGCCAAGGCGCTCGGCCATGTCGACCCACAGGTGCGAGAACTGGCCGAAGCGGCTCATCAGCACTTTGTCGCCGGTGTTCAGCGTGTTGGTCATCGCGGCTTCCCATGCGCCGGTGCCTGATGCCGGGTAGAGGAACACCCGGCCATCGCGCATCTTGAAAACCTTTTTCAGGTCTTCAAAGATCGGCAGCGTGAGCTTTGGGAACTCGGGTGACCGCATATCTTCCATGCGAAGGTCCATCGCACGGCGCACCGGCTCGGGAATGTTGGTCGGGCCGGGGATGAACAGGTGCGGTTGGACGAGCATGGGTGAGTGTCTCCTTTGGAAAAGCGTCGGTCATGTCGGCTTTTGTCCGCCAGTGCCGCCGCCGGCGAGCAAAGTGCAGCATGCTGCGCGTTATGGGTGACCTTCAACCTTAGTCGCAATACCCTCCAGGGGATATGCACCGGCCACCTGGGCAGGCAGTTTACTGCCTGAACGGGTAGGGCATTGTACGCCATTGTGCATGTTGCGATGCGGCGGTTTGCCCGATGAAATCGCCCCTGGTACCGCTAACGCTGTGCTTTGGACCAGTTCGCACGTGCGAAGTCTAATTTGCCGATCGGGTAGGGCGCATGAATCGCGGTCCGAGGTTTGCAACGGCGGTGGCCAGAAGCAGCTGGCGGTAACTCAAAGGCCCGGTCCACACCCGCTGCACGCTACCGCTGGTCGCGTTCGCGGGCGACATAGAGCGCGACCGCCATGGCGCGATTTGAGACACCGAGCTTATCGTAGAGGTTTTTCAAGTGATACTTGACCGTATTGCTTGAGATGCCAGTGCGGGCTGCAATCTGAAGGTTCGTCCACCCATTGGCGAGTGCGCCAAGCAACTCGCGCTCCCGCGACGTTAAAACATCGAGCGGATCGGAGTTCAGCGTCCGCATATCGATATAGGGAAGCGACAGCCGCCCGCGGGCAACGGTGGCCAGCGCCTCGATCAGAACGACGGGATCTTCGGACTTGGAGATGAAGCTCCATGCGCCCTCGCGGATCGCCTCGCGCAGGACGTCGGTCCCAGTATCGCCGGTATAGACAACGATGCGGGTGGCGATCTGCCGCCGCTTGAGCATGGCCAGCAGCGCTCCGCCCGTCATGTCCGGGAGCGCCCATCCCACGACGCCGATGTCGGCGCGACGGGCCTCAGCCAGACTAGCGAATTCGAGCCCATTGGCGACAACGCCGACGACATCGAAGCGGCCGTCCTTGCGGATGTAGTCGTCAAGGCCAGCGCGGACGACGGGGCTTTTGTCGGCGATCATGACGCGGAACGTTGCCGGGCGAGTTATCGGCCCGGTCGATGCTCCAATGGCTGGCCCAGTGGTTGGAGGGGTCGCTGACCCGGTCGTCGACGTTGATAGTGACGGCGCGGCTGCATCTCCAACTGGGCGTGCGGCGCCAGCGTGATCGGTAGAAGCGGCTGGCTTTTTTGCAGATCTGGTCAAGTGGCGGATCGGATCAGTTGGCGGGCGGGGTCGGACGTGGCGCTTATGAGCCTTTGGCCTAGCATGCTTCGGTCTAGCATGCTTCCGGCCACGCCTGACAAGCGCCACGCGCGGGCTTAACGGGGTTCGCGCGGACGGCTCTATAGGCGGGACTGGCAAATAACGCTGGTATGGCCGCGAAATTCGACTACACACGCCAACTTCGCTTCTATCAGCGGAGCGATAACACTGCGACCCGGCTGGACGACATCCCGGCTGCGGCCGCTCGCGCGTGTGCCGTTCGGCATATGCGCACCCGAACCACGCACAACTTACGGGAGACCCCGATGTCGGAAATCCGCCCCGTCCGCAAGGACGCCAAGACCCAAGTCATCAAGTCGAACCAGTTGGCCGCCAACGATACCGGCTCGCCAGAGGTTCAAATCGCGATCCTGACCGAGCGCATTAACTATTTGACCGACCATTTCAAGGTGCACAAGAAGGACAACCACTCGCGTCGCGGTCTCCTCAAAATGGTTAGCCAGCGCCGCCAGCTGCTCGATTACGTCAAGCGCAAAGACGTTCCGCGCTATTCGAAGATTATCGAGAAGCTCGGCATCCGCCGCTGACCGCGTTCAGCCTCGTGCATCTTCTAACCCACCTAAGCTGCGCCGCCCGTGATCAGAACGGTGCGGCGCCGCGTGCATTTGCACCGCCGTTGCCGTAAGACCGGCACACGTGTTGTCAAGATTTGTCCGTCCGCAAGAACAGAGAGAAGTCGCTAAATGTTTGATATCCATCGTGTCGTGATTGAGTGGGGCGGTCGGAAGTTGCGCCTCGAAACGGGCCATATGGCTCGCCAAGCCGACGCCGCCGTCTACGCCCAGTATGGCGAGACCAGCGTACTCGCCACCGTCGTCGCTGCCCCGTCGGCCAAGCCGGGGATCGATTTCTTCCCGCTGACCGTCAACTACCAGGAACGCACGTATGCGGCCGGCAAAATCCCCGGCGGCTACTTCAAGCGAGAGGGCCGTCCGACCGATAAAGAAACGCTGACCTCGCGATTGATCGACCGCCCGGTTCGTCCGCTGTTCGTCGAAGGCTTCAAGAACGAGACGCAGGTCGTCGTGACAGTGCTGTCGCACGACATGGAAAACGATCCCGACATCGTCGGTTTGGTGGCGGCTTCGGCGGCGCTTACGCTTTCTGGCCTGCCGTTCCTCGGCCCGATTGGTGCGGCCCGCGTTGGCCTCATCAACGGCGAGATGGTGCTGAACCCACTGCTCGACGAGATGAACCAGACGACACTCGACCTCGTGGTCGCTGGCACCGAAGATGCCGTGATGATGGTCGAATCGGAGGCCAAGGAGCTGTCCGAAAAGCAGATGCTCGATGCGGTGGTTTTTGGCCAGGCGCATTTCCAGCCGGTGATCAAGGCAATCCTCAAGCTCGCCGCAGTGGCCGCCAAAGAGCCGTGGAATTTCGAGCCGCCAAATCTCGACAAGTATACTGTGCCGGTCAAGGAAATGGTCGCCGATATGCTATCGGAAGCCTTCAAGACGCCCGAGAAGGCCCGTCGCAACGAACTCGTTGCCGCAGCCAAAAAGCGCGTCAAAGATGAGATCAAGACGCCTGAAGGCGATGCAGCCGAAGCAGTTTTGCTCGGTTCGGCCTTCAAGAAGGTCGAGATGGACATCATGCGCAGCGACGTCGTCAAGACGCAGCGGCGCATCGACGGTCGTGACCTGACGACGGTCCGCCCGATCGTCTCCGAGGTTCACGTCTTACCGCGCACACACGGCTCCGCGCTGTTCACGCGCGGTGAAACGCAGGCGCTCGTCGTCGCGACGCTCGGCACCGGTGAGGACGAGCAGTACGTCGACCAGCTCGAAGGCATGCGCAAAGAGCGCTTCCTATTGCACTACAACTTCCCTCCGTATTCGGTTGGTGAAGTCGGCCGCATGGGATCGCCGGGACGACGCGAAATTGGCCACGGTAAGCTCGCGTACCGCGCGATCCGTCCGCTGCTGCCATCGGCAGAAGATTTCCCCTACACCATCCGCGTCGTGTCCGAGATCACCGAGAGCAACGGTTCGTCGTCGATGGCGACCGTGTGCGGGACCTCGCTTGCGCTGATGGATGCAGGCGTTCCTCTGCCGCGTCCGGTGGCTGGCATCGCCATGGGTCTGATCAAGGAAGGCAACGACTTCGTCGTGCTGTCGGATATCCTCGGTGACGAGGATCACCTCGGCGATATGGACTTCAAGGTGGCCGGCACATCGACGGGTATCACGTCGCTTCAGATGGACATCAAGATCACCGGCATCACGGAAGAGATCATGCGCGTTGCGCTGGATCAGGCGCGCGACGGCCGGATCCATATCCTTGGTGAGATGGAAAAGGCGATGTCGGCGCCGCGCACGGAGATGAACGAGTTCGCGCCGCGCATCGAGACGATTAAGATACCGACCGACAAGATCCGCGAAGTGATCGGCACCGGCGGTTCGGTGATCCGCTCGATCGTCGAGGAAAGCGGCGCCAAGATTGACATCGAGGACGACGGCACGGTCAAGATCGCGTCGTCCAACCGCGAGTCGATCGACAAGGCGTTGGCCCGTATCCGTGGGATTACGTCGGACCCGGAGCTTGGCCAGATCTACAAGGGCAAGGTCGTCAAAGTCGTTGAATTCGGCGCGTTCGTAAACTTCTTCGGCTCCAAGGACGGCTTGGTCCACATTTCGCAATTGGCGCCTGGCCGGGTCGCGACCGTCGGCGATGTCGTCAAGGAAGGCCAAGACGTGTTCGTGAAGCTGCTCGGCTTCGACGAGCGCGGAAAGACAAGGTTGTCCATGAAGATCGTCGACCAGACGACGGGAGCCGAAATTCCCCGCGCCGAAGGCGAGCCCGAGGAAGTGTTCGAGAGCCGTCCGCCGCGCCGCGACGGTGGTGGTGGCGGTGGTGGGCGCCGTCCCCGCCGGGATTGATCCGGGATTGATCAGTATCGACATTCGAAGGGCCGCCGGGAGACCGCGCGGCCCTTTTTGTTGCCAATTGAGCACAGCGGGTGCCCCGCGGAAACTGCAGCAGCAACCCCGCTTGTCAACGGCCGGTGAGACCTCTAGTGATGTTATAGTATAACATAAACTTGAGGCGACCATGCTGCAGTTCCAACCCTCCGGAAAGTCGTCACGGAAACCTTGGGTTCGACGCCGCATCGGCGTCTCAGTGGCCGCCACTCAGGTGCTGCTGGCGACGGTGTGTGTGCCCGCCGTGTTGGCTCAATCGGCAGCGGGCGGCACCGCAGCGGCGCCAGGATCGACCGCTAACCCCATCGTGAAACCAGACGCCGCACCGGTCGCACCGGTCGCAACGGCCGTTCCGGCAGTTATTGTCGAGCCAGCGCCTCAGCCAGCTGCAACGCCACCACGGCGGCGGCGTCCAGCGCAGCCCGGTCAGCAGGCCGTCTCGCCAGTAGCGACGGCACCGCCAGCCAGCGTAGCGCAGCCCGTCGCGCAGTCCGTCGCGCCGACCCCCACAGCTTCGCCCAAGCTTGCGTCCGTTGCGGTGACGCCGCCGCCGGGATCGTTGGTCGGCACGCTTGTGGTGGTCGATGATGCGTGGGTACCGATCACGACGGTGTCCGGCAGCGAGATACAGGCCACGAACGGTGCAACCCTCACCGCTTCGCTGCAAAACAAGCCCGGGATCACAGGTTCGACATTCGCCGCTGGCGCCAGTCGCCCTATTATTCGCGGCCTGGACAACACGCGCGTTCGCGTTCAGGAAAACGGCATAGGCTCGCACGATGTTTCGGCACTGTCCGAAGATCACGCGGTGCCAATTGATCCGAACGCGGCCGAACGCGTCGAGGTCATCCGTGGCCCGGCGACCTTGCGGTACGGGTCAGGAGCTATTGGCGGCGTTGTGTCAGGACTGAACGATCGCATACCCGAGGCCGTGCCAGCGCGCGGCGTCAAAGGCAAAATCAGTGGCGGCTATGGCTCAGGCGACGATGGCCGGGACGGCGCGGTTGCCATCACCGCCGGATCGGGGCCGTTCGCCTTCCACGTCGACGGGTTCGCGCGACGGGCCGACGACTACGACACACCGCAAGGCCGCCAAGCCAACACGTTTGTCGAAAGCGAAGGGTACTCTGTTGGTGGCGCGCTGGTCGGATCGTGGGGGTTCGCTGGCGTCAACGTCCAGCGATTTGAGAGCATTTATGGAATTCCAGGTGTCGAGGCGGTCGAGGAGAACAAGCTCATCGACCTGACGCAGGATAAGTTCAACGCGCGCGGCGAATTCCGAATCAAGAACTACGGGATTGACGCGATCCGCTATTGGTTTGGCGCCACCGAGTACCGGCATTTCGAGGGGGCGGGCGGCGAACAGAAGGCCGTGTTCGACAACGACGAAAGCGAGGGCCGCCTCGAGGTCCAGCACCAACCGGTTCTGACCCCGTTCGGGCGGATGACGGGCGCCATTGGTATGCAGGCCGGCCGAAGGACGACCTCGGGCCTTAGCCTCGAGCCGCCCGACGAGGCCGATAGCCTTTTGTTGCCAGCCAAAACCGAGACGATCGCCGCGTTCCTGTTCGAAGAGATCGAGTTGACCCGCTCACTGACGCTGCAATTGGCCGTGCGTCAGGAGCGCGCCGAAGTAACCGGCGTCGGCCCGGACCCGGCGGATGTGCTGCTCGATGTCTCAGCCAAGCGGACGTTTGATCCAACCAGCGCCAGCGTCGGCATGCTCTACGCATTGCCCATGGGCGTCGTTGCCCGGCTGACGGCGCAGTATTCCGAGCGTGCGCCAGACGCCCAGGAACTGTTTTCAAACGGCCCTCACGAGGCGACCGAAACATTCGAGGTCGGAAACGTCGGGCTCAGCAAAGAGAAGGCGTCGTCGATCGAACTCGGGTTGAAGAAGGCGTCAGGCGCCCTGCGGTTCGACGCGAGCTTGTTTCACACCCAATTCAAGCAGTTTATCTTCAAGGAATTGTCCGGCCAGTTCTGCGAAGAAACGATTGCCAGCTGCGGCACGGTTGACGAGGGATTGGAGCTTTTGAACTTCCGCCAGCGGGATGCCCAGTTCACTGGTTTCGAACTCGCCGCGCAGTACGACGTGGCGCCGATCTGGCGCGGCGTTTGGGGCGTGGACGGGCAGTTCGACGTGGTGCGGGCCAAGTTCGATGGCGGCGAAAACGTGCCGCGTATTCCGCCAGTGCGGATCGGCGGCGGTGTCTATTATCGCGATGCCAACCTCCTGGCGCGGGTCAACACGCTGTATGCCTTCGAGCAGGACAAGTTTGGCGTGAATGAAACGGAAACCGCTGGATACACGCTGCTCAACGCGGAATTGTCCTACACGATGACGCTCGCCGCCGATGGCTTCGCCCGGCCCGAAATGACAATCGGCCTCAAGGGTGAGAACCTGCTCGACGACGATGTCCGCAACCACGTCTCGTTCAAGAAAGACGAGGTGCTGGAACCCGGCGCGCGGGTGCGGCTGTTCGGGACGATCAAGTTTGATTGAGGGCGGCGAGACAGCGCCGCTGCTCAGCTGATAGTCGCACGCTCGATGGTATGGCGGGCGGAGACAGTGGATGGGCGACGTCGTTGTGGCGATGGCTGATGGCATGGGTCGCGGCGTGTTCGCCGCGCGGATATTTGCCGCCGGTGAGACGCTGGCCGCGTTCCACACGATCCGTTTGCCGGCCGCTGAGGTGGCGGCGCTGCGCGGCTTCAACAGCACGCTGGCGAACTACTGGTTCGAGGATGATGCGGACGGGTCGGCATTGATCGTGCTGGGCTGGCTGGAGCTGGTGAACCATGCGGTTCCGCCCAATCTCGATCGGCAGTGGCAGGATATGCCGGAAGGGGCGGTCGTGACCGTGGTCGCCAGCCGCGTCATCGCAGCAGGAGAGCAACTGTTCATCGACTACCGGTTTGACGCGAGCGAGAGAAATCCAGATTGGGCGTAAAATAGCGAATAGCGAATAGCGAATAGCGAATAGCGAATAGCGAATAGCGAATAGCGAATAGAGAATAGAGAATAGAGAATAGCGAATAGCGAATAGCGAGTAGCGAGTAGGGAAGGGCAGTCGACGGTTCGAGCGGATCGCCAATCGGCTACTGCTCATCACCAACCCCTTCTTCCGATTGCGCGCAGCCTCAACTCACCACGTTCCCGCTGATCGTCACGCGGCTTTTCGGGTCGGGTACGCGGGTAAGATCGGGACCATGAGCGCGGCCGTGGTCATGGGCGCGGATGGCGCCGTCGGCTGCGCCTGCGATGATGTTGTGGGCGATCAGCACCCGTCCAGGGGCAGCGGCGTCAGATGACACCAGGACGCCGCATCGGGATGCGCGCACGAGGTTGCCGGTGACCGAAACGTCGCGCATGTGGCGGCCCCAGCCGATGACGATACCGGCGGCCGGTGCGCCCTCGATGGTGTTGCCGGTGACGGTGGCGTCGGCCTCGACGCAGATGCCATGGCCGCGGGTGTCGACGGGCTCACGCTCGCGGCGAAACAGGTTGCGGACGAGGTTGCCTTGGATGACGGCAAGGCGGCCGCCTGCGCTGAAGTTGGTCACCGAGATACCGGTGGCGGCGTGGTCGACGATGTTGTTGGCGATGACCGCCCCTTGGAAGCCGGGCGTTAGGGGGCCACCCGTTGGTTCGTCGAGCGCGTGTTCGGCGTAGAGGGCGACCTCGCCGAGGCGCAGGCAGATATTGCCGGAGATGAGCATGTTCGACGCCGCGTTGGCGCGCACGGCGGTAAAGGCGCAGTCCGTGATGGTGTTGTTGTGAACCCGCACGCCGCCAGCGCGGAACACGTTGATGCCGTTACCGTTCTGACCGCTGCCGCCGCCGTCGGCGCGGATATTTGACATGCGGTTGCCGGTGATGTCGGAGCCGTCTTCGGCGAATGCCGACCGCCAGATCAGGATGCCGTTGTTGCCGCAGGCCTCCACCGCGTTGCCGGTGATCGATAGGCGGCTGTCGAGGGCGAACAGGCCAGCGTCGCGGATATTGGTTATGGCGCAGCGGTCGATGCGGCCGGTGCACTGGGCGAGGCTGAGACCGTGGCCGCTCGCGTTGGCGATGGCCACGCCGTCGAGCGCAAGGCCGTTGCAACGGGTGAACGACAGCAGCGCGTTGGCCGTGTCGCCCTGCTGTCCGAAGAGAAGCGGGCGGTTGTTGCCATCGACCGTCAGGTTGGCGAGGCGCAGGCCGTGAGCGTCGCTGGCGGTGAGCGCCGACCCGCCGCCGGTAAAAAGCAGTCGCGTCGAGGGGCCATGGCCGGTGAGGATGGTGCCCGGGCGGAGGATCAGCGGACCGGTGACGGTGGTGCCCGGTGGCAGGACGACGGGACGGCCGAGCGGGGCTGCGGCGTCGATCTGGGCCTGAAGGGCTGCGGTCATGCCGGGGCCGGGGGCGGCGGCAACACGGGAGTTCCGGGGGGCGGCGGCAACAGCGGTCGAAGCAAACGCGGATGCCACGATGCCGGATGCTGTGGTCTGGACGATCGCGGTTAACGCGGTGCGACGCGAAACCGGTGCTGTGTTGTGGCTGATACGGTTGGTCATGCCGCTGCGGGAGCAAGATCCGCGCCAGCGCGGGAGCAAGATCCGCGCCAGCGCGGGGCGAGCGCGATCTCCGCTGTCTCCGCAAGTCCGTCATGGCCCGCCTCCGGGCGGGCCACCCAGGTAAGGCGCCATCGAAGCAATAGCCGGGGCGGAACCGGGACAGAACCACCTCCTATCCTGCTGTCAGCTTGTCTGGGTGGCCCGGCCAAGCCGGGCCATGACGGAGTGTGGGGATTTCGGTTTCGACTCTT
>Ga0163144_10004062_pt1 | contig 33184 bp, 29 predicted proteins | sample OliLak19BULKMAT1_FD_123175 | JGI IMG/M metagenome (GOLD analysis project Ga0163144, IMG submission 123175) | Freshwater microbial mat bacterial communities from Lake Vanda, McMurdo Dry Valleys, Antarctica - Oligotrophic Lake LV.19.BULKMAT1 | ecosystem: Environmental > Aquatic > Freshwater >... | reverse complement strand
GCGAGAGGCGCGAGAGGCGCGAGCCCCGGGTCACAGCGCCTGTGGCTGTAGGCACACGACCCGGTTTCGCCCCTCGGCTTTGGCGCGGTAGAGCGCCAGGTCGGCGTCATGCAGCAACTGCTCGAGGGCGGTGACACCGTTACCGCGGGCGACGCCGATGGAGGTGGTCACGGCAATGGTGGTGTCTTTCCAGGACACCGGCGTGCCTTTCAGAAGGCGCCGCACCCGATCGGCCGACGCCATGGCCATGGCGTCGGTGGCGTCCCTCAACAGCACCACGAACTCCTCGCCACCGAGGCGGGCCACGATGTCGCCGCGTCGGAACTGCACTGTCAACAGCTGGCCGAGGTGACGCAGCACGGCGTCGCCGCCGTCATGCCCGTGTTGGTCGTTGACCCGCTTGAAAAAGTCGATATCCAGCGCCAGGGCCGAGATCGTCACGGCCTTGCCGGCGCGCGCTGCCTCCAGCCAGGGCGCCACCCGCACGGCCAGGCCGCGGCGGTTGAGCAGACCGGTGAGGGGGTCGGTGAGTGCCGCATCCGTCAAGGCTTCCTCGCGGCGGCGGCGCTCGCTCACGTCGCGGGCGACGACGACGAAGGCCGACGGATCCCCCGCTTCATCGACGATGGTCGTGAGCATCGTGTCAGCCCAGATCAGCGTGCCGTCGGCACAGTGGTATTCCGCTTCGAAGGAGGCCCAACCCTGGTGGACGGCCAGGTCGGCTTTGGCCGCCAGGTCCACCGGCTCGCCAGACTCTGAGTGCAGCAATTCGGAGCAAGCACGACCCACGATCGTGCCGCCATGGCCGAACAGACGCTCGATCGAGGGGTTGGTCTGCGCGATGCGCAGGTCACGGTCGAGCATGAGGACGAAATACCCCTGCAACGCCTCGAGCACGATGGCCAGGCTCTGGCGCTCGCGCGCCAGCTGCCGCTCCTGGAGCACCCGGCTGGTGGCGTCCTCGATCGCGACCATGCACGAATCCGCGTTGACGATGATGGCCGTCAGCGCCAGATGGTGGAGGCGGCCCTGCGGGTCACGGCGCTCGATCGGGCGTTGTTCGGCCACCAGACCCGGCTCCAGCAGGCGAGCCCTGACCCGATCGCACAGGGCCGGATCGAGCGCTTCCAGGATGGCCCAGCCCTGGTCAGGCTGGAACGGCAGGCCGAGCCCCATCAGCAAGGCCACGGCACGCGGGTTCATCAGGTCGATCGCACCCGCGCCGCTCATGCGCAGGACCGCGACGGGAAACTGGTAGACGAATTGCAGCAGCGATTCTTCGTCGCCGGCGGTGGGCTCGCCGTTCATCGGGTCAACGCTTCACCAGCAGGTACATGTGGTCGGCGCTGGCCGACTTCAGCAGCCGCAGCTTGACCGGCGTGGGCTTCATGCGCAGCGTGAAGACGTAATCCAGCGTCGCATCGAGTTCAGGCTCGCTCATGAAGCGCTCGGAGACCATGTAGTTGTTCATGCAGGGCCCGACATCGGCAAAGAAATTGCGCGCCAGCACCCGCTCCCTGGACAGTCCCGCCATCCTCGACTCCAACGCGTTGTAGGCCACGACTTCACCGTCGGCGCGCATGCGGACCACGCCGAACGCCAACTCGTCGAGCCCTTGCGCCGACATCGCCTCCAAGTGGGCCAAAGCGGTCTTGTCGTCAAAGTCCATCACGAGTTCCTGGGGTGTCCTGGGGGGGTTGGCGCTCGGCGACGGCAGGCCGCCGGCATGCCGGTACAACAGCTTACAACAGGCCGGCGAGGCCGGCTTGCAACGGACCCAGCTCGTCCTCCAACGCCTGCTCGGCCGCTGCCAACGAGCCGGTCTCATCAAAAATCGGCTGTCGACTCAGGTCGACGTGAGGTGCATCAGCATCGACCGGCAAACATACGGCGGGGAGATCATTCTTCCGAAATGGCATTCATCACGGAAGTGGCTTGCAGTCGACGTCGGTCAACCGGACAGGCCGCCCTGTAGGCATGTCCCTGCAGAAAACGCTTTGCAAACCCGCATGAATCCAAGCCTCGCGGCGGAAGCGGTGAGATTCGAACTCACGGGCCCTTGCGAGCCGCCGGTTTTCAAGACCGGTGCAATCGACCACTCTGCCACGCTTCCGTTGCGCTGATTGTGGCCCATCCGTCACGTGCGACACTGCGCGCCGCCTCCGCGGACCCGTCGCATGAACACCACCGAGATCTACCTCATCGCGATGATCATCATCTTCGCGCTGCCGTACTTCGTCTGGCGTCTCGGGCGCACCGATTACTGGGCGCCGCTGGTGGTGGTGCAGATCGTCACCGGTATCGTGCTCGGGCCGGGCGTGCTCGGCGCAGCGTTTCCGGACTATTACCGCTTCGTCTTCAACCCGAGCGTCATCCAGGCGCTGAACGGCGTGGCCTGGTGGGCGGTGATGCTGTTTGTCTGGATCGCCGGCATCGAGCTCGATCTGCGCTCCGCCTGGGCCGAGCGGCGCGAGGCGGGCGTGACCGCGGCCCTCGCGCTCGTGATGCCGATGCTGCTTGGCTGCGCTGCAGCGCTGTTGGTGCCGATCTGGCTGGGCGGCGGCTGGATCGGTGCCCAGGGCGCAGCGTGGCAGTTCGTGCTCGGTATCGGCATGGCCTGCACCGTCACCGCCTTGCCGATCCTTGTGTTGCTGATGGACAAGATGGCGATCCTGCGCGCGCCGCTCGGCCAGCGCATCCTGCGCTTCGCGAGCCTGGACGACATCGCCATCTGGGCCGTGCTGGCGCTGATCCTGGCCGACTGGCAGCGCGTCGGCCGGCAGGCGCTGTTCCTGCTGGCGTTTGCTGCCGCAGCGTGGGGTATCCGTTGGCTGATGCAGCGCGTGCCCGAGCGCGACCGCTGGTATCTCGCCATCATCTGGTTGCCGTTGGTCGCCTTGGGCGCCGATTGGTGCGGCCTGCACTTCATGATCGGCGCCTTCCTGGCCGGCGCGGTGCTCGATGCACACTGGTTCGAGCAGCGCCGCATGGACCTGCTGCGCGACAACGTGCTGTTGGTGCTGATGCCGGTGTTCTTCCTCTCGACCGGGTTGCGCACGCAGTGGGGCGTCGGCGGGGCGGCGGTGTTCGTCGCGGCGGCGATGTTCCTGGTCGCGGCGGTGGCCGGCAAGCTTGCGGGCGTCGGCATTGCCGGGCGCCTGCTCGGCTGGAGCCGCGCCGAGACGCTGGCGGTGGCGTTCCTGCTGCAGACCAAGGCGCTGATCATGATCATCTTTTCCAACGTGCTGCTCGACAAGCAGATCATCAGCGCCGACGCGTTCACGGCCCTGCTGGTGATGGCCGTGGCCAGCACCATGCTGACCGTGCCGCTCGTCACGCCGCTGCTGCGCAGGCTGCCGCGGGCTCAGACCGGCGCCTGAGCCGGGTCGCACGCCACCTGCACCACCTCGCGCCGGCCGCCATCCACGCGCACCGCGGTGAGCGCGCCGCCCCACACACAGCCGGTGTCGAGGCCGAGCAGATTGGGCTGGTTCACCAGGCCGAGGGTGGACCAGTGGCCAAAGGCGATCGGGCTGCCGGCGCTGGCCCGGCCGGGCGCGTCGAACCAGGGCACCAGGCCGGGCGGCGCCGGCTTGGCACCGTCCTTGATCTTGAAGTCGAGCGTGCCATCGGCGACGTGCACGAAGCGGATGCGTGTCAGCGTGTTGATCACGCAGCGCCAGCGTTCGGCGCCTTGCAGCGCGTCGCTCCAGCGCGCCGGCTGGTTGCCGTACATCTGCGGCAGGAAGGTGGCGAGATCGGGGCCGCGCAGCATGTGCTCCACCTCGGCGGCCAGCGCCAGGGTCTGGAACGCGCTCCAGGCCGGCGCCACGCCGGCGTGCACGCACAGCCACCCATGGCGCTCGAGCGCGAGCGGGCGCGCGCGCACCCACTCGAGCCAGGCCTCGCGCTCGGGCGAATCGAGGATCTCGCGCAGCGTGTCGCTCTTGTGCTCGGGCCGCACGCCCGCGGCCACCGCGAGCAGGTGCAGATCGTGGTTGCCGAGCAGCGCGTCGGCGGCGTTGCCGAGCCCGCGCAGGCGTTGCAGCACCGCCAGCGACTTCGGGCCGCGGTTGACCAGGTCGCCGAGCAGGGTGATGTGGTCGCGCGAGGGCGAGAAGCCGATTTCGGCCAGCAGGCGCTCGAAGGCATCGTCGCAGCCCTGCAGGTCGCCGATCAGGTAGTGCATGGACTGATTCTGCTACGCTGGCGCTCCTCTCGGTCACCGGGGCACGCGCAATGCGCGCTCTGCCTGCATGGAAGTCGCACTGCTTGCCTTTCTGATCCTCCTCAATGGCCTGTTCGCCATGTCGGAGATGGCCCTGACGGCCAGCCGCAAGGCCAGGCTGCAGGTGATGCTGGAGGCCGGTGAGCCGGGTGTCGAGGCGGCGATGGCGCTGCACGACAACCCGACCAAGTTTCTTTCCACGGTGCAGATCGGCATCACGTCGATTGGTGTCATGAACGGCATTGTTGGCGAAGCGGCATTCGCCGATCCGCTGGCGGCCTGGCTGCAGCAGACCTTCCAGGCGCCCCCGCGGGCTGCGGCCTTGTCGGCCACCGGCCTGGTGGTGCTGGTCATCACCGTGCTGACCATCATCTTTGGCGAGCTCGTACCAAAGCGGATCGGCCAGCTCTACCCCGAAACCGTGGCCCGGCTGGTGGCCACGCCCATGCAGTGGCTGTCGACGGCGACGCGCCCACTGGTGGCGCTGCTGTCGATCAGCACCGTGGCGGTGTTGCGCCTGTTCGGCGTGCGCGGCGGGCCGAGTCGCAGCGTGACCGAGGAAGAAATCGCTGCCAGCCTCGAGGAAGGTCTCGACGCCGGTGTCATCGAGCAGCAGGAGCACCAGATGGTGCGCAACGTATTCCGCCTCGACGACCGCCAGATCGGCTCGATGATGATGCCGCGCACCGAGATCACCTGGATCGATGTCAATGCACCGCTGGCCGACACCCTGGCGTTGATGGCGGCCAACCTGCACACCCGCTACCCCGTCTGCCGCGGCGGCCTGAGCGAGGTGCTCGGCGTGGTCTCGGCGCAGAGCCTGTTGCCGGCGCTGGCGCGTGGCGACGAGCCTGACCTGGCCGCCGTGCTGACGCCCGCCGTCTTCGTGCCCGAAACCCTGTCCGGCATGGAGTTGCTCGAGCAGTTCCGTGTGTCCAGTGCCGAGCTGGTGTTCGTGGTCGACGAGTACGGCGAAGTCCAGGGCGTGATCACGGTGCGCGACGTGCTCGAGGCCATCACCGGCGAGTTCACAGTGGCGGCCGACGACGACGCCTGGGCGGTCCAGCGCGACAACGGCAGTTGGCTCTTCGACGGCCTGATCCCGGTGCCCGAGTTGAAGGACCGCCTGGACCTCAAGGAGCTGCCCGAGGAAGACCGCGGCCGCTACAACACCCTGGCTGGCATGATCATGCTCTTGCTCGGCCGACTGCCGCGTACCGCCGACCATGTCGATTGGAACGGCTGGCGATTCGAAGTCGTCGACATGGACGGCAAGCGCATCGACAAGGTGCTGGCAGTGCCGATCGCCAACCCTGAAGAAAGTGATTGATGATTGATCCGAACCTCTTTACCGATCCGCAAGGGCTCGACCGGGTCCAGCACCGCACGGTCCGGCTCGAAGCCGGCAAGGTGCGCTTCGACCGCACCGCCGGCATGAACTCCCTGTTCATCACCGCGGTCGAGTTCGGCGACGTCTGCCGCGAGTACCCGATCGTCTTCGTCGATGCCGGCAAGAGCCCCGAGGGTCAGCAGGAGGTGGCACCGATGGCCGTGCTCGGCCTTCAGCAGGGTGAGAACCTGATGCTCGGCGCCGAAGGCGCCTGGGGCGCCCGCTACGTGCCGGCGATCCTGCGCGCCTATCCCTTGGCGGTGGTGCCGGTGGACGCGACCAGCTATGCGGTCTGCATCGACGCCAAGGCCGGGCTGGACGCCGATGGCGGCGAGCGCCTGTTCGACGACAGCGGCGAGCCGACCGCCTTTCTCACCGAGCAGCGCCAGTTCGTCGAGGACATCGAGCGCGAGGCGCAGCGAACGCGCCTGCTCGGCCGCCGCCTGATCGAGCTGGAGTTGCTGCGCCCGATGCGCTTTGACGCCACCTTGCCCGATGGCAACCAGCTCTCGGTGGATGGCTTCCTGGCGCTCGACGACGAGAAGTTCGCCGCGCTGCCCGACGCCACCGTGGTGGAGTTGCACCGCACCGGCGTTCTCGGCCTGATCAATGCGCACCAGATCTCGCTCGGCTTGATGCGCGCCCTGGTCGAGCGCCGGCTGGCCCGCGTGGCCTCTGCCTGAGCCCGCACCGATGACCGACCGCCTGGACGACTTCGATCGCGGCCTGGTCAACCGGCGCGCCGTGCTCGGTGACGCCTGGGTGGATCAATCTCTCGGCCAGGCCACGGCCTTCAACGCCGAGTTCCAGAGCCTGATCACGCGTGGCGTGTGGCATGAGGTCTGGCGTCGGCCCGGCCTGGATCTCGCCACGCGGCGTCTGCTGGTGCTGGCCATGACGATGGCCCAGGGCCGCTGGGAAGAGTTCGAGCTGCATGTGCGCGCCGCGCTGGTTTCCAAGGACAGCGGCGTGCCCTTGGCCACCCTGAAGGAAATGCTGCTTCAAGGCGCGGCCTATTGCGGTGTGCCCGCTGCCAACACCGCCTTCAAGATTGCCGCCGAGGTCTGCCGCGCCGAGGGCATCGCACTCGAGCCCGCACCCTTGACGCCGGCCGTGCGGATGCAGCACCACCACACCTTCAGCACACCGCAGTTGCATGTTGCCCTGCAAGGCCTCGGCAGCGGCGTGCCGGTGGTCCTGAGCCATGCGCTGGGCCTGGACCTGACGATGTGGGACGGCCTGGCCGCTGCGCTGTGCGCCGAGCATCCCGTGCTGCGCTACGACCATCGCGCCCAGGGCGCCTCGGCTGCCGTGAACAAGCCCTTCACGCTCGACGATCTGGTCGACGATGCAGCCCGCCTGGTGCGGGAGTGGGGGCGCGGCCCGGTGGTCTTCATCGGGCTGTCGATGGGTGGCATGGTGGCCCAGGGCCTGGCCATCCGGCACCCCGATCGGGTTCGCGGCCTGGTGCTGGCCAACACCACCGCGCAGTACCCAGAGGCGGCGCAGGCCACCTGGGCCGCGCGCATCGCCGCCGTACAAGCCGGCGGCATGGCCGGCGTGGTGCAGGGCGTTGTCGAACGCTACCTGCAGGCTGACTTCCGCGCCGCCCATCCCGAGTCCACAGCCGCCTTGCACGCCCAGCTGCTGCGCGCGGACCCGGCCGGCTACGTGGCCAGCTGTGAAGCCATCCGCCATGTCGATTGGCTCGGTGCGCTGGCACAGGTGCGCTGCCCGACCCTGGTGCTGGCGGGCGCGCACGATATCGGCGCCACGCCGGCCATGGGCCAGGCGATTGCAGAGCGCATCCCCGGCGCGCAGTTCGAGCTGCTCGAAGAGGCCTCGCACCTCAGCAGCGCCGAGCAGCCGGCGCGCTTCGAGGCGGCAGTGCGCGGCCTGCTGGCGCGCTGTTGAGGGGTTTAGCGACTCAGGCGGATCAGCTTGCCGTCGTCGCTGAGCAGGTAGAGCCAGCCGTCGGGGCCTTGCTTGACCGCGCGGATGCGCTTGCCCAGGGCCTTGACGACAGCCACCTCTTCGCGCAGCACGACGCTGTGGTCGGCGTCGAGCACGATGCGCCACAAGGTGTTGCTGGCCAGTGCGCCGGCGAACAGGTTGCCGTTCCACTCGGGCAGCTTGTCGCCGCTGTAGAAGGCCAGGCCCGAGGGCGCGGTCGAGCGCAGCAACCAGGTCGTCTTGGGCTCCTCGAAACGCGGCGCGTGGGTGCCGCCGCCGGGCCGGCAAGAGGGTGCAGACTGGAACTCGCTGTAGGCGCAGCCGTAGCTGGCCAGGGGCCAGCCATAGTTCTTGCCGGCCAGAACGCGGTTGAGCTCGTCGCCACCGCGTGGGCCGTGTTCGGTGACCCACAGCTCGTCGGTGCCGGGCTTCAAGGCCGCGCCTTGCGCGTTGCGGTGGCCCAGGCTCCAGACGCCGGGCAGCGCGCCGGCGGCGGCGAAGACCGGGTTGTCCAGCGGAACGCTGCCGTCGCGGTTCAAGCGCAGCACCTTGCCCAGCGTGGTGGCGAGGTTCTGTGAGTGCAGCGCGGTCGGTTCGGCGGGATTGTCCTGCCCGCGGTCACCGGTGGTCAGGAACAGGGTCTTGTCGGAGCGGAAGACGATGCGCGAGCCGAAGTGCACGCCGCCGTTCACCTTGGGCGTCTGGCGCCAGATCACGGCAACGTTGCTCAACGCGCTGCCCGAGAGGCGGCCGCGCGCCAGGGCGGTGCCGGCGCCGCCCGGGCCGTTCTCGGTGTAGCTGAAGTAGACCCACGGGTCGGTGGCGAAGTCAGGGTCCAGGGCCACGTCGAGCAGGCCGCCCTGGCCGCGGCTGTTGACGCCAGGCAGGCCGCTCAGCGTGGCCTCGATCGCCGAGCCATCGGCGCGCACGATCACCATGCTGCCGTCCTTCTGCGACACCAGCATGCGCCGGTCGGGCAGGAAGGCCAGGCCCCACGGACTGTCCAGGGCGACCCCGAGGACGGTCGCCTTGACGGGGGGGGCGGGCTGGGCCGTTGCAGCAGGGGTCGTCAAGCCCCACAGCAGGCTGGCCAGGGCGCCAAGGCAGGCGCGGCGGTGAAACAAAGCGGTGTACGGCATGGTCGAAGTCTGGGCGGGTGCGAGCGCGGACGGACCTCGAACAGGGCGGACAAGTTCCGTCTCGTGTGCGCCGGGCTGAGACCGAATCGCGTTCCATCGCATAGGAACGGGCAGCCGCTTTCGACCCGTTACGGTCGCTGAAATTCTGCTTTCGGGGCAGTGGCGCGGCCGCAGGGCACCCGGGCAGGGCCCGGCGCTTGGGTGAAGCGGTCTTCGCTTCGCTGCGACTGCCCTGCGCTGCTCGGGCCCGGCGCCTTGCTCGCGCCGACTCACGCACGAAAGAGCAGACTGCCGCGAACGAGCGCAACGGGCCGGGTGGCGACAGTCAGATTGATGTCATTGAACGCATTTGCGTATCAGACCGCCTGCGCAGCTTCGACGATCATCTGCAGCCGCTGTTGGCCGTTGTACTCGTCCAGCGCCAGCCGGTAGGCCAGGCGCACGCGTTCGGCCACCGGTTCGGTGTGACCGAACCAGATCGCGTCGCGCGGCTGGCCGAGGTGACGCACGCGCAACTTCAGGTGCTTGTCGGCGACCAGGCGCTGCGCCAGCACATCCACCTCGTCGCAGAACAATGGCGCTTCGAAAGCCTGGCCCCAGACCTGGGCGTCCAATGCGGTGACGGTATCGACATTGAAGTACTCGAGCGCCAGTGGGCCATCGGTGCGCACGCGTCGCGTCAGCGTGGCGGCGTCGAGCCACTCCGTGGCCACGCGCTGCAGTGCCAGGTCGAAGGTGTCGAAGTGCTCTTCGGCAATCGTGCAGCCGGCCGCCATGGCGTGGCCGCCGAACCGGATCAGCACGCCGGGGTGGCGTTTGGCCACCAGGTCGAGCGCGTCGCGCAAGTGAAAGCCGGGAATCGAGCGGCCCGAGCCCTTCAGCGTGCCATCGGCGCCGAGCGCAAAGACAAAGGTCGGGCGGTGCAGGCGGTCTTTCAGACGGCCGGCGACGATGCCGACCACGCCTTCGTGGAACTCGGGGTCGAACAAGGCCAGGGCAGGCGGGGGCTCGCCTTCGGGCATCAGGTGCTCGAGGGCGGCCTCGGCCTGTTCGCGCATGCCGGCCTCGACCTCGCGGCGCTCGCGGTTGATGCTGTCGAGCTGCTGCGCCAGTTCGGCAGCGCGCACGGCGTCATTGGTGGTCAGGCACTCGATGCCCAGCGTCATGTCGGCCAGGCGTCCGGCGGCGTTGATGCGCGGCCCGAGGGCAAAGCCGAAGTCGAAGGCCGCGGCGCGCGCCGGCTGGCGGCCGGCCGCAGCGAACAAGGCCGCGATGCCGGGCTGCATGCGCCCGCTGCGGATGCGCTTCAGGCCCTGCGCGACGAGGCGACGGTTGTTGGCGTCGAGCTTGACCACGTCGGCCACGGTGCCGAGCGCGACCAGATCCAGCAGACTGTCCAGCCGCGGCTCCGTGCCGCTTTCGAACCTGCCGCGCGTGCGCAATTCGGCCCGCAGCGCCAGCAACACATAGAACATCACGCCGACGCCGGCCAGGGCCTTGCTGGCAAAGCTGTCGCCCGGTGCGTTCGGATTGACGATCACGTTGGCCTCGGGCAGCGCCACGGCGCCCTGCACCAGGGCCGGCAGGTGGTGGTCGGTGACGAGCACCGCCAGGCCCTGCGCGCGTGCGTGCGCCACCCCGTCGAAGCTGGCGATGCCGTTGTCCACCGTCACCAGGAGGTGCGGGCGTTTGATCAAGGCCAGCTCGACGATGGCCGGCGTCAGGCCGTAGCCGTGCACGCTGCGGTCGGGCACCACGTAATGCAGCGTGCCCGGCGCGGCGCCGAGCAGGGCCAGCCCCCGCAGCGCGACGGCGCAGGCCGTGGCGCCGTCGCAGTCGTAGTCGGCAACGATACAAATGGTCTGCCGCGCGGCAATCGTGTCGGCCAGCAGCACCGCAGCCGCCGCAGTGCCCTGCAAGGTGGCCGGCGGCAACAACTGGGTCAGGGTGTCGTCGAGCTCGTCGACGCCGGTCACACCGCGGCCGGCGAACAGACGTGCCAGCAGCGGGTGCACGCCAGCCTGCTCCAGCGCGAACACGGTGCGCGGCGGTGCATCGCGGTTTTCGATCAACGGCGCGCGCATCACAGCGACTCCAGCAAGGGGCGGGCGCGCGGCGGCGCCGCACTCACCGCCTCCATCATGCGCCGCCACCACGGCCGCGCATGCGGCGCCAGCCTCACGCTGCTGCGCTCGCCGCACAGGGTCAGCTGCACCGGCTCACCGCGCTCTGCGGCGAACAGCAGGGGCGCCAGTGCCTCTTGGTCGATGACCTGCCAGGCGCAGGCCCACGCCGCCCAGTCGCCTTGCAGGGCCGGCGCGCGCAGGCGGTCATCGACCACCGCCGCGTCGGGGTGCCCGGGCTGCGACGCGCCGCAGCCACTCAGCCAGAAAGAGTTGACCGGCAGCGCGCCCGCGGCCTCGCGTGCGTCGTTCAACGCGTGGTCGTGCAGCAGCATCTGCACTTCGTTCTGCAGCCGGCGCAGGCCCTTGCCGGCCGCATCGCGCGGCAGCCAGCGTTCGATGTTGCGTCCGATGGCGCGCTCGATCGAGGCTGTGGTCAAGTCTTGCAGGCTGGGGTGGGCGGCGTACCAGCGCAGGGGCGCACCCCAGCGCAGCGTGAAGCCCGCGCCAGCGAACAGCGGCTGCACCGCGGCGAACAGGGCGCGCGACTCGGGCTCGGCGAGGGCCAGCGCAGCCGGATCGACCAGGTGCACCCCGTCGCTGCCGATGCGCCAGTGCACGGGCGTCAGCTCGCCCCAGGCGCACGCGCCGATGTCCAGGCCGTCCTGCGCCGCATGGCGCGCCGCCCAGGGCAGGGTGCCGTCGCGCGCGAGCCAGCCGAGTGCGGCGGCCAATGCACGCTCGTGCGGCATTGACGGGTTGTCGTCGTCGCCGACGTCGCGTTGCACCTCGCGCCAGCCAGCGAGCAGGCGTTCGAGCGCCGGTGTGGCCAGCGTCGGCAGTGCTGCGCGCGCAGGCTCGGCCAAGGGCGCCGCAAAGGGCAGGATCAGGTGCATGCCTCGATTATCCGGACGCCCTCATGACGCGCTCTCTCGGCGGGACGGTGCAAGCCCTCAGGTAGCATCCGCGCGCAATGAACACCCCCTACGAATGGCAGATCGGCTGGCGCTACACACGCGCGGGACGCAGCGGCCGGCGCAACGGCTTCATCTCCTTCATATCGGGCGTGTCGATGCTCGGCATTGCGCTCGGGGTGGCGGCGTTGATCATCGTGCTGTCGGTGATGAACGGCTTCCAGAAGGAGGTGCGCGACCGCATGCTCAGCGTGATTGCGCATATCGAGCTGTTCGACGCCCAGGGCGCGGCACTGGCCGACTGGCGCGCCACGGCCGAGCAGGCGCGCGCGGCGGTGCCGGGCCAGGTGCTGGGCGCGGCGCCCTTCGTGTCGTCCCAGGTGCTGATCGCACGTGGCGAAGACATGCGCGGGGCCATGCTGCGCGGCATTTCTCCGGCGGAGGAAGCCAGTGTCACGCCGCTGGCCGCGCAGCTGCAAGGCAGCACATTCTCCAAGTTGAAGCCGGGCGAGTGGAACATCGTGCTCGGCATCGAGCTGGCGCGCGCGCTCGGCGTGCGCGAGGGCGACAAGATCACCGTCGTCACGCCCGGCGGCCAGGTCACGCCGGCCGGCATCGTGCCGCGCCTGAAGCAGTTCACGGTGGCCGGCACCTTCGAGGCCGGCCACTATGAGTACGACAGCGCGCTGGCGCTGATCCATCTCGACGACGCGGCGCGCCTGCTGCGCGTCGAGGGCGCCACCGGCGTGCAGCTGAAGCTCACCGACGCCCAGGCCGCCCGCGGCGCGGCGACGCAAATGGCGCGTGCGCTGCCGCTGAGCATCAGCGTGCGCGACTGGACCCGCACCAACCGCAACTGGTTCGATGCGGTGCAGCTCGAGAAGCGGCTGATGTTCATCATCCTGACCTTGATCGTCGCCGTGGCAGCCTTCAACCTGGTCAGCACCTTGGTGATGACGGTCACCGACAAGCGCGCCGACATCGCCATCCTGCGCACGCTGGGCGCCAGCCCGCGCTCCATCATGGGCATCTTCATGATCCAGGGCGCGACCGCGGGCATCGCAGGCACCCTGGGCGGGGTCGCCGTCGGCCTGCTCATCGCCTTCAACATCGGCACTCTGGTGCCGGCGCTGGAGCGCCTGTTGTCGACCAGCTTCCTGCCGGCCAGCATCTATGTCATCAGCCGCCTGCCGAGCGATCCGCAGTGGGGCGACATCGTGCCCGTGGTGCTGATCTCGCTGGTGCTGGCCTTCGTCGCCACGATCTACCCGAGCTGGCGTGCCAGCCGAGTCAACCCGGCCGAGGCACTGCGCTATGAGTGAGCCCGTCCTGAGTTGCCGCGGTCTGCGCAAACGCTTCCAGGAAGGCGATCTCGACGTCGAGGTGTTGCGCGGCGTGGACTTCAGCATCGCGCGCGGCGAGACCGTGGCCATCGTCGGCGCGTCGGGCTCGGGCAAGAGCACGCTGCTGCATTTGCTCGGCGGCCTGGATGCACCCAGCGCCGGCAGCGTGCAACTGGCGGGGCGCGAAATGGGCGCGATGGGCGCGGCCGAGCTGGGCCGCTGGCGCAACCAGCAACTGGGCTTCGTCTACCAGTTCCACCATCTGTTGCCCGAGTTCAGCGCGTTGGACAACGTGGCGATGCCCTTGCGCATCCGGCGCGACAGCCTGGCGCAGGCGCGCGCCGCCGCCGCGGCTGCGTTGGCCCAGGTCGGCCTGGCCGGCCGCGTGCAGCACCGGCCGAGCGAGCTCTCCGGCGGCGAGCGCCAGCGCGTGGCGATCGCTCGCGCCCTGGTGTCGCGGCCGGCGTGTGTGCTGGCCGATGAGCCGACCGGCAACCTCGACCGCGAAACCGCCGACGGCGTCTTCGAGGCCATGCTTGCGCTGGCACGCGAGCGCGGCACCGCCTTCATCGTCGTGACGCACGATCAGGCACTGGCCGCGCGTTGCGGGCGTCGGCTGGACCTCAAGCAAGGCGTGCTGGTGTAAGACGGCACCGGATTGGCGCGTCGCATCGAGGCAGTTTGCAGTCCCGACACGGCCCCCCGACTTTCACGAGCGAGATGATGAACATGGACATCGGTCTGTTGAACTTCACGGACAAGGCCGTCCAGGGCGGGCAGGGCGCCCAGGGCATCAACCACAGCACCGCGCGCTAGGCTGGCCCGGAAGCGGCGTAGCGCGCGCGCACGCTGGCCAGGGCGCGCTGGTACACGGCCGTGGCATCGCTGGCGATGTTGACCGTCATGCGCAGGTCTTCGATCAAGCCGTTGTTCAGGCCGTAGACCCAGCCGTGCACGGCCACGTCGTGGCCGCGCTGCCAGGCGTCCTGCACGATGGTGGTCTGGCAGACGTTGAGCGCCTGCTCCACCACATTGAGTTCGCACAGGGCGTCGACGCGCTCGGCCTCGGGCAGGCTGAGCAACCAGTCCTGGTGGCGGTTGCGCACGTCCTGCACATGGCGGATCCAGTTATCGGCCAAGCCCAGGCGCCGGTCCGACAGGGCCGCCGCCACGCCGCCGCAATTGGAGTGGCCGACAACGATGATGTGTTTGACCTTCAGCACGTCCATCGCGTACTGGATCACCGACAGGCAGTTCAGGTCGGAGTGCACCACCACATTCGCCACGTTGCGGTGCACGAACAACTCGCCCGGTGCCAGATCGACGAGTTCGTTGGCGGGCACGCGACTGTCGGCGCAGCCGATCCAGAGGTACTGCGGCGCCTGCTGTTGGAGCAGACCGGTGAAAAAGCCCGGCTGCTGGACCTCCATCTTTCCGGCCCAGAGCCGATTGCTGTGCAGCAGGCCTTGCAGTTCTGTGTCCATCTCGGGCCAGTGTATGCGCGGCCGGGCGACCGGCTAAGCTACGGCCATGAACACGCCTCTCACCTCGGTTCCACGCAGCGTTCTGGTCAGCGGCGGCAGCAGCGGCATCGGTGCCGCCATCGCGCGCGCCTTCGCCGCCCAGGGCTGCCAGGTTGTCGCCACCGGCGTGAGCCAGGCCGAGGTCAGCGCCGCGCGAGATCAGCCAGACAATGCCGCCATCGACGTGCGGCTGCTCGACGTGCGTGATGCCGAGGCGGTCAGCGCCCTGGTGGCCAGCCTCGAACACCTCGACGTGCTGGTCAATTGCGCTGGTGCCATTCGCCGCGGCGGGGCCGAGCACGATCCCGAGGTGTTCGCCGAGGTGATCGACATCAACCTCACCGGCACGCTGCGCCTTTGTACTGCCGCGCGCAGCAAGCTGGCGGCGCAGCGCGGCTGCATCATCAACACCGCCTCGATGCTGAGCTTCTTCGGCGGCGGCCTGGTGCCCGGCTACAGCGCCAGCAAAGGCGGCGTGGCCCAGCTGACCAAGAGCCTGGCCATCGCCTATGCAGCCGAGGGGATCCGCGTCAATGCCGTCGCCCCGGGCTGGATCGCGACGCCGCTGACCCAGCCCCTGCACAGCGACCCGGCGCGCTCGGATCCGATCGTGGCGCGCACGCCGCTCGGCCGCTGGGGCACGCCGCAGGACGTGGCCGGGCCGGTGCTGTTCCTGGCGAGTGCCGCGGCGCAGTTCGTCACCGGCGTGATCCTGCCGGTGGACGGCGGTTACCTGATTACCTAGAAAGAGGAAACCCAATCGTGATCATCCAACTCCCCGGCATCCAGCCCGAGATCGCCGTGCAGGCGATTCCCGACGACGAGCGCGTCTGGGTGCCGCAGGCGCCCGAGGTCTGGTTCCGCCCGTTGCTGCTGAACACGGTGACGGGCAGCTGGTGCAACTTGCTGCGGGTGAGAAAGAGTGGCGTGCTGTCGCGCCACATCCACCCTTCCTGGGTGACCGGCTACGTGATCAAGGGCTCGTGGCGCTACCTCGAACACGACTGGGTGGCGCGCGAAGGCGCCTTCGTCTACGAACCGCCGGGGGAGATTCACACTCTGGTGGTCGATGAGGCCGCCGGCGGTGCGCAGGAGATGATCACCTTCTTCAACATCGCCGGGGCCATGGTCTACGTCGATGCCGCCGGCAACACCACCGGTTATGAGGATGTCTTCAGCAAGATCGCGATGTGCAAGAAGCACTATGCGGCGGTGGGCCTGGGCGAGGCCTACGTCGACCAGTTCATCCGGTAGACGAGGCACCCAGGCCGAGTGCGATCAACGCGTCGATTTCGCTCGGCGCGAAACCCCACTCGGAGAGCGCCGCACGCCCCATCGCGCCACGCGCCGGCGGGCCGTGGCGTACGACACCGGGGGTGCGGCCGAACAGCGGTGCCGGCGCGGGTTGGGCGACGCCGTCGATTTGCAGGGTGCGGCCGCGCGCCAGGTTGTGCGCGTGAACGCGCGACTCCGCAAAGCTCAGCACCGGCGCGAAACACGCATCGGCGCCGTCGAAAACCGCACACCACTCGTCGCGTGTCTTGCTGGCGAAGGCTTGCGTCAAGCGCGCGCGCAGCGCCGGCCAGCGCGCGCGGTCATGCTGCGCCGGCAGTGAGTCGTCATCCAGCCCCAGGCGCTCGAGCAACACGGCATAGAACTTGGGTTCGATGGCGCCAATCGCGACGTACTGGTGGTCCAACGTGGCGTAGCTGTCGTACCAGGGCGCGCCGCCGTCGAGCAAGTTGCTGCCGCGTTCGCCCTGCCATTGCCGGTTGGCCTGCAGGCCGGCGAACATGCTGGTCATCAGGGAGGCGCTGTCGAGCATCGCGGCGTCGACCACCTGGCCGCGCCCCGACTGCCGTGCCTCGATGACGGCGCAGGCGACGCCGAAGGCCAGCAGCATGCCGCCGCCGAAATCGCCCACCAGGTTGAGGGGCGGCACCGGCGCCTCGCCCGCGCGTCCGATGGCGCCCAGCACGCCGGCCAGGGCGATGTAGTTGATGTCGTGGCCGGCGCGCGCGGCCAGCGGCCCGGTCTGGCCCCAGCCCGTCATGCGGCCGTAAACGAGCTTGGGGTGGCGCGCAAGCAGGACCTCGGGGCCCAGGCCGAGCCGCTCCATCACGCCGGGCCGAAAACCTTCCGTCAGCACGTCGGCCTTGGCGGCCAACTGCAGCGCGGCCTGCAGGCCGCCGGGGGTCTTCAGGTCGAGGGTCACCGAGCGCCGCCCGCGCAGCATCGTGTCACTCCAGCGCGGGCTCTCCAGGCCGAGCGCCGTTGCGCTGGCGCGGTCGACGAGCAGCACATCGGCGCCCATGTCGGCCAGCAACATGCCGGCGAAGGGCGCTGCGCCGATGGCTTCGAACTCGAGAATGCGTAAGCCGGTCAGCGGTCCCATGCACAGGCTCCTTGGGTTGGCAGTATCGGCCAGACTGGCGTTCGCACGGCGCGCGGCAGCGCGTTGCCGGACCGCCTGGATGAATATCCAGTATCGTAGGCCTCCTGGACGCCCCGATGCCTGCCGCTACCCTCATTCGCCCAATTCGCCCGGACCCCTTCGCCGCGCTCAACGCCGAGCAGCGCGCTGCTGTCGACCATGGCAACGGCCACCAACCCGCAGCGCCGCTGTTGGTGATTGCCGGGGCTGGCACCGGCAAGACGATGACGCTGGCCTCGCGCGTCGCGCGCCTGGTGTTGGCCGGGGCCGACCCGCAGCGCATCCTGCTGTTGACCTTCTCGCGCCGCGCCGCCCAGGAGATGGAACGCCGTTGCGGCCGCGTGCTGCACGCCGCGCTCGGCCTCGGCCCGACGCAGCGCGCGCCGTCGCTGCCTTGGGCTGGCACCTTCCACAGCATCGCGGCGCGTTTGCTGCGCGAGATGGCTGCGGCGATCGCGCTGCCGCCGCAATTCACGGTGCACGACCGTGGCGACGCCGAAGACCTGATGGGTCTGGTGCGCCAGGAGCTTGGCCTGGCCGCGACCGCCAAGCGCTTCCCGCTCAAGGGCAGCTGCCTGGCGATCTACTCGCGGGTGGTCAACAGCCAGCTGCCGGTGGACGCCGTCGTTGCGTCGCTGTACCCCTGGTGCCTGGGCTGGGAGAGCGAGCTCAAGCAGCTGTTCCGCGCCTACGTCCAGGCCAAGCAACAGCAGCAGGCACTCGATTACGACGATCTGCTGCTCTACTGGCAACAAGCGATGACGGAGCCGGCCTTGGCGGCGGCCCTCGGCGCCCGCTTCGACCATCTGCTGGTCGATGAATACCAGGACACCAATCGCCTGCAGGCGGCCATCCTCAAGGCCTTGAAGCCGGATGGCCGCGGGCTCACGGTGGTCGGCGACGATGCCCAGTCGATCTACGCCTTTCGCGCCGCCGAGGTGCGCAACATCCTCGACTTCCCGGCCCAGTTCGAGCCGCCGGCGCAGGTGGTCACGCTGTCACGTAACTACCGCTCCACGCAGCCCATCCTCGAGGCCTCGAACGCGCTGATTTCATTGGCCGCCGAACGCTTCACCAAGAACCTGTGGAGCGACAAGGCCGGCGCGCGGCCGCGGCTGGTGACGGTCGTCGACGAGATGGCGCAGGCGCGCTGGGTCGCCGACGACGTGCTGCTGCTGCGGGAGGGCGGCCTGGCCTTGAAGCATCAAGCGGTGCTGTTCCGCACCGGCCACCACAGCGCGGCACTGGAGCTGGAGCTGACGCGGCGCAACATCCCCTTCGTCAAGTTCGGCGGCCTCAAGTTCCTCGAGGCCGCGCACGTGAAAGACTTGCTCTCGGTTCTGCGCTGGGTGCAGAACCCGCGCAGCCGGCTGGCGGGCTTTCGCGTTGCACAGTTGATCGCTGGCATGGGCCCAGCGTCGGCACGCCGCCTGCTCGACGCCATGGCTGCTGCGCCCGATCCAGCGCAGGCGATGCGCGAGTTCAAACCGCCGGCCGCGGCGGCGGCTGACTGGCAGGCCTGGCTGAGCGCGCACGAGGCTCTGTCGCCGGGCTGCTGGCCCGAGGACCTGGCCGTCGCGGCGCGCTGGTACCAGCCGCAACTCGAACGCCTGCACGAAGACGCCGCGATCCGCGCCGGCGACCTGGCGCAGATCGCGCGCATCGCGCAGGGCTTCTCGAGCCGTGAGCGTTTCCTGGTCGAGCTGACCCTCGACCCACCCGAGGCCACCAGCGACGAGTCGGGTGCACCGCACCTCGACGAGGACTACCTGATCTTGTCCACCATGCACTCTGCCAAGGGCCAGGAGTGGGCCGCGGTGTTCGTGCTGAATGCCGTCGATGGCTGCATGCCCTCCGACATGGCCACCGGCAGCGCGGCCGAGATCGAGGAAGAGCGCCGCCTGCTCTACGTGGCGATGACACGCGCCAAGCACCACCTCGCCGTGATGGTGCCGCAGCGCTTTCATGTCACGCAGCAGGCGAAGTATGGGGATCGGCATCTGTATGGCGCGCTCACCCGCTTCATTGCGCCGCCGGTGGCCGCGCTGTTCGACCGCCTGGGCCCGGCGCCGATCGGCGCCGACACCTCGCCCCTGCAGGCACTGCCGATGACGATCGACGTCGGCGTGCGGATACAAGGCCTGTTCTGAGCTGCAGCGCGGGCTATCCGCCCGGCGAGAACGGCTTGCCCAGCGAGGCTGGCATGTTGGCCTTGATCCAGGCTGCGTTGCGCGAGATCAGCACCAGCACGACGATGGTGGCCAGGTAGGGCAGCATGACGAGGAACTGGCTCGGCACTTCGACGCCCTGGCCTTGCAGGTGGAACTGCAGCATGGTCACGCCGCCGAACAGGTAGGCCCCGGCCAGCACGCGTGCGGGCCGCCAGGTGGCAAACGTCGTGAGCGCCAGCGCGATCCAGCCCTTGCCGGCCACCATGCCCTCGACCCAGAGCGGCGTATAGACCACCGAGATGTAGGCCCCCGCCACGCCGCACAGCGCGCCGCCGGCCATCACCGCAGCCAGGCGGATCTTGCGCACCGGATAGCCCAGGGCGTGGGCCGACTCGGGCGACTCACCCACCGCGCGCAGGATCAGGCCGCTGCGCGAGCGCGTCAGCCACCAGGCCAGGGCCGCAGCCAGCGCTATCGCCACCCAGACCATCGGGTGCTGCTTGAACAGGGCCGGGCCGATGAAAGGAATGTCGGACAGCCACGGGATGTCGAAGCCGGCCCGCGCGCCCAGGCGCTCGCGTGTGTACGGCTGGCCGACGAAGGCCGAGAAGCCGGCGCCGAACAGGCTCAAGGCCAGGCCGGTGGCGTACTGGTTGGTGTTGAGCCAGATGACCAGGACACCGAACAGCGCGGCCAGGGTGGCCCCTGCCAGGGCGCCGGCGCCGAAGGCCAGCACGTCGCTGCCGGTGTGCACGGCCACGGCAAAGCCGGCCACCGCCGAGACCAGCATCATGCCCTCGGCGCCGAGGTTGACGATGCCGGCGCGTTCATTGAGCAGCAGGCCGAGCGCCGCAATGCCGAGCACGGTGCCGGCGTTGAGCGTGGCTGCGATGAGCAGGGCGAACTCGGTCATTGGACCCCCTTGGCGCGTGATTGCCTTGGGCGCGGCGCGGCGGCGATCATGCCGTCGCTCCCGCGCTGCGCCGCGCCGCGACCCAGCGCAATCGATAGTTGATCAGCGTGTCGCTGGCCAGCAGCGAGAACAAGAGCAGGCCCTGGAACACGCCGGTGATGGATTTGGGCAACTGCATGCGCGACTGCGCCAGCTCGCCGCCGATATAGAACATGCTCATCAGCACGGCCGAGAAGACGATCCCTACCGGGTGCAGGCGGCCGACGAAAGCCACGATGATGGCGGCGAAGCCGTAACCCACCGGCACGTAGGGCGTGAGCTGGCCGAGCGGCCCGGTGGCCTCGAGTGCGCCGGCCAGGCCGGCCAGGCCGCCCGAGGCGAGCAGGGCAGTCCACAGCGAAGCCCGCGAGCTGAAGCCGCCGTAGCGCGCGGCCAGCGGCGCCAGCCCGCCGATCTGCGCCTGCATGCCGCGGAACAGGCGGAACAAGAAGATCGCCATGCCCACCACCGCCACCAGCGCGATGAGCAGGCCGATGTTGACGCGCAGGCCCTCGAACAGGCGCGGTACCTTGGTGGGCGCTGCGAAGCTCACGGTCTGCGGAAAGTTGAAGCCCTGCGGGTCGCGCCAGGGCCCGTAGACCAGGTAGGACAACACCATCTCGGCCACGTACACCAGCATCAGGCTGACCAGGATCTCGTTGGCGTTGAAGCGGTCGCGCAGCAGCGCCGTGATGCCCGCCCAGACCATGCCGCCGAGGATGCCGGCCAGCAGAATCAGGACGACGATGGCGCGCGGCGAGTCCGGCGTGGCCTGCATGGCAATGCCGCCGGCAAAGACCGCACCCAGGATGTACTGGCCCTCGGCGCCGATGTTCCAGACGTTGGCGCGAAAGCAAAGCGCCAGGCCGAGCGCGATCAGGATCAGCGGCACCGCCTTGACGGCGATCTCGCTCCAGGCGTAGCCGCTCTTGATCGGCTCGACGAAGAACATGCGCAGGCCCTGCACCGGGTCTTTGCCGAGCAGCAGGAAGAGCACCACGCCGATCGCCACGGTGACCGCCAGGGCGATCAGCGGCGAAGCCAGGGTCATCACCTTGGACGGTGCGGCGCGCGATTCAAGCTTGAGCATGGGAGGCCTCCTGCGCTTCGTCGAACAGCCCGGCCATCCACTGGCCGATGCGCTCAACCGAGGCGTCGCGCGCAGCCACGCTGGGTGAGAGGCGGCCGCGGGCGATCACCATCAGGCGGTCGGACAGCTCGAGCAGCTCATCGAGCTCCTCGCTCACCACCAGCACCGCGCAGCCGGCGTCGCGCAGGGCCAGCAGCTCGGCGCGAATTTGCGCCGCCGCGCCGACGTCGACGCCCCAGGTCGGCTGGGCGACGATGAGCACCTTGGGTCGGGCGTCGATCTCGCGGCCGACGATGAACTTCTGCAGGTTCCCGCCCGACAGGCTCTTGGCCACTGCGTCGGGCCCGCCCGCCTTGACCTTGAAGTTCTCGATCAGCTTTGCGGCCAATGCACGGGTGGCGGCCACGTCGATCCAGCCGAAGCGGCGCAGCGACTCGCGACGCGACAACAAGGTATTGCCGGCCAACGACAAGGACGGCACCGCACCTCGGCCCAGACGCTCCTCGGGCACGAAGTGCAGGCCCAGGGCGCGGCGGCGGGTCGGGCCGGCGCGCGCGATGTCCTGGCCAAACAGACGCAGGCTGCCGGCGGCGGCACGACAGTCTTCCCCTGACAGGGCCGCCAGCAGCTCTTGCTGGCCATTGCCCGAGACGCCGGCGATGCCGAGCACTTCGCCGGCGCGCAGCTGCAGTGCGATGCCTTGCAGCGGCACGCCGTAGATGTTGTCTGGCGCGAGCGACAGGGCCTTGACTTCGAGGGCCACGTCGCCCAGCCGGGATTCGCGGTGCACCAGCTTCGGCGGTTCGGCGCCGATCATCAACCGGGACAGCGAGGCGTTCGTCTCCTGCCGCGGATCGACCGCGCCGGTGACGCGGCCGCCGCGCAGCACCGTGCACTGGTGGCAGAGCTCGCGGATCTCGTCGAGCTTGTGGCTGATGTAGAGGATGGAGCAACCCTCCTGGGCCAATTGGCGCAGGGTGTTGAACAGGCTCTGCACCGCCATCGGCGTCAGCACCGAGGTCGGCTCGTCGAGGATCAACAAGCGGGGCTCCGAGAGCAGGGCGCGCACGATCTCCACGCGCTGGCACTCGCCGACCGATAGGCTGTGCACCGGCCGCGTCGCGTCCACCTGCAGGCCGTAGTCGCCGGCCTTCTTTTTCATGCGCGCCGTCACTTCGGCCAGGGTCTCGCCGGTGTCCAGCCCGAGCCAGACGTTCTCGGCGGCTGTGAGCGTGTCGAACAGGCTGAAGTGCTGGAACACCATGGCGATGCCATGCGCCTTGGCTTCGTGCGGATTGCGGATCTGCACCGCCTGGCCGTCGACCTGGATCTGGCCGCTGTCGGGCTGCACGGCGCCGAACACGATCTTCATCAGGGTCGACTTGCCGGCGCCGTTTTCACCCAGCAGGGCGTGGATTTCGCCGGGCTGCACCGTGAGGCTGACGTTGTCATTGGCCTTTACCGCGGGGTACTGCTTGCTGATGCCGGTCAGCTCGAGTCGGGGAGCAGTCATCGGGTCTCCTTCAAAGTCACGGGCCGTTCAGGCCGCGCGGTAGACGCATTTCCCGGCCACATGGGTCGACACCAGGTTGCGTTCATCGCCCAGTGTCAGCAAAGCGAACACGCGCTCATGCAAGGACGATGCCGCGGCGTCCCGCACACTGGCCACCGGCCCGACGGCGTAGCGCCAGAGCGCCAGGTCGGCCATGCAGCCGACGTCGAGGGAGCCGATCTCGGCCTCGAGGCCGAGCGCGCGGGCCGCACCGCGGCTGGCCGCGTAAAGGGATTTCCAGGCCGACAGGCGCTGCCCGCGCAACGCCTGCACCTTGTAGGCGTCGGCCAGGGTGCGCAGCATCGACAGGCTGGTGCCGCCACCCACATCGCTGGCCACCGAGACCGCCACGCCGCTGTCCTCCAGGGCGCGCCAGTCCATCAGGCCGCTGCCCAGGAAGAGGTTGGATGAAGGCGAGTGCGCGATCTGCGCGCCGGCGCGGCCGAGCAGGGCACGATCGGCCGCGTCGAGCCAGATGCCGTGGGCCAGCACCGAACGCGGGCCAAGCAGGCCGTGGCGGGCGTAGACCTCGAGGTAGCTGCGCGCATCCGGGAACAGCTCGGCCACCCAGCGCAGCTCGTCCTGGTTCTCGGCCACATGGGTTTGCAGGTAGGTGCCCGGGTAGGCGCCGAGCAGGCGCCCGGCCAGGGCCAGTTGCGCATCGCTGCTGGTCGGGGCAAAGCGCACGGTGTGGGCGTAGGCGCCACGCGCGCGGCCGTGCCAGCGCTCGACGAGTTCGATGCTGTCGCGCTCGGCGCTGGCCAGCGTGTCGGTCAGGCCCGGCGGCGCGTTGCGGTCCATCAGGCACTTGCCGGTGATGACGCGCATGCTGCGCGTTTCGGCAGCGGCGAACAAGGCCTCGGCCGAGGCCTTGTGCACGGTGGGGAAGACGACCGCGGCGGTCGTGCCATGCGCCAGCAGCGCATCGAGGAAACGGCTGGCGCCGGCAGCACAGACGGCCGGGTCGGCATAGCGCAGCTCGGCCGGGAAGGTGTAGGTCTCAAGCCAGTGCAGCAACTCGGTGCCGAAACTGGCAATCACCTCCAACTGCGGCATGTGCACATGAGTGTCGATGAAGCCCGGCATCAGCAACTGGCCGCGGTGCTCGTGCTGCGGCCAGGACGCGTCGGGCGCCTCAGCCTGCACGCCGGCGATGCGACCGTCGTGGACCAGCAGCCAGTGGTCGGGCCGCCAACGCAGGCCGGGTGAGTCGTCGCCCGGCACGCCCCAGCCCGGGTCGGCGGAGAAGTCGAGCAAGTCCGCGCGCAGCGCGAAGCGGCGCTCGGCCGGCGCGACGTTCATGCGGCCCGCCCAGTGCGCCGCGCCGGCAGCGCGTGGCTGGCCAGGGTGCGCGTGACCTCGCGCACCTGCTCGCGCAGCCACTTGCCGCGCGCGCTGGCGTGCGTCACATCGTGCCAGAGCTGGTAGTAGCTCAGGGGCGGGAAGGCGACAGGGCATTTGACGATGCGCACCGGCAGCGGGTCGACATAGCGGCTGCAGAACAGGCGCCCGGTGGTCAGTACCAACTGGGTCTGCGCCAGCATCAACGGGATCAGGCCAAAGTGCGGGCTCCGCACGGCAATCTGCCGCGCCAGACCCAGGCCGGCGAGGTGCTCGTCGATGACACCGCGGGCGCCCTCGTGCAGGGGTGTCGGCGCCACATGCTCGGCGCCGAGGTAGCGCGCCTCGGTCCAGCCGCGCGGGTTGCGCACGGCGACGTGGTCTTCGTTCACCAGGCAGACGATCTCGTCGCTGAAAAGGCGTGCCAGGTGCATCTCGGCCGGCGGCCGAAGCCAGTTGCCGATGACCAGGTCGACTTCGCCGCGGGCCAGGCTGCGCCGGTAGTCGAAATCCGCCGACAGCGCCAACAACTCGACCTTTACGCTGGGGGCCAGCTGGCGCACGCGCGCCACCAGCTCGGGCAGGAACAACGGGTCGAGGAAATCGCTGGCGGCGATGCGCAGGGTGGTCTGGCTGCGCGCCGGATCGAAGGCGCGGTTGGCCTGGCGTGCACCGAACAGCACATCGGCCTGGCGCAACAACTCGGCGGCGGGCTCCACCAGCTGCAGGGCGGCCTCGGTGGGCACCATGTCGGGGCCGTTGCGCACCATCAAGGCGTCTCCCGTCAACGCGCGCAGGCGCTTCAACTGGGCGCTGACGGTGGGCTGCGTGCTGGCCAGCTTCAAGGCGGCGCGCGAGACACTGCGTTCGGTGATCACGGTGTGCAGGACCCTGACGAGGTGAAGCTCGATCTTGTCGAAAAGAAGGCGCTCGGTCATACGGGCTTGCGCATACGCGGCATGGGCGATATCGTATAGCCATGCCGGCGCTGCGGCGTATCGTTCGGGTATGTCAGTAGTCCACACCGCCACCACGCCATCAATCCCGGCCGAACGCCCGATCCGCTTCTTCCACCGCGGTGCGCTGGTCGAAGTGCAGGGCGCAGCGACCACGCACAGCGTGCTCGACTGGCTGCGCGAGGACGCGCATTGCAGCGGCACCAAGGAAGGTTGCGCCGAGGGCGATTGCGGCGCCTGCACCGTGATCGTTGCCGAACTGGCCAGCAAGGCCGACGCCGTCGGTACCGCCTCGGCGCGCGCCACGCGGGTCGGCGAGCTGAGCCTGCGCACCGTCAACGCCTGCATCCAGTTCCTGCCCACGCTGGACGGCAAGGCGTTGATGACGGTGGAAGACTTGAAGCCGATCGCGCAGGCCCAGCGCATCGCGCTGCACCCCGCGCAGCAGGCGATGGTCGAGTGTCACGGCTCGCAATGCGGTTTCTGCACCCCCGGTTTCGTGATGTCCCTGGCCAGTTGCTACGAGCGTCACGCCGAGGCCGGCACCCAGGCCACGCGCCAGCAACTGGCCGACGAGCTGTCGGGCAACCTGTGCCGCTGCACCGGCTACCGGCCCATCCTCGACGCCGGCGAGCGTATGTTCAGCCTGCCCGCTGCGCGGCTGGACACGGCGCCCATCGCCGCGGCCTTGCGCTTGCTGGCGGCCGACGCGCCGCTGGCCTACACCGATGCGCAGGGCGGCCGCTTCGCCGCGCCGCGCAGCATCGAGGCCCTGGCGGAGTTGCGTGCGGCGCGGCCCCAGGCGCGCCTGCTCGCCGGCTCGACCGACATCGGCCTGTGGGTGACCAAGCAGTTCAAGGCCTTGCCCGAGTTGATCTACCTCGGCGAAGCGGCCAGGCTGGCGCGCATCGAAGAGCGCGCGGACGGCGTGTTGAGCATCGGCGCCGCCGCCTCGCTCGAAGACGCCTGGAGCGCGCTGGCTGTTCGCCACCCCGAGCTGAACGAGATGTGGCTGCGCTTCTCCTCGCTGCCAGTGCGCAACGCCGGTACGATGGGTGGCAACGTCGCCAACGGCTCGCCGATCGGCGACAGCGCGCCGGTGCTGATCGCGTTGAACGCCACGCTGGTGTTGCGGCACGGAGCGTCACAGCGGCGCATGCCGCTGGAGGCCTTCTACCTCGACTACATGAAGAACGCGTTGCAGGCTGGCGAATTCGTCGAGGCCATCGAAGTGCCGCCGCCCGCGCACACCACGCTGCGTGTGTACAAGCTGTCCAAGCGCTTCGACTGCGACATCTCGGCGCTGTCTGCCGCCCTGGCCATCACGCTCGACGGCGACGGCGACCGCGTGCGCGACGCGCGCTTCGCCTTCGGCGGCATGGCTGCGATCGTCAAGCGTGCGGCCCAGGCCGAAGCCGCAGTGCGCGGCCAGGTCTGGAACGAGGCCACGCTGCAGGCCGCGAGGGCGGCGCTGGCGCAGGACTTCACGCCGCTGACCGACCTGCGCGCCAGCGCCGCCTACCGCCAGCGCGTGGCCGCCAACCTGCTGCGCCGGCTCTGGCTCGAGACGCGCACGGTGGCGCCGTTGCCGGCAGCGCAGATCACGGTCTGGGCGCGCAACCGGGCCGCACCATGAACAAACCGGCCGAAGGCCCGGTCACCGCTGCAGCGCTGAGGGCGAGTGCCGTCAGCGTCGGCATCGACCGGGCGCATGAGTCAGCCCACCTGCACGTGGCCGGCGAGGCCACCTACATCGACGACATCACCGAACTCGCCGGCACCCTGCATGCCGCACTGGGCCTCTCGCCCGTGGCGCACGGCAAGCTGTTGCGCATCGACGTCGCGCGACTGCGCGCCGAGCCGGGCGTCGAGGCTGTGTTCACGGCCGCCGACATTCCCGGTGTCAACGACTGCGCGCCGATCGTCAAGGGCGACGACCCGATCCTGGCGCCCGTTGCCGGGTCTGGCGACGCTTCACAGATCGGTGAAGTTCACTACCTCGGCCAGCCGATGTTCGCGGTGATCGCCAAGGACCGTCGCGTCGCGCGCCGGATCGCTGCGCGAGCCCGGGAGTTCGTGACCATCGAGCCGCTGCCGGCCTTGTTGACCGCCCGCGCGGCCCACGCGGCCAAGGCCTATGTGGTGCCGCCGATGCACCTGGCCCGTGGCGACGCTGCGACGGCGCTGGCCTCGGCGCCGCACCGCCTCAAGGACACGCTCTGCATCGGCGGCCAGGAACAGTTCTACCTCGAAGGGCAGATCAGCTACGCGATCCCGCTCGAGGACGACGGCCTGCTGCTGCATTGCTCCACCCAGCACCCGAGCGAGATGCAGCACCTGGTGGCGCACGCGCTCGAGCTGAGTGCGAACCAGGTGCAGGTGCAGTGCCGGCGCATGGGCGGCGGCTTTGGCGGGAAGGAGTCGCAGTCGGCACTCTTCGCCTGTGTGGCTGCGCTGGCCGCGAAGACGTTGAAGCGCCCGGTCAAACTGCGCCTCGACCGCGACGACGACTTCATGGTCACCGGCCGCCGTCACGGCTTCGAGTTCGATTTCGAGGCTGGCTTCGACGATGCCGGCCGCGTGCTCGGCGTCGAGATCGACCTGATCGCCAATGCCGGCTTCAGCGCCGACCTGAGCCCGCCGGTGATGACCCGCGCGATCTGCCACTTCGACAACGCCTACTGGCTGCCACACGTGTCGATGCACGGCTACTGCGCGCGCACCAACACGCAGAGCAACACCGCCTTCCGCGGCTTCGGCGGGCCGCAGGGTGCCATCGCCATCGAGTTCATCCTCGACAGCATTGCGCGCAAGCTCGGCAAAGACCCGCTGGACGTGCGCCGCGCCAACTACTACGGCAGCCCATCGAACAACGTCACGCCTTACCTGCAGACAGTGGAAGACAACATTCTCGAGCCGCTGACCGAGCAGCTGATCCAGACCAGCCGCTACCGCCAACGCCGCGCCGAGATCGCCGCCTTCAACGCGCAGAGCCCGGTGCTCAAGCGCGGCATCGCCTTCACGCCGGTCAAGTTCGGCATCTCCTTCAACGTCAACCACTACAACCAGGCCGGCGCGCTGGTGCACGTGTACACCGATGGCTCGGTGCTGGTGAACCACGGCGGCACCGAGATGGGCCAGGGCGTGAACACCAAGGTGGCGCAGGTGGTGGCGCACGAGCTGCGCATACCGCTGGCCGCCGTGCGCTGCACCGCCACCGACACGCAGAAGGTGGCCAACACCTCGGCCACGGCGGCCTCGACCGGTGCCGACCTGAACGGCAAGGCCGCGCAGGACGCGGCGCGCAAGATCCGCGCACGGCTGGACGCGCTGGCCGACGAGAAGTTCGGCGGGCGTCGCGACATGCCCTTCAACGACCTGGTGCAGGCCGCCTATGTGGCCCGCGTGCAGCTTTGGAGCGACGGCTTCTACGCCACGCCTGGGCTGAGCTGGGACCGCGCCACGATGACGGGCAAACCCTTCTTCTACTTCGCCTACGGCGCGGCCGTGAGCGAGGTCATCGTCGACACCCTGACCGGCGAGCACAAGCTGCTCGCGGCCGACCTGCTGCATGATGTCGGCACCAGCCTGAACCCTGCCATCGACATCGGCCAGGTCGAAGGCGCCTTCATCCAGGGCTATGGCTGGCTGACGATGGAAGAGCTGGTCTGGCACCCGACAACCGGGGCGTTGCTGACGCATGCCCCGAGCACCTACAAGATTCCGACGGCCAACGACGCCCCTGCGCGCTTCGTCACCGCCCTGTTCGATGCACCGAATCCGGCCGACACGATCCACCGCAGCAAGGCGGTCGGCGAGCCGCCGCTGCTGCTGCCGTTCTCGGCACTGCTCGCGATTCGCGATGCAGTGTCGGCGCTGGGGGGGCATCGCAGCGATCCGCCGCTGCGCGCGCCGGCGACGCCGGAGGCGGTGCTCGATGCGATCGACGCGGTGTTGGCATCGACAACTTGAGCGTCGACGGGTACCCACCGGCGCTGAGCCGCTGCCTGCCCGGCCAGCAGCGGGTGTTGCCGACACGGTTTCGCCAAGCCCTGGAATGGCGGTTGCGGCGCCCGTCGCGTTTGGCCGGGACCGTGCGGCGTTCAGAGCGGGGGCCTGCCGGGATTGCTTGCGTGCACCCGATGGGTTGTGTATCGGGTGTTGTGTTCGGTATCGCACTGACGCAGGACCCCTGACTTGGCGACAGTGTTTTCGCGCTCGCGACACCCAGCGCAGCACGCGTGCGCTGGGACACGACCCACCCGTTTTGCGGTCACCTGAACAATCGAGAAAACCACCATGCAGATTCGCCTTGGGTTCGACATGACCTATCGTTGCCCCCAGGCCACGCCGATGATCCTGGCGTTGAGCATCCATTACTCGCGCGCCTCTGATCTGGTGCGCCCGGATCATCTCGTGACCGTCCCCTCTGTCCCGGTGACGACCTATCGCGATCTGTTCGGCAACTGGTGCACTCGACTCGTCGCTCCAGCCGGCCGCATCGTTTTGCGCACCGACGCATTGGTCAACGACAGCGGCTTGCCCGATGTCGTGGTGCCAGGGGCCGTGCAGACGCCGGTCGAGTACCTGCCGGAATCGACCCTGGTTTACCTGCTCGGCAGCCGCTACTGTGAAACCGACTTGCTTTCTGAGATCGCGTGGCAGCAATTCGGCGCCGGCCCGACCGGCTGGGCGCGCGTGCAGGCGATCTGCGACTTCGTGCACCGGCACATCGAGTTCGGCTACCAGCACGCACGCCGCACCCGCACGGCCTGGGAGGCGTACAACGAGGGCCGAGGGGTGTGCCGTGACTACGCCCACCTTGCGATCGCGCTTTGCCGGTGCATGAACATCCCGGCGCGCTATTGCACCGGCTATCTGGGCGACTACGGTACCCCACCGCCCTACGGGCCGATGGACTTCGCCGGATGGTTCGAGGCCTGGCTAGGCGACCGCTGGTACACCTTCGACGCACGCAACAACAAGCCGCGCATCGGCCGGGTGCTCATCGCGCGCGGGCGCGACGCTTGCGACGTGGCGCTGTCCAGCACCTTCGGCCCGAACACGCTCGAGAGTTTCCAGGTGCGGACCGACGTGGTCAGCGTGGACGACACCAGTGTGTTGCCACCATGACCTATTGCGTCGGCGTCAAGCTCGAAGAAGGGCTGATCTTCGCGAGTGATTCACGCACGCATGCAGGCGTGGACAACTACGCCAGCTTCTGCAAGATGAGCGTCTTCGAGCGTGCTGGCGACCGCGTGCTTGTGCTGCTCAGCTCCGGCGGCCTGGCGGCCACGCAGACCGTGATCAACGTGCTGCGCCGGCGCGCCGCGGCGGAGCCGCCGCACCTCTGGTCGGTAGCGTCGATGTTCGATGCCGCCAACCTCGTGGCGGACGCGATGCGCGACATCGAACGTCGCGATGCGCCGTTTCTCGAGGACGGCGGCCTGAAGTTCAATGCGTCGTTCATCCTCGGCGGCCAGATCGCTGGGGAGGAGATGCGGCTTTTCCGAATCTATGCCGAGGGTAACTTCATCGAGGCCGGCGCCGACACGTGCTTTCTTCAGACCGGCGAGGCCAAGTACGGCAAACCGATCCTCGACCTTGCCGTGACGCCCAGCGCGACGCTGGAGGACGCCACCAAATGCGTCCTGGTGTCGTTCGATTCGACGATGCTCAGCAACCTCTCGGTCGGCATGCCGATCGATCTCTTGTGCTACGCGCAGGACAGCTTGCGCGTGACGATGCAGCGCCGCTTCGACCTCGGCGACAGCTACTTCGAATCGCTCAAGCAGCACTGGATCGTCGGGACGCGCAAGGTTTTCCACGAACTACCGGCGCTGGAGTGGTAGCGGCTGCGGCGGTGCGAGTGCATTCCCGCAGTGCTGCCGTGAGTGACTCGATCAGATCGCGACGCAGGGCGGCCCACGCGGCACCACCTTTCACGACAAAGCGTTGATTGACCTCGAGCTCGATACCCAGGTAAGTCTCGCCTGAAAAGCGCTTGCGCAGCAGCGCCGTGAGGCCATCGCCGCGGCCCTGGTAGGGATAATTGCGCCGCAGCCGCAGGTCGGGGGAGCGGCGTGCCAGTTGCGCCATCCAGCGCTGCGCCAGCGCCGCCTCGCGGACGCGCCGCGGGTCGTAGAGCCAGGCCACGTCGGCACGCCGCACGACACCATGCAGAACGGGCGTGAAACTGTGCGGGGCGATGTGAATCACCACCTCTGCGCCGGCGATGCGCCGAGCGATGTCGCCTTCAACGCGGTCGCGGTGCGGCCGGTAATGGGTCGCGACGATGCTGGCGCGCTCGGCATGCGGCAACACGCGGGTGATCTCGGAAAACAGCTGCCGGTGTCCGATCGAGCGGTTCAGGTCGATCAGCAAACGTGTCGTGGTTGACGCATACAAGGGTGCAGATAACGCGCGGGCCATCTGCCGCCCTAACTGGAGCGCGCCCGGATCCCAGCCACGGTGGCTGTCAAGAAGTACATCGAGCCCGGCAAAGAGCTTGGCATGAGCTCGCGGCACCTCGCGTCCGCCGTGCTCGCAGCTGACGACGAGCCCAGCCCCCGTCACTCGCGGACCTGTTCGATACGGTCGAACTCGCTGGCCAGGGATCGGGCGTGACGCGGTCGCATCAGCGCATTGTGTTGCACCCGGCGATCACCCGCGCGTGCGCCGCACAGGTCCACGGTGAGCGCTCCCATCCCGTCAAGGAGCACGTTGAACGCAAAGCCCCCTCATCCGACGAGCGCGCGCGCGGAGGCGTCGGCAGAGCCGTGTGGGCGGTTGACAAACAATCGCGCCGGACCCAAGGCTCTCGGCAGACGCTGCCAGTCTGCAGACAACCGCAACGCAGCTCCGATCGTCAGCTTGCTGGCGCGGCGGAGTAGGCGTAGTCTCGACCAGGAAGCGAAGGTCGAACCTGCGCCGGAGACCGGACCTTCAAGGCGGTCGTCCCCCCTCGTCGGCACTTGGCAATTGATTGGGCGCTGTCCTACAGACACAGCATGCCGCCTGCGTAAGCTCCACGGTACGCGACCACGATGCAAATCGTTGGTAGCAATGACGGCGGCATCCAGTGCTTGCGGCTCTTGACGCGATGCTCGAGGATGTCATTGGACACTGCGAAGGAAACTCGGTCGAAAACGCAAGGGTATGAGCAATCGTCCAGTCAGGCGTTTACTGGTCGCTGATCGTGATATCTCGGCGGTCGGCTTCGAAGGCCATGCTCATTTCGCCGTCGAGAGTTCAAGAGATTGGCCGGCTGTTTAATCGCATGCCGAACTCTCGAGGCCCGCCTACTTCTCCGCGCTTAACCATTTGGGACCATCATGAAGTCCAAGAGCTCCACCAAGCCGCTGAACCCGCAGCAGTTCCCGCTGCACGCGCAGACCGATGCGACCGCAGGACGCGACAAGGTCCGGGAAGTCGTGCCTGTGCATGCACCGCGTCAATCGAAGCGCCCTGTGGAAAGACCAAGCAAGGGCCGGACTGGCACCTGAGCTCAGGCCGCGTACTGCCAGGACACGGCGGATCGGCCGCCCTTTCCTCGTCGATAGACGCTGCGTCTTCTCCTCCCAGCAACCGACCTATCGCCTTGGTCATCGCGATCATGTTGCCCGGCAGTCCCGCGACTGGCTGGTGGCTGTGCATCGTTGTTCAAGTGCCGGCCACACCACGGTTGGCACCTCGGTAGTGTGAGCGTGCTGCTTTGAGACATATGGCCGTTCCTGCGGGACAACCCGTCGGCCAACGATTCGAGGCCACCTGCATGCCTACCTGACTGGTCTCTGGCGCAGGATGGTGCCCGGTACGACGGCGTAAGTCAGCAACGCACTGCGTACCGTGGCCGCTCAGGTCGCCGAGGTCGTAGCGCCGCGATGACCGGCAAGCGCCGCAGACTGTGAGTTCAAACGCGTGTCGTGAGGTTTCGTCACACTGTCCGGGCTTAGAGCAATGTCTGCTGCAACCTCGAAGCTGTTGGAGTCGATGCCCGTTTCGCGAAGCGTGAACAACTGGGCTGGACAAGGCCGCACTGCCTCGCTGCCGGGCAGCGCCAGCATCCGCCGGCT
>Ga0163144_10004061_pt1 | contig 33187 bp, 29 predicted proteins | sample OliLak19BULKMAT1_FD_123175 | JGI IMG/M metagenome (GOLD analysis project Ga0163144, IMG submission 123175) | Freshwater microbial mat bacterial communities from Lake Vanda, McMurdo Dry Valleys, Antarctica - Oligotrophic Lake LV.19.BULKMAT1 | ecosystem: Environmental > Aquatic > Freshwater >... | reverse complement strand
TACAAGAAAACTCCTCCCCCAGCGGGGGAGGCAGGGAGGGGGTGAAAGCCCGCCCCTGCCAAGGGGCAAGTTCGCACGGCGGCGGCGGTTCCTCGCGAGAAGTGATGAATCTTGAGCCTCCCCCAGCCCCTCGTTCGAGGGGGGCTTTTCCGATGGCGGCACTCGGAGTCGCGTGCACTCGAAGCGAGATGATGTGAGGCACCCCCAACCCCCTTGGAAAGGGGGCTTTTGGAGGGAATTGAGGGAAGTTCGGGATAAGCGCGGTACACCCACGCCACCGGCCGCGTCCGAAAAACCCAACCTCTTACGCTACCCAGACAGCCCGCAGGCCCTCGCTATCAGCCGCCGCCGACTCCGCAGAAGTAGTCGTAGTCGACGTATTCGGTGATCGTCGGATGATCGCCGCACACCGGGCACTTCGGATCGCGCCGCAGCTTCAGCGAGCCGAACTTCATCTTCAACGAGTCGTAGGTGAGCAGCCGGCCGACCAGCGGCTCGCCGATGCCGAGCACGATCTTCACCGCCTCGGTCGCCTGGATGACGCCGATGATCCCCGGCAGCACGCCGAGCACGCCCGCCTCCGAGCACGAAGGCGCGAGCTCCGGCGGCGGCGGCTCGGGATAGAGGCAGCGATAACACGGGCCCTTCCCCGGCCAGAACGTCGTCACCTGTCCGTCGAAGCGGAAGATCGAGCCGTGCACGACGGGGATCTTCTTCCAGACGCTGGCGTCGTTCACGAGGTAGCGCGTCGAGAAATTGTCGAGCCCGTCGACGATCACGTCCCAGCCCTGATCAAAGACGCGATCCGCGTTCTCGCGAACGAGACGCTCGTCGAAGGTGATGACGTTGACGTCGGGGTTCAGGTTGTTGAGCGTCTTCTTCGCGCTCTCGACCTTCGACATCCCGACGCGATCGGTGCCGTGCAAGATCTGCCGCTGCAGGTTCGACGCATCGACCGTATCCGCATCGATGATGCCGAGCGTGCCGATGCCGGCCGCCGCGAGATAGAGCGCGCTCGGCGAGCCGAGACCACCCGCGCCGAGACAGAGCACGCGCGCCTTGAGCAGCTTCTCTTGGCCCTTGTCGCCGACCTCGGGGAGCATGATGTGGCGCGCATAACGATCGAGCTGCGCGGGCGTCAGCTGCGCGGGCGTCTCGACCGGATAGCCGACGTCCTTCCAACGCACGAAGCCGGGATTTGCGCTCTCGACGTGCGTGTAGCCGAGCTCGCCGAGCACCTTCGCGGCGAACGCGCTGCGGACTCCGCCCGCACAATAGACGACGATCTTCGCGCTCTTGTCGGGGAGGCGCTGCTCCGCCTGCATCTCGAGGAAGCCGCGCGGGATCGACACCGCGCCCGGGATGAAGCCGGCGCGCACCTCGTCCTTCTCGCGGACGTCGACGAGCGTGAACGTCTCCTTCGCGTCGATCCGCCGCTTCAGCTCTTCGAGCGTCAGCGTCTGGATGCTCGTCTTCACTTCCTGGAGCAGATCGGTATACGTCTTCGCCATTCGTCGCCTCGCGCCGGTTGTATAGCGTCGCTGTCCTAAGTTACCAGCCTGTCGGCGTCGACATTTCTGCCCGTCAGCAGCACGACCAACGCGCCATCGAAGTGCCGCGCGTGACGCCGCGCGAAGGCCACGCAAACTGCTGCACTTCCTTCGATTACGACGCCGAGCTCGTCGCGCGAAAAGCGCATCGCGGCGGCAATCTCCCGCTCGCTCACGGTGATCAACGTCACACCTGCGAGCGCCTGCACGTGCGCGAACGTGGTTGCCGCGACGCCGCCTTCGAGCCCCTCGGCGAGCGTCGCGCCGTCGGCCTCGTAGCGCTCGATCGCGCTGCCACGCGCGAGCGACAGCAGCATCGCCGGGCTCGCCTCGCTCTGCACGCCGATGAGCCGGAGCGCGCTGCCACGCGAACGTCGCGCCGCGTCGAGCCCGAGCAGCAGCCCGCCGCCGCCGACCGGCGTGACGATCGTCGCGCACTGCGGCAGCGCGTCGAGCAGCTCGAGCCCAAGCGTCCCGCCGTTGCCACACGCGACGTACGGATCGTCGTAGGGCGAGATGAAGCGCGCCCCGGTACGCGCAGCGTCGCGCAGCGCTGCATCTTCAGCGCCGTCGTAGCCGACGCCGTCGACCTCGATGATCTCGGCGCCGAGCGCGCGGATCCCGTCGACCTTCACGCGGGCGGCGCTCGCTGGAACGTAGAGGCGCACTGGCAGGCCGAGCGCGCGGGCCGCGTACGCCATGCCGAGCCCGTGATTTCCAGCGGACGCTGCCACCGCGCCGCGCGCGAGCACATCCGCGCGATACGCGCTGAGCGCCGCGAGCGCGCCGCGCACCTTGAACGAGCCAGTGTGCTGCTCCGTCTCGCGCTTGATCCAGACGTGCTCGCCGAACGCGGGCGCGCGCTCGAGCGGCGTGCGCACGATGTGCGGCGCGACCGCCGCGCTCGCCTCGCGCAAGTGCCGCTCGAGATCGATGCTCCACGCCGGGCTCACGCGAGCAAGCGTACACGTAGCGCGGCAGTTCGCGCGTCGTGCTGACCACAGCGCACCACCACGAGTCAGGCGGCCGCGCGCGCTCCGTCGTCTCTGGCCTCGACGTTCACCGCCTCGGCGCGGACCGCTGCGTCCGCGGTGTAGCCCTCGCCGCGCGCGTAGTCGCCGAGCCGCTGCTGCATCGCGCGCCGCGCCCGATGCAAGCGCGACATCACCGTGCCGATGGGACAGCCGAGCGCGTCGGCGACCTCGCGGTAGCTCTGGTCGAGCATGTCGACGCGCACGAGCACCGCGCGAAAGTCTGGAGGCAGCGCCGCGAGCGCAGCGCTGACCTCGTCGCCGAGCGCCGCGCCATCGACTGCAGCGACGGCGGCGCGCGTCTGCGGCTCGACCATCACCTGCGCGAGCACCTCACGCTCGCGACGCTTGCGGCGCCAGCCGTTGATGAAGGTGTTCACCAAGATGCGATGCAACCACGCGCGGCCGTTCGATCCCGGCTGAAAGTGATCGCGGAACTGCCACGCGCGCATGCCCGCCTCCTGCAAGAGATCATCGGCCTCCGCGTGGGAGCCCGCGAGGCGCACCGCCGCGCCGCGCAGGTCGCCGAGATACGGCATCACGGTCTTCTGGAAGTCGACAGTCGGCGTCGTCGTCATCATGGGTCGCATGGTCATCGTGGCCCTCCGGTCGACAGCATCGGGGGGGCGAATCGCAACGCGCGTGCCACGCCTCTCGGAGCCACGAGCGCAGAGAAAGCACAGTAGTTTCGCGAACGCCTCGCGCGGCCGAATGCCAGCTTGGCGATCCACCAACCCACCGGCGCGTCATCCTGTCAGCGCGGTCGTGTCTGCGATGCCGCGGAGGCAGACGTCGTGAGTTCCCGGCACAGCGTCAGCGCCGCAGGCAGCGCATCGGCGACCTCGTGCGCGAGCAGGCCGCGGTCCGCGCGCGCCGCGATCATCCCCGCGACCGCGTGCAGGACGACCGCCGCCGTCACCGCGTCGAGCAGCGCGTTCGGGTCCTGCGTCGGCGCGGCGCTCGCGAGCTGCGCGGCGATCGCACCGGCGAGCACGTCGCCCGTACCGCCCACGCCGAGCGCTGGCGTGCCCTCCGCGCAGACGCGCATGCGGCCATCCGGCGCCGCGATGATCGTGCGCGCGCCTTTGAGCACGACGAGCTGCTGCGATTCTTGCGCGAGTCGCAGCGCAGCCGCGAAGCGATCCGTCTGCACCGCGGCGACGCTGGTGCCGAGCAGACGCGCGGCCTCGCCCGGATGGGGCGTCAGCACGCGCGGCGCCGCGCTCTCGCGCAGGGACGACAACGCCGTGCCGAGCGCGGTCAGCGCGTCGGCATCGAGCACGCAGGCGATCGGCAGCGAGACGGCGAGCGCTCTCGGCAGCGTGTCCGCGTGGCCGAAGCCGGGACCGAGCACCGCCGCGCGCTTGCCCTCGCACAGCCCGAGCGCGAACGGCAGCGCGTCCGCGGCCTTGGCCGGAAGCGCGGCGCTCATCAGCTCGAGGATCTTCGCGTCGATGGCGGCGCGCGCCTCTGCACGCGGCGCGAGAGTCACCAGCCCCGCGCCACCACGCAGCGCTCCGAGCCCCGCCAGCACAGCCGCACCAGTGTGCCCGGGCGACCCAGCGAAGACGACGACGTGGCCCGCGGTGCCCTTGTGCGCGTCGTTCGCGCGCAGCGGGACGAGCGCGTCGACGTCGCGGCGATCGACGAGCTGCGCTGCCGCGGAGCCGTCGACCGGCACGCCGATCGGCACGAGCTCGACGACGCCAGCGTGCGCCGCGCCCGGATGCTGATGGAGGCCGCGCTTGTGCGCTGCGAAGGTCGTCGTCACGGTCGCGCGGACGGCAACGCCTAAGACCGCGCCGGTATCGCAATCGATACCAGACGGCAAATCCAGCGACAAAATGGGCACGCCCGCCGAGCTCATTCGTGATACCGCGTCCGCTTCGAGACCGCTGAGCGCGCGGCTGAGCCCGGTGCCGAACAGCCCGTCGACGATCAGCGTGGCGCCATCGAGCGCTTCTTCGAGCGCGCGCGTCGCGGTCTGATCGGCGATACACGCAACCGGCACGCCGAGCGCGCGCAGCACCGCGAGATTCACCGACGCGTCGCCGCTCACGCGCGCTTCTTCGCCGACGAGCACACAGCGCGCGTGCACGCCGTGCATCCGCAAGTGCCGCGCGACGACCCACGCGTCGCCGCCGTTCTGCCCGGTACCGCCGACGACGCAGACGCGCGCCAGCCGATCGCCGAAGTGCGCGAGTACGCTCGCTGTCGCGCCCGCGCCAGCGTTCTCCATCAACGCCAGGCTCGGCAGCTTCAGCGTCTCGACCGCGTGGCGATCGATCGCGCGCACGGCCTCGCGCGTGAGCAGCGGCGTCACACGCACACCGCGCGTCGTTGGGACGCTGCGCGCAGGACGTGCGCGCGCACGATCGCCCGCGCGCAAACCGTCACCGTCGCGCCTTGCCCTGCGCGGCGCCCTCGGCCATCGCAGCGAGGAAGCGCGCGACGGCGCGGTCGATTCCGACGAGCACTGCGTCCGAGACGATCGCATGACCGACGTTCAGCTCGCCGAGGCGTGGCAGCGCAGCGACGAGCGCGCTCACGTTGCGCAGCGAGAGGCCATGCCCCGCAGCGACGCGCAGCGACGGTGAGTCTTGCGCGGCGTCCGCAGCCTTCGCCAGGCGCGCGAGCTCGGACGCGATCTCGGCCTCGGAGCGCGCATTGGCATAGTCCCCAGTGTGCAGCTCGACGGCCTGCGCTCCTGCGGCGAACGACGCGCGGACCTGCTCCGGCTCCGGATCGATGAACAGGCTCGTTGGCACACCCGCCGCGCCGAGACGCGCGATGGCCGCGCGCATCGCGTCGACGTTACCCGCGACGTCGAGTCCGCCCTCGGTCGTGCGCTCGATGCGCTTCTCCGGGACCAGCGTCACCAGATCCGGGCGGATACGCTCGGCGATGCCGAGCATCTCGTCGGTCGCCGCCATCTCGAGGTTGAGCAGCGTCTTCACGGTGCGCTTGAGCACCTCGACGTCGCGGTCTTGGATGTGCCGTCGATCTTCGCGCAGGTGCACCGTGATGCCGTGTGCGCCGGCGAGCTCGCACAGCACGGCGGCGTCGACGGGATCGGGATACGAGGTTCCGCGCGCCTGCCGCAGCGTCGCGACATGGTCGATGTTGACGTGGAGGCGAGTCGACATATCGCGCGAAGGTACACCCGCGCTGCCGACACGGCACGTTCTCGCACCGCGCGAGATCGGCGCCGCACATCGGTGCCGCGGTGCGTTTTCGAGCGCGCTCTTCAGACGTCGATCACGTCTCCGTCTTCGGCGAGGCGCAGCCAATCACGGTAGCCCGCGCCGCGCACCTCGGCCTCGCGGTCCGCGGCGTCACACTGCGGATAGAAGTGCGTCAGTACGAGGCGCGTCACGCCCGCGCGCACGGCGGTCTCTGCGGCGGTCTGCGTCGTGAGGTGGCTCTTCGAGGGCCGCGCGATCGGATAGCTGCACTCGAGCAGCGCGAGGTCGACGTCGCGGCAGAGCTCGACGAGCGCGTCACACGCGCCGCTGTCGCCGCTGAACGCGATCGTGCGTCCGTCGGCGCGCACGCGGACGCCGATCGCGCCGTCGATGTGCTGCACAGCGCGCGCTTCGACGTAAAAAGGACCGACCTCGATTACGTGGCTGTCAGCGAGCTCCACGACGCGCACCGCGCCATGTCGATCCATCACCGCGGCGCCGTAGACGGCCTCGAGTCCGCGCAGGTGCGCTGCGTGCCCGACTGGGCCAGCGAGCAGCAGCGGCGTCGTGATCGGCGGCTCCGGCACGTTGCGCGCGAACAACACCGCCGGCAGGTCGCAGACGTGATCGACGTGGTGATGCGTGACGACGATGGCGCGCGCCGACTCGAGCGTGATGCCGTGCTGCGGCCAGCGTCGCGTCGAGCCGGGGCCACACTCGAGCAGCAGCGCCGTGCCGTCGTCGGCGATACATGCGTAGCCGCTCGCGCCGCGATGCAGCACCGGGATCGCGGTGCCCGAGCCAAGCACGGCCAGCTTCAAGCGCGGTCTCCGCCGCGCGTCACACGTAGTCTCCGGCGACCTTCACCAGCACGTGTCGATCGTGCGTGCGCGACAGCACGACCTCGACCGTATCCGCCGGGCACTGGACGCTCCACACCAGCAGCCGCGCGACGCTGCGCAGCAGATCCGCGTCGGCAACGTTCGGCGCGCGATCGGCGAGCCGCACGCCCCACTGATCGTCACCGACGAAGATCTCCGCGCGCGCGAACACCGTCCCATCCGGCGCGACGAAGTCCCAGAAACGATCCGCGACGCGGCTGAACGTCACGCGATCGAGGTCACCCGTCTCGAGCGAGATCGCCATCGTCACGTCCTCGGGAAGCGGTGTTTGACCAGCTCGCCGAGCGCGTCGCGCGCGCAGCCGTCGCAATAGCCGAAGCGGCCGCGCAGCGTGGCGAGCGTCGTGTCGGCGGCGCGCCGGTTGTCGTCCTCGAGCGTGTCCCCGCCGAGCAGCGCGAGCGCGTCGCGCACGATGACGCCGATCTGCTTCTTTCGGTCGGCGAAGTACGCCGCCTTCACGCGCGCGAGGTGACGCGGGAAGACGCGCTGGTAGTCGATCTTCTGCCCGGGGTTGTCGATCGCGTGGGCCGCCACGCTGCTGATCAGATCGCGGCGGAAGGTCGTCGGATCTTTGCCGACCTCGAGGATCTTCTCGATGGAGTTCATCAGCTCGACGTCGGGATCCTCGTTTTTGCCGGTGAGCTTGTTGTAGACGCGCTCGTTCTTCACCCAATACGCGACGTGCGTCACGTAGCGATCGAAGAGCTCCGTGTACTGCGACTCCTCGACCAGCCCAGTCGCCGTGCGCACCTCGTCGTCGACGCGATCGAGCCAGCGCTCACGCACCTGCGCGACGAACGCGCGATGGTCCTGATAGCCGCCGTCGGGCTTCTCCTTGAGGAACTCGTAGTCGCCGCGCTCGCACAGCTCCTCCAGCCGATCGAGCACACCGAGCGGCGAGAGACACGCGCGATCGGCGTTCTGCGCGGCGTCGAGCAGCAGCGTGCGGACCTCGCGCGGCGACGCGCCAGTGACGCCTTCGTAGAGCGCGACGCCGTCGGCCTCTTGGTAGATCGACTCGATGCCCGTGCGCAGCTGCTTCGCCTCGTCGCCATCGAGGCGCTGCGGGATCGCGCCCGTCGCGTAGGCCTCGGCCTTCTCCAAAGGCGTCAGCTCGGCGGCGATGCGGCCGAGCTTCGGCTGCTCGTATTTGTCGGCATTTGCGCGTCGCAGCCGCGTGAGCACGGCCCACAGCGCGGCCGTGTACGTCGCGTGCGGAGCGACGTGCCGGCGGATCTGCGGCACCAGCTGCGTGTCGTAGATCTGCTGCTCGAGCAGGTAATCGACGAGGTACGGCGAGCGCACCAGCGTGAGCCGACCGCGGAACGAGTTGAACTCCGGGTGCTCGCGGAACGCCGCAACGTGAATCTCGTTCGAGCTCGCGATCATCACGACGTTGAGCGGCAGCGTCGAGAGGTTGAGCGCCGTCTCACCGGTCTCGATGGCGAGCAGCAGATATTTCCACGCGTCGAGCGGGCGCTTCAGCAGGTCGCTGTACTCGAGCACGCCGCCCGACGCATCGACCAGCTCGCCCTGCACGTCGAACAGCGACAGCGACGAGAGCGACGCCGGCAGCGCGCCGAGCGAGCGATCGGCGGTGATCTGTCGCTCCGACGCGTCGACGGCCATCTGCGGGCCGATGGTCACGGCGCCCACGCGATAGCGGCGCGAGATGGTGAAGCGCTCGACCTGCACGTGCGCGAGCACCTTGCGCAGATCGCCGCGATACGCGACCAGCAGCGCGTGCAGGATCTGTTGGTTGCTGTGGCCGAGCTGCCCGCTGTGGATCCAATCGGGCGCCGCCTCGCGCACGCTGCCCTCTGCGTAGAGTTGCGCGACGAGCGCCCGTCGATCCGCGATCGGCAGCAGCTGCAGCGGATGCTCGCGCAGCGGGCTCGCGAGCTTCGCGTCGATCTGTCCATCGGCGAGGTGTGCGTAACTCTCGCCGAGCGCGAGCTCTCCGCTGCCACCGCCAAAGCCGATCGCCGTGCCCTCACCGCGCCCACGCGGAAAGATCCACGAGAAGGTGTACGCCGCGCCCTCGTCGAGCAGCGAGTACGCCTCGAGCCCTTTGAGCACGCACGCAGCGAACGTGCTCTTCGCGCTGCCATTCGGTCCGTGTAGGAGCAGCAGCCGATTCGAGCGCCCTTCCCGCGCGAAGTTCGACAGCGAGCGATACAGCGTCTCCTGCACGCGCTCTTGGCCCACCAGATATTCGCGCCGCGTGCCGTCGTGCTCGTCCTCGAACGGCAGATCGAAGAGGCGAAAGCGGCGCACCGTTCCGGTCGGCCGCGTGACCTCGTACGAGCCGTAGTGATCGAGACAATCCCGGACGTAGCGCGCGGCGTCGCGCGTGTGCCGCGCTGGGTTCTGCGCGACCAACGCGAGGTACTCCTCGAACGAGAGCACCCGTCGCTCCGCTTCGTAGCGATGGCGGACAGCGGCGCCGACCTGAGCGAGGACCTCGCGTATGTCGATCATCGTGCCCGAGCGTAGCAGGCCACAGGGTCGCGGCGCGGATGCGCTACTCGACCCGCAATGCCGACCCGCGCTCGCGCTATTCGACGGGCAATACCAGCGCCAACGTGCGCTGGTCGGGCATGCAGTTCTGCGGCGTGCAGATGGCGAAGTCGACCTGCACCTCGACCCGGCGCTCGCCCGCGGCGGTGGGCGTGAACGGCACGTCGAAGCGCGCTTTTTGTGCGCTGAATTCGGCGGCATCGCCGCGCTCGAGCGAGGTCTTCGGCAGCGTCAGCTCGCTCGGCGCGCGCACCGTCACGCGGATCGGATACTCCTCGTTGACGTGATATTCGCCGTTGGGCGTGAGCGCGATGCCGAACGTGCCGAGCTGCCCTGCGTGGTACGGACCGGACGCCGTCGCGCGCAACTCGAAGCCGGTGTCGGTCACCACGGCGCCGCTTGGGGCAGCGGCGGGCGGGTCGCCTGCCGGCGGGTTCGCTGTCGGCGGCGTGTCGCCGTGTGCGGAAGGCGTCGCGGGCGGCGGCGTTCCCGTCGTATCCGTCGGCGTCGCCGCAGACTCGCTCGAGCCGCAGCCGGCGGCGAGCACGAGGGAAGCGGCGACGAGGAGCGTGAGGAAGAGCTTGCACGACGTCTTCATGGTGCCTGCACGTCTAGCAGCCCGTCGAGCAATCGCCAGCTCCGCAGTCCACGCCGTCGGGCCGATCTGACCGGCGGGCGCGCGCCGCGGGCGATTGAACAGCGGGCTGCTAGCTTCCCGGCGTGTCAGTCGCGCGCGTGCTCTGTGTGGTCGTCGCCGCGCTCCTCGCGACGGGCTGCGGTGGCGCTGGAGAGCGCTGCACGAGCGAGTCGTCGTGCGCGGCGGGCACCGTCTGCGAAGCGTCCGGTGCGTGTCGTGCGCTCACGCTCGATCCCATCGTACGCGTCGCACGTGCGCGCTGGCTGCTCCCCGTCACGACGCGCGTCGCGCCCACTGTGGCCGACGCGGGCGACGCGATTCGTCTCGGCGGCGACACCTCGGCAGTGCTCTATCTCTCATTCACCCCGCTGCCGATCGGCGCCGATGAAGCGACGGCGGCCCTCGTGCTCACGCCGCACCAAACGTTCGCGCACCCGCTCGCGCCGCTGACGCTGATCGTCGACCGCGTGCGCGCTCCTGGTACGCGCGGCACACCGCAGTCGATTCAGCGCGTCGCCGGCTCGCGCGCGCTTGGCAGCGACTCGCGTGGCGTGGTGCGCGTCGATCTCAGCGAGCTCGTTCGCGATGCGTCACGCGCTGGTGTCCGCACGCTCGACCTCGCGGTGCGCGTCGAGGGCGTAAGCGCGCTGCGCATCGCGTCTCCGCTGAGCATCGAGCGCAGTCGTCGCCCGCGCCTCGAGGTGCTGGTGCCGTGATTCATTCGATCGTGCAGCCGGCACGATCTATTCGATCGTGCAGCCGGCACGATCTATTCGATCGTGCAGCCGGCACGATCTATTCGATCGTGCAGCCGGCACGATTCATTCGATCGTACAGATCGCCTTGGCGCGCTTGATGCGCAGCACGAGGCACTCGTAGACGCGGAACGGGAAGTCCTGATCGCGCTCACCGAGGTACGCGATGGTGAGGTCCTCGGTGACCGCGATGTCGAAGTTTTGGTCGCCTGTCGAGAGCAGCACTGACTTGCCCTCGGGGATCGCCGGCGAGGTGTATACGCCGTCGTCGCAGAGCCGCAGGATCGCGTCGAGCTCGGGGGCGAACTGGCCTTCGCGCTGCTGTACGAGGCGCGCGTAATCCTTCGCAGAGACGGCGAGCGCGAACGGGCGGTGATGGTTGTGCTCGAGCAGGGTCTCCGTCGCCTTCACGACGTCGCGATACGCGGTGCCGTATTGGGCCCAGTCGCCGCGCTTCACGGTGTTGCGGCCGGGCGCGTCGAGAAGGCCGTGGATGCCGAAGCGCGGCTCACCGCGGAACAGCAGCTGATCTTCGCGATCGGCGACGAAGTGCGCGGCCCGCACGGCGCGGGATGCATCGAGCGGCGCGCCGAGCTTTCGTGAGAGTTCAACGTCGCGCCAGTGCAGGACGAAGTCCTTGTAGAGGATCGGCACGCGCACGTACTTCTCGCGCTCGGCGACGATCGGCTCCGGATCGTGCTTTCCGGTGAGCTCGATCTCGGCCTCGCGGTCGGGTCCATATTCTTCGAGCGCGATCGACTCGATGCCGGCGCCGAGCGGCCCGTAGAGCCCAAGAAAACGGCGCCCGACCAGCGTGCGGCGTGCCTCGCGCACGCACTCCTCGAGCACGAACGCAAACTGCGACTCATTGAGCGGATTCGAGGTGGTCATCGGTCTCCAGGGAACAGAAAAAGTGGCGGCCGTCAGCGGCCGCGCAGCGAGCCGACGGAGCGATTTACGGGTGCGGTCGCGTTGCCTGCTACTGGCTGCATGTCCAAGGAGGTCATGCGCAGCGAGCCGATGGTGAACCGCGCGCTCGACGACGCGCCGGGCGACGCGCCGGGCGAGGTCGGCCGGTCCTTCGCCGCGGCGGCGATCGTCGCGAGCTTCTCGTCTTCCTCCTCGAGCAGATGGGCGACGAGCAGCGCGCGCGTCTCGGGGGACATGCCGGCATCGCGCGCGAGCTGCGCGAGGATCGGCGCGTGCTCTGACTTGAGCGCCTGCATGCCAGCGATGGCGCCCTCGAGGCTCGTCGCTCCGATCGGCTTCTTCATGATGGAGGCAGTGTCGTCGCGAGGCTCCGGGGCGTCAACTTGGTTCGCCGCCGGCCTGCTCTTGCCGCGCCGGAACGTGCGGCCCATCCTGCGCCGAAGTGAGCGGATCACACCAGCCCAAGCACGCGCACGATCACGGCGAGCACGATCACCCTGGGCACGATCACGCTGGGCACGATCACGCGGCCCATGGCCACGATCACGGCGAGGATGGCCATCGGCACACGCACGCGCACATCGCGCCGAACACGCCGCGTCGTGCGCTCGCAGTCGCGCTCGCGCTGACGGCCGGTTTCATGGGCGTCGAGGTCGTCGTCGGGCTGTGGACGAACAGCTTGTCGCTGCTGGCGGATGCCGGACACATGCTCAGCGACGCGACGGCGCTGATCGCGTCGCTCGTCGTCGCGAACATCGCGCTGCGCCCGCGCTCGCCGCGCAACACCTACGGCTATCGCCGCGCGGAAGTGCTCGCGGCTCTGCTCAACGCCGCGCTGCTCGCGGTTGCAGCGGTCGCCATCGTGTACGAGGCCATCGAGCGCTTCGCCGATCCGCCGCGCATCGACGGCAGCGGCATGCTGATCACGGCGGTGGGCGGCTTGGTGGTGAACCTCGTCGCCGCGTGGGTCCTGCATCGTCAGGGCGGCGGTGGGCTGAACGTACGCAGCGCGCTCTTTCACGTGCTCGGCGACGCGGCCGGCTCAGTGGCGGCGATCGTCGCCGGCGTGATCGTGGTCGCGACCGGCTGGCGCCTGGCCGATCCGATCGCATCGCTGGCGATCACCGTGCTGCTCATCTGGGGCGTGTGGCACCTGCTGCGCGAAGCGACGGCGCTGATCATGGAGACCGCGCCCGCGCACGTCGACACGCTGGCGCTCGAGCGAGCGATCCGCGAGACCGCAGGCGTCGCCAGCGTGCACGACCTGCACGTCTGGTCGCTCTCGGCTGGCGACACAGTGCTGACCGCGCACGTCGTGCTCGCCCATGGCGCGCACGGCACGGAAGTAGCGCGCTGCGTCGGCGTGGTGCTACGCGAGCGCTTCGCGATCACCCACGCGACGATCCAGCCGGAGTCGCCAGAGGCAGCGCTCGTACCGCTGCGCACGAAGAAGGAGCGCGCGGCCGCGAGCGCGCCGACGGCCGAGGCTGCGCGCACCGGGTCGTAGCGTTGGTTGCGGCTGCAGAGGCGCCTAGAGCAGCCCGCGCAACGGTCCCCACGTCGCGCCACCGTCGACGGTCTCGAGCGCGCGCAGGTCCATGCCTTCGCGCGTGACGAGCAAGATTCGACCGTTGCGTGCGGCGAGCACGGGCGCGCCGCAGAGTCCGGTGCCGTCGTCCCAGCACGCGGCGGGCACCACGCTCGCGCCGATCGGGCGGCCGCGGCGATCGACGCGCACGAGCTGCACGCGGCCTCCTCGCGTCGCGTAAGCGACGATGCCCGCGCCGTCGTCTCGCGCCGCGGCGACGGCGGCGGTGCGTGGCAGGTCGCGCATCACGCCGACGTGGCACGCGCTCGCATCGTCGCACGCGAGCAGCCGCGCGCCGCCGCTGCGCAGCGGTGTGACCAGGAGCGCACCCCGTGAATCACAGCGCAGCACGGAGCGCGCGTCGTCGATGCGCTCGCTGCCCGCGAGCGCGAGCGGGTCAGCGATCACTGGCGTTTCCCCATCGACGCGGACCAAGCGTGCGCGCGTCGAGCTCGCGAGCGCGACCCAGATCGCCGCACCCGCGACGCATGTACGCAACATCGCGCCATCGCCGATCGGCAGCTCACCGATGACGTGGCTGCTGCGCGCAGCCGCGTCGAATATCAGCGCGCGCAATGATTCCTCGGCGGAGACCAGCAGGACGGAGCGCGCATCGGGAAGGAGCTGTGCGGCGCGCAAATCTGCGGTGCCAAAGTCGAGCACCTGGTGACTCTCGGCGATCAGCGGTGTCGCCGCGGCGCCGCTCGGTGGCGCGGCCGGAGTTGGAGTCGGCGTGAGCGCGCGCACGACCGGCGCCGGTGATGCGCCGTCGAGCACGAAGACGCGCAGCTCGGGTCCAACGTCGACGGTACGCGCGAGCACCGCGACGCGCGGCGGGCCACCTGCGACGCTCGGCGGCAGGACGCGCACGGTGTCGTCGATCGCGCCGCCCCACGGGTGCGCCGCAAGCAGCCACGGAGTCGGCGCCGTACTCGCGTCCGCACCAATCGGCGCGAGGCCCATGGTGCGTCGCGCACATCGCGCGGGATCCTCCGCGCAGCGTGCTTCGGAGGTCAGCGACACGAGCCAGGGAATCGTCGGGCTGGTTGCGAGGTTGTCTACCGAGACTGGCCGCCCATGCACGACACCCTGCACGCCGCGTGGCCGCGTGATGCGCCGTACGTCGACTCTCCCCGCGCCGAGCCGGAGGACGCCGAGGCCGCGCTGATCGAGCGCGAAGGCGACCAGCCCATCGCCGCGCGCCTCGAGATAGAGCGGCGCATCGGAGGCCGCGCGCAGCGGCAGACGCGTCGGCTCGATCAGCGCGCCGCTCGCCGAAAAGTGCAGCGCGTCGTTCCCCATGCCGCGGTCGAAGCCCGACGCCGTGACCATCTGCGCCAGCTTCGCGCGCAGCAGCGCGATGGCGCGCAGCGGCCGCGTCGTGACGTGCGTCGCCGTCCGCCGCGCGAGGTCGAACGCATCGAGCTCGCGGCGCACGAGATCGACCGCGCGTCGGACCTCGTGCTCCGCCGCCGTCGCGCTCGGCAGCAGAAAGCGCGCCTCGACTGGCGCTACTGCGAGCAGCGCCGGTCGGCAACGCCCGGGCCATCGCGGCCCAGCGCGCAGCGCGAGATATGCAAAATGCGCCGTGTCGCCCGCAGGCAAGCCGAGCCCAGGCTCCGCCAGCGCCTCGCCGCCGTAGAGGCACGCGGCAAACGTCGCGAATCGATGGCGTGCCTCCTCGACGCGCGCGCGCTCGCGCAGCCACGGCACCCCGAGAAAGAGGCCGGCCAGCAGCAAATTGCCGACCACCATCATGATCACGGGGCGTCGATCCGGGCGGAAAGCACCGGCGAGCTTCGCGTCATCGTTCGTGCCGACCGCCACCGGTCGCGATGGTAGCAGCAGCGCGCGAGCCTACCCGGCCCAATGCTCGCACTGGCACGAGTGTTGTAATCGCGACGCTGGTTTCTCTCCACGGCAACCCTATACTGGCCCCGTTGCCCAACTCATCCGGCACGCCTCCTCGGAGTTCCATGCGCTACCTCTCGCGGCTATGGATGCCCCTCGCCGCCTTTCTGGCGGTGGCGATGGCATTCGGCATCACCTTCGTCTGGCCACGTCGCAACGGGCTCGACTTCGACATCGACAGTTCACCTCGCGCGCAGGCCGGCGGCCACGGCACGCAGCCGTACGACCTCACCGAGCTGCGCGTCCTCAACGCGGTGATCGTCCACGTGAAGGACCACTACGTCGAGCCTGAGCGGGTGAACCCGAAGCGCATGCTGCTCGCGGGCCTCAACGCCATTCAGCGCTCCGTCGCGCCGGTGATGATCGACTACGTCGAGGGCGCCCCGACACTAACCGTCCGCGTCAACAATCAGCAGCGCGATTTCCGCGTCGACGACGTCCGCGCGCCATGGGATCTGAGCACCCACTTTCGCCAGATCTTCGCGTTCTTGCAGCAGAATTTGCAGGGCACCGACGTCGATCTGCACGACATCGAATACGCCGCCGTCAACGGCATGTTGCGCACCCTCGATCCGCACACGGTCCTGCTGACGCCCGAGGTCTACACCGAGATGCGCATGACGACGCGCGGCGAGTTCGGCGGCCTCGGCATCGTCATCAGCGTGCGCGATGGTCAGCTCACCATCATTCGTCCGATGCCCGGCACACCGGCCTCCGGCGCCGGGCTCGCGCGCGGCGATCGCGTGGTGAAGATCAACGAAGAGGCGACGCTCAACATGCCGCTCAACGAGGCGGTCAGCCGCCTGCGCGGCGCGCCGGGATCGCGTGTCAGCGTGTTCGTCGTGCGCGAGGGCGCCAACGGCTGGACCACACCCCGCCGCTTCGACCTGGTGCGCGCGGTGATTCACATCGAGTCAGTCGAGTCGCGCATGCTCGAGGGCGGCGTCGGCTACATCAAGATCAAGAGCTTTCAAGGCAACACCTTCGAGGACATGCAGCGCGCGCTCGCCCAGCTGCATCGGCAGGGCCAGATGCGTGGCCTCGTGCTCGACCTGCGGGACAATCCCGGAGGCCTCCTCGATCAGGCAGTCCGCATCTCGGATGCGTTCCTCACCAGCGGCGTGATCGTCACGACCTCGTCGAACGATCGCTCGCAGCGCGACGTGAAGGAAGCTGTCGCCGAGGGCACAGAGCCGAACTACCCGATGGTCGTGCTCATCAACGGTGGCTCTGCGTCGGCGTCGGAGATCGTCGCCGGTGCGCTGAAGAATCACGACCGCGCGCTCATCGTCGGCCAGCGCAGCTTCGGTAAGGGCTCCGTGCAGGTCCTTTACGATTACGAGGAGGACGGCTCGGCGCTCAAGCTGACGATCGCGCAGTACCTCACGCCGGGCGACGTCTCGATCCAGGGCGTCGGCATCACGCCGGACATCGCCATCGATCCGATGACGGTCGACGCGGAGGACATGGACCTGACCGTGGACCAGGGCTATCTGCGCGAGTCGGACCTGCGCTCGCACCTCACCAATGAGAGCTCGGAGCGCGCGGCCGCGCAGCGCAGTTCGGTCGTGCTGCGCTACTACCTGCCAAAGGATCAGCGCGAGAAGCTGCGCGAGGCTGGCCCCGACGGCAGCGAAGAGAATCAGCGCGAAGACGAGTTCCTCACGCGCTTCTCTCGCGAATTGCTCACGCAGGCCCGTCGTCCCGGCCGCCGCGAGCTGCTGCAAGATGCGGAGCCGGTGCTCGCGCGCTCGCGTCAGGTGGAGCTCGACAAGGCCATCGCCGAGCTGCAGCGCCTGAACGTCGACTGGTCGCTCGGCCAGGACGAAGGCGCGTCGCCGGTCGAGGTCGTCGTGTCCACCAGCGCGCCGGCAGATACCGGCACTGCTGGCGAGCCGTTCGAGCTGCGCGTGCGCGTGACCAATCGCGGCCGCGTGCCGCTCTATCAGCTGCGCGCGACCACCAAGAGCGACAATCGGCTGTTCGCCGATCGCGAGCTCGTCTTCGGCAAAGTCGCGCCCGGTCAGACGCGCGAGTGGTCGACGACGCTCGGCGTGTGCGAGACGAAAGAGAATCGCCGCCAATGCCGGCTCCCCGCCGACATTCCCGATCGCGCCGACGCGATCCGCGTCGAATTTGCCGAGGGCCACGACCACGCGCCTCCACCCGCAGAAGTGCGCACGACAGTGCGCGCGCTCGCGCGGCCGCTGTTCGCGTACGGGCTGCAGATCGCCGACAACATTCGCGGCAACGGCGACGGCGTCGTGCAGCGCGGCGAGGCGGTCACCATGTATCTGCATGTGAAGAACGTCGGCCTTGGCGCGAGCCGCGAGGGGCAGGCGAACCTCGGCAACCTGAGCGGCGCGGGCGTACTGCTGCGCGATGGGCGCTTCACACTCCCCGCGCTCGCGCCCGGAGCGACGCACGACATCGCGTTCACCTTCGAGGTCCTGCCGGACTTCGAGGCGGACGAGGCGAAGGTCGAGGTCAGCCTAGTCGACGTCGCCCTGCGTGAAGGCGTCAGCGAGAAGGTCATCGTGCCGATCGCTGCTGCGGCAGCGGCCGCGCCACAAGCACGAACCGGTCGGCTCTCTCTGCGCGATGGGGCGGTGCTTCGTGCGTTGCCTGCGGCGGACGGCGCGCTCCTCGGTACGGTGCGCGGCGGTGCATTCGTGGCCGAAGCGCAGGCGACTCTCGGCACGTTCAGCCGCGTGAATCTCGGTGGCGGGCGTCCGGCGTGGGTCGCGACGGCTGACATCGCCAGCAGCGGCAGCGGCGGCCGCTTCGTCGAGGACTACGAGCACACCCCGCCGACGGTCGTCGCCGACTACGGCAACCTGCTGGTGACGCGCGCGACCCAGATCGCGCTCCGCGGCCGCGCTACGCATCCCTCGCGAATCGCAGACATGTACATCTTCGTCGGCTCGCGGAAGGTCTTCTTCCAGTCGAACCGTGGCGCGACCAACCCGCGCGAGATCGCCTACCAGACGCAGATTCCTCTCCATGGCGGGACGAACTACGTGACGGTCGTCGTGCGCCACGACGACAACGTCGTCGGTCGCAAGACGTTCGTCATTCGACGCGACGGCCCGAACGGCGAGATCCTCGAAGCACCGCGCTTCCAGACCGACGAGCTCGGCGACGACGGTGACGGCCTGATCGAAGAGTGAACGGGCGGCGTGGTGGGGCCCTCGGCGAGGGCCTTCCGCCATGCTTTACACCTTGTGTCAAGAGTGGTATTCGCTGCCTGGTTCCGGGACGGACCCGGTACTTCGTGGGGGCGTGTGGCCACCAGCAAGCACAAGAAGACCGCGAGCAACACGGCGCGGAAGACCGCCCAGTCGACGTCGGCGAACAGATCCGCGCCCGCGGCGGCCAAGAAGACGGCCCAGAAATTGTCCCCGAAACAGTCCGCCAAGAGCAAGGCCCCAAAGGCCCGCAAGTCCGCCAAGGCCAGCGCGAAGACCCCTGCAAAGGCCGCAGCGAAGTCCAAGAGCCCGGCGAAGGCCGCGCCGAAGGCGTCTTCCGTGAAGGCCGCAGCGAAGTCCAAGAGCCCAGCGAAGGCGGCGCCGAAGGCGTCTTCCGTGAAGGCCGCAGCGAAGTCCAAGAGCCCAGCGAAGGCCGCGCCGAAGGCGTCTTCCGTGAAGGCCGCGCCGAAGGCGTCTTCCCTGAGGGCCGCGCCAAAGGCGTCTTCCCTGAAGGCCGCGCCAAAGGCGTCTTCCCTGAGGGCCGCGCCAAAGGCGTCTTCCGTGAAGGCCGCAGCGGCTGCTCCCGCCAAGGCCGCGCCGCCCGTGGTCGCCAGCAAGCCTGCCGCGGGTAAGCCCGGCACCCCCGGAGGACCGCCGCGTGGCACACCGGGGCAGCTGCTTCCGTCACTCTCGCGCACGCCTGCGCGTAGCCCGGTCGGCGCGGAGGAGCTGAAGCTCAAGATCGGCGCGCTCTACTCCGCGACCAGCCAGATCAAAGCGTTGAAGCGCTCGATCAGCAAGAGCTTCTTCGAGATCGGCCGGATCCTCCGCGAGATCCAAGAGAAAAAGCTGTTCGAGGTGAAGGGCTACGGTTCGTTCGAGGCGTTCGTCGAGCGCGAGATCGACCTCGGCAAGATCCTCAGCCTGCGGCTGGTGCGCATCACTCACACCTTCGTGCGCGATGCGGCGCTGGCGGCGGGTCTCGATCGCTGTATCGCGGCGCTCACCGCGCTCGACGGGGAGGCAGACATGCTCTCGTCATCGTCGTCGGTGAGCACCGCAGGCGCCGCTGGCGCAATGGCGGGCCGGCCGACGCTTCCGCCGCACAAGCTCTGAGCGTGCCGGCGGCCGACAGCCGAGCGTTGCGAATGCTGTGATCTCGCTACTCGTCGCGCTGTTCTGTATCGCAGCGAACGCATTCTTCGTCGCCGCGGAGTTCGCTCTGGCGAAGGTGCGTCCGACGGCGCTCGACGCGCTCGCCCGCGCCGGCGACGCGAAGGCCGCGCGTGCGCTCGGCGTGACCCGCCGTCTCGATGCGTACCTCACCGCGACGCAGATCGGCATCACGCTGGCGTCGCTCGGCCTCGGCTCGCTCGAGCCGGAGCTGTCGAAGCTGATCGCGCCGGCGTTCGCGGCGATGGGCGCGTCGCCTTCGCTGGTCGAGAAGATCTCCTTCGCGATCACCTTCGCGCTGATCACGATCTTGCACATCGTGCTCGGCGAGCTGATCCCGAAGTCGTACGCCATCCAGCAGCCAGAGGCCGTCGCGCGACACACGGCGATCTGGATGGTCGGCTTCTATTGGTTGATCTTCCCCGCGCTGATCGTCCTCAACGGCATCTCCAACTTCGCGCTGCGCCTCGCCGGGCTGCCGCCGACGGAGCACGCCGAGGGCAAGCTCTCGCTAGAGGAGCTGCGCCTCGTCGTGCGCGCGTCGCTCGGCTCCGAAGGCGAAAAGAAGCGCGAGCTGCTCGAGCGCGTGCTCCGCGGCACCGATCGACCGCTGCGCGCCGTGATGGTGCCGCGCGTCGACATGACGACGCTGTCGCTCGAGGACGACTTTCAGAGCGTGCTCGAGCAAGTGCGCCGCCACGGCTACAGCCGCTATCCGATCGCGGAGAACGGCGACCCGGACAAGGTCGCCGGCTACGTGTACGTAAAGGACGTGCTGATGGCGGCGAAGCCTCCACGCGACGGCCTGCGCGGGCTCAAGCGCGACGTGCTGTTCGCCCCCGAGTCGCTCACCGTGGGCGAGCTGCTCGAGCAGTTTCAGCGCACGAAGATCCCCATCGCGATCGTGGTCGACGAATACGGCGGCACGAGCGGCCTGGTCACGCTCGAGGATGTCGTCGAGGAGATCGTCGGCGAGATCCAAGACGAGCACGACTTCGAGCAGCCGCGGCTGACGCGACTCGAGGACGGGACTGTGGTCGTCGATGGCTCGCTGCCGTTCGACGAGCTCGCGATCCAAGGGCTCGAGCTGCCGCCGCGCGAGGGCGGCGAGACGATCGGCGGCTACGTCGTCGCGGCGCTCGGGCGGCTCGCACATCCGGGTGATCGCGTGCGGCTCGGCGGCTGGGACGCCGTCGTCGAAGACGTGCGTCGGCGTCGCGTCCATCGCGTCTCGTTCGTGCCGGCGAGCGCCACCATGCCGCCTCCCGCGCTGACGATTCCGCCTCCCGCACAGGAAGAAGACGACGGCTGACCGCGCCTCGCCCTCGGCGCGCTCGAAACGCCACGTCTACTCGAGCGGCGACGCGATCGAGAACAGATCGGCGAAGCGCTCGACGCCCGGCGGCAGCGCGCCGCTGACGCGTCGATGTGCCCACAGCACCGGCGCGAGAAGATCGATCGCGTAGCTCATCGGCATCTCCTCGAAGCGCAGATCCGCGGGCAGTCGCGAGACGTGCGCCGACGCAGCGGAGTCGTCGACGAGCGGATCGAACAACGAGTGCGTGACGCCGTCATCACGCCGCCAGGCGAGGCCGAGCACCTCGACGAAGGTGCCGTGCAGCGGACGCACGAGGAGCACGCCGCCGCGCAGCTCGTCGCCAGCGACCAGCGCGCGCGCACCGACCGTCGAGGCGAGCCCGATGCCGCCCTCGGCGCTGATCGCATCGGCGATGCTGCGCGCGACCTCGGCGTCTTCTTCGACGGCCAACAGCGGCGCGAGCGCAGCTGACGCGGAGATGCCCTCGGCACGCGCATCGGCGACGACCGCCTCGACGATCTTCGCGCGCGCGAGCACGTCGAGGGAGCCGTACGCGAGCGCGAGCCCGCGCGCAGCAGCCGGGTCACGCACGGCCGCAGCGAGCAGCGCGCCGAAAGGACCCGCGCGGCCGCGACCAGCGTTCGCGAGCGGCGGGCGCGGGCCGCGGTGACCAGGGGTCGACACTGCGCAGGGGTGTACCTGATCCGTGCATTCGGCGAAAGGCTTGACGCGCCGAGTCTCGGCCGTGTACTCCCGAAGCCTGCGATGTCTGCCGAATCCGACGCGATCGTGAAGGACTACCAGGGCCTGGTGCGCAGCATCGCGCTCAAGATGCGCTCGCAGTTCGACCTGACCTGCGAGCTCGACGACCTCATCGCGTTCGGCAATCAGGGCCTGCTCGAGGCGATGTCGCGGTTCGATCCATCGCGCGGCGTGCAGATGAATACGTTCGCGTATTACCGTATCCGCGGCGCGGTCCTCGATGGCGTGCGGCGCATGGCGTACCTGCCGCGGCGCATTCACCAGAAGATCCGCGCGGCCGAGTCGCTCGACCTCGTCACCGAGCCGATCGGCGATGCGCGCGCCGCGAATCCCGAGCTGAAGGCCGACCTCGAGGCCACGGCCCAGTCTCTCGACGACGCGTTGTCACGCGTGACCGCGGGCTTCTTGATGGCGGCGGTTGGCCAAGGCGTCGACGACCAGCCGGAGACGCCGGAGCAAGAGCTCGTCGATGCGCAGAGCCGCGCCCGCGTGAACAAGGCGCTCGAAGGCTTGCCCGAGCGCGAGCGCGCGCTGGTCCAGGGCTTCTACTTCGATGGCCGGCAGTTCGACGAGGTCGCGAAGGAGCTCGGCATCTCGAAGAGCTGGGCGAGCCGGCTGCACGCAAAGGCGCTCGATCTGCTGCGCGATGTGCTGACCGAAGAATAGTCGGCAACTGCCGATCGACCGGGCCGAAGAGGGGCGCGTCTTTACCCACTCGGAGGTGACCCGTGTCCGATCCAATCTCCCGCGCCGCTGGCTCAGCCCTTCCCCGCACTCCTCTTCCCCGCACGACCGCGATCCGCTCCGACCTCGAGCGCTCGCCCTCCCCCGCAGGCGCCACGCAGCCCGCCACAGGTGGACGCTTTGCCGACGCGATGCGCGCAGCGCGCGCCGCTGCTGCGCCACCTGCGGCTGCGACGCCATCGGCGCGATCCGTCGGCGAGACCGCGCTGCGCGCTTCCGTTCAGTCGATCGTGCGCGGCGAGCGGCTGGTCAACGGCGTGATCTCCGCCGCGCGCCACGGCGCGACGTTCTCGAACGAGCAGCTGATCGCGATCCAGGCAGGCGTCTACAAATACACGCAGGAGCTCGAGCTCGCCAGCAAGCTCGTCGACAAGGCGACCGGCGCGATCCGCCAGACGCTGCAGAGCCAGCAATAGGCCACGCGCTCGCGCCGCGCGCACCGTCAGCGACCGAGCGCCGCTGCTACACTCGACGCTCTGCGCCGAACATTCTCCGCCGTTCTGCTCACGCTCGCGCTGACGGGTCCGCTCTGCTCTGCAACGCAGAGCGCGCTCGCACAGCCGTTCGATCCGGCTGCGCGCCAAGACCGCGCGGGCCGGCTGCGCGCGCTCGCGGAGGCGTACGTGCGCAGCGGCGACTCGGGCAGCGCGGTCGGCTATTTCCGTGATGCGCTCTCGGTCGATGCGGCCGACGCGCGTTCTTACGAAGGACTCGCGCGGATCTATCTGGCGCGCGCGAACCTGCGCGACGCGCTCGAGGTTCTCTCGGTTGGGCTGCGACGTCAGCCTGAAGATGGTGGCCTCTGGGGCGCGTACGCCGACGCGCTGATCGCGCAGGGCGACCTCGCGGGCGCCGCTGCTGCCCTGCGCGAGCGACTGGTACGCGCGCCCGACGACCTCGACGCGCTGATCGCGCGCGCCGAGGTCGCACGACGACGCGGTGCCTGGGCAGAGGCGCTCGCGTGCAATCGACGCATCGTCGATCTCGCGACGAGCGGATCCGCGGTGACCGTCGCGCAGCTCGCGGAGGCGCGCGCCTATGAAGCCGCGCTCTCGGTCCTCGCTGGCGGCACCGATCCGGTGCGCGGCGCCGTCGAGCGCTGCGATCACCCGTCGTTCGTGCGCAACGCGCTCGGCGGCTGTCCTCTGCCAACGCCAACGCCCGTGCCCGCAGTGCCCGCGCCGCGCACTGACGCGCGCCCGACGCGAAACCATTCGCGCTGAGCGACGGTACAGCGCTCGCGGCGCTCCTGGCTATACTGCGCGCCGTCCGGGCGCCCGCGCGCCCTTCCCCTCGAGGCGCCCCAGTGCGATTCGCTCCGTTCATCGCCTTCTTTCTGTCCGGCGCCAGCAGCCTGATCTTCCAGTCGATCTGGACGCGCTACCTGCATCACGTCTTTGGCTCGACGACCATCGCGATGAGCACGGTGCTCAGCGTCTTCATGGCCGGTCTCGGCCTCGGTGCGTGGGTGTTCGGCAAGATCTCGTCGCGCATCAAGCACCCGCTGATGACCTACGCGGCGGCCGAGCTCCTGGTCGCGCTGTGCGCGGTCGCGATCCCGTATCTCGTCGCGCCCGATGGCTGGCTCGGCGGCGTCAACGGCTGGATGCGCACGACGTTCGGTGATGGCTCGACGGGCTTCGCGGTCGGTCGCTTCCTCGCTGTGGTGCCGATCTTGATCGTGCCGACGACGCTGATGGGCTCGACGCTGCCGCTCTTGTCGCAGCACTTCGTCGAAGCCGAGCAGCGCGCTGGCGCGACCAGCTCGCGCGTCGGCGTGCTCTACGCCGTCAATACGTTCGGTGCGGTCGCTGGCACCTTCCTGTCGGGCTTCGTGCTGCTGCCGACGATCGGCCTCTCGGCGACGAACCTCACCGCCGCGGGGATGAACATGCTCCTCGGCGCGAGCATCTTTGCGCTGTACAAGCCGCTGCTCGGTAGTGCCCTCGCGCCCGGCGAGAAGATCAGCATCTTGCCCGGTCGCGCAGTGGTCGAGCGCGTCGCCGCAAAGGTCAGCAAGGCCGTCGCCGATCGCTCGGCCGCCGTGATCGAAGAGCCCATCTCGCCGCTCGCGCGCAAGCTCGCGCTCGTCGCGTTCGGCGTCTCCGGTGCAGCGGCGCTCTGCTACGAGGTCGTGTGGACGCGCGCGCTCGCGCAGACGATTGGCTCGTCGATCTACACGTTCACCATCGTGCTGATGACGTTCCTCATCGGCATCGCTGGCGGCAGCGCGATGATGTCGGGCCTGCTCGGTAACGCGCGGCGACCGCTGCTCTCGCTCGGCCTCGTCGCCGCCGTGCTGTGCCTGCTCGCCAACGCGCCGGTCGGCGTCGGCAGCGGACTCGGCGAGTTCGTCGGCGCGGTCGCGGCTACCTGGGTCGCGCTCGGTGGGATCGCCGCCATCGCTTTTGCGCGCGGACAGAAGACGCTGGCGCTCGGCGGCGCGCAGTCGGATGGCGAGACCACCCTGTGGGGCCTCGCGCTCATCTCCGTTCCGCTCATCGTCTCCGTCGCCAACAAGCTGATCTACGTCGGATATCTGCCCGGCATCGTCGCGAGCATCACTGGCGTGTTCTGCGCGTATCTCGCCGTCTCGCTCGCGCTGCGCCGCACGTACGTTCTGCTCGTCGCGCTGATGCAGTTCCTCATCGCGGCAGCGACGTTCGTCAACTACCTCTGGGCCGACGAGATCCCGCTCACCTTCGCCAGCTTGGTCGCGCCGCTCGGTGAGCGCCTCGCCGACAACGTCTCGCTCGTGCGCTTCTTCATGTTCCTCACCGCCGGCCTGTGCACGCTGCCGGCGACCTTCGGCATGGGCGCGATGTTCCCGCTCACGCTGCGCATCTGGAGCAGCGGCGGCCGCAGCGTCGGCTCCGACGTCGCGGTCGTCTACACGTCGAACACCATCGGCTCGATCCTCGGCGCGTGGCTGCCCGGCTTCGTGCTGTTCGCGCTGATCGGCGCAGAGAGCACGCTGCACCTCGGGATCGCGCTGAACCTCTTGCTCGCGCTGATGATGCTGCTCGCGACCGCCGCCGATGTGCCCGCGGACGCAGACGCGAAGGCCCCCGCCGCGAAGGGCCGCGATCTTCCGGCGTGGCAGGCGGGTATCGTCTACGTGCTCGCGCCGCTGATCCCCGCGCTGCTCGCGCTCGGCTGGCTGATCACCGCCAATCCTTCGTCGCGCTGGTCGGTGCGCTGGGACCAGTCGAAGATGACGCTCGGCGTGTTCCGCGTGTCGCTCGCGGCCGACGTGCTCGACCCTGAGCGCTGGGGCCAGCCCGACATCGTCTACTTCCGCGACGGTCTCTCGACGACGGTGACGGTCGAGCGCTGGGGCCGCCACCTCGCGATGAAGAACAACGGCAAGGTCGACGCCAGCAACGGCGACGACATGCCGACGCAGATCATGGTCGCCGCGTATCCGTTGCTCATGCACGAGCGCGGTCCGCGCGATCTCGACGTCGCGGTCATCGGCTTCGGCTCGGGCGTGACCGTCGGCAGCGCGCTGCGCTTTCCGGTGAAGAGCGTCGATGTCGTCGAGCTCGAGCGCTCGATCCCGGAAGCCTCGAAGTGGTTCGCCGAGGTCAACCACCTCGAATATCCGCTCGCCGAGTTCCCGTACGTGCAGATGGATCGCTTGCGCGTGATCAACGACGACGGCCGCAACTATCTGGCGAGCACGGCCAAGAAGTACGACGTCATCATGTCGGAGCCGTCGAACCCGTGGATCACCGGCGTCTCCGATCTGTTCACGAGTGACCACTTCCGCATCGCCAAGCGGGCGCTCAAGCCCGGCGGCATTTATTGCCAGTGGGTGCAGCTCTACGAGCTCAGCCCGCAGAACATCAAGACCATCTTTCGCACGTTCGCGTCGCAGTTCCGCTACGTCGTCGTGTTCGCCGCGGAGAACCTGTCGAGCGACACGGTGGTGCTCGGCTCCGACTCCCCGCTGCCGCTCGATCTCGAGCGCGTGCGCCGCACCTATCGGCTCCCCGGCGCCGCAGCGCTGCTCGAAGAGGCGCGCATCGCGTCGCCGTACGACGTCTTCTCGCGGGTGATCCTCGCGTCACGCGACGAGGTCATGCAGTACACGCGCATCCGTTATCAGCGTGAGGGCAGCGAGTGGGTCGCCGACGTGCAGAGCTCGAACGGGCCCGACGAGGCGTGTCCGCCCGCCGAGTGCCGGCTCGAAGGCGCGACGATCAACACCGACGACAACGCGCTGATCGAGTTCGCGGCGCCCGACGACCTAATCGGCTTCCAGCGCTACGAAGGCTATCTTGGCAACATTTACTCGGATATGTGGCCGTACGGGCGCCTGCTGCCGGTGATGCGCGGCTTCGGCCGCGGTGACACCGCCGCGCGCAACTACGCCGAACAGGCGATGTCGCTGGTGATGAGCGGTCGCAAAGAAGAAGCGGCGGTGTTCATCGAGCGATCGATGCGCCACGGACGCGTGCGTGAAACGGCGGTCGCGCTCCAGACGCTGAAGCTGCTGCGCAGCGAAGACGACGAGCCGCGCGTGCAGATCGAGCCGCCGGTGCCGGGCCCGCAGATGGATCGACGCACGGCGGTGCGGCTGACGGACGGCTTTGACGCGGTGAAGCGCTCGGTCGACCAGAGCGCGTACGCGGCCGCGCTCGCGGCGATGGAAGAGATCCCGGCGCCGCTGCGGCTGCACAGCGGGCCAGGGATGCGCTTTCTCTACGGCTACCTGCTCTACAAGGGCGCGGAGGGCGACGCCTCGCAACACCGCGCGGCGATCGACGTCTTTGAAGAGCTGGTGCGCGACGACGAGGACTACGTCGCGGCGCACCCGGAGCTCTACTACTTCCTCGCGCGCGCTCACGACGGCGAGCTCAACTTCGCGCAGGCACTGCGCAACATGCGGCTCTACGTCGAGGCGCGCGTCGTGCCGATCGTCGCGCCCGCGCCGCCGACGCCGACTAACGCCGCGCCGACCGACGCCGCGCCGACCGACGCCGCACCGACGACCGACGCCCCCGGCGAGAACGCGCCGCCGCCCGCGCCGCCACCACCGCCGCCGCCAGGTGCTGGGCGCGCCCCGCGACTGTGAAGCGACGGCTCAGGTGCGTAGCCAGATTCGCACTGACGCGGCGCGTCGCTGCGTAGATGTGTGCGCACTCGCACTTTCGGCCGGCTCGTCAACAACGGCATAATCACTAGCGATTCTAATGAGTTGCGCCTACCTGGCCGGACGGACGGAACGGCTGGCACGTTGGGTGCTGTAGTGGGCATCAACATGAGTAACTCCAGCTCGGCGCAGCAGCGCGCTCTCAAGATTCTGGCGAAGTCGGTCCACCGCGAGCTCAAGGCGAGCGGCTATGTCCGCAGCGACATGATCGCGTTCACGACGGAGCTGCTCGGGCTCGTGACCAGCGAGATGAAGCAGGACAACACCGAGTCGACGGCCGCCGCAACGCTCCTCTAATCGACCGAAGCCGAGCCGCTCACCCGACTCCGCGGGCCCGCCGTGTCCCTGCTTCTCGCGAAGCTGGCCATGAGCGGGCCTTTCGTCGTTTTGGGCGATCCTCGCGGCCCGAGAGGAACGCAAATACCCTTGGCAGAATCGGCGTTCCCGCGTTCGCTCCGCGCGAGGTCGATCGCGCTGCGCCGGGGCCAATCGGGTTGTGCGATTGAGAAATGGGCTGCTAGAGTGCGCCGCCCTTGAGCCCCAAGCCGGTGCTCGCGGCAGCTCTCACACGAGCAACTCGGAGGCGGGATGACAACGAAGATCGCGATCAACGGATTTGGCCGCATTGGCCGCTGTGTCGCTCGCATCCTCTTTTCGCGAACGAATCACGACCTCGAGCTGGTCGCGATCAACGACCTGACGAGCCCGGACGTCCTCGCGCATCTGCTGCAGTTCGACTCCGTGCACCGCACCTTCGGCCACGAGGTGACGTCGGACGCGAGCGGCCTGCGCGTCGGTGGCAAGAGCATCCCGGTCTTCGCGAAGAAGGATCCGACGGAGCTGCCGTGGAAGGAGCTCGGCGTCGACATCGTGCTCGAGTGCACCGGCGTCTTCCGTGATCGTGCGGGCGCCGGCAAGCACCTCACGGCGGGCGCGAAGCGCGTGATCATCAGCGCGCCCGGCGAGAAGGACATCGACGGAACGTTCTGCGTCGGCATCAACACCGACTCTTACGATCCGGCGAAACACTTCATCGTCTCGAACGCGTCGTGCACGACCAACTGCCTCGCGCCGATCGCCAAGGTCGTTCATGAGCGCTTCGGCATCCTCAAGGGCCACATGGTCACCGTGCATTCCTACACGAACGATCAGCGCATCCTCGATCTGCCGCACAAAGATCTGCGGCGCGCGCGCGCTGCCGCTTTGTCGATGATTCCGTCGAGCACCGGCGCGGCAAAGGCGATCGGGCTCGTGCTGCCGGAGCTCAACGGCAAGCTCGCGGGCACGTCGATTCGCGTGCCGACGCCGGACGTCTCGCTCACCTGTCTCACCGCGCACGTCTCGAAGCAAACGACGCGCGAAGAGGTGAACGCGGCGCTCAAGGAGTACGCGGCGGGATCGCTCGCGGGCATCCTCGGCTTCGAGGAGCGCGAGCTGGTGTCGTCCGATTACATCGGCGACGAGCGCTCGTCGATCGTCGACGCGGAGCAGACCTCGGTCATCGGCGGCGACCTCGTCGAGGTGCAGAGCTGGTACGACAACGAGTGGGGCTTCTCGCGCCGCATGGTCGATCTCTCCTCGCTGCTCGCAGCGAAGGCCTGAGCCGCGATGGCGACCGCCGACAAGCCGATCCCGTCGATCCGTAATCTGACGATCGAAGGACGGCGGCTGTTCCTGCGCGTCGACTTCAACGTCCCGCTCGACGGCAAGACGGTCACCGACGACACGCGCATCCGCGCCGCGCTGCCGACGATTCGTTACGCGATCGAGCAAGGCGCGCGCATCGTGCTCGCCTCGCATCTCGGCCGGCCGAAGGGCACGCGCGACGCTGCGTATTCGCTCGAGCCCGCGGGCAGCGTGCTCGCCGGCCTGCTCGATCAGGACGTCGTGCTCGCCGACGACTGCATCGGCGACGGCCCGAAGAAGGTCGTCCAAGACCTGCGCGATGGGCAGATCGCGATGCTCGAGAACCTGCGCTTTTACGCAGAAGAAGAGGCAAACGACGAGAACTTCGCGAAGGAGCTGGCGAAGCTCTGCGACGTGTACGTCAACGACGCCTTCGGCGCGGCGCACCGCGCGCACGCCTCAGTGCAGGCGCTGCCGCTGCTCATCGGCGAGCGCGGCGCAGGGCTGCTGATGGAGCGCGAGCTCGACTCGCTCGGCAGGCTCCTCGGCGACGTCGAGAAGCCGTACGTGCTCGTGCTCGGCGGCGCGAAGGTGTCCGACAAGATGGGCGTGTTCGATCAGATGCTGACGAAGGTGTCGTCGATCCTGGTCGGCGGCGCGATGGCGAACACGTTCCTCGCGGCGAAGGGGCTCTCGGTCGGCAAGAGCAAGATCGAGGACGACAAGCTCGCGCTCGCCCGCTCGGTGCTCGCCAAGGCGAAGGAGCGCGGCATCCCGATCGTGCTGCCGGAGGACGTCGTCGTCGCGACCTCGCTCGATGCGTCGCGCGGCACGACGGTGCCGGTCACCGAGATCCCGGCGGACGCGATGGCGCTCGACATCGGCGAGCGCACAGTCGCGCTGTTTCGCGAGAAGCTGTCGCACGCCGGCACGGTGCTTTGGAATGGCCCGATGGGGCTGTTCGAGAAGGCGCCGTTCGCCGCCGGCACGCGCGGCGTGGCGCAGGCCATCGCCGACTCGTCGTCGTTCAGCGTCGTCGGCGGCGGTGACAGCGTCGCAGCGGTGCAGGACGCCGGGCTCGCCGATCGCTTCAGCCACGTGTCGACGGGCGGCGGCGCCTCGCTCGAGCTGCTCGAGGGCAAGAAGCTGCCCGGCGTGGAAGCGCTGCGCGGATGAGCGCGCCTAGCGCCAGCGCGGACGCGAGCGTGATCAGCGCTGCGGGCAACCCGCGACGTCCGCTCGTCGTCGGCAATTGGAAGATGCACAAGAACGTCGCCGACTCGGTGGCGTTCGCGCGCGCGTTGCGTGATGCGCGGATCGAGGATCACCTGGCGGAGGTCGTGATCGCGCCGGTGTTTCTCGCGCTGCACGCGACGCACAGCGTCCTCTACGACGGCGCCATTGCGCTCGCTGCGCAGGACGTGCACTGGGAGACCGATGGCGCGTACACCGGCGAGGTGAGCGCGGCGCAGCTGCATCACGTCGGCTGCAGCTACTGCATCGTCGGGCACTCGGAGCGGCGGCATCTGTTTGGTGAGCGCGACGAGGACGTGCGCAAGAAGGTCGCGGCGCTGCTCGGCCATGGCATCACGCCGATCCTCTGCGTCGGCGAGACGATGACCGAGCGCGACCGCGGGCAGACGCTGCCGGTGGTGCTCAACGAGGTCCGCGAGGCGCTGCGCGGCCTCGACGCGGCGTTCATCGAGCGCCTGGTCGTCGCGTACGAGCCACTGTGGGCCATCGGCACCGGCCGCACGGCGACGCCCGGCGACGCGCAACACGTACACGCCGCCATCCGCGCGCAGCTCCTCGAGCTCGGCGGCAATGCCGGAGCGCAGACCGTGCGGATACTCTACGGCGGCAGCGTGAAACCCGAGAACGCCGCGGCGCTCCTCGCCGAGCCAGACATCGATGGCGCGCTGGTCGGCGGGGCATCGCTCGAAGTGAAGTCGTTCGTGGCCATCGTCGAGAGTGCGCGTTAGACTGCGCGCCCTCAGTCATCCAGTAAGCGCAGCCGCACTCGCCTCAGGTAGGTCCCCAATGTTTGCGTTCATCTCCGTCATCTACGTCATCGTCTGCATCTTCCTGATCCTCGTCGTGCTGCTCCAGGCCGGCAAGGGAGGTGGTATGGGCGCAGCCTTCGGTGGCGGTGCAGGCGGCAGCCAGACCGTCTTCGGCGGGGCCGGTGCGGGCAACTTCCTCACGCGCCTGACCTGGGTCAGCGCGGTGCTCTTCATGGTGCTGTCCGGCACGCTCGCGTACATGTCGTCGTCGAGCGACAAGAGCCTAGAAGAAGCGGCGCGCATCGCCCGCGAGCGCGACGCCGCGCGTGACGTGAGCAACACGCCGACGAAGGCGCCGGCGGCCGCCGGGATGTCGACCGGCGAAGGTGACGACGCAGTAGCCGCCGATGGCGGCGCCGCGGCGCTGCCGGAGGCGCCCGAGGGCGACGAGCCTGCCGCTACGGAAGAGCCCGCAGAGCCTAGCGCCGTCGAGCCGCCTGCCGCCGCTATACCCGCGCCTGCAGCGCCTGAAGCTGCAGCGCCTGAAGCTGCAGCGCCCGTCGTTGCGCCGCGACGGGCCGTCGTTGCGGCTCCCGCAGCGCCGCGTCCGGCACGCCCAGCGGCAGCGGTGGCTCCGGCAGCCGAGCCGGTCGTCGCTCCGGCCGCGCCCGCTCCGGCGGCCCCGGCAGCGCCGACGGAGTAACGCGCCCCGACGGCGCTATCCCGCTAGCGGAATCGCCTCGCCGCGATCAAGCGCGGCGAGCGCCTGCTCGGCGTCCTCGACGTAGCGCGCGTGACCGTTGTCGGCCGCGGTGCGCAGGACCTCGGCGAGCAAGCGCCGCGCTTCGTCGCTGCGGCCGCCCAGCTGGTCGATCACGGCGAGCATGTACTTGCCCTCGATCTGGTCCCAGACGAAGCCGTGCTTCTGTGCGTAGTCAATCGCTTCGAGCACGCGCTGGCGTCCCTGGTCGGAGCCGAGCTTGGTCGCGTCGATGAAGCCGAGCACGCGCAGGTTCACCATCTGCAGCTTCACCAGGCCGTTCTCGCGAGCGACCTCGAACGAATAGCGCAGCGACGAGAACGCGCGCTTGTAGTCGCCGATGCGCAGGTACGACTCGCCGAGGTTGTGCGCGTTGACGGCTGTCTCGTAGTCGAAGCCATACTCCTTCGAGAGCTCCATCGCGCGATGCGCCTTCTCGATCGTGCCGTGGTAATCGCGCGCGTAGTAGCAAACGAGCGACTCCATCTTCAGCATCTCGCACTCCGTGTAGCGATCCGGATGTGCACCGGCGAGACGGCGCGCCTCGTCGAGCGAGGCCATTCCCGCGGCCTGCTCGCCCATCGCCGCATGCGCGAGCGCCTTCGGGATCAGGCAGCGGATCTGGGCGGGCACGTCCGCGGTGTCGCGCGATAGCGCGAGCGCGTCTTCGAGCGACGCGATGGCGCGGCGTTGCTCGCCGTTCTTCGCCGCCGCTTCGGCCTCGGCGAGCGCGGCATCGCGCAGCAGCTCGCGATCGCCGATGCGCCGCGCGACGTCGCGGCCACGCTCGAGCCAGCGTCGACCTTCGTCGAAGCGCGTCGCGTTTACCAGCAGGCGGCCGCGCATCATCGCAAAGCGCGCGATGTACTCGTCGCGACCGAGGCCCTCGGCGATCTCGAGCGCGGCGGCCATGTGCTGCGCGCCCTCGTCGAGCTTGCGCCCGCGGAACGCGAGATCGCCGAGGCGTCGATACAGCGCGAGCACGCGTTCGCGATCCGTCGACGCGATCTGCGAGAGCAGCTGGATCGCCTTGGCGACGTTGGTGATCGCACCGTCGAGCGTGTGCTCCTTCTCGAGGCGATCGGAGGCGCGCACGAGATATTCGACGGCCTTCGAGCGGTCGCCCGCCTCGCGCCAGTGGTGCGCGAGCCGCTCCGCGAGCTCGTCGAGGCGCGCCGGGTACAGCTCCTCGGTCGCGCCCGCGACCGCCGCGCTCAGCTCGCGTCGCGCTTCGACGGTGAGGCCGTCTTGCAGAACGTCGCTCATCAGGTCGTGCACGAACGCGTATTCACTCGCGCCTTGGTGGACGATGATCCCGCGCCGCTCGAGCAGCTGCAGCGATGCGCCGACGTCCGCGAGCTTCTCGCCGGCGACGCGCGCCACCAGCTCCGCGGTGAAGCGGCCGCCGACGATCGCCGCGACCTGCAGGATGTGCCGCTGCGCCGG
>Ga0163144_10004060_pt1 | contig 33188 bp, 23 predicted proteins | sample OliLak19BULKMAT1_FD_123175 | JGI IMG/M metagenome (GOLD analysis project Ga0163144, IMG submission 123175) | Freshwater microbial mat bacterial communities from Lake Vanda, McMurdo Dry Valleys, Antarctica - Oligotrophic Lake LV.19.BULKMAT1 | ecosystem: Environmental > Aquatic > Freshwater >... | reverse complement strand
GCCGCCCCATCGGTTGCGCCGTTCGAACCCAATCTTGGCCAGTTCGATCCAGCAATCGCCTTTGCCTCGGCGTCCCCGGAATGGAGCTTTGCGATGGATCGCGCCGGTAAAGCCGAGTTGCGTATTCGTTCGGGTGCCAAGAGTTTTCGCTCCGTGCGCCTCGGTCTTGAAGGCGGAAATGGCAAGGCAGTTGGACGTGGAGAGGAACTCCTGCCGGGACGGGCCAACTACCTGATGGGCAGGGATCCGTCGAAGTGGGCGACGGACGTTCCACAGTTCGCGAAGGTCCGGTACCGGGCAGTGTACCCTGGCATCGACGAGATCCATTCATTCCATCAAGGCCGCATCGAAACCGATTTCGAAGTCAGGCCGGGTGCGGATCCGAACCGGATCAGAATCCGGCTGGAGGGCGTTGACCGATTGGATGTCGATGCCAACGATGGCAGCCTCATCATGCACGTGGGTGGGCAAGAAGTCCGCTGGGGACAGACCCGTATCTATCAGCCCACAGGGCGTTCGCGGAAAGCCATACAAGGGCGAATTCGCATCCTGTCGAAGGACACTGTCGGCTTCGAGGTCGGCGACTATGACCGCACTCAAACACTAGTGATCGATCCCGTATTGAACTACCTTTCGTATGCGGGCCGCAACGGCAGCGACGGCTTCACACGCGGCGTCGCGGACACCAACGGCAACTTCTATATCGCGGGAGCCACCGGTGACCCCAGCTTTCCCGTTTCGACAGGGGCCTTCCAACAATCCCAGCCCACGCAAGGCCGCCCGAACGCCACCGTCTCCAAGTTGAACGCCGACGGATCGCAACTGGTCTACACAACGCACTTCGGAGGCACCGAGGTGGATGTCGCCACCGGAATCGCGCTCGACGCGGCAGGCAACATCTACGTGACCGGTGCAACCAACAGTCCCGATTTTCCCGTCAGCGCGGGTGGATACCAAAGGACCTTGCAACAGGGTGATCGATTGTCTTGCTTCGTAATGAAGCTCAATCCGGCAGGCAATGCGATTCTCTATTCCACTTACTTGAACGGAGTCGGAATCGAAGCCTGCACCAGCATCGCGGTCGATGCGAGCGGCTCGGTCTTTGTGGCTGGAATGACAACCTCTGCGAACTTCCCGATCACTCCTGACGCGTACCAGACTTCGCTGCGTTCCGGAGGACTCGATGCCGGTCGCGGCTTCGTTACGAAGCTCAATCCCGCCGGTTCGGGACTCGTTTACTCAACCTTCCTCGGCGGATCCGGGCGCGATATCATCTTCGGGTTGGCAATTGATCCCACCGGCGCGGCCTACGTCGCCGGATCCACAAATAGCGGCGGCAGCTTCCCGGTCACGACAGGAGCAGCCCAAACAGCTTATGGCGGCGCAGGCGGCATCCTGGACTTCAGCGGTGGCGACGGCTTCGCCGCGAAGATCAGTCCCGATGGCTCGCGCCTCGTCTACGCAACCTACATCGGCGGACGCAATGACGACACAGCGTTCGGCATCGCCGTCGATAACACCGGATCCGCGTACGTGACCGGCGCAACGCTATCCGCCAACTTCCCAGTAACGGCCACAGCTCTACAAAAGACCTTCGGCGGCAGTGGCGGCGGACATGCCGCGTCAGGCGATGCCTTCTTGGTGAAGCTGAATCCATCTGGTTCGGCCTTCACTTACGCGACCTATCTCGGCGGCTCACGCGATGAGCGAGCGGGGTCCGTTGCCGTCGATGCCAGCGGCAATGCCTGGGTGGTTGGCCACACGCTGTCGCCCAACTTCCCGGTGACGACGGACGCCATGCAAAAGACCTTCGGCGGATCCGTGATCGACCTAGCCAACACCGGCGATGGCTTCCTCACCCAAATCAACCCCACCGGATCGCAGGCCATCTACTCAACCTTCGTCGGCGGATCCGCCAATGAGTACTTGAGCGGCGTCGCACTCACTCGCGATGGCGCCGTGCTCTTCGCTGGCGGAACCGGATCGAAAAACCTGCCGACAACGGCCAACGCGGCCCAAAAGCAAGGCGGCACCGGCGAACCCGCACTGCTGCCTTTCGGCGACGGTTTCGCGGGCCGCATCGGCGATCCGCCAGCGTCGCGCGTCACAGTTTCGCGCATCTCGAACAACGCAAGTTTTGCATCCGGTTCCGTATCGCCGGGCATGATCGTGACCATTGACGGAGGCGGTTTAGGACCCGCCGAAGCCGTCGCAGGTTCCGCCGACGAGCAGGGCGTCTTGTTGAAAAAGCTGGCAAATACACGCGTGCTGTTCGACGGTGTCGAGGCTGCGCTCGTGTCGGTTTCCGACAAACAGTTGATCGCGATCGTGCCCTTTGCCGTGGATGGCAAAACGTCGACAAGCATGATCGTTGAGAACGGCGCAGACAAGTCCGCGGCGGTCGTGGTTCCAGTCGTCACAGCACAGCCGGGCCTGTTCACCGTGGACAGAACCGGAGTGGGCGCAGTCAATTCCGAAGAAGAAGCAGCGGCCTCTGGCGCAGACGTAACAATTCTTGCCACCGGGTTAGGACAAACAGATCCCGCAGGCGTCGATGGCTTGCTGGGCTTTGCGGAAACGTTGCCCGTGCCAGTGCAGACGGTGAAAGTCTTCTTCGGCGACGTGGAGGCCGAGGTCCTTTCCGCAGGCGGAATGCGTGATTTCGCGGCCGGTTACTTCGCGATCCGTGTGCGGGTCCCGGAAGGGATCGAAGCTGGCGCAGTGCCGCTCGTGCTGCAAGTTGGCGAAGCTCGCAGCCAGCGCGGCGTCACATTCTTCGTGGCTGCTCCTTAAATGGGGAAGGGATTCATCATCCGCGGACTCTGGTCCGCTGGAATGCTGGTCTGGTACTTCGTGTTCCTGTGGCGCGTTCGCTTGCCTCGAAACGAAGCAGCCGCAGTCGCCGTGGCCGGGATGGTGGGCGGCTATGTTTGCGGCCGCTTTTGGGGCGGTTATCATTCCACAGGTGCGTTCGTCGGCGCGATTCTGGGCGGTTTCGTTTGGTTGGCCGTGCGGCGGCGACTTGAATCCTGGATGGAGATCCTGGAGGCTGGCTCGTTTGCATTGCCGTTTGCTTGGATCCCGGTGCGGTTGGGGTGCGTGGTAGAACGGGGACATCCAGGGCTGGTGACGGATTCATGGCTGGGGCTCGCGTATCCCGATGGTTCCACGCGTTGGGACTTGGCGCTGCTGGAAACGCTATGGGCACTGGCCATGGCGAGTCTATTTGCGACCAGGCCAGTGCGATGCGCGGCATGGCTGCCCGGTTCGCTGGCACTGTTCCGATTGGGTACGATGCCGTTGCAGGTCGGGTCACCGGACTTATTGGGTCCGGCGATACTGGTTTGTTGGTGTGGATTCGTGATTCTTCAGCGGCCGGGCTTGAGTTCGACCTCGACGAAGTCCTGATTGCTCAGCTCGAATTCCAGATCGGTCCGCAAGGGCTGCGGCAGATCCAGAAAGGCCTTTTCGTAATCTTCGAAATACTTGCCTTTCTTGGCCCGATTGGAGGTCCAAATCAATTGGGGATCTTTGCTGGCGTCTTTCAAGGCCTTGTCGTAGTTGCGTGTATTGCTCACCCGGCGGGCGAGTTCGACCAGTAGCTTGCCTTCCGGTATAGGAGCGTACTCTTCTCTCGCCGTGGAAACAATCGCCTGTGCTGTGGGCTTCGAACCGCTCTTGGGCACGGGCAGAATCGTATCCAAAATCGAATACACACCGTCCTTCGCGGCCTTCTTGTTGGGAGGCAGCAATTCGGGCGGATGCGGAGTTGCATTCGTGCTGCCGTGATGGCCCACTTTCAGAAAGTCCAGCGGCTGCGCGAGATGGGTGTCGCGGTGCATTTCCCACATCACGTTCCAACTGCCGTTGTCCTTGCCTGCTTTGAACTCACCCGCCCATTCGGCATCCCCGACAAAAAGCAGCCGACGCTTCTTCCACTCGATCAACAACACGACACTGAGGTTGTTCTGAATCGAAGATTCCTTGGCTGCGAATGCCAAGCCGTTCGAAAGCATCCGCGATTGCAACGTCTTGAAATCTGTGGAACTGATGTTCGCAGGCATTGCGCTTGCGCCCGTTGCGGTTCCCATCGATCCAGTAGTGAAACTCTGCAAGCCCTTCAGCGTCGCGTCTACTTCTTCGCCCAGATAGAAGTGATCGACGTCCTTTTCCGGTGCAAGGATGTGGATCTTGGTTCCAGCAGGCAGTTTCAGATCGTGCTTCATGCCGGAGTGCACGAACTTGGCTTCTATGCCGTTGTCTTTTGGCAGTTGCTCCATCAGCAATGCGTCGGCGACATCGTTGGAAACCCCATACAGGGCGGTAAGCGCCTCGGCCTCAGGGCTCAGCGCCTTTCCGCTGTTGGTCAGAGCGGTCATCTTTTGCTTGGCGAAAGCCCGCAAATTGTTGACGCCCTTGGCCTGCGGATGATCGGGATCCATAGCCACACTGAGCCAGATGTTCTTCACCTCAATGTTCGCAAACCATTCGGGTTTGAAGCCCTTGATATGATCCTCATGGCGATGCGTAGCGACAATGAGATCGAGCCGCTTCTTGTCAGGCTTGGATCCTTCGGGCAATTCGCTTTCCAGATGGAGGATCGCATTCCGCAGCACATCTTCTTTGCTTTTCGTTCCGTAATCGATGAGGATATGGAAGCCGTCTTTGCCGTCGGGAATGCGGACATAGATGCAGTCGCCGCATCCAACTTTATACGCGCGGACTAGCAGCTGATTTCCCATTGCCGGTCTCCTGTGTTTTCTTGCTGATGTTCGTCGGAGGTTTCGCTCGATAAATGAAGATGCGGCGTCAAACGGAACTTCAGCAGGCCGCCGTCGTCTTCAACGATCATCGGCGGCACTTGTGTGCCGAGCAAGCCCTTGCCCGTTCCTGCGACGGAACCAACACTTCCGGCGGCGATTTGTCTCGCGAGGTTGTCCAACAGCATCTGCTTGCGTTCAGAACCTTCGACCACCGCACCCGCCCATTTGTCGGATGTCCTTCCGCCACGCTTCCGCTTGCCTGCATACGGCAGAGAGCCCGGCTTCATCGCCCAGGAAAGTACGTTGCCGTAGTCGTCGAACACCAGGGTTCCGCCGCAGAGCATGGTTGTCACGCTGCCATCGAACTTTCCGAATTGCGGCCCACTCAAAGAAACTTCTTCGCGCCAAACATACTGCAGAATGATCTGCCGTGGTAGTGGAACGTTTTGGCGTGAACGCTTTTTGGCGTCGTAGAGATCGGCGATTAAGAAATCACGATTGGCGGGGATGAGCAAATCTTCGCGATTGTCGTCGAGAAAGCGGTACGCCGCGGCGCGCGATCGTGAAATGTCATCGAGGCTGTGGTGAACGCTGAGTTCCAGACGGCTGTGGAGATAGCCGGGTTCCTTAAGGCGCACCGCGTCTGCCTTCGATAGAATCTGGCGCTTTCGAAACACCTCAATCAACAGGTCAAGGTATTTGTGCGGGTCAATCGGGTCGGATAGTTGATGAGACCGGCAGACGGCAAGCGCATAGTCTCTGAATGTGACTTCAACCGGCGGCAAGAGGTCGAGCGGCTGAATCGCCATGCGCTGCATGCGATCGGCGGCGCGCCAAAAAACTTGCCTCGGCGTTTTGGCCATCGGTTCCGTGGCAGGTTCGGGTTGATCCTGAGGCTCCTCTCGGTAGTGCTTGGCAAGCTGGATCAGCACGTCGAACATCGCGCCTGTCAACACCTCTGAGGCATCGTGAGGCGTCATTCTGTTCTTCAATTCGCTCATTTTCCGCTTGTTTCTCGCCGTACGAAGGTACGGCTTGCCCAAAGCCGCGCGTCCAAACTCTTCTGCGATCGAAGAGATGGACTTCGCTTTTTCCACCTTACCTTTGCTCGCATCCGCCTCGCGACGTCGCAGGCTGTTGTTGCGAAGAGTGAGGAGAATCGCCGACAGGTCACCGATGAACTCATGAAACGCGGCGGTTTGCAGCGAACTGCTTTCGTTGTAGAGCGGACGCACACCGTCGAGAACCGCGTGAGCGAACTCGTGGCTGACGATGTCGGTGGACAGGCAGGTGTAGACCGTTTCGCCGTCGTCGTCGAAGAAGTAGTAAAACTGCAGCGACTTGCTTGCGCGGTCGTAATAAGCGTTTTGGCCGTAGCCTGCATGCGGAACCACAATCAGACGATTGCCTTCGAATGCCCAGGGAATCGTACGTCCTAAAGCGTTGCCGTTCTCAAAAAAAGAGAGCGCGCGTTGCAAAAGCGCCCACACGTTGACCTGATGGAATTGAAACGATTTGGTCGCCCGTTGATCGAGTACGAGTCCATCGTTGTCGATGAAGATCTGCTGCTTTTCATACCACAGCGCGGGTACTTCGAGCTTCTCGGTGTCGGCATTGTAGTCGACAACTGCGAAGCGGGCGCTGGTTGGCCCGTCTGTCAGGCCAGGTTCCCAGGCAGCGAACGTCTTGAGATCCAGTCCATCTTGCGGCCTTTGTTTCGTCAGAAACGGGTCTTGAAAGTAAGTGACGAAAGGAAGGAAGAGCCCGCTCTTTCTCGAGAACTCGGAAGAGAGATACCGCGACTGCGCGTAAAGGTTGACCCGCTCTTCCGGTGAGATATCCACACCTTTTATGGATTTGCGCCGTGAAGCGCGGCTGTTGTCGGCAGTTCTTTGCGCCATGGGACCTTTGCCTTTCGAACATTCATTCTGTCAAAGATCACGGTCGAATGTCGGAGTTGTCGAAAGGTTCTTCCCGATCGCCATCGAATGCGAGGATGACGGAACTTCCTCACGCCCTCCCTGGATCTTCGTGAAGACCACACGAGCGCGAAAAGCGACACGACCGAACTACTTTAAGACCTGGAGCACAAGTTGCCTCACAGGTCGAAGTCCCGATTCTCATGCAGTAGTTGACATCCGTTCACGATGCACATTGATGCAATCAGAACGCCAATCGTTTTTCGAACGTTGGATCCCAACCCGCGACTCGCCGTTGACCAAAGTCATCGGCGGCAACCTGGCGAAGGTGGTTTCCTGGTACGACAACGACTGGGGCTACTCGAAGCGCGCTTGGCGGCCGTTGCGCTTTATTACCCGGGACAACTCGCCGCGACGCTCTTCCTCATCACGCTGCCGTCGTTGCTGTGGAGCTTTCGCGGCCCAGGAGATGGCCGGTTGGAAGTCGACTGGATCACCGTCAAGCAAAGCGCCGAACTCAACAATCTGCTCCACGCCAGTCCCGGAACCATGGTCCTGGCCGAAGCCGCTCTACTGCTGCTGTTGTCGCCTGCGGCGCGTTGCTTGAGTAGGAAGTCCGCAATCGCAGCCTCGGTAGCGCTGTGCCCCGCGAGTCTGATTGTGCTCGCGCTCAGTGCGTTCCCGGTGAGAGAGAACCTCAAGGGCGGTGTATCCGGGTCCGTTGACGGTATGTCCTTCGCAAGGGGGGCACTTCGAGAGGATCCGCTTCTGAGATGCGCCGATTACATTGGCATCGACAACTACTATCCGATGCGGGACACCTTCGACTATGCGCCAGTCGTCGAAACGATCGAGCGAGCACAGAGTCAGTTCAACAAACCAGATATCGTTGGACGAGCAAACCAACGGCTACCGCACTCTACTCGGGAAAGTGGATACGGATGGAATCGGAGGTCCGGATGACCGCACGCTCACCTTGGCGCAAGCCAGCCATGGACATCCTAGAGACCTGGTAAACAAGCAACAAACGGCGCGCCTAGCCGATCACCTTAAGACCAAGGTGCTTCACGAAGGGGTCGAAATCTGGATCCTCATGCAGAAGTTGATAATCGCTCAAGATGCACTTTGTCGCGATGAAACAATCAATTGTCTTTCGAATGGCGAAACCAAGTCCGCGCAACTTGCGAAAGTTTCTGGCCACCGCAATCGCAACTTCTTGCCCACCCAAATCTACAACTTCGAGCAAAAGTAGCCGTTGACGAGCAAGTTCGAAATCCCGATCGTTGGGAAACCCTTGGAGGACTTCCGCAAGAATCAGGTCGCCGATCAAGACTGGTTCCACCCCCAACAAACGCTCGAGTGTTTCAGTCTTCAGCGTCGTCGCGCCACGAAAATAGTCGATCCAAACGCTGGAACCGACCAGGATCAATGGTCCCTCCTCATCGAATCCAAGTCCCCTTGCCAGTCGAGTTTGCCTCGAAGCTCCCTGATGGACGCCTGTTTCTTGAGGCGAACCAGCATGCGCAGACCAAGCTCAACCACTTCGCGCTTGGTCTGCGCTCCGGTCGTATGCAAGGCCTCTTCCATGAGCTTGTCGTCGATGACGATGTTCGTCCGCGTGATGTGTATGACTCTGCCGCTTTATACACATCCTCGCATTTAGCAGTACTGAGCAAAAGCCGCCTGCAGCACCTGCGCGATCTCAGGAGCCTGCCGCTTCTCGATCTCATGCCGGTGCAGATAAAACACCGGCTTGCCATCCTTGAACAGCGCCATCGAGGGCGAAGACGGCGGAAAATCCTTCAAATGCACTTCGCGCAAATGAGCCACCGCTTCCACATCCCCACCCGCAAACACCGTCACAGCTTTGCCCGGACGCACCGCATTCTGCAGCGCCATCCCCACCGCCGGACGCGCTTTGCCAGCGGCGCAGCCGCACACCGAATTCACCACTACCAACACCGTGCCCGCCCCCAGGGCGGCATCCACATCTGTAGGCGTACGAGTCTCCTCCACACCATACTGTGTCAGGTCTTCGCGCATGATTCCGATAAATCGCTCAGGGTACTGTTGCATCTCTTCCTAGGATGCGCACCGTCGATCGAAAGTCGCAACAACGCTACTCGATCTTCATCTGATCCAGCCGATACCGCAGCGCATTCCGCGTCAGCCCCAGCAGCCGCGCCGCATGGCTCTTGTTTCCATTCGCGCGCTTCAAAGCCTCGCGAATGAGCGCCTGCTCATGCTCATCTAAACTCACGCCCTCCGGCAGAAACGTATCCACCGCCGAAGCCGCAGCCTTGCGATGCCCCGTCGCCGTATCCAGCCGGATGTCGCTCGCATGAATTTGTGGCGTCATGCACAAAACCAGCGATCGCTCAATCGCATTCTGCAGCTCGCGGACATTGCCCGGCCAGTTGTGCCCCAGCAATCTCTCCATCGCATCCGGAGCCAGCGATCCCGCGGGCGAACCCATCTCCTTCGACAGCTTCCGCACAAAATGCTCCGCCAAATGCGGGATATCCGCCTTACGGTCGCGCAACGGTGGCACATCGATCGGCATTACATTCAATCGATAATAAAGATCCTCGCGAAAGGTCCCCTCTTCCAAAGCCGCGCGTAAATCCACATTCGTCGCTGCCACCACCCGGACATCGATCTGCCGCGTCTTGTTCGACCCCAACCGCTCGAACTCGCGCTCCTGCAGAATCCGCAGCAACTTCACCTGCACCGAGGCCGGAACATCGCCGATCTCGTCCAAAAACACGGTCCCCGCATCCGCCTGTTCGAACTTGCCCGGCTTCGAAATGTTCGCGCCCGTGAATGCGCCCTTCTCGTAGCCGAATAGCTCGCTTTCCATCAGATTTTCAGGAATCGCCGTGCAGTTGATCTTCACAAACGGCTTATCTCGCCGAGGCGAATTCTGATGGATCGCCCGTGCGATCATGTCCTTGCCCACGCCGCTCTCGCCGCACAGCAGCACCGTCGCGCGCGTCGGCGCCACACGCAGCACCGTCGCGAAGATTTCCTGCATCTGCGTACTGCCCCCAATCAGGTTTCCGACTTCGTACTTGTGCCCAAGCGCTTCTTTCAACTGCCGGTTCTCATCCCGCAGTGCGCGGACTTCCATCGCCTTTGCCACCACCGTCTGCAGATGATCGAACGAAAACGGCTTTGGCAAATAGTCGTTCGCTCCGGCCTTCATCGCCTCCACGGCGTTCTCAACAGTGCCCACGGCGGTCATCACCACCACCGGCGTATAGGTATCCTCGGCCCGCAGTTTCTTGATGAACTCGATGCCATTCATCCCCGGCAACAGATAATCGGTCAGGATCAACGACGCATCCCCGGCAAGCTGCAAACCCTCTTCCGCCGTGGCCGCCTTCAACACCTGATACCCAACGCCCTGTAACTGCAGTTCGATCACCCGCCGCAGCTTCTCTTCGTCTTCAATGACCAGAATCGTCTTACTCATCGCGCAGAACTTCCAGCGGTTTCTGTCCCAGGATCCGCGCACTCGCCATCCACCCGGCGGCGTTCGCCAGCAGCGCGGTCAGCGCCACAGCCACCATCACAGGCACAAGCGCAAACCCGCCATCCGCCTCCCAAACCCGCCGCAGCATGAATGCCGAAAATCCGCTGCCCAGCAGGCCGCCCATCAATCCCGCCACAGCGCCCAGCACCAGAAACTCAATGGAGAAGATATTCGCAATCCGTCGCCGCGTGCCGCCCAGCGTCTTCAAAATCACCACCTCGCGGATGCGCCGGAACCTCGATCCCGCCACCGAAGAAGCCAGCACGATGATCCCTGCAAGAATCGCAAACACCGACAAAAATCGGATCACCAGAGCCGCCTGATCCACCACTTCCTGAATGATCGCCAACGCGTCGGCGATGTTAATCACGGTCACGGTCGGATACTTTTCATACGCCGCCTTCTGCAACAGCGCCACTTTCGATGCGTCCACGCGCGCGCCCCCGTAGTAGATCGCGGGCATCCCGTCTAAAGTCTTGGGCGTGAACACGAACTCGCTCATCGCGCCCATTCGGAACCCCTCGGTGCGGAACAGCGCCGCCACCTTCGCGCGAAACGGCTTGCCATTCGCCTCAAAATCCAGCACCGTGCCCGGCACAATATTCAGAATCTTGGCCGCATCCTCGGCCACGCCAACCAGGCCATCCACCTGAGATGCATCCCACCACTGGCCCGAATAGACTTCAAACCCTTCCGGCTGCGTCTTTGCGAACGTCACCGTACGGGTCTGTAAAAAACGCCGCCCCCAGCCCTTCAAATCCATATCCTTCAGCGCCACTCCGTTGACTTGTTGCATGCGCGCCGAAACCGCAGGCGTAATATCCATACGCCCGCCTTCCACACCCGGCTGCTCGCTCACCAGCTTCATCACGCCATCTTTTAAACCCGGCGTGATGTCGATCAAGAATACATTCGGCATCCCCGGAGGCGCACTCGCCACCAGTTGCTTGATCAGTTGGTTCTGCACCAGATAAATCGTCAGGATGAACGTCACGCCCACGCCCAGCGCTACCAACACCGTCTGCGCCTGATTCCCCGGTCGATACAAATTCGCGATCCCGTGCCGTAGACTACTCGGCAGCACCAGCGTGGTCTTGCGCAGGAACATCCGCAGGCCCTTCAGCAACAGCCATGCGACGAGCGACAACACCGCAAGGCTCGCAATTAACCCGCCTACGAAAAACGCTCCGATGCGCGCGTCCGAAAGCCACGACGAGATCAGCCCGAGTCCGATGACAATCGCGGCACCCACGCCCACGGCAGCTTTCGATCCAAACCAGCGCTTCCACCACGGCAGCGTCTTCTCGACCATATCGCGCCGCAGAATCATCCCCGGCCGTATCGCACGAATCCGCAACAGCGGAACCAGCGTGAACAACATCGTCGACAACAGCCCAACGCCCAAGCCTTGCAGCAGCGCCGGCCAACTCCACGTGATGCCTGGTTCGATATTGAAATAGCGCCGCAGCAAAACAGGAAAGATCAACTGAATGATCACGCCAAACAGCAGTCCAAAGAACGATCCGGCTAGCGCCAACAGCACCGTCTGCACCAGATAGATCTGGACAATCTGCATTGACGAGCCGCCCATCGATTTCATGACTGCGATGCCATCCAGCTTCTGTTGGAGATGCGATTGCATCGTCGTCGCGACACCCAACGCGCCCACCAGCAGTGCGATCAGCGACACCAGCATCAGGAACCGCGTCGCGCGATCGAGGCTCCGCGTAATCGTCGGATTCGACTCGCGAAAATCGATCACCTGCCCCTCGGGAAACGCGGCCTTCAGTTCGGTCTTCACCGCATCGACCCTAAGTCCCTTCTCCGGAAGCTTAAACAGGAACCGATTCGCCGCTCGGCTCCCCACGCGAATCAGCCCCGTGCGATCCAAACCCTCGCGAGAGATCATTACCCGCAGCCCTACATTGAGACTGCCGGACATGCGGTCGGGCTCCGAAAGAATCGTCGAAGCAATCTTGAAATCCTGCCCGCCGAGCCGCACCGTATCCCCAACCTTGGCCCTCAATCGCACCAGCACATCTTCCGCAACACCGATGCTGTTGGCATCCAACACCAGCCGTGCCGCGGGAGGATTCAGTTTGATCTCGCCGTAATAGGGATACACCGTTGCATCCACGGCCTTCACCGAGACCATCAGCGGCTCAGGATGCGCCTCTGTATTCGCCATCGTCAGCGTCTCGGTGATGCGCGTATATTGCGCCCCTTGTGACTGCAACCGCTCGAGCAACACGGTTTGCTCGCCCGTCGCATCCCCAAAGATGCGCACCGACATATCCGCAGCCATGATCGTGCGTGCCTCGCGCAGCAGCGTGCTCGCGAAGCCATCGCTAAATCCTCGGACGCCGCTCAACGCGCCAACTCCCACTGCCACCGCGAGCACGACAAACCCGAACTTCACCGTTGAACTGCGCGTCTCGCGCCAGGCAATGCGCGATGCTGTCTTCCAGAAACTCATGAGTGTTTCTTAAAGATAGCGTGTCACGCAAAAAAGGGACCCGCATTGCTGCCGATCCCTTCGAAACTCAAACCGAAAGCCCTACTGACGCTCGGACACAACCCCGTTCGTCATCGTGTATTCCGACTGGCAAGCTGGACACACCACAACCCCGGACTCCTCACTCGGATCCTTCACAAACCGATGCATCAGTTGTCCGCACTTGCACACCAGCCCAACCGATCGGGCCGGGGCGCCAATTGCGAGATGGAAATCCGGTACGGTCTTCGTCACCACGCTTGCCATCCCGATCATCGCCCACCGGCCGATCGTGAGATCGTTGCCGACCGTGCAGCTTGCACCGATCGTCGCGCCCTCACGCACCAGCGTCGGCAGCGTATGCTCGTCCGGATCGGACAAACGCAACTGCTTCAAATCCGGTGTCGTGGCGCGGGGAAACTTGTCGTTCGTAAAGGTAGTGTTGGCCGCGATCATGACACCGTCTTCAATGGTCACGGCGTTGCAGATGTACACCATCGCGTTGATCTTCACCCGATGGCCGATCTTTACTTCATAGGCGATATAAGTCTTCTCGCCAATGATGCACTCTTCGCCAATCGATGCGCCGAAGCGGATGTGGACATTGTCCCAAATCGAAGTCCCCGCCCCGATCGCCACATCCCGCTCCAACAACGCCGTGGGATGCACGCGCACGTTTGTCATCGTTTTTGTCATGATGACACCTTATCGCGAGGCCACCAACTGCTGATGATGACGGTTGATGCTCGGCTGCGGAACGCGCGCCCAACGTCCGCTCTGCATCGACCGATACGCCGCCTCGATCACTGTCGCCGACGCCATCACGTCATCCGGCGTGATCCACATCTCGTTGCCGCCCAGGCACAGTTCGCGGAACATGCCCATCATGCGTTTGTGCGCGCCAACCTTTGAATAGCCCGTGCCAATCTGTACCGGCGCTTCGCCATCCACATGCAGCCAGCTCTGCTTCCAGCCCAGCTCGATCATGCCGCGCGTACCCTGAATCGTGATGTACGTATCTTTCCAGCTCTTCACAGACCAGCTCATCATGATGCGGCCCGTCGTGCCACATTCGGTGGTCGCCAACATCATCGCGGAGTCTTCCACGCCCAATTGCTGCAGCGGCTTGAGCGGTACGCCTTGAATCTTGGTGATGCCCGACAGCAGGAAGCGGACCGTATCCACCGCATGGCAGCCATTGTCAATCAACACGCCGCCGCCCGAAAACTGCGGGACACTGTTCCAACGGTTCGACATATCCACCGAACCGGCGAATTCCACACTGAACGTCACCGGATCGCCAATCACACCGTGCCGCACCAGATCGCGAGCCTTGCGGATTTCCGGCACATGGCGGAACTTCGTCGCCAACTGAAACGGAACCTTGTGCTGCATCGCGCCTTCTACCAGGCGTTGCGCATTGTCGAGATCCACCGACACCGGCTTCTCGCACAACACCGCCACACCCTCTGACATTAGCGACAATGTCTGGGTCAAATGGAACACCGGCGGGCTGCAAATACTCACCGCATTCGGCCTGCAGCCGGATTCCAGCATCTGTCCGATATCTTCGAACGCTTCCATGCCCATGCTTCGGGCCCGTTCACGCGCCAGCGGAGAATCGTCCACCACCGCAATCACGCGGGTGTCTTCGAGCGAGTTCCAGGCTTCAAGATGAGTGTCTGCAATCCGTCCGAATCCGGCGATGGCGACATTGAATGGTTTTGGGTTCACAGTTCTTCTCCGTACTAATCGGCTGTTCACGTAGTTTTCTTTCGTGGACAAATTGAGTATGAAATCACTCTGTGTATGCCGACAGACCGGTTAGTGCCAGTAGATCGGACTCAATTCGTTTCTCGAGATCCTAGTACGAATCTGGGACTTCCGTCCCGAAAATCCCCCTAAGTCGTTGATTCCCCGTAAAGCAAATCCCACAACCACGCCCCGCCTCGAAAAACAGATAGGACCCTTCGAAATACCGTTCTATAGGACCTCGCACGTCCCAGTACCCCCGCTGCCGAAGCTCAAAGAAAGAGTACACTGACATCTATATGTTGAAGATCGTCATGCGCTTTCTCTTGCGCCTGTTCTTCCGTGTCGAAGTCACTGGCGATATCGCCAAGCACGATCGCATGCTCATCATCGCCAATCATCAATCTTTCCTCGATGGTTTGCTGCTTGGCGCGCTCCTCCCCATCGACCCCTACTGGCTCGTCAACAAAGAGATCGCGGCTCAGCCCTTCTTCAAGTTTTTATTGAAGTTCGTCAAGCACATGACCCTGGATCCGGCCAACCCTTTCGCCATAAAACAAGCCATGGCCCTCATCGATTCCGGCAAGCCCGTCGGCATCTTTCCCGAGGGACGCATCACCCTTACCGCGCACCTCATGAAGATCTACGAAGGCACCGCCTTCATGGCCGCCAAAACCGACGCGCACGTCGTCTTCGTCCACATCCAAAACGCCTACCATTGCGACTGGGCCAGCCGCATGGATCACCGCGAGTTTCCCGGCAAGCCTTTCCCGAAGCTCAAGCTCACCATCCATCCCGGCGAAAAACTCCAGATCCCCGATCAAGGCCCCTCCAAAGAACGCCGCCGCGTCGCCGGCGAACGCATGAAGCGCCTCATGCAGGAATGCATGCTGAAAGACCGCAAGCGCACAACCCTGTTCGAAGCCTTCATCGACGCCGTCGACCTCCACGGACGCAAGCGCGAGATGGTCGAGGACGTCCGCCCCGCCAACGACAACTACGGCACCGTCCTCAAAGCCTCCCTCGCCCTCGGACGCCTCATCTCCAAAATCACTTCGGAGCGCGAAGTCGTCGGAGTCCTCCTGCCCAACGCAGGGCCTGGCATGTACACCTGCCTGGGTCTCTGGGCCTTCAATCGCACCGCTGCGATGATCAACTACACCGCGGGACTCGATGGTATGCAGTCCGCTCTTCGCGCCGCCCAAGTCAAGACGCTGCTTACTTCAAAGGTCTTCCTCGAAAAAGCCCCCTTCGGCAAGCTCATTCCGCAATTGAAAGACGTCAGGATCGTCTACCTCGAAGACCTCCGCGCGACACTCACACTCGGCGACAAACTCTGGCTAATCCTTCGTGCACTGCGCAGCCCGCGCGCCGTCATCAAGCCCGGCAAGCCTGAGGATCCCGCTGTCGTGCTCTTCACCTCCGGATCCGAAGGTAAGCCGAAAGGCGTTGTCCTCAGCCACGATTCCCTGCTCGCCAACGTCGCGCAAATCCACACCATTGAGGACATCCAGGTCACCGACAAATTCCTTTCCGCGATGCCCCTCTTCCACGCCTTCGGCATCACCGGCGGGTTCCTGCTGCCACTCCTGAACGGGTCGCGTATCTTCCTTTACCCATCGCCCCTGCACTACCGCATCATTCCCGAAATCGCTTACGATCGCAATTGCACGATCCTGTTCGCCACCAACACCTTTCTCGCCAACTACGCCAAGCGCGCCCATCCTTATGACTTCCGCAGCATCCGCTACGTCATCGCCGGAGCGGAAAAGCTCACCGACGAAGTCCGCCGCCTTTACGCCGACAAGTTCGGCGTCCGTGTGATTGAAGGCTACGGTGCCACCGAATGCGCGCCCGTCATCTGCGCGAACACCCCGATGATGAACAAGCCCGGAACCGTGGGCCAGATTGTTCCTGGCATGGAAGCGAAGCTCGAATCCGTACCCGGCATCGAAGACGGCGGCCTGCTGCACGTGAAGGGTCCAAACATGATGCTCGGCTATTGGAAAGACGCTAATCCCGGCGTTCTCGAAAAACCCTCTTCGATCTACGGCGAAGGCTGGTACAACACCGGCGACATCGTCGCCTTCGATCCCGACGGATTCGTCCAAATCAAAGGCCGCGTCAAGCGCTTCGCGAAAATCGCCGGCGAAATGGTCTCTCTGGAACTTGTCGAAAAGCTTGCGGAACATGTCTCGCCCAAGTCGATACACGCCTCCACCACCAAGCCGGATGCCAAACGCGGCGAAATGATCCTGCTCATCACGCAGGACAAAAACCTCAAGCGCGATCAACTGCAGGCAGCCGCCCGTGAACTCGGCGCTCCTGAATTCGCCGTACCCAAACAAATCATCGTGGTCGACAAAGTTCCACTTCTAGGCACCGGAAAGAAGGATTATCCGTCTGTGAAGAAACTCGTGGAATCGATGCTGTCCCTCGCGGCGGACGGTCAATAATGAGCCACGGTCAAACTTACGACATCAAAGAGCAAAAACGCTGGTATTGGTACGACTGGGCGAACTCCGCCTTCACCACCACCGTCGTCACACTCCTCTTTGGACCCTACATCACCGCTCTCGCCAAGGCCGGCTCGGACGCGCAGGGCAACATCGACCTCTTCGGCTTCAAGCTCGACCATGGGTCCTACTGGGCGACGCTCATCTCGCTCTCCGTCATCTCCCAGGTTCTGGTGCTGCCCGTCCTCGGATCCATCGCCGACACCAGCCCACGCAAAAAGTGGCTACTCGGCGGACTCTGCTACACCGGCGTCATCGCCACCCTCTGCATGTTCTTCCTGCAAGGCGACATGTACATGTTCGGCGGACAATTGTTCCTGATCGCCAACCTCGCCTTCGGCGCCGGCAACGTCGTCTATAACTCGTTTCTGCCGGAAATCGCGTCAGAACAAGATCGCGACACTGTCTCTTCCAAAGGCTATGCTCTCGGATACCTCGGCGGTGGACTCCTGCTGGCCCTGAACCTCGGCCTGCTGATGAGCACCGAAAAGCTGGGAATCACCACGGGCATGGCCGTGCGCATCTCGCTCGCCTCCGCCGGCATCTGGTGGGGACTCTTCGCGTTGATCCCACTCACCGGGCTTAAGAACCGCACGCCGCTCCGCCAAAGAATCCCCGGCAAAAGCGTGATCGTCGAAAGCTTCAAGGAACTCGGTGGAACCATCAAGCACATGTTCGGCTACAAGCAAACGCTGATCTTCATGGGCGCGTATTTGTTCTATAACGATGCCGTGCAGACCGTCATCTCGCTCGCAGGCCAATTCGGCGCGGAAGAACTCAAGATGGAACAGAGCAGCCTCACGCTTGCCATCCTGATGGTGCAACTTGTCGCCTTCCCCGGCGCAATGGGCTTCAACTGGCTCGCGTCCAAGATCACTTCCAAATGGGCGATCTTCACCGCACTCTGCCTGTGGATTGTGGTCGTCTACTCGATGTACGCTTTTGTGACCGACAACAAGGGCTTCTTCATCGCCGCCGCTGTCGTCGCAATCGTCATGGGCGGAACCCAGGCCCTCAGCCGCTCGCTCTTCTCGCTGATGATCCCCAAGGGCCGCGAAGCCGCGTACTTCTCCCTCTACGAAATCGGAGACAAAGGCACAAGCTGGATGGGACCCGCGGTCTTCGCCGTCGTCCGCAACATGACCAAGAGCTACCGCGTTGGAATTCTCTCGCTGTTGGCTCTATTCATCGTTGGCCTCATCCTGCTTTACTTCGTGAACGTCAAAAAGGCAGCCGCGGAAGCCGGCAACGAAGTCACCTAATTCGATCACCGCCTTCCGCTACCATTGAAGTAGCAACAACCGATGGCAAAGTCCGGAATCGAAGAACTCGAACGAGTCAAAAGTGTAGTCAAAGAGCCTCCCATGTACAAAGTGATCCTGCTCAACGATCACTACACGTCCATGGAATTCGTCGTCGCAATCCTCGAAGGCGTCTTTCACAAGAACACCGCCGAGGCCCATCAGATCATGCTCAACGTCCACAAGGCGGGCAAGGGCATCGCGGGAGCGTACACGCGTGAAATCGCCGAAACAAAAGTGGCCACGGTCTCTCAACTCGCCAAAAAAGAAGGATTCCCACTGCAATGTGTAATGGAACCATCCTAGCTTCGCGTTCATCTACTACACAGGAAGACCATGTTTGACAAAGCCGCGGAAAAATCGATCGAACGAGCCACAGAGACGGCCAAAGAGCGCCGTCACGAATACGTTTGCCTCGAACACCTCCTCTACGCCATCGTCGAAACCGAAGACGGCAAGAAGCTGATGCGTGACGTCGAAGGCAACCCCGAGAAGCTGCTCGAACGAATCGACAGATTCTTCCACGAGAAGATGGATAAGGTTCCCCCTCGCCGCCGCTACGAACCCGCTCACACCATCGGCTTTCAGCGCGCCGTCGAGAACGCCATCGTCCATATCGAATTCTCCAGCGCCAGCAACCTCACCGTTGGCGACCTCGTCGCCTCCATACTGAACGAGACCGATAGCCACGCGGCATACTTCCTCAACGAACAGGGCATCAATCGCCTCAAAGTCCTCGAACACATCTCCCACGGTGCCAAGACCTCCAAATCCGACCCGCTAGGCGGTGGCGGAGGCGATGACCCCGAAGAAGGCCCTTCCCAGTCTCCACAGCAACTCCTCAAAACCTATACACAGGACCTGAACCAAAAGGCCCGCGAAGGCCGCGTCGATCCGTTGATCGGACGCGACGACGAAATCGAACGGGCAGTGCAGGTGCTCTGCCGCCGCAACAAAAACAATCCGATTTTCGTCGGCGATCAAGGCGTCGGCAAGACCCATCTCGTCGAAGGTATCGCTCAGCGCATCGTCGACGGCAAGGTGCCGGATAAGCTCAAGCATCTCCAGGTCTTCTCGCTCGAAATGGGATCGCTCATCGCTGGAACCCGTTACCGCGGCGATTTCGAACAGCGGCTCAAGGGCATCATCCAGGCGCTTGAAAACATTCCCGGAGCCGTGCTATTTCTCGACGAGATCCATACCATCGTCGGCGCAGGCGCAACCTCGGGCGGAAACCTCGACGCCGCCAACATCTTGAAGCCGATCCTCACTGGCGGCAAGATCCGCTGCATTGGATCCACCACTTTCGAAGAGTACAAACAGCACTTTCAGAAGGATCGCGCTCTCGCCCGCCGCTTCCTTAAAATCGAAGTGCTCGAACCCTCCATCGCCGACACCATCAAAATCCTCGAAGGCCTGCAGTCGCGCTTCGAAAAGCACCATGGCGTCACCTACGCGCCAGACGGAATCAAGACCGCCGCCGAACTCGCCGGCAAGTACATCAACGATCGCTTCATGCCCGACAAGGCGATCGACGTCATCGATGAAGCCGGTGCGATCGCGGGGCTCAAGGGCGAACCCATCGTCACCTCGTTGATGATCGAACAGATCGTCGCCAAGATCGCCAAGATCCCTGAAAAGACGGTCTCCACTTCAGACAAAGACCGCCTCAAAAATCTCGAACCCGAACTCAACAAAGTCGTCTTTGGCCAAGCCGATGCCATCGCCGCCATCGCCAAGTCGATTCGCCGTTCCCGCGCTGGCCTCAGCCAGGATCAGAAGCCGGTCGGATCCTTCCTCTTCGTCGGACCCACCGGCGTCGGCAAGACCGAACTCTGCAAACAACTCGCCAAAACACTCGGCATCGAAATGCTGCGCTACGACATGAGCGAGTACATGGAAAAGCACTCGGTCGCCCGCTTGATCGGCGCGCCTCCTGGATACGTCGGCTTCGAGCAAGGCGGCGTCCTGATCGATGCGATTACCCGCCATCCGCACGCCGTGCTGCTGCTCGACGAAATCGAGAAAGCGCATCCGGATGTCTACAACATCCTGCTGCAGGTCATGGACAACGCTTCCATCACCGATGGTCAGGGACGTAAAGCGGACTTCCGCAACGTCATTCTGATCATGACTTCAAACGCCGGCTCTGGAGACATCTTCGGCAAAGGAATCGGCTACCACGAGCGGTCCGGCAAGCAGGACATGGGCGCAGTCGATCGCGCCTTCCGCCCCGAGTTCCGCAACCGGTTGGACATGATCGTGCGCTTCAATCCCCTGCCCGCCACGGTGGTGGAAAAGATCGTAGACAAGTTTGTGGATGAGATCCGCGAGAAGGTCTCACAGCAGAATGTCACGATCGAACTCACGCCAGCAGCGCGCACTTGGCTCGCAACCAAGGGCTACTCATCGCAGTTCGGAGCCCGTTCCATAGGACGCCTCGTCCAAAGCGAGTTGAAGGATGCCTTGGCGGATGAGTTGCTCTTCGGCAAGCTCGCAGAGGGCGGATCCGTCACCATCGACATCGCCGACGACAAGATCGCCCTTCGATACAACTAGAGAAACGACCGGCAAATTGAGACCGGCCGCCAACGTGATCGGTTGGCGGCCCCATAGGTCCGATCCAAAGCCGGTGGAGGTAACGAAGGCGTCGGATGCGCTAGCCCGGCTGGCTCCCATCCCGCTTCACCCACCGATACGCCTTCACCGAATTCTTCCAGAAATACTTCTCCGCAACCTCACTCCCCTTCGCCATGAAGTACTCACGCACCACAGCCAGGCCCTCTTGATACAAACCCCAGCGATCGCTATGTGGCCAATCGGATCCGTATACCAAACGATCCGGACCAAAGATGTCATAGATCATGTCGAGCCGCGGCTTGTACGTCGCCAGATCCTTCGGAACCCCGCCATTTACGGTCCGCAATACGCCCGACACCTTCACATACACATCCGGACGCTTCGCCAACTCCCGTAAATCCTTCTCGCAGGCAGGCGTCGATTCCAACCGAGGCAGGTGATCCATCACCAATCGCAACGAAGGCAAACGGTCTTTCAGCACCAGCAAATCGTTGATCAACTCGGGGTTCGGATTCGCCGAATCCAAAGTCAAACCCGCATCCACAAAGCGCTTCATCCCATCCAGAAACTTCGCATCGCGCGACTTCACATGAAAGTTTCGATCCCAGATATTGCCATACCGGATCCCCAGATACAGCGGATTCTTTCGGAACCGTTCCAACTGCTTCGCAAAGTCCGCATGATCGGGCTCAAGGTCGCCGATCATGCCAACCATGATCTTGTCCTTCGCCATCACATCCAACACCCACTGATTGTCTTCGAGCAGCGGCGAACATTCCAGCTCAATCGCGCCCACAACATTCAGCCCCTTGCTCACCTGCCGGAACCGCGCAGGCAGAGCCGGCTTGAAGATCTCGGGCGTATCTTTCGTCGGCCACGGCACGCCGCCAGGGCGGTTCGTATCGAAGAGGTGGATGTGCGTGTCGATAATCGGGATCGGTTTCATAGGAGCAGCGCCCACAGCAGCGGCGGCCGTGGCCATCGTAAGGAATTCGCGACGAAGCATAAAGTTATAATAGTCTGTTGGATCTCGAAAAGACTCTCCTCCGCAAAGTTGGCGAAGCGATCTCCCGGTTCAAGATGATCCGGGATGGCGATCGCGTCGCCGTTGGATTGTCCGGCGGCAAAGATTCCGTCACCCTGCTCGAAGCGCTGATCCTTCTGCAAAAGCGCGCGCCCATCGACTTCAGCGTCTGCGCCTTCACCATCGAACAAGGCAAGTTCCTCGCCCCCTTCGAACCCATGGGCGAGTACATGAAGTCTCGCGGCATCGATTGGACCTATGTCCGCGACGGAGCATCCTTCGACCTTTTAGAAGAACAGCCCGATCATGGCTGCGACATGTGCAGCCGCTACCGCCGCCGCGCTTCTTACGATGTCGTTCGCCGCTTGGGTGCCAATGTCGTCGCCTTCGGACACACCGCCGATGACTTCTGCGAAAGCTTCCTTCGAAACGTCATGTTCACCGGACGCATCAGCGCTCTGCCAGCCGTGACCTATTCGAAAAAGAATGAGTTCCGTCTCATCCGCCCGCTAGTATATGTCACCGAGGACATCACCGCGGAGTTCGCCAAAGCGTTGGGAGCTCCCGTAATTCCTTGCGGCTGCTCACAAATTACCGGCACCGTGCGCAAGTCGCTTCGCAGTATCTTCGCGGAATTGGAACAAGAGCATCCTCATATCAAAGACAGCTTGCTGTCGGCCTTGGGAAACCTGCAACCGTCGCGCTTGCTCGATACCCGCTATCTCGACCTGAACGGTCAGGAGGAACCTGTGGAAAAGCTCGAACTCCTCCCGATTTTAACAGAACCGTAACTCGATTGTATTTGAACTTGAACGCCGGAGATGAGAAGATAGGCTTCCGGCGAAGATGTATCTGAGAGAGATTCGCAACATAAACCTATGAAGTTCCTTCCACGTGAAGAGAAGTTCTTTACACTTTTCAACAAGCAAGCTGCCCTCATCGTCGAGGCGTCAGAACTGTTAAGGGAGGGCGTTTCCAACGGTCTCCACAAGCTGCCCGAAGCCGCGGCGCGCATCCAGAAGTTGGAAGAAGAAGGCGACGACATCAGCATGAACCTCACGCTGGCGTTGAGCGAAACTTTCATTACTCCCATCGACCCTGAGGACATCCAGACCCTCTGCAGCAAGCTCGACGCGGTGTTGAACGGCATTGAAGACACTGCCCACCGCCTCGTCGCATACAAGATCTCGCCGATTCCCAGACCGATGATCGAGCAGTGCGACCTGATTCTCGCGAGCGCCAAGGCCCTCAAGCTGGCATTCCAATGCCTATCCGAAGATAAGCCCTACCGCGAAACCTGCCTCGAAGTCATCCGCCTCGAAGAGCGTTCGGATATCGTCGATCGAAGCGCCGTCGCCGCGCTTTTTGAGAACGAGTCCAATCCCATCGCGCTCATGAAGCTCAGAGAGATCTACGAGTTCCTCGAAAGCACCACCGACATGTGTCTGCACGTCGCGGTAACTCTGCAGTACGTCGCAGCCAAGAACAGCTAGCCAAGCATGGATCCCGATTTCCTTCTTGTCGTCGTCATCGTACTGGTCGCCCTGGGATTCGATTTCATCAACGGATTCCACGATGCTGCCAACTCGATTGCGACCATCATCGCGACGCGTGTTCTCAGCCCGTTTCAAGCCGTGCTCTGGGCCGCCTTCTTCAACTTCGCAGCGGTCTTCGTCATCGGAACCGGCGTCGCCAAAACCGTCGGATCCGGTATGGTCAACCTGAATATCGTCACGCCCAAAGTCATCCTCGCAGGCCTCATCGGTGCCATCGCCTGGGATCTTCTCACCTGGTGGTGGGGGCTCCCCACCAGTTCCTCCCACGCCCTCATGGGCGGTTACGCCGGCGCGGCCATGATGAAAGTCTCCATGACCATTGGGCCCAGCCATATGTTCGAGGCGCTCATCCTCAGCGGCTGGTACAAAACCGTGGCCTTCATTTTCGTCGCCCCATTCATCGGCATGTTCGTCGCCTACCTGCTCATGATCGCCGTCTACTGGGGCTTTCGGAACTCTTCGCCGAAGAACATGGATGTCTGGTTCCGTCGTCTTCAACTCGCCTCATCCGCACTACTGAGCTTCTCGCACGGCGGCAACGACGCGCAAAAAACCGCAGGCATCATCACCGGTGTCCTCTTTTCCGCCAAGATGCTCGACGTATTCGAAGTGCCAGGCTGGGTGCTCTGGTCGGCCTATCTCGCCATCGGTATCGGAACAATGAGCGGAGGTTGGCGCATCGTCCACACCATGGGCGGACGCCTCACGCGCCTCAAGCCTCGATCCGGCTTCTGCGCCGAAACGGCCGCAGCCCTCGCGATCCTGTTCGCTACCGAGGCATTGCGACTGCCCGTATCGACAACCCACGTGACGGCAGGAGCCATCGCTGGCGTCGGATCCGTTCAGCGGCTCAAAGCTGTCCGCTGGGGCGTCGCAGGAAGCATCCTGCAAGCCTGGGTCATGACAATCCCTGCCTCGGCTTTCGTCGGCGCCGTCGCCATGGCAATCATCATTACCTTCTTTGGCGTCTAGTTTCTAGGCTCGCCCGGGAAATCGGGTGAAAGCTTACCCAGTGGTTCGATTGAGGAAGCGATTGAGCAGACGGCAGGCGGCATCAAGATCGCGTTGATCTTGTTGAGAACCGTTGTGAATGAGCGGACCGCCACCTTCGCGGATCGTGTTTCCAACGAGCCGTTCCGCGGAGAGCTTTCGTAGGCTGGGATCGTCGTGGAGATTACGGATGATTTCTCCGCCCAGCAGGCAAAGGCTGGCAAAGTGACGACGGATGCCCTTTTGGGAAAGATTCGATGAGGCCAAATGGTGAAGAAAAGGCAGTAGGCATGCCACGATCTGCTCGCCGGGCGGCACGTCTTCCTCAGATCCCATCCAAGAGCGAGGCCAGTCTTTGAGATCCCGGCAGTAAGCGGCAACTTTGGAGGCCACGGCCAATGCTGGAGCGGGGCCCACTACTAGGCTGGAGTTCTTCTTCGTCTTCTTCAATGCAATGCCGGTTCCCTTAGTCGCGGTGGGCTCGGGATGCTTCAGGTCTACGCCTCCGTCTCCGGACGGCACGCGGCCAGTGCCCACAGTGGAAAGTACTGCCGATACATGTGGTAGGTCAGGTAAAACACACCGGGAAAGCCAGTGCCCGTGGCTAGCCGCTCGTCCCAAGTCCCATCTCGCTTTTGCGTATCGATCAAGTAGCTCAACCCGCTACGCAGGTTCTCTGAGGTTCCGTCACCGCCGGCATGCAGCGCCAGCAACGCCCAGGCGGTCTGCGACGGAGTGCTCTCCGCACCGACGAAGCGACCCTTCGCATAACCGACGCAACTCTCACCCCAACCGCCATCGGCGTTCTGCACCGAGCGGATCCAATCCATCGCCCGATTCATCGCCGGACGCGCATCGCGAGCCTTGGCCACTTCCAGCCCTCGCATCGCGAGAAACGTCCCGTAGACATAATTCACGCCCCACCTGCCATACCAGCTTCCATTCGATTCCTGGCAGCCTAAAAGGTAGTGAACTCCGCGTTGAATGGCCGAATGTTCTGTCGTGAAGCCCCGGCGGCATAGCGATTCCAGCACACGACCCGTAATGTCGGGGCAAGTCGGATCGAGCATCGCATTGTGATCCGCAAACGGAACCTTGTTGAGAAAGTCCCAATTGCAATCCACATCGAACGCAGCCCAACCGCCGTCGCTCGACTGCATGCCTAGCAACCAGTTGACCGCACGCTTCTCCACGCGAGCCTGCCGAGCGGGATCCGAAGCCTTGGCGTGCAACAGCGCCAGCAAAACCATCGCCGTATCGTCGATATCCGGATAATGCTCGTTGGCGAACTCAAAAGCCCAACCGCTCGGCTCCAGGCCCGGACGCTTCACCGTCCAATCGCCCTTGCGGCGCACCTCTCGATCGAGCATCCAATCCGCGGATCTCCGCATCGCCTCCGGATCCGCTTTACCCTTCTCTCCCAGTGCGAACGCCGCATAGGATGTATCCCAAATCGGCGAATAGCAAGGCTGAAACTGGAATCGATCCTCGGTCTCGATCAACAACTTCTCGAACACTCGAATGGCCTCGATGCGATCCGGATGATCGTCTGCATAGTTCAGCGAATCGAGAGCCATGATCAGATACATCATCGATGGATAGATGGCCCCGAGTCCGTCGGCATAACGCGTCCGGTCAAGCATCCAATGCTCGGCTTCGCGAAGCGCGGCCATGCGGATGTTCTTGAGTCCACGACGATCCCAGAGCTTGATGACCTTATCGAAATGCGAAAACAAAATGCCCGCGCGGCCGCGAGACGGCATCACCAGCTTCTTGCCGGGCTTGTAAAGCTCTTCGACATTGAAGCCCGCAGGCACCGGACGATGCAACGAGATTGCCTGCACGATGGACAACGGCACGATGATCGCACGCGTCCACGACGACATCTCGTAAAGAATATCGCCCGGCAACAACACGACCTCTGGAGGCACTGTCGGCGCATACTTCCGCGGAAACAGATCGAACAGACTGAAGTTGATCTTGGTGTAGCTATTGCAAGCCTGCAGCCCGCCCAAGGCCAGCGCCCGATCCAACGCCTTGCGCATGTACGCGGCGCTCACATCGTGTCCACCTAACTTCATCGCGGTGTAAGCGCGCACCGTCGCATTGACTTCCGCTGGACCTTGCGGAAACGTGTTCCAACCGCCATCGGGCAACTGCCGTTCCAGGATGAACTTGCAAGCCTTGTCGATCCGCCCCTTCGACGGCGGATGCCAAACTCCGTTTACTGGCGGATGCAACCAAAGCTGCAACAGAACATAATCGGATTCCAACGTCGAATCCGAAGTGAGTTCGGCGCACCAATACCCATCGCGATGCTGCATCGCCGTCAGCGCTTCCGCGGACGAATCAATTGCGGCTTCCATCGCGGGACGCAAGTCTTTCAACTGTTGGCTGGATGCAAGTTCGAGGCGGCGCTTGCGATCCGGCGCCGGTGCAGCCCACTGAAATCCCATGGCTAAATATTAGCGCGGCATCGGCTGTTTGCCGCCCGTTTCTTAAGTCGCCGCTCCCCTACCGCTGCTCCGGAACCACCTTCGCACCCGTAATGAAGTACTCCGTCTCCCCAAAACACGTCCCCGGCAAACCCTTGTGCTGTTCATAGGACAAGTTCACCCGCTTCCCAGCCGCATCAAGCAACTGTCGCGCGACAGCCTCATCCCTGACACTGAAGCCAAACAATTGCGGAGGCACACCCGGCATCGTCACCATTGCCAACTCCCCTTCCCACGTCTTGCAGACCCATCCTTTGTTGGAGATCTTTTGCACATACCCGCTCCGCTCCCCACTCGAATAAGACATATGCAGAGCCCCGTAAACCCACGCCGCAAAGCCCAGCGCAGGAAGCACAATCACCAACAGAAAACCCCAAAGTAGCCACTTCATCACGTTTTCCACTCCTCCGTGTCGGATACAGCCATCGAAACAACCGATCCATGAGCGAGTTTACCCCGTTTTCACGCTTGATAGTATAAGCGGCTCTCACCCGACGTGTGCCTACCGGTGCCCTCGGTTCGATGCCGCCTTTCGAGTGCTAGAGTAGTGCTTACACTCGACGCGAGCAGGGCACCGGTTTATACCCTCGCTTGCACGTTAGTCTGAAGGCGCGCCACATGAAACAACTCTCTCGGGTCGTCTGGTCGGAAGGCATGTATCTGGGACCTCACCACTTCCAGGTGCAGTCCCGATATTTTGAAGATTCCATCCGATTTTCGACCGCTAGCCTATGGTTTGCACCGTGGGGACTGATCGCCATCAAGCTCGACGCCGAAGCTTTGCAGAACGGCTCGGTGGCGATGATCCATGCCCGGGGCGTCTTTCCCGACGGACTCACTTTCCACATGGATGAGGCAGACCCCCTCCCGAAACCGCGCCCCGTCGGCGACCACTTCCCCGCCTCCCGCGACGGCGTCATCGTCAGTCTCGCCATCCCCGCCCGCAAACAGGATGGCCTCAACTGCCTCCCTCCCGATACACCTCCCGGAACCAACGGCGTCCGCTTTGCCGCCGAAGCCGAAATCCTTCACGACGAAACCACCGGACGCGACGAAAAGCCCGTCCACCTCGGTCGCAAGAACATTCGCGTCGTCTTCGAAACCGAGCGCCTCGAAAACCTCATCGCGCTGCCCATTGGCCGCATCATTCGCGACGGCGCGGGACAATTCGTTTACGACCCCAACTTCATCCCGCCCTGCATCGACGTCACCGCCAGCGACCGCATCATGTCGTTGCTCGGACGCCTGCTGGAAATCCTCGATGAGAAGTCGGCCACATTTTCCAAGCGCAACTCCACATGGATCGAGACCGCTACTCGCGAAATCGGCGCTTTCTGGCTCACCCACACCATCAATTCCGCCATGGCCCCGCTGCGCCACATCTATCGCACCCGCCACGGCCATCCCGACCTTCTATATCAAGAGATGTTGAAGCTCGGCGGCGCGCTCTGCACTTTCGCTATCGACTCGCATCCACGCAGCATGCCTGCCTACGATCATTCGAAACTCAGTGACTGCTTCGCCAACCTCGACTATCACATCCGCTCGCACCTCGAAATCATCATTCCCACGCAGTTCGTGGCCATCGATCTCGTGAAACGAGCTGAATACTTCTACGAGGCCGAATGCACCGATCAGCGCGTCTTCAACCGGTCCCGGTGGATCTTGGGCATACGCTCGAAAATCGGCGAGGCCGATGTCATCGCCAACGTGCCGAAACTGGTGAAGATCTGCTCCAAAGAATTCATTCCACGTCTCGTACAGCAGGCGCTGCCAGGTATGTCGCTCACCCATGTATCGGTGCCGCCGTCCCAGATCCCTGCAAAAGTGGACATGCAATATTTCTCAATGACTCAAGCCGGACCTTGCTGGGACCATCTCTCGAAGACCCGCAAACTCGGCCTGTACATCCCGGGCGAAATCCCCAACCCGGAAATCGAATTACTCGTGATTCTGGAACAATAAGAGGCTCGCAAACAACATGACACCCGGAGGATTTACAAGCGGTGCGCTCGGCGTCAGACGCCAGGAAAATCTCGCGCTCGCTTATCAGGAACTCATCACCGTCGGCGAACGGCTTCGCACCGGACGCCAACAGGTAAGCGATTCCGCTACCTTCCGCCAGCAACTGCTCGGCGCAATCGATCAATCGAGCGACAACGCACGAAAGCAAGGCTACGCGCAGGAAGACGTCGAACTTGCCACCTTCGCCAGCATCGCGTTTCTCGATGAATCGATCCTCAACCTACGCTCGCCTGTCTTTGCCGACTGGCCCAAGCAACCTCTCCAGGAACTCCGCTACGGCCACCACATGGCTGGCGAAATCTTCTTTAAGAACCTCTCCAACCTCATGGGACGCAACGATTCCCATGAGCTCGCCGACCTCCTCGAGGTCTACTATCTCTGCCTCTTGCTCGGCTTCGCCGGACGCTACTCACTCGGTGGCAAAGGCGATCTTTACGCCATCGTCCAACAAACTGGCGACAAGATTCAGCGCATCCGCAAGACGCCGCATGAACTTTCTCCCAATTGGGTGCTGCCCCTGGACAACATCGTTCGCGACAGTTCAGACCCCTGGGTCAAACGCCTACTCTGGGGTGCCATCGGCAGTCTGGTGCTCACTGCAATTCTCTTCGGTGTTTTCAAATTCCTATTGAACTCGGGCGTGTCGACTCTGGCCGATCTCGCAAAGGGGGGCCGTTAATCTTATGAAGGTCGAATGGAAAGCTGGCGGCGCGTTCCTGATGTATTTCGCCGTCGTTTTTGCCTGGGCGCAAGTCTATGGCATCGGCGGATCGAACGTCTATTATGTCGTCGGCATGCTCGGTGCCCTCGGAGTCACCGGCGCCGGGCTTTGGGTCTGGATCGCCAAGAAGAAAGAGAATGAAGAAGGCGGCGAGGCAGCAGCAGCAGCAGGCGGTGGTGGTGGTGGCGCGGCAGCCCCAACGGGCGACGCCGCCATCGACGCCATGATTAACGAAGCCGATCAGCGCGTCTCCCAATCGAGCGCCACACAAGGTGCCAAGATCGCCAACCTCCCCATGGTCTTTGTCGTCGGCGACCAGGGATCCACCAAAACCAGCGCGCTCGTCTATTCGGGCATCGAACCCGAACTGCTTGCTGGCGCAGTCTATGGCGAAGGCAATGCCGTCGCCTCCACCCAACACATCAACGTCTGGTTCGCTCGCGGCAGCACGTTTGTCGAAGCCGCAGGAAAAGTCTTTGCTGACCCGGCCAAGTGGAAGGCGCTCGTTCGCCGCTTGAAGCCCGGCTCATGGAAGTCCCTCGTTGGCAAGGGCGTACAAGCCCCGCGAGGCGTTCTGCTCTGTTACGACGTCGAGAACTTTGCCAAACCAGGTGCCGCCGAACAGATCGCCGGAGCCGCCCGCTACATCCAGGCCCGCCTTTCCGACATCTCCGACGGACTCGGCATCAGCTATCCCGTCTACATTCTCTTCACACGTACCGACAGGATTCCCTTCTTTCAGGAATACGTCCGCAATCTCTCGAATGAAGAAGCCACGCAAGTCTTTGGATCCACGCTTCCCATTCGCGACCAACAAACCGGCGTCTATGCGGAAGAAGAAACACGACGTCTCAACAAGTCATTCGACGACCTCTTCTATTCGCTCGCCGACAAGCGCTGCGTTCTGCTTCCGCGCGATGGTGATGCGTCGAAAACGCCGCAACCCTACGAGTTTCCCCGCGAGTTTCGCAAGCTGCGGCAATCGATGGTGCAGTTCATGGTGGATTGCTGCCGCCCCAGCCAGTTGAAGGCGAGTCCATTTCTCCGTGGATTCTACTTCGCGGGTGTGCGTCCCATCACCGTAAGCTCCGCGCCCGTGGTGCACGCATCCAAACAGGACGAAGCCTTCAAGCAGGCCGGTGCCGCGACCCAGATGTTCTCGGCCGCGATGCTCAAGGCGCAAATGCAGCAGGCAGGCACCGCAGGCGCACAACAACAGGGCCGCCGCGTTCCGCAATGGCTCTTTCTCGGACATCTTTTCAACGACGTTCTTCTCAAAGACACGCTCGCCATGGGAGCCAGCGGATCGAGCGTCAAAACCAGCTTCTTGCAGCGCCTGCTGCTCGGACTCGGTGCCGGACTGCTCGCTCTTTATTCCATTGGACTCGTCGTTTCTTACTTCAAGAACCAGGGTCTCGAAGACCAGGCAATCGTGGCGGCAAAAGGCTTGGCCGATGTACGCGCCGACATGAAGGCCTGCGAAGCACCTTCGATGGATCAGTTGCAGCGGCTCGAAACCCTGCGCCAGACATTGTTGCAGTTGACCGAGTACGAAGAGCAGGGCGCGCCTACCATGATGCGCCTCGGACTCTACGCCGGCAGCGATATGTATCCCGAGGTCCGCAAGAGCTACTACGATCGCTTCAAAGCACTCCTGCTTGGCGGCACGCAACAAGGGTTGATCGCGAACATGCGCAAGTATGGCGCGAAAGGCAAGCCCGAAGCCACTGACTCTTTCGATGTCGCCTATGACGACGTGAAATCGTATCTTCTAACCACTCGTGAATACGAACGCGTTAAGAACGAGAAGGATCGCAAGTACGGCGAGTTCGCCGGTCGCGTACTGCATGACCGCTGGACCTGCGCCAAAGCATCCGAAATCGGCAACGATCGCTCGGAACTCGCCAGGAAGCAGTTCATGTTCTACGGCAACGATCTCGCCAACGGCAATCCGTATTCGAAGGTCGCAGATGGTTCCGTGCCAGGCGCGCAAGCGTACTTGCGCGAATTCTCGGGCGCTGAAGCAGCCTTCCAAGGCCTGCTGGCGAAGGCGGATCGCGAACAGGGTCCTAAGACCTTTAACGAGTTCCTTCCAGGTTCCGCATCGAACGTCATCGGCAATGTGCCCGTGCGCTATGCGTTCACCAGGAAGGGCTACGAGTTCATGTCCAAGGCCATCGACAAGGCCGACTTCGGATCTGAACCGTGGGTGCTCGGCGAAGGCGGCAGCAAGTTGCCAGCCGATGAGCTGAAGAAGCAGGTGCGCGAACGCTACGCCAAGGCGTACATAGAAACCTGGCGAAACGTCGCCAAGAAGGCGGTATTCATCCCCTATGGCGGACTCGCGAACGCGAAAGACCGCCTACCTGCGATCACCAACAGCACCGCACCGATTCCTGGTCTTTTCTGGTGGGTTTCACACAACACCAATGTCGATCTGACAGGAGTGAAAGCGGCTTTTGCTCCGGTGCACACGGTGCAACCACCGTCCGACAATCAGCAATTCATCGCTGGACAGCTCGGCAACTACAACGGCAGCATCCTGCAATTGATGAGTCCCATCGAAGGCGCGCTGCAGCAAGGTGCGGATTCGTTCATGTCCGCTCAGAATCTCAAAGACTCCGCACGCAACGCCGAAATGACGACGCTCGGCATCGCCGCGTCCCTACCGGTGGATAGCGAAGCTGCGTTGCACACCACGGTGCGCGACCTCATGCTGCGTCCGATCACCTCGATTCCGGTTCCCAAGGCCGGCGGCGAACTCGACGGCGCGGGCGGTGCGTTCTGCCGCGACTTCGGCGGACTCACCAGCAAGTTCCCGTTCAACTACAAATCGCAGATCGATATCTCTTTGCCGGAACTCGAAGCCGTTTTCAAGAACGGTGGCAGGATCAGTAAGCTGCAGCAGGATTTGGCTGGCTTCGTCACCTGTTCCTCAATCGGAAACATCGATTGCCAACAGGCTCCGACGGCGAAGGCGAAGATCAATCCGGCCTTCCTAAGATTCTTGAGCCAAACGATGCAGTTGCAGAAGGCGCTCTATCCAGATGGAAACAACTTGAACTACAAGTTCGCCATCAAAGCGCAAAGCGAGTTTTATGACCGGTTCAAGTTCAATGTGAGCGGCGACACTTCGCAGGTGAACGCCGGACAGGAAACCAAGCCTTATGCTTTCACGGCGAATTCCGCAGGCTTCGCGGTGGAAACGATCCAGAAGGGTAACAGTTCGGGACCGAACAACGTATCGCCGGGCATGTGGGGCGTCTTCCATCACTTCGCCAAGGCGGATACGATCTCCGGCAATTCGTTCACGTTCTTCGTGTATTCAGGGCAGTCGAGACAAAAGGCAGCGGACGGCCGCGACTTGAGTTACGACCTGATCCTGAATACCTTCGGGCAGCCAGTCATCTTCTCACGCGACGTACTGCGCAACTTGCAGTGTGTCCCGAAGGTCGTGCTGAACTAGCGCGATCTGGTAGGGCAAGCGTCTACACGACGATTGTGCGGGAGTAGAATC